>Ga0207684_10000560_pt1 | contig 45531 bp, 43 predicted proteins | sample KBSK5501metaG_FD_184342 | JGI IMG/M metagenome (GOLD analysis project Ga0207684, IMG submission 184342) | Corn, switchgrass and miscanthus rhizosphere microbial communities from Kellogg Biological Station, Michigan, USA - KBS K5-50-1 metaG... | ecosystem: Host-associated > Plants > Roots >... | reverse complement strand
AACGAAGAGCTCGATCGAGCGCTCGCGAGATTTTGGGCGCGAGTCGGGAACCTTCCTGACGTCAACGAGCACTTCGCCGCCGTGATCGCCGCCTGGCTTGCTGACTGGGCGCTCAGCTATGTGATCCCCGACACCCCGCTAGATCCGGACCAGGAACGGCGGTTTCTGGAGCAGCTCGAGCGCGCCCGGCGTGATCTTGAGCTTCAGGGCGAGGCGGACGGCGAATGAGCGACCGGCCCTTGGCCGCGGCCTCGCGCCGGCTTCGCAAAACTCCGGCGTTTCCTCGTCAACCAGGTCGGCCTCGCACGCGACGCGAGAACGGGACACTCAGCGGGCCAGCGGCTGGGCATAACACGGCGAACGCCGCGCAACCACTCTCGGAGACGAGCGAGAACGACCCCGATTTCGGGGCACGTGTTTGCCAGGCTCCGTGGCCGGCCCGGCCGAATCTGCCGGGTGCCTCACGCATGCGCGCTTGGCGCGCTCTCGATGCGGGATTTGATGATGAGCTCTGCATGGGATCCGTATGCGCGTGACCGCGCGACGGACCGACGCGATAGCTCTGACCTTGGAGCGCGCCGAGCGACGCCTAGTGGCAGAAATCCAGCGGCTCGAGGTCCAGCTCGAGGCACATGGCGAAGACGGGCTGTGGACCGCCTACCTCGCGGCAATCGTCGCGCTGGCGCAGCTCGCTCGCCTTCGCGCTCCGGCAGATCGCGAGGACGAACCGCTCATGACGACGGCCGAGCTCGCGCGACGGCTCAACGTTTCATCCAGGACGGTATCGCGAGCTCGGAAGGCTGGCGAGCTGACGCCTGTGCTCGCGCGGGCTCGCGTAATCCGGTGGGCGGCTGACTCGGTGCCGCGTGGCACCGCGAAAGGCACCGCGTTGCTGAACACCGCCCAAAGCGCATCAGGTTACAGCCTGTCCAGGGCTGTACGTGGGGAACGGCAGCGATGAGCGGCCGCGAGGGCCTCGAGCTCGCCCTGGTCGACGCGCTCGCCCCGGTGGGGTTCAGCTCCCGTGGTTCGCACCGCGGCAGCCATCCATCCACCGGCGCCCTCGAGGCCGCCCAATCGCCCGCGGCCCCTGCCCCCCCGGGCCGACTTCCGCCCAACCCGGCGAGCACCCCCTCTACGCCCTCGCTGAAAAGCTTGGGGACTCCTACAGCCGTGAATCGAAAAAATTCTGCCCGGCGGTGGAAAGAGTCAGTGTTCTGCCGGGGGGGCCGGCGGAGGGGATTTGACGACATCTGCGCCCCCCCAGCGCCCCCCACCGCGATGTAGCAGGGGAGCTACCCTCTCACAGGAGCGGGGCTACGACCGTCAACCGTGACCCGTTGTCTCGAAGGAGGCCGAAATGCCAGGACTCGAGTACCTCGAACCGTCCGAGCTGACACGCGTGTTCGGCACGTTGCTCGCCTGCGCGCTGGTCGCCGTCAGCGCGGGCTGCACGACGACGTCGACGGCGCCAGGGTCGGACGCCAGGGCCCCATCCTCGCGGACGCGCCGCGCTACGCCGTCGGCGACGAGTGGCGGTTCACCGCTGGCTTCTTCGGCCGCGTCGTCGCGCTGGAGGGCGAGCGAGTCGTGATGGTCGGCGACTACCTCGCGACCGTCGTACAGGCGAACCCCTTCTGCCAGGGGTGCCGATACGTACGAGATGCGAACGGTACGCTGCTCGAAGTTCGAAGCGCGGATGGAGTTGTCGCGTCCACGACGGCGCCGATCGGCTTCAAGCTGCTCGATTTCCCGCTCCAGGTTGGGAAGGAGTGGCGGCAGGACACGGTCGTCCGACAGGCCAGCACGGGGAACCTCCGGAGCTATACCAATCGGTTCTACGTTGCGGCCTACGAACGGGTGCAGGTAAAGGCGGGGACGTTCGACGCGCGTTCCGCATTGACTGGACTCAGGAGCTAGAGGGGCCGTTCCGACGGAGTGGACGCTCGGCGATATGGTGGGCGCCGAGCGCGCGTGCGATCGTCAAGCGCGAGGTCTATTCAGGGGAGTGGGGCGCGGATTGGGAGCTGGCGTCCTACGTCTTGAAATGATCGCACGATCATCTCGTGGGTGGGTCTTGCTGCGCCAGCTCGAGGGGCGACAGCCAGGCGGGCGAGGAGGCGGTCGTGAGCGGCCTCGAGATCGACCTGGTTGTCCCGCTGGCGATCCGCTCCCGCTGTCGGCACGCGGCCGCCGTCCGTCCTCCGGCGCCCTCGAGGCCGGCCGAATCGCCCTGGCCCCGCGCCCCCGGATCCGACCTCCGCGCAGAGCTCCGAGCACCCCCATGCCCGTCGTCGCTGCAACTGGGGCCCCTGCCACACCCCCGAATCGAAAAAATATTGTCCAGCGGTGGGAAAGTCCGAGGGAGCGCCCGAAAGCCACGCCTGAGCAATTCTGGAGAGCCAGTGGGGCGGGAGCGACGAACCCTGATGAGGTCCGCGAGCTCGCGATGCACGAGATCCAACAGGCGTGCATAAGGTTCGCCGCGCGGGTCGGCGACGAGGAACAGACCGAGATGTTTGCGGCGGCGTTGTGCGACTGGCTGGCGAACTGGTTCGAGGTGCTTTCTGCATCCGCCGCCGGCCGAGGCTGCGGAGGCCGCCCGGGCGTGGGATGAATTGCTGCGACGCGCGCGTGAGGATCTCGAGTTACGCGAGGAGGCGGACGGTCCGTGACCGTCGACGACCTGGGCGCGGCGGACCGCACGTTTGTTGGCCTTGGAAAACTCGGTCATGAGCCCATGCCCGCCGAGCCGGTCGTGAGGCGCTAAGCCGCCCACGCGCCAGACGAAGGGGATCCCATGCACGGAGTCGATTCGATGCCCGAAGTCGCCGCTCAAAGCGTTGCAACGCTTGTGGGCTGGCGTCTGGAGGCCGGCTAGAATGCGCTGCGATGGCTGCGGGGGGCCCTTTGAGCCACGACGCCGTGATCAGCGATTCTGTTCTGCGTCGTGCCGCCAACAAGGCTTCGAACGCGGTCGAGCTCATCAGGCCCGCGAGGCGCTCGCGGCGGTGGATAGGCTCCGAGCTTGGATTGTGGCCGAGGTCACGCGCTGGGAGGCGGCGGAGCAGCGTCGTCGCGGACGCGACGCGTGAGCCTAGACGATCGCCGTGAAGGAGGGAGTCATAGTGCTGGCGCTCCAAGCGCGCGCTCGATCATTGCTGGCCCAGTTCGAGGCGTTGCTGCTCGAGCCGGACGGATCGACGCGCGTGCCGCAGCCCTGCGCCGCGCGATCGTGGAATCTGGTACTCGACGTCCTGGGCGGACCGGAGTCGCGCGCGAAGGCGTCATTGCGGCGGTCATTGTCGATCGACGTCCCGGTGAGCTCGGGGAGAGGGCTCCGTGACCAATGGCTAAGCGGAAGCCCGAGAAGAAGCGTGGGAAGGACGAGAGTGTGCAGCCTTCATTGCCGTACGACTCACGTCCTACCGATGCAGCTCCGGATCGGCGACCGGTTTACCGATTCAACCGGAGAGTGCGAGGTCATCAGCCTGCCGCGTACCACCGTCGGCGGCAAAAACGGTTCACGTCCGCATCCGCAAGCCGGGTCAGGGAATCTCCGAAGAGCGCGCCTGGGGCGCGCACGAGCGGATCGCGGTGAAACGGGGAACTTAATGGCCTTTCTCAGCACGGTTGTCGCGGTTGTATTGCTCACAGCTGTGGGCTGTTCGTCGGTTTCGGTCTGCCTCGAACAGGAGAAAGGCGTGTCCGCAAGCGAGGACGCCAGGAGTCAGGGTTGCGAGCCGACTCGGCTGACGCGGTGACACGAGCGAAAACAGGAGAAGCGTGATGGCGCTGAAACTGAGGATCGTGCTGAGTGAAGCTCCGTATCGGTGTCTGCTGGAGCATCTTTCGGAGACCGCGCCAGCCTATAAACCGCTCGCCTCAGCGGCCCATCTCCAGGGATCGGCGACGCTCGCAGACCAGTACGTCGTGAACTGCGACGAAGACGACGCGAAGTCGTTGCTAGCTGCCGCGGAGCATGACTGCCCGACGGCCGTTCCACCAATCAAGGCCGGGCTGATCGCAGCGCAGGCTCGAAAGGAAAGCGACCGCTGATGGCTCGACGCGGTGACGGCATCTATCAGCGCGGCAAGACCTGGTGGCTCGACTTCTTGAGGATGGGGACGTGAGATACGGCTTCACCCGCGGCGTCGCTCGGATGCAGATCGCGCTGGGTGTCGTGATGATCCTCGCCGGCGTGGTGCTCGCGGCCGTGGCATTCCTAATCCTGCCACAGACGGCGATGTGGTCGGCCCGGATTCCGTGGCGCGATGAGGCCCTCACGCGAGCGGTCGCCGCGGTCGTGGTTTTTGGCGTTGGCCTGGTCATCGGCACGGCACTGATCGTCGGCGGCCAGCTCGCCCTTGCGTTTCTCCACATCCGAGCGCGGCTGGTCCGGATTGATCGACGGCTGCGAAGCTCGGGGGCGCCGCCAGAGCGCGAGTCGCCGTTGGTCGAGCGGCTGAGGCCCCGGCGATAGTCGCATGGCCACCACGCTCGGCGCCGCCCTTGAGGCTTTCATCCGGGAGCACGAGTACTGCGGCGAGCTGGATACCGGCGTCGACGACGATCGCGTCTGGATGACATGCACGTGCGGGGCAGTGATCAACCGACCCCTGGAGCCCATCGCCTGAGCCGCTCTGCTAGACTCCCCAGCACCCGTCCCCAACCGAGGTGCCCATGCGGCTGATCGGGCTCGCGGTCGTTCTCGCTCTCAGCCTGGTCATTGCGCCGCTCGCGGCCGAGGCGCAGCAGGTGGGCAAACCCTACCGCATCGGAATTCTCAGCGGTGGGTCGCCCGACAAAGACTCGCCTAACATCGAAGCGTTCCGGAACGGCCTACGCGACATGGGGTGGGTCGAAGGGCGAAACGTCGTCATCGAGTGGCGATCTGCCGAAGGGAGGACGGAGCGGCTCACCGGCCTCGCCGCTGAGCTCGTCCATCTCAAGGTCGATGTCATCGTGACAGCAGCATCGACGCCCGCGACCTTGGCGGCTAAGCGAGCGACGACGACGACGCCTGTCGTCATGGTCGCTGTTGGAGCTCCGCTCGACACGGGACTAGTCGCAAGCCTCGCTCGACCTGGGGGCAATGTTACGGGATCCACGACGCTCGGAGGTGAAGTCGCCTCCAAGCGCTTGGATTTCGTGAAAGAGCTTGTTCCTAAGGCCGCACAGGTCGCCCTACTTTGGAATCCTGACAATCCTGCGAATGCTCGGCTCTACCGCGAACTAGGCCAGAAAGCCCAGCAGGCGCACCTGAAGTTGCTCTCGGTCGAAGTGCGTGACGTCAAGGAATTCGACAGCGGGTTCGCGCTGCTGGCGAAACAGCGGCCCGGCGCCTTGCTCCTTACCGCCGATCCGATGCATCTGGTTCACATGGGGCGAGTGATTGAATTTACGGCCAAGCACCAACTTCCAGCGATCTACAACACAAGGGAAAGTGTGCTGGATGGTGGGCTCATGTCGTACGGCGCCAACCAGCCCGAGCTCTATAAGCGGGCGGCGACGTACGTTGACAAGATCCTCAAAGGCACCAAGCCGGGTGATCTCCCGGTGGAACAGCCGACGAAGTTCGAGATGGTGATCAACCTCAAGACCGCCAGGGCGCTTGGGCTCACGATCCCGCAGACGCTTCTGCTGCAGGCCGATCACGTGATCGAGTAACGCGTTGGAGTGAACATCCTGAGAAGGAGAGACCCAATGCACTTCATCCTGTTCGTCCTGATCGGGTTGATCGCAGGGGCGCTGGCCGGACGAGTGGTGAGCGGTCATGGGTACGGCATGCTCGGAGATCTGATCGTGGGGGTTGTCGGCGCGTTCCTGGGCGGCTGGCTCTTCGCCGTGGTCTTCGGTGTGGTCGGCGGAGGCTTCATAGTCAGCCTGCTTTCCGCCTTCGTCGGAGCGGTCATTCTGCTGTGGGTAATTCGGCTGATTGCGCCGGGTCGGGCGTAGCATCCAGCCGACGAAGCGAGAACCCACCGACCGTGACTGATTGCCTCGGCCGCCTGCTCCTCGTCACGCTCGAGGCAACGCGCGCCCGACGTGGAGCTGCCCGTGCTGGTCGCCCTCCGCGCGTGGCTCGACTCGTGGCGCGGGATCGGCGTCGTCGAGCGCGGCATGGCGCACCAGGGCTACGATCTCCAGCTCACCCGCTACGACGAGAAGGCCGGCGCGCGACGTTCTACTCGACGGGGATGGAGCATTCGCCGACGAGCGCGACGGGCTCGGCCCGGGAGCCCACACCCGTGGCGCGCGGTCCAGGGGGCGGCGCGGGACGCCCTGAGGAAAGCCAACGAAAGGCCGTGAGCGCTTACGAGGTCGGCAAGACTATCTGCCGTGTCGGCCGAGCATCATGTGCAGCGAAACGAGAAATAGAAAGGCCCCGAACACCTTTCGGAGGATGTGTCCCTCGATCTTCGTCGCAACTACGGCGCCGATCGACGCCCCGAAGAAGAATCCGAGCGCGAGCAGGCCCGCGACCGCAAAGTCCACGTGACCCGCACGATAGTACCAAAGAGCGGCGAGAAGCCCGATGGGCGGAAGCAAAATGGCCAGCGAGGTGCCCTGTGCTTGGTGCTGGGAGAAGCCGAAAACGTAGATGAGGAGCGGAATGAAGATCTCACCACCGCCGACTCCGAAGAGTCCGCCGATGATGCCGGTCAGGAAGCCCGCCAGAGCGAACGTCATGGCAGCTCATCGTCGAGCCGCTCCGAAGCGCGTTCAACATGTTCGTTCGTGCATAAGGACCAAGGCCTGGATCGAGCGCGAGGGGCGATTCGTGATCGGCGAGGGCGGAATCGCGCTCCTCTTGGCCGTGGCCGCCTACGGCTCGCTCGCCGAAGGCGCCCGACAGATTGGTTGGTCGTACCGACATCGTGGGCTATCTCCGTAGTGCCGAAGCGGTGTTCGGCGAATCGCTGATCGCAACGCGTGCGGGCAGGGGCACGGCCCGAGGAGCCGTCCTGACGGGCGCGGCTCGCCTGCTCATCGAGCAGATGCGCGATGCCCGCGGTCTTCTCGATCAGGCGCTCGGGCCGAGCGGCCCCACGCTGCACGAGATCGCGGCGCGCGGCCGAAACGGTCTTGACACTGTGTGACCGATAAGTCACTATGACCGTACGTCAGCGTATGGTGAAGCGACTCACGAGATTCCGGGAGGAGCGCGGGCTCAGCCAGACGGAGCTTGCCGCGAAAGCGCGGATCAGCCGCGAGTATCTGTGGCGCCTCGAGGCCGGCCGCCAGGATCCGACGCTCGGCACGCTCGAGAAGCTGGCGAAGGCCCTCAAAGTGAAGGTGACGGAGCTGTTGGAGTGAGGAATCACGGCAAGGCCGTTGACCCAGAGCGGCAGTGCGAGGCCCCTGTACGCGGTCAGCGTAACCGTCGTTGCCTCAATCGGCCGCTCCTCGGATCGCCGTTTTGCTTTCGTCACCGCTACGAGGCCAGCAAACCGAAGGGAGCGCCAGAGCCGGGCTATGAGTGGTATCCGCTTCGCGACGGTCTCGGCCGACCATACTTTTGGTTTCAACTCCGCACCGAAAAGGGGAAACGCCAAGCGAGATACCTCAATCGACACGGCGCCACCCTCAGCGAAGCGGAACGAGACGAGATCCGCCGCGTGCTCGGCGCGGATTACCAGTGACGGAGTTGCTGAAATGACGACGGCTGAGCCGAGCTATCCACCGCTCTCGACGACAGAGATCCAAGCCTTACCCGAAGGCGCGCGCGTCATCGTGACGTGGAGCGAAGGGAACGACGGCCCTCACGAGTACCGCGTGCATTGGCGCCGCGGCGAGCCTTACGCGCAGACCGATGAGGAGCTTCGCCAGGGGCGCGTGGACCTTGAGAAGTGGCTGACATACTACGTCGGGCCGCGGCGCCCGTTCACACGAGTCTGGGCTCTCGCCGCTCGGCCTGCCGAATGACGACGGAATAAGGGGCGCCCCCGCGCGCTGGCACCGCCGGAGTCAACAAGATGGAGCCGCCGAAGTGACCCCCGACGAATTCGGCCCCTTGGGGATGAATAGCGACGAGATGGATCGAGCCCACGCCGCGATTCGGAGGCTAACGAAGGAATGCATCGACGTCACCCGTGAGCGACTCCGACGGGGTGAACGCCCGAACCTCAATGCGGTAGCGCGGAGCGCCGTGGTCGGGATGCGAAGTGCGCTCGTCGGGCTCGGACTGTCGCTGAAACAGCGCGAGGCATTTCTGGTCCTCGCCGCCGCCGAGGTCCTGAAGGCCTACCTCCAGAACCTGGAGCGGACAGCGACAAAGCGCCGTGTGAACTGAAGCGCCCCCGCGGGGCTGGCACCGCCGGGTGGAAGGGAGAGAACGATGGCAGTCCGACGACACAAGAGTCACGGTTCGTGGGTCTGGCAGGCGCGCGTCAGCTACCAGGGCCGGCGTCGCAGCGTGTACCGCGCGACGAAGAACGAGGCGAAGGAGGCGGAGGCCCAACTCCTCCAGGATCTCAAGGCCGAGCGCGCCCAAGCCGCCCAGGTCGAGCAGGCGCCGGCGACGTTGCGAATGCTCCTCGAGCACTACGTCGCGGACCTGGAGGCAAGGGGCAAGGGCGCGGGCACGGTGATCCGGGCGAGCTCCACCGCGAAGATGATCGAGCGGGTCACGCCGCCCCTGCTCGACATGCCTGTGAGTGCGATCGGCGACCCCGAGATCTTCGCGTTCCGGAATGCCCGGGCGCGCGAAGGAAAGGTCGTCTACGAGACCGTCGCTGGGAAACGGGAAGAGCGACGGGTCCCCAACAAGCCGAGCACGATCAACCGCGACCTCCGGACGCTACGCGCGGCGCTCAAGAAGGCTCGGCCAGAGTATCGCTTTCCAGGAGGCGCGTTCTTCCCCGCCGACGACACGCGGGTCCGCTGGCTTCGCCCGGAGGAAGAAATCCTTGTCTTCGAGCCGATGCCGTCACCCTTTCGAGAGATCGCGAAGCTCGCCGCATTGACCTTGATGCGTCAGGGCGAGATCCTATCTCTTCGCCCCGAGTACGTGCACTTGGAGCAGGGAGTGGTGCTGCTTCCGAAGGCCAAGGGCGGGGCGCGTCCGGTGATCCTCAATGCCGAGGCGCAGAAGATCCTCCGAGCCCAGCTCGAGCGCCATGAGGGGAAGCCGTGGGTGTTCCCGAATCCGGACGGCGAGCCCTACAGTAGGATTCACGTCTCGCGCGTGTTTCGGAAAGCAGCCCGCGCAGCTGGGCTCAAAGACTTCCGGTTTCATGACCTGCGCCATCACGGGGCGACGATGGCGCTCAACGCTGGGTTCACCGCTCCGATCGTGATGGCGCTCGGCGGCTGGAAGTCGGAAGCCATGATGCGGCGATACGCGGCGGTGACGGATCAAACCCTCAGGGCGGCGGCGGAGGCGGTGGCCGGGAGCGAGACAAACTTAGGAAGCGAGGCTGCGCACACGAATAGGCATTCGTGACCGGTGCCCTGCAGGGTCCGACTGCAGGGGAATTAGATCTTGTAGCGATCGCGTGACGAGGATAGACCTACGGGACGAGGGCCGGGGCAGTCGCTTGAAGGACCCGTGCCGCTCCTTCGAGCAAATTTGGTCCGGCCAAACCAGGAATCGCTGTAGGGCAGGGACCAAGCAGTTGGCCACCGGGGGTTGGCCGACCTACTAAAGCGCCGTACAGCCTACGTGTTTCGGCGATGAATGTTTCTTGCGCCGATTCTGAATCATGTGCAATGGCATGTCTCAGCACCCTTAGGGCCCACTGGGGCGCGGCTCCGTGTTGGGTGACTTGCACGCACGGGGTTCGAGTGGCGCTCCCAGCGAGCCCGCCGACTTCGAGCGGTCGAATGGTACAGGGTTCGAATCTCGTTTGGGATGAGCTGAATGCGGAGCCGTGACGTGTACGCACCGATGGAGGGATGTGTGGTCTGCGGCGAGAACGCCGTGAGCAAGCAGTTCTGCCGGATCCACCTGCTGGAGCACCGCGAGAAGGAGCGCGCCCGAGTCTGCGGCGGGGCCTGGCATCCCGGGGGACCAGGCCGTCCCCCAGCGGAGCCACCGCTTGACCCGACCGTCTCTTATCTCATGGGCGCGCGTGACCTGCTGCGGAGGGCGGCGGCCGTGTGCCCGGTGCCGGACTTTCCAGGCCGGATCACCGCGCTCCGCGTCGCCGTTGGGACTTGTGCTCGATGACTTGTTGTGAGCCATCGCGGTCACTGTGGAACAGTCGAAGGACCAGCAGTCCTAATTATTATATTGCCAGACTCACCGTTCACAGCTCTCAACGCAAAGACGCGCTTCATTCTGATCGCGCAGCGTTGCGAGCCTTTCGGAAGTGGCTCACGATGATGAACGACGTGACGGAGTGGGCGATCACGTTAAATCTGATCGCGTTGTTGATGTAAGCGAACAGTCTGTGGCCACGTCTGAGAGCAAGCCGACCCGAACGATCGGGCGAACGATTGACAGCATATAACCAACGTGATATGACCGCCGCATTTCGCAGCAGGTACTTGATGGAGGAGCGCGATGGTACGAGAGGCCGGCCACCGCCGTTATGTCTTCGCGGCTATGCTCACACTCGGCGCCATATCTACATTCCTCGTCTTCCTGCTGGCGCCGCCGAGGCTTGTCGAGACGGCCGCCGCGCAGCCGAAAACCTACAAGATCATCATGGCGAACGTCCTCAACCCCGGGGATCCGACCGTCGATGCCATGGCCGATTTCAAGAAGGACGTCGAGGACAAGAGCGGCGGACGGATTCTCGTCGAGTTGTATCCGAGCGGCCAGCTGGGCAGCCAGGAAGAAGTCGTGGAAATGCTCAAGTCCGGTGCAGCCCAGATCCACATCGCGTCGCCGCAGTATCCCGCCAAGTACTTGCCCGAGCTTCAAGTCATCACGCTGCCGTATCTCTTCGGGAGCCCGGAAGCCTTCGATCGAGCGCTCGACGGTCCGGTCGGGGCGGAGATGCGCCGCTTGATGGAAGAGAAGACGGAGTTCAAGATCCTCGCCTTTGAGGAGTTCGGGCTGAAGAACGTCTTCAATCGGCGGCGACCGGTCAATACCTTGGACGATCTCAAGGGTCTGAAGCTCCGAGTCATCAACGCGCCGGTGACGATCAAGACGTTCGAGGCGCTGGGCGCCAGCCCGATCGGCATGCCCATCAACGAGGTCTATACGGCGATCCAGACAGGCGTGCTCGACGGCGCCGAGCAGCCGTTGAACGTGATCCGGTCAGGAAAGTTCTACGAGGTCGCGAAGTACGCCTCGCTCACGGGGCACTTCTACGAGATCGCGCTCGTCTATTCGAACAAGTCCTTCATCAACGGCCTGCCGGCAGACCTGCGCAAGATCGTGACGGACGCAGCCGAAAACATGGCGAAACGGGAACGAGAGATCGCGCGGACCAACACCAGGACCGCCCGCGAGTTTCTGTCGACCCGAGGAATGATCATCAACGACATCGCGCCGGCCGAGCTCGCGAAGATGCGAGCTGCGGTGCGCCCGGTGTACGACTGGGCCAAGCAGCAGTGGGGTGACGCACTCGTGGCGAGGGTGCTGCAGGCCACCCAGTAGCGTTGTCTCCAGGCGCGGACGCGGTGTCGGCAGGGCAGCCGCGGGTGTGGCTCAGTGCTCTTGCCGCGTTCGAGAACGTTGTCGGCGTGATCATGTTCGGGCTGCTCGTCGCAGTGGTGCTGCTCGGCGTCTTCGTCCGTTTCTTCCTGTATCGCTGGACCCACATGGCGTGGGCGGATGAGATCGCACGCGCGCTTCTGCTCTGGACGAGCTTCTGGGGCGCGGCCATCGTCCAGCGCGAGGACCGGCACATCGCCATTGAATTGCTAACCGACCGCTTCTCGCGCCCTGTTCAGCGGTTCTTGTGGATCATGTCCGACCTGCTCATCATCGCGTTTCTCCTGGTGTTGGTCTCCCAGGGCTGGCCACTCTTCCGCGACAGCTTCGTGCGACAGGCGCCGGCTTCCGGCCTTCCGACGGTCATCTTCGACGGCGCGCTCTGGGTCGCCTGCGTGTTGATGGTTGTTCACACTGCGATTCACGCCACCGCCCGGTGGCGTCCCCGCGACGTATGAACACCGAGCTCCTGATCACGGTTCTGTTCGTCAGCGCGTTTGGACTCGCCTTCCTTCGTGTACCCGTCGCGTTCGCGCTCGGTGTTGCGAGTGTACTCGTGTTGCTCCTCATGGGCCGATTCCCGCTGTCGGTCGCCTACGTGAAAATGGTCGGCACCGTCGGCACGACCACGTTCGTCGCAATCCCGTTCTTCCTCCTGGCCGGCAACATCATGACCCAGGGCGGCATCACCGCACGCCTCGTGGACTTTTCAAAGGCCGCGGTTGGTTGGATCTGGGGCGGATTGAGTCAGGTTGCGGTGGTGGTCAACATGATCATGGCGGGGATGTCGGGCTCGGACTTGGCCGACGCCGCCGCCACCGGCTCGGTCCTGATCCCGGCCATGAAGAAGAGCGGCTATCCGGCCAACTACGCCGCCGCGATCATCGCGGCGGCGGCCACCATGGGTCCGATCATCCCGCCGAGCATCGGCTTCATTATCTACGGGGCGATCACGGACCTCAGCATTGGCCGGCTCTTCCTGGGCGGCGCGATCCCCGGCGTTATCATGGGGCTACTTCTCATGGGAACGTGCTACGTCACGGCCAAGCGGTACGGCTGGCCCAAGGAACCGGTCCCTTCGGCACGGGAGATGGCCTCGCGGTTCGTTGACGCCGTCCCGGCGCTCATGCTCCCGCTGATCATCATCGGAGGCATCCTTGGCGGGGTGTTCACGGCGACCGAAGCGTCAGTCGTGGCAGTGGCCTATGCGCTAGTAGTATCGCTCCTCGTGTATCGGGATGTCAGCCTCCGGCAGGTGCCGGGGATCCTCCTTGACTCTCTGCAGCAGACAGCCGTGCTGTTCCTCATCATCGCGTGCGCCGGGGTGTTCGGCTGGGTCATTACCGTCCTGCACGCGGGCGACGCGATCATCGGGTTCCTCACAGGGCTCACGAGCCGTCCGTGGATCATCCTCCTCCTTCTGAACGTCCTCTTTCTCATCCTTGGGTGCTTCGTCGACGTGACCGCGAACATGCTGATCTTCGCGCCCTTACTGACAAAGGTCGTCGCGGCGTATGGGATCGATCCGATCCACTTCGGCGTCATCTTCGTACTGAATCTCCAGATCGGCCTGATGACACCGCCCTACGGTCTCACAATGTTCCTGCTGCTGCGGGTCGCGAACATTACGATGGGTGAGTACATCCGCGCCATGTGGCCGTTCCTGGCGACGCTCGTCGTTTTGCTCATGCTAGTGACTTACGTTCCGCAGCTCACGGTCTGGTTGCCGAATCTGGTCTTCGGGAAGTGAGTGAAGTCGGGAGGGTGATGACGTTGGGAGCAAATGGTCGCGCGTACCGGCTCGGCGTCGACATCGGTGGCACGTTCACCGACCTAGTATTCCTCGGCGCTGACGGGGACATACGAACGAAGAAGGTGTCATCGACGCCGGAGAACTATGCCCTGGCCATCGGCCGGGGGATCCGTGAAGTCTTCGCCGAAGCAGGAATCCGCGGCGACGAGATCACGGAGGTCATTCACGGAACGACCGTGGCCAGCAATGCGATGCTGGAGCGCCGCGGAGCCAGGACCGGTCTCCTGACGACCGCCGGCTTTCGAGACGTGCTCGAGATCGGGCGGGGCCGGGCACCGCGACTCTACGATCTCGACTTCGAGAAGCCGATGCCGCTCGTGCCCCGGTTTCTCCGACGGCCGGTGGTGGAGCGCATTGACCGGCACGGTCGCGTGCTGAAGCCGCTCGACGTTGATGGCGGCCGACGCGAAATCCGACGCCTGCTCGACGAAGGTGTCGAGTCGATCGCGATCGCGCTCATCAACAGCTACGCGAACCCCGAGCACGAGCAGGCCCTGAAGCGGTTGATCAAGGAGATGGCGCCGGGGATCTATCTTTGCCTCTCGTCGGAGGTGCACCCGGAGCTCAGGGAGTACGAACGGACGTCGACCACCGTCACGAACGCGTACGTGATGCCAGTGGTGGAGCGCTATCTCAGAACGCTCGAGGACGAGCTCACCGCCGACGCCGTGCGGGCGCCGCTGCTCATCATGCAGTCGAACGGCGGCGTTATGCGGGCGGCGGCCGCGATGGTGAAGCCGATCCACATCATCGAGTCGGGCCCGGCGGCGGGAGTGGTTGGCGCTGCGCACTTGGCTCGGCGCATGGGGCTCGACAACATCGTGACGTTCGACATGGGCGGCACGACCGCGAAGGCGTCGATCGTCGAGGGCGGTCAGCTGAGTCGCGCCGCCGAGATGGAGGTGGGCGCCGGCGCCAATATCATCGGGAACCGACTGATGAAGGGAGGCGGCTACCTCGTTCGGGTGCCGGCCATTGACATCGCCGAGGTGGGTGCTGGCGGAGGTAGCATTATCTGGCTCGACAAGGGCGGAGCCATGCGCGTCGGACCGCAGAGCGCGGGCGCCGCACCGGGGCCTGTGTGTTACGCCACCGGTGGCACGGAGCCGACGGTGACGGACGCCAACGTGCTGCTCGGGTACCTGAATCCTGAGTATCTGGTGGGTGGAGGATTACGGCTGCACGCCGAGCGGGCCGCCCGCGTCTTCCACGACCGCGTGGCGCGGCCGCTCGGCCTCGATGTGACAGTGGCCGCGCACGGCGCGCATCTCATCGTCAACTCGAACATGATCCGCGCCGTCAAGGCTGTCTCCACCGAGCGGGGCCGTGATCCCCGCGACTACATCTTCTTCGCGTTTGGTGGCAATGGCTCGTTGCACGGCATTGGCATGGCGGAAGACCTCGAGATGCGCGCGGTGATCGTGCCGCCGGCGCCCGGGCTCTTCAGCGCCTTCGGGCTCCTCTTCTCGGACGTCGAGCACCACGTCGTCCACAGCTACCTCCGGAGGCTCGCGGACGCCGACCTCACCGAGCTTGACGCGCTTCGAACCCGCCTCGCCGACGACGCCGAGGCGACGCTGGGCGGCGAGGGCTACGGGCCCGAGGCGAGGACGCTCAGCTGGGAAGCCGATCTGCGCTACGTGGGTCAGTCGTTCGAGCTCACGATCCCCCTGCCGGATCGTCCGCTGACACGGGCGGCGCTCCACGAACTCGGCGAGCGGTTCGGTCAGGAGCACGAGCGCACGTACGGGCACCGGGCTGCCGACGAACCCGTCGAGATCGTTAACCTCCGTCTCACCTCGCGCGGTATCCCGCCCGGACCACGGGTCCCCGAGCGTATGCGCGTGGGCCGAGCGCGAAAGAAGGCCGGCGCGTCGCGACGCGCGTACTTCGGACCCAAGCATGGCTGGCTCGAGACGCCGGTGATCGATCGAGAAGATCTCCACGATGTGCGCTCGGAAGGGCCGATCATCGTGGAGGAGTACGACGCGACCACCGTCGTGCCTCCGGGGTGCCATGCGACCCTCGACACGTGGGAAAACATCGTAGTGACCTTGCCAGACGCTAGGAGGAACTCGTGACGCGAGAAGGCTTCGACCCGATCACGTTCGAGCTGATCAAGAACAGCTTCGGCTCGATCGTCGACGAGATGGCGCTGATCATCGTCCGGACAGCCTACTCCGGGGTGATCAAGGACGTCATGGACTTCTCGACCGCATTGTGCGACGCCGAGGGACGGATGATCGCGCAGGGGTTGACGATCCCGCTCCATCTCGGCTCGATTCCGGATGCCATTGTGTCCGTCGTAGCGAAGTACCGCGAGGACGTGCACCCGGGAGACGTGTACATCCTGAACGATCCGTTCTCGGGAGGCATGCACCTCCCGGACATCTTCCTGTTCCGGCCGATCTTTTTCGAGGGCGCATTGCGCGGCTTCGCGGCAACGGTCGCGCACCACACGGACGTCGGCGGTCGGGTGGCGGGGAGCAACGCCAGCGACTCGACTGAGATCTATGCCGAAGGGCTCAGGATGCCGCCGTTGAAACTCTACGACCGCGGCCGACCGAACGACACGCTCTTCACCATCATCGAGTCGAACGTGCGCGTGCCGGTCAAGGTCCTCGGCGACTTCCGGGCGCAGCTCTCCGCGTGCTACGTCGCTGAGCAGCGATACCTCGCCCTGCTCGACCGGTACGGCATGGGAGTTGTCGACCGATATACGAACGAGCTCTACGACTACAGCGAGCGCTTGACTCGCGCCGAGATCAGCGCGTTACCGGACGGCGAATACACGTTCAAGGACTGGATCGACGAGGACGGGATCGACGACAAGCCGATTCCGTTGCAGGTCAAGGTCACCGTCGCCGGCGACAAGCTCACGTGCGACTTCACAGGATCGTCGCCCCAGGTCAGAGGCGCGATCAACGCGACGCTTTCGTTCACCAAGGCGGCGGTGTACGGCGCCATCAAGTACGTCCTGGGCGCCGACATCCCGAACAACGCCGGGTTCTTCCGCCCGATCCACGTCAGTGCTCCGCCCGGGAGCATCCTGAACGCAGTTCTGCCCGCAGCGTGCGCCGCCCGAGGACTGACTGGCTTGCGCACCGCGGATCTCATGTTCGGGGTGCTCGCGCAGATCACGCCCGCACGCGCCATGGCGGCGTCCGAGGGCGGACCGACCGGAGTCAGCATCGGGGGCTACGACGCGAACCGTCAGCCGTTCGTGTTCGTCGAATTCATCTCGAGCGCATGGGGTGGTCGCAGCCACCTGGATGGCATCGACGGAATCACGACCCCAATCTCGAACAACTCCAACACGCCGGCCGAGGTGTGCGAAGCCGAATACCCGATCGCCATCGATCAGTACGAGTTCGCGCAGGATTCGGGCGGGCCGGGGAAGTTCCGAGGCGGCCTCGGCGTCCAGCGCGCCTATCGCCTGCTCGAGGAGGAAGCGACGCTCCAGGTGCGCGCGGATCGGCAGCGCTTCCGTCCCTTCGGCCTGTTCGGCGGGAAACCGGGGACGCCCTCGCGCAACGTGCTTCAACGCAACGGCGAGGTGACGACGCTGCCGGCGAAGTTTACGATGACGATGAGGCGCGGGGACGTCCTGCACCACGTACAGCCCGGCGCCGGCGGTCTCGGCGACCCCTTCGAGCGCGATGCCGAGCGCGTGCTGGCCGACGTGCAGAACGGGAAGGTCAGCCTCGAGTCGGCGCGCCTCGACTATGGCGTTGTCATCGACCCAGTCAGCTGGAAAATCGATCTGCCTGAGACCGAACGGCTGCGCGCGGCCGGCCGCAGGACGCTGTGAGGAGGACGCATCATGGCCAGTATCACCGGCAACACGCTCGCAGCTCAGGCGCTCCGCGCGGAAGGCGCCGAGGTGATCTTCTATCTCGCCGGCGGACCCATGTTCGACGTGATGTGGGAAGCGATGCGGCTCGGCGTGAGGGCGATCCATACGCGCCACGAGCAAGGCGCGGCGATGATGGCTCACGGGTATGCTCGCGCGTCCGGGAAGGTCGGTCTCGTGAATACCTCGTCGGGCCCGGGCACCATCAACGCGTCGACCGGCATGGTCAACGCGTTGCTCGACGCGGTGCCCATCATTCTGCTCGCCGGCGCGAGCCCCCTCCGGACGCGTGACTTGGAGGATTTTCAGGAAGTCGATCAGGTAGTCGCGATGCGGCCGCTCTCGAAATGGGCCGTCCAGGTTCACGAGGCGCGCCGAATTCCGGAGTACGTCGCCGCGGCCTACCGGAAAGCGCTCGGCAACCGGCCTGGCCCGGTCCACCTCGATTTCCCGGGCGATGTACTCTACAGCGAGGTCGACGAGCAGAACGTCGTCTGGGGCCGGAGTCCGCGGCCGGCGCGCGCGTCGGCTGATCCGGACGCCATCCGCGACGCGGTCAGGCTTTTGAAGGCCGCGGAGCGACCGCTGGTTATCACCGGAAGCGGGGTTCTCTGGTCCGACGCCAGCGAGGCGCTCGAGGCCTTCATCGACCGCACGCACATCCCCTTCTTCACGACGCCCCAAGGGCGCGGCGTCGTTCCAGACGATCATCCCCTTGCGTTCGTCAACGCGCGCTCGACGGCGTTTCGCGAGGCCGATGTGCTGCTGGTCGTCGGCACGCGCTTCAACGTCATCCTCGGCTTCGGACGCTCGCCGCGCTTCGCGCCCGATGCCAAGGTCATCATGCTCAATAGCGATGCGGAGGAACTCGGCAAGGGCCGATCGGTCCATCTCGGCATCGTGGGCGATGCCCGTCAGGGACTGACGCAATTGGCTGCCGAAGCCGGAAGAGCGGGTGACTGGCCGAAGGAGACGGCCTGGGTCAGTCATCTGCGGGACATCGACAGGCGGAAGGCGAAAGAGATGGAGCCGTTGCTCACGAGCGATCAGACGCCGATCCACCCGCTACGGCTCTGCCACGAGATCCGGCGATTCATGGAGCGCGACGCTATTCTCTGTGTCGACGGCCACGACACGCTGAACTTCGCGCGACAGTCGATTCCGACTTTCGTACCGGGCCACCGGATCAACGCCGGACCCAACGGGTGCATGGGCGTCGCCGTCCCCAACGCGGTCGGGGCGCAAGCGGCAAAGCCGAACAAACAGGTCATCGCGCTCACGGGAGACGGGTCGTTCGGCATGAACGGCTTCGAGATCGAGACCGCGGTTCGCGAGAAGCTCCCGGTCATCACGGTAATCTGCAACAACGGGGGCTGGACAGCGGACAATCCACCCAAGCCCGGGCGCGACTTGCCGTTCACGAGCTACGAGCGGATCGTCGAGGTGTTCGGAGGGTACGGCGAGCGCGTTGAGCGTCCCGGCGACATTCGGCTCGCGCTGGAGCGGGCCGCGAAGTCCGGCGTCCCGGCCTGCGTCAACGTCATCTGCGATCCGACCGCGAAGTCGGAGACCGTACGGTTCAGCTCGTATTTCCAGCAGCAACATTGACGCCGATTCGGTTGCGCGCATAAATCCGTCGAGGAGGACGCAGCATGGCCAAGGCGCTCGAAGGAATCCGGGTCATCGACTTCACACACGACCAGGCCGGCCCGGCCTGCACCCAAATGCTGGCCTGGCTCGGGGCCGATGTCATCAAGATCGAACGTCCGCCCAGGGGCGACCGCGCCCGAAAGCTGTGGTACAGCGACCAGGCCGATCTCGATAGCTACTTCTTTCTCCTGCTCAACAGCAGCAAGCGAAGCGTCGTCGTCGACCTCAAGACCGACGAGGGCAAGGAGATCGCGCGACGGCTCGTGCGTGAGGCGGACGTCGTCGCCGAGAACCTCGGTCCCGGGGTCATGGACCGCCTCGGGCTCGGATACGAAGCCGTGAAAAAGCTGAATCCCCGCGCGATCTACGCCTCGGTGAAAGGCTTCGGGTCATTTGGTCCCTACAGCGATTTCAAGTGCTTCGAGATGATCGCGCAGGCGACGTCGGGTGCGATGAGCATCACCGGCTATGCCGATCGACCGCCGGTCGTCACCGGCGTCAACGTCGGCGATGCCGGTACCGGGATGCATCTCGCCATCGCGGTTCTCGCGGCGCTTGTCCAGCGTCAGACGACGGGACGCGGCCAGCTCGCAGAGGTCGCGATGCAGGAGGCCGTGCTGAACATCACGCGCGTGAAATTCACGCCGACGCTCAGCACCGGCGCGCCCCTCGAGCGCATGGGCAACCGCTCTGCGAGTGGCGCGTACGCCGATCTCGTGCGGTGCGCCGGGACGGGACCGAACGACTACGTCTACCTGATGCTGCCGCCGGATAACGCCGAGCCGTTCATGGCGCTGACCGAGATCATCGCGCGCGAGGAACTCCGCACGGACGAGCGCTTCCGGACGCCTCCGGCGCGCTTTCAGAACACTGCGGAGCTTACGACCATCATCGAGGCCTGGACGATGAAACGGGACAAGCACGAGGTCATGCGCGCTTTCGCGGCGCAGGGCATCCCTTGCGGCGCCGTACTGGACACCACCGAGGTGCTCAGGGATCCGCACCTCCGGGAGCGCGGCATGGTGTCCGACCTCGAGCACCCGGCGCGCGGCCGATTCGCGATGATTGGCAGCCCGCTGCGCCTCTCCGACTCGCCGACGGACGTGAGACCGGCGCCCCTCTACGGCGAGCACACAGAGGAAGTCCTCACGACCCGCGCCGGCTACACCGCGGCCGACGTACGGCGACTGCGCGACAAGGGCGTCGTCTCCTGATCGTCTCCTGAAGGAGGGAAGAGCGATGGCGGACATGAGCACGAATCGGACCGAGCTCGTCGTGGGAATGGGTGACTTCGTCTACGACGTCGTGCGGCCGTTCGGGACCCTGCCCCCCGGCAAGAGTACCGCGTTCATCAGCCACGTCGCCGTCGATGCCCGCGATCGCGTGTACTTCTACCAGCGCCATGACCCTCCGATCCTCGTGTTCGACAGCGACGGCAACTTCCTTGATGGCTGGGGAGAAGGGCGACTTCGGGACGCGCACGGTATCTATGCCGGCGCGGACGGCCACATCTACGTGTGTAACCGCGATGAGCATGAGGTGCTCAAGCTGACGCTCGAGGGCAAGATCGTGCTCACGCTCGGCCATCGCGGGCGGCCGTCGCTGCAGGCGCCGTTCAACCACCCGGCCGATGTCGCCGTAGCCCGGAACGGCGATATCTACGTGGCCGACGGTTACGGCAACTCGGCCGTACATCGGTTCTCTGCGGACGGAAAGCACCTGTTGTCCTGGGGCGCCGCCGGCGCCGGGCGCGGTCAGTTCACGACCCCGCATGGCGTATGGGTCGACGCCACGGATCGGGTGTTCGTCGCAGACCGCGAGAACAATCGCGTGCAGATCTTCAGTCCGGAGGGGGACTTCTACGGCGAATGGGGCGATCTCTATCATCCGATGGACATCTACGGTGACGCGAATGGCACGCTCTACGTCACGGACCAGATTCCACGGGTGACGATGTATGCGCCGAGCGGCAAGGTGCTGGCCAGGGGCAAGCCGGTCGAGATCGGTGCGCACGGAGTCTACGGCGACTCGAAAGGGAACCTGTATATGGCGGAAGTCCGGATGAATCGCGTCGCGAAGCTCGTCAGGAGAGGGCACGGGTCCAAACGGTGATCGCGGCCTTCGATACTGGCGGAACATTCACTGACTTCGTTCTCCAGGGAGCGCAGGGCGACATCCACATCTGGAAGCGACTGAGCACCCCGGAGCATCCCGCCGAGGCCGTGCTGATGGGACTCACCGAGTGCTGCGGCGAGGATCTCGCGCCGGTCTCGCTGATCCTCGGATCGACGACCCTGGTCTCGAACTGCGTGATCGAGCGACGAGGTGCCGCGACGGCGCTCGTCACGACAGCCGGGCATGGCGACATTCTCGAAATCGGACGCGAGACCCGGTACGACCTGTACGATCTGCTGATCGAGCGGGTGCCGCCGCTGGTTCCGCGGAGCGCGGTCTTCGAACTCGTAGAGCGCGTTGCGGCCAGCGGCGACATCTTGACGCCACTCGACTCGAGCAGCGTCCAGGCGCTCTGCGGTTGGCTGCAACGCTCCCGGATCATCTCCGTCGCCGTGTGCCTGTTGCACGCTTACCGCAGCCCGGCACACGAGCGTGCCGTCGCGCGCATCCTGTCTGAGCGCTTCCCCAAGCTCTGTGTCAGCGTCTCGTCGGACGTCGCGCCAGAAATCCGCGAGTACGAGCGCGCCTCGACCGTCGTGATCAACGCGTACGTCCAGCCGACGCTCCGGGGCTATGTGGAGGGGTTGCAGGAGATCTTCGCGCAACGCCGCTTCGCCGGCGCCTTCTTCATGATGGCCTCGCACGGGGGATTAATCGACATCGACGCGGCGACGCGGTTGCCCGTGAGACTCATGGAATCCGGGCCAGCTGCCGGCGCGCTGGCGGCGGCGCACGTCGCGCGCCAGCTCGGATGCCGCCGGATGCTGTCGTTCGACATGGGCGGCACCACGGCCAAGCTCTGCCTGATCTGCGACGGCGCGCCAGCGCTCGGCGGTGACGCCGAGATCGCCCAAGTCTATCGGTTCAAGCGCGGGAGCGGATTCCCGGTCAAGTTCCCGATGGTCCAGATGATTGAGATCGGCGCTGGAGGCGGCAGCCTCGCCCGGATCAATCACTTGGGTCTGCTGCAGGTCGGGCCGGAGAGCGCCGGCGCGAGCCCCGGACCCGCGTGTTACGGCCTCGGCACGCAGCCGACGGTCACGGACGCGGACCTCGTGCTCGGCTATCTGGACCCCGATTATTTTCTCGGCGGCCGGATGCGGCTCGACCCCGAGCGAGCAAAACACGCGATCGGAGACCACGTGGCGCGCATCGGCAACCTCACGCTGATGCGCGCCGCCTGGGGCATCCATGACCTGGTTAACGAGAACATGGCGTCGGCGGCCCGCGTGCACATCACCGAGAACGCATTCGACCCGCGCGACTTCGTTCTTGTGGCGTTCGGCGGCGCCGGCCCCGTGCACGCCTACGGCGTTGCGCGCCGCCTCAACGTCCAGCGTGTAGTCGTACCCCCGCTCGCGGGCGTTTTCTCGTCGCTCGGACTGCTGGTTGCGCCGCTCTCGGTCGAGTTGAGTCGCAGCCATCCTGTGCGCGCCAACGCCGTCGGTTGGGACGTGTTGGAACGGCTCTTCGACGAGATGAGCGCCAGCGGCCGAGCGTTCCTCGCGTCTGCTGGCGTCCCCGCGGCAGAGATCACACTGCGCCGCCGTGTCGATATGCGGTACGCGGGCCAGGGCTTCGAGGTACCCATCGAGGTGCCGGTGGAAGCTCGCGGATGGGACGCCCTGCTCGGGGCGTTCAGTACGACGTATCGGCGGTTGTTCGGACGGACGATCGATGGGATGGCCGTCGAAGCCGTCACCTGGCGGCTCGGCGTCTCAGGCCCGACACGGGCGGTCGGAAAGCCGAAGTGGGATCGGCCTGGACCCCCCGTCAAGGGTGAGCGCGCGATCTATCTCCCCGACAAAGCAACGGCCGTCGAAGTTCCGGTCTACGACCGCTACCGTCTTCCGCCGGGATCGACGTTCGACGGCCCGGCCGTCGTCGAAGAGGACGAGAGCACGGTGATCGTGAACGGGCCCGCGAGGGTGCGTGTCGACGACGGGCTGAACCTCATCGTGGATTTGATGGGCTGACGACGATGACCATCGCGCTAGATGCGGTATCGCTCGAGATCGCGTGGAAGCGACTGATCAGCATCACCGATCAGATGGCCGCGACGCTGAAGCGGACGTCATTCTCGCCGCTGGTGCGGGAGGGCAACGACTTCTCGTGCCTCCTGCTCGGCGCCGACGCTTCGTCCGCCGTGCAGTCGAGTATCAGCGGCCCGTCGTTCCTGGGAACGTTGCCGTACACCGTTCAGCAGATGCTCCAGGAGATCCCCGTCGAGACCCTGGCGCCCGGTGACGTCCTAATCACGAACCACCCGTGGATCGGCACCGGGCATCTCCTCGACGTGTCGGTCGTGACCCCCGTGTTCGACGGACCGAGACTCATAGCGTTTCTGGCGAACGCGGCCCATATGGCCGACATCGGCGGCGTGGGCTTTTCCTCGACAGCGGCCGACGTGTACGAAGAGGGTCTCCTGATCCCGGTTTCCTACTTCTATCGCGCCGGAGTCTGTAACAGGGATCTCGTGAACGTGATCAGGAACAACGTGCGCGTACCCGACATGGTGCTCGGCGACCTCGAGGCCCAGGCCGCCGCCAATCATGCCAGCGCGCAAGCGCTCGCGGACTTCCTCGCCGAGAGCACGCTGGACCTCGGCGACATCATCCGGGCGCTCCAGAACCGGTCCGAGGCGGCGCTCAGGACGGCGATCTCGCGGATCCCCGACGGCACGTACGCTTCGGAAATCGTGTCCGATGGGTACGACGCCGACATCAGGCTCTGCTGCCAAATCTCGGTTCGCGGCGATCAGATAGACGTGGACTATGCCGGATCGTCGAGGCAATCCGTGCGCGGCATCAACTCGGTCTTCAACTACACGCAGAGCTACACGATCTACGGTCTCAAGTGCGTGCTCGATCCCGATACGCCGAACAATGCGGGCTGCGCGCGACCAATCCGTATCACCGCTCCTGAGGGCAGCATTCTCAATCCACGCTGGCCGGCACCGACGCTCGCCCGGCACATGGTGGGAAACCTCCTGCCTTCGCTCGTCTTCGCCGCGCTCGCGCCCGTGTGCTCGGAGCGCATTCAGGCCGACTCGGGCAGCGCCCCGATCTGGCCGGTGCGATTCGACGGCACGGACGACGGGCGCCCTTTCACCGTGACCGTGCAGTACAGCGGCGGACAGGGCGCCAGGGCGAGCAGGGATGGGATGAGCGCGGTGAGCTTCCCCGCCAATGCGTCCAACACGCCGGTCGAGGTTCTCGAATCGATTGCGCCGCTCGCGATCCTCGAGAAGCGACTGATACCGGAGTCGGGTGGCGCTGGAGTGTTTCGCGGAGGAATGGGTCAGCGAATCGTCGTCAAGTCCCTGGCCAGTGGTCCGCTTCGGGTCTCCATCTTGGCGCAGCGGTTGCGCCATCCCGCCGGCGGACTCCTCGGCGGACTGCCGGGCCGGCCCGGGCAGGTTCGCGTCGACGGCCAGCGCTACGATTCCCAGCTCATCGCGACGGTGCCCCCCGGCGGCGTGGTGGATCTGGAGCTCCCCGGCGGCGGGGGGTGGGGCCCACCGGACAGGGCCAGATCATGACGAGCCTCGGAGAGGAGTTTCTCCGTCGCATCCGCGAGGGCTTCGCCGCGGAGGAGCGTCGGGACGAAACGCTGAATCTCATCGCATCGCAGAACGTCGTGAGTCCGGCGGCGCGGGCCGCGCTTGCCAGCACGCTCGGCCAGCGGAGCCACATCGGTGGCCGTCACGTCGATCATGTCGAGACCGCGATGCTTGAGGCTGCCCAGACGCTTTACGGCACCCGGCACGTCGAGTACCGGTTGATGAGCGGCTCGCTCGCGAACCAGATGGCCATCGTGAGCGCGATCCCGCCCGGCACCACCGTGCTCGTCATGCCGCGCTCGGCGTCGGGTGACAAATCGGTTCAGGCGCACGGCTATTTGCGCTGGATCGGCGCACGCGTCGTCGACATGCCGTGGGACTATCGGCGGCACAACGTCGACCTCGAGCGTCTGAGACGTGCGCTTCGCGAGCACCGCCCGTCCTGGCTCATTGTCGGCGGCAGTCGTCCGCTGTTTCCCTATCCCGTCTCCGCGATGCGCACCGAGGCGGACGCCGTTGGCGCCCGCATCCTCTACGACGGCTCCCATATCCTCGGGCTCTGGGCCGGCGGCCAGTTTCAGGATCCGCTCGCGGAAGGCGCTGACATCGTGACCGGGTCGACGCAGAAGACGCTTCCCGGTCCCCTCGGCGGCCTGCTCTTCTGCCGTGACCCTGAGCTGCTCCGCCCGATCGTCCAGCTGTGCGACGGGGTGCTCGGCGACTACGGAAATGCGCGCGTGGCGGCGATCGCGGTGACGCTCGCTGAGCTGGTCGCGTTCGGCCGCAACTATGCCGCGGCCATTGTCGCGAACGCTCGCGCGCTGGCCCAGGGACTGGCGGCGGAGGGGTTCACCATTGCCGCCGCGGATCTCGGATTCACCGCGTCGCACCAGGTCCTGGTGCTGCCGGACGGCTGGCGAGCGCCCGACGCCGCGGCTTCGCTGGAGGGAGCCGGCATCCAGTGCTCGCTGGTCGTGCTCCACCAGACGGCTGAGGCGCCTCCTGTGACGGGTCTCAGGCTCGGGACGAGCGGCGTCACGCGCCGCGGGATGAGGGCCACGGAGATGAAGCTCGCCGCTCGGCTGATGGCCCGCGCGCTCTTGCACGTCGAGGACATCGCCGCGATCAGGAAGGACGTCCACGCGCTCAGGGCGTCGTTCCCGAACGTTCGCTACGCGTTTCCCGCGTGAGGCACACGGAAGCTTGGCGCTTCAGGTGACTGGATGCGCTCCGGCGCCTGACGGCTGTACCAGTCCACGATCTCGGCGCCGGTGGCCGGCCACACTCCGCGACGACGCGTGATGTAGCGTAGCGCTTCGTCAAGGAAGCGCATGCGGAACGGTTGGCCGATGAGCCAGGGATGCAGGCTGATGACCATCAGCCGTCCGTTGCGCGCCCCGTCGCGGTAGAGCCCGTCGAAGGCGCTCTTCAGCAAGCGCGCGTACGCGTCGATCGGCATGGACCGGTCCCAGAGCGCATTCACGTCGTCCACATCGAGCATCGCTGGCAGCGACACGAGCGTGCCCGCCCGGGTTTCCATGGGATAGGGCTGGTCGTCGTTGGCCCAGTCGCAGACGTAGCGGAGACCCGCCTCCGCCAGCAGGTGAGGTGTCCGGGCCGATTCCCCGGACTCCGGACCCATCCACCCGACGCTCGCGCTCCCGGAGGCCCTTCGCAGCGTTTCGATCGATCGCGCGATGTATTCGCGCTCGTCCGCTTCCGACATGCGGCTCGTGATCATCCGGCTGCCCGAGATTCCATGGGCGACGAGCTCGGCGCCTCGATCGAGGCAGTGCCGTACCAGGTACGGGTAGTGCTCGGCGGTCATCGCGTCCATGGGAATCGTCGGCTTCACGCCGTGGCTCGCCAGCGTTTCGAGGACTCGAAAAATGCCCACGCGGTGGCCGTACTCTCGATGGCTGAAGCGCAGGTAATTCGGAAACGGCCGGGATCCGCGACCGCCCGCGACGGTTGGCGACTGATAGCTGGCGGTCGGCGGATTCCACTCAAGATGTTCCAGCGTGACGAGGACACACAGGGCTACGCGGGCGTTGTCGGGCCAGCGAAGCGTCGCGCGCCGACTCACCGGGCTCCATCTGTAAAAGTCGTGATCCATTCCGTAGCGACGCTGCCCGGGCATGGCGTGGTCGCTCACTTCCTGGAATCAATCGAGTACGCGCGATCGAGTTCCTTTGAATGCGCCAGCACCTGCTCATAACAGTGGGCCATATAGTAGTCGGCGATCTCGTCCGACGTGGCCTGCCACACGTCGTTGTGGGACATGACGTACCCCAGCAGCGCGTCGAACCATTTCACCCGATGGGGCAGGCCGATGCGCCAGGGATGCACGGCCACACACATCACCATGCCGCTTCGCTCACCGTCCTGGTAGAGCCGGTCGAACTGCGCCTTGCCGATGCGATAGAAGTAATCGCCTTCGTGACCGGCCAGGAAGAGTGGAGAGTCGTTCAGCTCAACGGAGTACGGCATCGAGATCAACCGCCCCGACGTAACCTTAAACGGAAAGGGTTGGTCGTCGTGTGTCCAGCCCGCCAGGTACACGAGATTGGCCTCGGCCATCAGGTCCGGAGTCCGTTCCGTACCCGAGAACGCCGGCCCCAGCATGCCCTTGAGTGTCTTGCCGGTCAGGCGGCGGAACGTCTCGATCGAGTCCCGATAGAACTCACGCTCCTGGTCCTCGGAGCACGCGTTCAGGTAGCGAGTGTTGTAGATGCCGTGGCTCATAAAGTCCCAGTTCCGCTGGATCATCGCTTCACCGATTTCGGGATGATGTTCCAGCACTGCCAGGTTCAACGAGACACCGCAGCGGATCCGATGCTTGTCCAACACGTCGAGCATCCGCCAGAAGCCGACCCGGTTGCCATAATCGCGGTAGCCGTATTCCCGAACGTCCGGTGCCGGCGTCCGCGGCCAGGGATCGCGCACGCCGTCCTGTTCGGGCATGTACTCGTAGAACTCGACGTTGGGCGCCACCCAGAAGGCGACGCGCGCGCCGTTCGGCCAGCGGAAGGCCGGGCGCTCGACGATCGGACTGTAATAGAACCGGTCCGGCGGCAAAGGCATCGGCGGCGTAGATTCTAGCCGAGAGCCGGTCAGGCGAGAATCGTCTTGCTGACGATGGACTGGCGGCCCGTCACCGCGACGCTCGACCGCGGGAGACCCTGGGCCTGAACGTGAGTCGTCGGAGCCTGGCGATGATCGCCGTCATCGCTGGTCGAGCCGCGGGTTGAGCGCATCGTTGAGCCCTTCACCGACTAGGTTGAGCGACAGAACAGTCAGGAGGATCGCCACGCCGGGGATGGCCGAAAGGTACCACGCCGTGCGGAGGGAGCCACGGCCGTCGCCGATCATCTTGCCCCAGCTCATCACGTTGGGATCGCCGAGGCCGAGGAACGCGAGGCCCGCCTCGACGAGGATCGCAGTCGCGACCATGATCGATCCAAGCACAATCATCGGGGCCAGGCAGTTCGGCAGGATCTGGCGCCAGATAATGCGCAATTCGCTCATGCCCAGCGCGATGCACGCCTGCACGAACTCTCGCCGCCGCAGCGTCAGGAACTCGGCCCGAACGAGGCGCGCGATCGGCGGCCACGAGACGATCGCGATGGCGAGGACGATCGTGCGGATCGAGGGCCTGAAGATCGTGACGAGTACGATCACGAAGATGAAGTTCGGGATCGTCTGGAACACCTCGGTGAGGCGCATCAGTGCGTCGTCCACCCAGCCGCGGAAGTAGCCGGCGAAGGCCCCGATGGTCGTGCCGATACCGACCGCCGTCGCCGTGGCGGTGAGGCCGATTAGCAGCGAGACCCAGGCGCCGTGGATCACGCCGGCGAGGACGTCGCGTCCCATTGAGTCGGAACCGAGCGGGAAGCCCTGTCGGTCGCCGGGCCAGAGGAACGGCCGGGTCGCGAGGGCCCAGGGATCGCTGCGGTAGAGGAGGGGGCCCACAATCGCTGTGGCCGCCACCGCGCCGAACACCCCGAGCCCCAGCACTGCCGCGCGGTTCTTGCGGTAACGCTGCCAGAGTCTGCGGCGCGGCATCGCGTCACTCCAGCGCGATCCGCGGGTCGAGCCGCGTGTAGAGCAGGTCGACCGCGAGGTTGACCACAATCACGAGACACGAGGAGAACAGCAGAATGCCGAGCAGCAGGTTGATGTCGCGCTGGAAGATCGCCTCGAACGCGAGACGCCCGAGACCAGGCCACGCGAACACGACCTCCACCACGACAGCGCCACCAAGCAGCGAGCCGACCTGAACGCCGAGCACGGTGACCATCGGCAGGATCGCATTCCGGAGGGCATGCCCGTACAGCACCCGCCGGGCGGAGAGGCCCTTGGCGTGCGCGGTCCGGACGTAGTCCGAGCCCAGGACCTCGAGCATCGAGGCGCGCATGAGACGCGTGTACGTCGCCATGTAGAAGAGCGCTAGCGTCGTGGCTGGCAGGATCAGGTGGCGCAGCACGTCGAGTGCGTACGCGACTGGGTTCTGATTGGCGCCGATCGTATACATGCCGCCGGCTGGCAGGAGGCCGAGCTTCAACGTGACCAGGACGATCAGCATGAGCCCGAGCCAGAACAGGGGGGTGGCATAGGCCAGGAGCGCCAGCACCGAGATCACATTATCGGCCAGCGAGCGCGCGCGTCTCGACGCCGTCACGCCGAGCACGAGACCGCCCACGAAGGCGGTGCCCAGGCTCGCGACCATCAACAGCAGCGTCGGCGACAGGCGCTGCAGGATCAACTGGAAGACGGGCATCTCGTGGCGGAACGAGTGGCCTAGATCGAGTCGGCCGAGGCTCCAGAGATACCGCCCGAGCTGCACGGCGATCGGTTGATCGAGGCCGAACTTCTCCCTGAGGTCCGCCACGTACCGCGCGTCGGCGGCGCCGGCCTCACCGGCGAGCACGTCGACCACGTCGCCGGGAGCCAGATGCAAGAGAAGGAAGTTGAGTGTGGCGATGCACGCGACGGTCACAACGGCCTGGGCCAGCCGCCAGACGAGGAACCGTCCGAGCCTGGGCCTCACCGCCGCCCGGCCATCAGCGCGACATCGACGTACGGTAAATCAGCGCTCGACGTATACGTCGGCGAACGTGTCGTAGATCCCGAGCCCGCCTGCGGCGAGATTCTTCACCCGCTTGTTCATGATCGTGACCATGTCGAGGCGGAGCAGCGGGATGATCGGCAGCTCCGTCATCGCAAATTGCTGGAACTCGTCCCACAGTTTCTTCCGCTTCTGCGGGTCGGATTCCACCTGCGCGGCTTCCAGAATGCGATCCATCTGAGGATTTGCGTAGCCGGAGCCGTTGGTGAACGGAGCGCCGCTGATGATGTTCTTGCTCCAGTAGAGGCGTTGCACGCCGATCGTCGGATCGGGCGTATTCGAGATGCCGTAGAGGTTCAGCTGGAACTCGTTGGCTGTCCAGATCCGGCGGAAATACGTCGGCGCGTCCTGGCTGCGCATCGAGGCGTCGATACCGACCTGGCGGAGCTGCTCGCGCACGAACTCCCCGGAGCGCAGATAGTTCTCGTCGTATGGCGCGGCGTCGAGGCTGAGCCGCATGCGCACGCCGTCCGCGCCGCGTTTGAACCCTGCCTCATCCAAGAGCGCCTCCGCCTTCTTCGGAGCGTACTCGTAGCGCGGCACGCTGGGCGAGTAGAACCGCGTGAGCTTGTCGGAGATCGGCCCGGTCGCCGGCGCCGCCGACCCGAACCAGACCACCGCTGCGAACTGCGCCGGGTTGATCGCGTGCGCGAGGGCGCGCCGGACCTTGAGGTCCTTGAATATCGGGTCCCGCATGTTGAATTCGAGATAGAGCATCGCGGACACCATCGTGTAGCCACGGGTCTCGAGCGCAAGGTGGGCCAGGCCGCCGAGCCTCGCCTGGTCGGCGATCGGCACTGGCCACGGACCGCCGACGTCGAGATCGCCGCTCTCGAGCCCGACCGCGCGCGCTGAAGCGTCGGGCACGATCCGGAAGATCAGCTTGTCGAGGTAGGGCTTGCCTGCGTCCCAGTACTTCTCGTTGCGCTCCGCCAGGATGAACTGCCCCTTCTCCCATTTCATGAACCGGAACGGGCCGGTGCCGATCGGGGCACTGTTGGCGGGATTATTCCGGGGATCGGAGCCCCCGTACACGTGTTTGGGCAGCATCGGGGTCTCGGAGGCGTTCAGCACGAACATCACGTACGGCGACGGCGCGCTAAACTTAAAGGTCGCTGTGTACGGATCGGGTGTTTGCACCTCCTCGAGCTTCGCGAACACCGTCCGGCCGCGCGGGTGATACTTCTTGATCACCTCTTCCATCGTGAACTTCACGTCCGCCGAGGTGAAGTCGTGCCCGTCATGAAACTTGACGCCGCGCCGCAGCTTGAACGTCATCGTGCGGTTGTCCGGGCTCACCTGCCAGGACTCCGCGAGCTCGGGGACCGGGTTGAGGTTCGGGTCGTAATTCAAGAGTCCGTTGTGGAACTTCGACGTTGCCTGCCAGATCGGGTCTGCGGTGCTCAGCGCGCCCTGGAGATGCGGTGGCTCGGGCTTCAGGATGAAGTTCAAGGTTCCGCCACGCCGACCCTGGGCGCCGGCGGAGCCAATCGCGATCAGCGCGGCAGCGGCCATGAGAACCATCGCGAGTGTGGTGCATACGGACTTCAGTGATCGCATGGTGGTCGCTCCCCGTGTCTCGATTGTCCGCCAAAGATAACAGACCCGACCGGACACCCGGTCGGCGCGAAAATCCGAGGCGCGGCTCGGGTCCCCCTCCCGGCGCCAGGGAGGTGTGGAGCGTCATGAAGCGCCACGTTGAGCTGCCGGTTCGGGGGCCCTTTCGGGGCCCCCCTTCTTCTTAGAACTCTCCCATCGGCTCGAACGACGGATCGTACTTCCACTCCGTCAGGGGCTCGTTCGCCTTGAAGGCACGCAACTCGCGTAGCCATAGCTTCCGCACCGCGATGACGCCGACGTCACTGCGACCGAGGTGCTCGGGCGGCCGTTCGTGAATCAGACCACAGCCGGCCTGGGCGATGTCGTCTTGGAGAAAGAGGATGTGCACGCGGTTCTGGTCGATCTCGTCCAGCGCGACCTCCCCGCTGAGCACGCCGCGTGTGAGCTCCTCGCGGTCGAGGTCGCGCTGCTTCCGGAGCGCCATCTGCCGCGCCCGGTAGCGATCAAACTGCTCCCTCGTCTTGCCGCGTACCGCGACCACCGTGAATTGCGTGTGACGGTCGTCGTCGATGGGCACCCACCACGCCACGAACTCGCGGTAATCGACCTCCGGGTCATTCCGGGGACCCTTCGCGTGCGCCATGTTCGGCATGCCGTAGTACGCGACCAGGCGCTTGCCCGACTTCGGCCGGACTGCAGCAACCTTCAGGCCCCAACTCGTTTCCTCGACGGAGATCTGCGGGCCATCCGCATAGTTGTCCCAAGTGCCCGTCACGTGCGCGTGGGCATAGGCCAGGTGACTCGTATCCGGGAGGTTTTCGAGGTTGTTGAAGAAATTCGCCGGCCGCACGTAGGAGTCCGTATGTGTGAGCACACCGGGCTCCTCAAAGGACGGGATGCGAGGGAACGCCGGCGGCTCGCCTTCGCCGAGATACGCGAAGACGAGACCGAGGTACTCGCGCGTCGGGTACGTGCGAAGGCGGATCTTCTGGCAGAACGGCTTCGGCTCGGCGGGCTGCTCGACGCACGCCCCGCCGCCGTCGAACTTCCAGCCGTGATAGAAGCACCGGATGCCGTCGCTCTCGACGGTGCCGGCGGAAAGCAGCATGCCACGGTGCGGGCAGCGCGGCTGGGTGAGACGGGCGGTGCCGTTCTGCTCACGATAGAGCAGGAAGTCCTCACTCATCACGCGAATCAGGCGAGTGCGGCCTGGACGCAGGGCATCAGCGTGGAATACCGGGTGCCAGAACCGTCGCAGGTATCGTCCGGTGAGCGTGCCCGGGCCGGTCGGCCCGATGTCTTTCTCGCTCAACTTCTTGCGAGACCGGTGGGCGGCGAAGGCCGTTACGTTCGTCTCGATGGGAACGGTGCTCATCGTGGTCTCCTTGCTCACAAGCGGCCGGGCCGCTCGAATTGCTGCGCGGCCGCGCAGAATGCCCGGATGACGGGGTGCGGCGTCGCCTCGGTGGACGAGAGCTGTGGCTGAAAGAGCGTGCCTAGGAAAAAGGGATGGCCTGGCAACTCGGTGATTCGCGTCTGGTCGTGCTCGTCGAAGCCGACGATCCGGAGGCCTGCGTCCTCCAGCGCGCCGCGGAACTTCGGATTCAGCTCCCAGTTGCACGCGAACTCCTCGTCGATGTCGGCACGTCCGTAGATGTCGTACACCTGCGAGGGCGGGCGCACCGTCAAGCGAATGCGGCCGGACAGCGCCGCAGCGCCCGCCGCGCGATTCGGCACCGGACACACGACGCGCACAATGACGGGGGTCCCGCCCGTCACGCCGTAGTCGCCGTGCTGGCCGTCGGCGATTCCGGCCGCGTCGATCGCGAACTCGAGCAGCAGGTGCTGGAACCCGCCACACGTCGCCAGGAGCGGCCAGCCGCGCTCACGAGCGAAGCGGAGCGCTCGGAGCGCGCCCGCGAGACTTTCGTAGGGCGTGCCCGGTGTCATAAAGAGGCCGTGGAACGCCTCGAGATCGTGTTCGCTTGACGCCCCCTCGAGCGCCTTCGTGGACAGCCATACGATTTCCATCCCGGCACCGACGGCTTTCGCGGCATGGTGCAGGGCTGCTTCGGTCGCGATGTGGCCCCGATAGCCGGGCTTCCAATCGCCCACGACACCGATCCGAAGCTGGCGATTCATGCGATCTCCTTGTGCACTTCGGCCCCACCGAGGGCCTCAGGCATTTGCACTTATGCGCCCAAGTAAGGCCTGGCGGGCACGGCCGCGTCCAATACATCTTTCTGATACTTTTTGGGTATGGACAGGACTTCGCGGCATTGAAGCTACACCAACTCCGGTACTTCGTGACAGTGGCCGAGGAGCTGCATTTCGGTCGCGCCGCCTCGAGGCTACGCATGGCGCAGCCGCCGCTCTCCCGCCAGATTCACGAGCTCGAGGACGAGCTCGCTACGCGACTGTTCAACCGCACAACCCGGGGGGTCGAGCTCACTGACGCCGGCCGCATCCTCCTCGAAGAAGCGCGGACGGCGCTCGCCCAGGTCGATTACGCTGCCGAGGCCGCGCGTCGGGCCGGCCAAGGCGAGATTGGCCAGCTCGTGGTCGGCGTAGTCCCGACGGTGGACACCCAAGTCTTCACGCGCATTCTGCGCACGTTCTCGGCGCGCTATCCGAGCGTCCAGGTCGCCATCCGGAGCCTCAACACCACGACGCAGATACAGGGCCTGCGGGCGGGCACACTCCAGGCCGGGTTCCTGCGCTTGCCCGTCCGCGACGACGCGCTCACGATCAAGCTGGTGTCGCGCGAGCCGCTCGTCGCAGCTGTCCCGGCTGGGCATCCGCTCGCGCGCGCGGGCCGGTTGTCGCTCGCGACGTTGGCGGACGAGCCGCATGTGATCTTCCCGCGCCCGGTGGCGCCCGGGTACTACGACATGATCGTGAGCCTGTACCGCGAGGCCAAGGTCCATCTCCGCATCGCGCAGGAAGCCGAGCACGTGCAGACGATCCTCGGACTGGTAGCGGGAGGCTTCGGCGTCTCCGTGCTGCCCGGCACCGTAAGGAACCTGCGACCACGGGGCGTCGTCTTCCGCAGCCTCACCGGTCGTCTCCCGCGCGCCGAGACCGCGGTCGCCTACCGCAGGGACGACCCGTCGGAGGTCCTGCGCGCGTTCGTGCTGGTCGTCGAACGGGCTTCGGCGCGTCTTCCCCGCTAGTGGATCGAAAGTCGATCGACAAGCTCCTGGCTCTTCACTCAACTGCGGTGGAAACAAGACCCGATGGCACCGGCAGATGGCACCCGATGGCTAAGCCCGCATCATCGTTCGCCGAGGGATCGCCCTCTCAAGGCTGAAACACGGGTTCGAATCCCGTTGGGGCCACCAGTTCGATTTCGTTGATCTTTTTCGCTCCAGGTTTTAGGAACATTCGAATGTTCCTCGAACCTGGAACGGGTTCACGTCCTATTCGGTTAGGATTTTGATCGCTCTCTCCTCGTAGAACGACACCGCGCGCTTGAGTTGAGCCGGCCGGATGTTCGTGTAGATCTGGGTCGTGTCGATCCGCGAATGTCCCAGGAGCGCGCGGACCTCTTCGAGGTCATGATGCTGTTCGAGAACTTCCATCGCAACACCATGGCGCAGGTCATGCGGCTTGAGTTCGGGGTAGCCGATCATCCGACCATAGACCTTGCAGAGCCGCCAGATGTTCTTGCCCGTCATCGGCGCGCGCGTCTTGCCAACCGCGCGACGACCCCACGTGGACCAGAAGAGCGGCGTCTCGGGCGTGATCTTCTCGACCTGCTTGACGAGAACTCGCTCCACATACGCTTGCAGGAACTTCATGACCACCGAGGGCAGAGGAATGTCACGCGTCTTGCCGCCCTTGACGCGGACCCCGCGAAGACCCCACGTACCATCGAGGTGCTGGACGAGTAGGCTGGCGACCGACTCGCGCCGCATGCCCGTGTAGCGCATGATCAGAAAGATCGCCACGTCACGCGGCCGGCGTCGTGCTTTCGCGGCCTCGACCAACGCGTCCATCATCGCAGAGCCGGGGACCTGCTTGGGCGGCTCTCGATGATGCGGAGGCCGTTCGAGCTTGGCGACTGGGTTCACGACCAGGACGTCGCGCTTCACCAGCCACGCACAGAAGCTCGACAGGACCGATTGACGAACCCGGATGGTGCTCAACGCCAGGTCTGCCCCGGCCATGTCGTCCATCCAGGCCTGGATCGTCGGGGTCGTGAGGTCGGTCACCCGCGCGAGGCGGCCGTGCCGGTTACGGATGAAGATCAAGAACTGCTCCAAGATCCATCGGTAGGTCCGTACACCTCCTTCCGTCTTGCCGCGCTGCTTACGCTGAAAATTACAGAACTGATCAACCAGGTCGGTGAGCTGCTGGGCCATGGTCTCGGTCCTCCGCCCCGAGCCACGACCACGTTTTCGCTGATCGCCAGTATCCGGAGGGACGATCCACGCGTCAAGCTTGGCCCCCGTTGTTACAGCTGGGGCGGTGATCGTCACGGTGACTTGCGCGTCGCGGTGGCCGCTACTCTTCATCAAGGCCCTCGCCGGCGCGAGCGCGCTTTGCCTGGCGCCGCCGGTAGCCGTAGAGCAGATCGGCTACGTGAGTTGCCGTGAATGCCGCGGCGCGCTGCGGTCGCAGTCCGCGTGCATTCAGTTCGGCGGCGATGGCCTTATACGGCAGGCCCTCGGCCTGGCGCTGCACGATCAACTGCATCACCAGCTTCTTGTCGCGCTCGTATGGAAGGACCGCGGGCAATGGTGGGACACCCGGAACGCCACGTCGAAGCGCTCTGAGAGCGCCATCGAGGCGAGGATAGGTCCAGGGCCTCGAGCCGTTTGGTGTTTCGGCGTTGAGGCGGCGGAGCATCTCCCGGGGGGGCACGTGCTCGATGAACATCTGCCGGACGAGCACCAAGTCCCGGATGCGGTCTGCCATCGGGTTCATGCCGAGGCGCGCGAGTGTGTTGTAGACGATCTGGCGGCTGACGAGACGGCCGTTGGCACCCCTCAACCCCTGCGCGCGCAACTCCTTCGCGATGCCATCAACATCCTTGCCCTGGTCTCGGAGTTGCCGCACTAGGCGGTCGAAGGGATGAGCGCGAGGCACGCGTAGCGACTGGACGAGGCCACCGGTCCAGATGACCTCGAGCTCGATTACTTCCCTGGTCGCCGTCCGGACCACGACGCTGGTCAACATGCTGCGCAAGATGAGCTTGCGGTCCATGTCGGTCGTGGTGGGCGCGTCCCAGAGACCGCGTAGGTTCTGGACGAGCCTCAAGAGGTCGTGGGCTTGCCGCTCGGACAACGCGGGGGGAGCGGTCGCCCGCTCACGCGAGAACCGTTCCCTCAGCTCGTTGAGGCGCCGGAGCGCTTCCTGCAGGTTGTTCTCGATCTCGATACTGACCAACCGGTTTTTGGGATCGGTGGCGTATAACCGGGCTCGCAACCTGTCCGCGACTTCGTCGGCCTGATGAAGTTCACGATTGCGCTGATCTTCAGGAGCTTGACCATCAGCGAGGGCGGCCTGCACCGCCGCAATCTCGCGCTTTAGGTCATCGGGATTCAGGGCCTCGAATACGGCGGTGATGACAGCCTCGTCTACCAGTCTCGCTGAGCAGGTAACGGAGTGCTGCACCTGCTCCCAGGCCGCGAGCGTGTAGCAACAGTACGACGGATGCTGCTGGCGGCTGGGGCGTCGGGTGCTCATCACGCGGTTGCACCCCCCATGGACCATGAGCCCTTGAAGAAGCGCCGAACCCTTGCCGGGAGCCGGACGTGGACCACGTGGGCGCCGTACGGCCAGATACGTCTGCAGCTTGTTCCAGTCCTCGCGACCGAGGTAGGACAGGTGGTGGTTCGGCACGACGATCCACTCGGACTCAGGCCGCTTCTGGACACGGCGCCGTTGACCACCGCGCGCCGTGGTCTTGCGTGACCGCCGATAGACGTAGTCGCCCCGGTAGGCAGGGTGGGTGAGGATGTTATGAATTTGCGATCTCCCGATCGGCCCCCAATGCAGCGTCTTGCCCACGCGCTTCGGGAACAGAATCTGGTGCTCGCGCATGTGCTTCATGATGGCGGCGATCGACTTGAACTCGAGCGCCAGCGCGAACAGAAGTTCGACGCGCTGTTGCACCTTAGGATCGAAATCCTTGATCCACTCTCCGCGGAATGGAGAGAGGTAGCCGATCGGAGGCCGGCTCACGGCCCGGCCCTGCTTCGCGGTCGCGAGCCGCCCGTTGATGAATCGCCTGAGGTTGTTCCTGTTCTCCATCCAGGCAACGCCCACCTTCATCCTGAGGAAGAAGAGGTGCATATCGTCGTCGTTGGCGAAATCGAAGAATTGTCCTTCGACGTAAAGCACGATGCCGGCCTCCGTGGCCGCGTCGAAGAACTCCTCGCCGTCGCGCGGGATCCGGGTCAGACGTGAGATGTCTTGGGCGAAGACCGCGCCGAGTTCCCCAGCCCGGATCCCGTCGAGCATGTCGAGATAGCCGGGACGGTTCTCGGTGGACGTCCCGGACAGCCCCAGGTCTTCGAAGAGCTTGACCTGGGACGGGTCCCACCACTGCTGGGCCGTTTCAACCAGCGCGCGTTGATCGGCGGTCGACCCGGTGTTCTCGCGCACCTGCTCGGGCGTCGACTGCCGCGCGTAAACGGCCGCGCCCTTCTTCAGGTGCTCGACCCGTATCTGAGGCGGCCGCGGGCTGTTGGGCATAGTTATCGACCGCCCTCGCCGTGACGGTCGTGTTGCCCAGGCCGGCGACTGGCCGGTGGGTGGATAGTGTTCGGCTTTACCTGGCCTGGCGCATCAGCGCCAGGGCCGTGAAGCTCCCCACGACCGTCTCGGTCGGCGGGCGTTACGGTGTCGGTGTCCCGCGTTGCTCCCGCGCCGACCTTCGACTCGAGATAGCGAAGCAGGTCGGCGAGGTGAACGAGTGCCGCTGCCGTAAATCGTGGTACCTGCCGCGGGATGTGGTCTTCCATAGTCACCCTGCCTCACCCCATCCGGAGGTGCGGCTTGGGACCGATTTCCGACCACCGGGGGGGCAGGGTCGAGCGTTCTATCCCGGGGGGCTAGGCTGCTGGCCGAGTGGAGCGCGCGAAGGAGCGGACCGACTAGGTCGGGCGTGCAGTCGAGGGGCCGTGAACGGCCCGGAAGCGCATCCAGGGGTCGTTAGCGCGGGCCGGGCAGGGTGACGACAGCCGGACTCACGGCGAGTTCAATCGGTCGGACGCGCAGAACGCCTCGCCGGCAGTTCGCCCCGTGTGCGGGCATTGACCAACCCCAGTTGGCCCTCCGGCATGTTGATCGACCCGAGGCTATGCGTCGCGCCGCGACCCAGCTGGAGCTCAAGTTTCGCGCATCCGCGAGAGCGGCGCCCGTTCGCATACGCCTGACACGTTACGCAGTCGCGGACGTGCGACTCAACCGCCAGCCAGTTGGGAACCAGCGTGCTGGTTCTCCGCCATGCACGTTTAGCCTGGTCCACGCTGATGCCGAGTCGTTTGGCGATCGTCTTGAATTGCGCGCCATCTGCTCGAAGGTCGAACACGGCGAGGTCGCGATCGAAGCAAGTAAGGTCAATCCTTTTGGCGTTCAGCTGGAAGGGACCACGGTCAACATCGCGCGTGGAGAAGATCCGGCGGCGGGTCCGGCCGGTGAGATCCGTGAGTCCGGAGATGGCGAAGCGCCGGAGCATCGCCTTATTCTTGATCTTCGGTTGGCGATGCGGCGTATCTAGAAATATCGGGTAGTCGGCGATCTCATCAAGAGAGAGCGCGACATCGTAATGGATGATGACACGGAGACCGTAGCGCATGCGAACTTCGTCGTACTCTTTGCGGGCGTCCGTTCCCGACGGGGGCTCGATGACCCCGCCCTCCTTGAGACAGTACTCTTCGAATGCGCCAGGTTTCATGTTGAAAGACTTCGCGCCCTTCCGGATCGCGGCTCTCACGTCAGCGCGGTAGCCCGCCGTTCGGCGGAGACATTCCCAGCGGCAGCGCGCAATCGCGAACGCGCGATCGTAGACGCGCCGCGGTTTACTAGGCATGCCTGCCGCGGCGCGATGGGCTTGGAACGCGTAGGGGCGATCGAAGTCCAGCAACCCAAACGAGCTCGACGTCGAGGGCGTCGCTGCTGGTCGCCTTGACGATCACTTCCGACAGCACGGTCCGGAGCAGGCGCTTGCGATCCTCGTTGGTAGTCGTGTCGGCGTTCCAAAGTTCACGCACGTTGCCACTGAGCCGTACGAGCTCGTCAACGTCAGCGTCCGTCACTCCCGCCTCGGTAGCGCCCGGATATCGTGCCTCATGCTGCAATTTCTGCAGGCGTGCGAGCGCTTCCTCGTACTTTGATTCGAGGTCGGCCTTGACGAGCCGATGACTCGTGTCGACCATCGCCCATTGGCGCCGAGCCCGTGCGACATCGTCTTCGGCGTGCTGAAGCTGCCGCGCATGCGCGCGCTGAATCGAGGCTTCTTCGGACTTTGCATGACTGATCACGGCAACGGCTTCGCTGATCGTCGGTGGCGCCAGAGCGGCCAAGACCTCTTCGACAACCGCTTCGTCCACCAACCGGGCGCGGACCGAGGTACTGTGCTGCGCCTTGCCCCAGCGATCCAGCGGTCGGCATACGTATGACGGTACCCGCGCTCCGTGGTGTCTTGACCAATAGCGCGTGTGGATCCACCGATCGCAGAGCCCACATCGCAGCAGCCCTTGCAGCAGAGCGTCACCTCTTCCGACGGCCGGGCGGACGGCGGGGCGCTGCGCGGCGGACATCGCTTGAATGCTGCCCCACTCCTCGCGGGTCACATAGGATTCATGGTGGCCGGGGGTGACGATCCACTCCGACTCCGGACGCGCACGGGTTCGAATCCGTTCTCGATCCGCTGCTCGGGCGGTCTTGACCCGCTGGAACACGTAGTCCCCGACGTAGTTGGGATTCTTGAGTATGTTCGCGAGCTGAGATCGACCGAGAGGCTCCCAGACGACTTCACCAACCACGCGGCGAGGGAACAGAAGACGGTGCTCGCGGAGGTACCTCATCACCTTGCCGAGAGAGCCGCGCTGCAGGTAGAGATCGAACACGCGGCGCACGGCTTCCTGTACCTTCACGTCCGGATCCTTGATCCACTTGCCGCGCACCGCCCGGACGTAGCCGATTGGCGCGCGTGTTACCGCATACCCTTGCCGTGCTTTGGCGGCTTTGGCCGCGCGAAAGTTCCGCACCCGATTCAGGTTGTCCATCCACCACCAGAGCCCTTCGAGATGCAGGCCGAAAAGCTCGAACAAGTTCTCGGTGGTAGTATCAACCAGTCGCCCATTTGCCTCCAACAGGATGCCGGCGCGTGTCGCGACCTTGAGGAAGCGGGCAGTGTCGAGGGGGTCGCGACTGATACGTGAGATGTCTCGGACGAGGACGATGCCGACCTGGTCGCGCTCGATGAGGTCGAGCATTTCGTGAAACCCGGGGCGTTGGCCGGCCGATGTTCCGGACACGCCGAGGTCGGCGTCAATGACGCGGACGCGGCACTCGGGCCAGCCCCACGCGCGTGCGCGATCGGCGAGTGCCCGCTGATCGGCAGTTGAGCCGCTGTTGTCGCGGACCTGCTCCATGGTCGACTGCCTGATGTAGATCACGGCAAGCTTCGCGAGATGCTCGAGGCGAACTTGTCGGGGGCTGGACGCGACTTCGTCGTTTACAGTTCGCGCAGTCGCGGCGGCGTAACTCACGTGTGAAGCCTTAACGATTTGTCTCGGCGTGCCCGGAGTTGTGCAAGGGCCCAGGCCGCTAGGATGAGTTGGGTCGAGCGCCGGGTATCGTGAGTCAGGCGACCGGCCGTACCTGCCGCCGAGGCGGTTTGTCGCTGGGTCGGCCGCTTCCGCGAGTTCGCCATTGGGGCTCCTCACCTTAGGAATCCAGTACATTGGCAGGCTACTGCGGTTGACGCATATTGTCTAGTACTTCCCGAAGGAGTGGACAAGATGCGGCTACTTTGGCATCTCGATCCGGTGACGGGCGCCGGAGATGCAGCGGCGCTACGTGTGGCGCTCGACCCGCGTGCGCGATCTGCTGGACTCGCTTTACCGCGGCTATCCCTCAGGAGGCCGAGAGGGACCAATGAATATGCGGGTTCCGTGAGAAATGATCGCCCAACGTAAACACCCATTAGGGCCCAATTCGCTTTATTCTAGAACCTATAGATACCTATTAATGCTCCCAGAACGCCACTTCTATATCAACGAATCTCTCTGACTGTCGTCGCCCGCCCGCGGCTCTTTCCCATTTGGCCCAGGGCGCTGGTGCGCGTCGTCGCGTTCGGTTAGACTCCCGTCAGCCACCCCCACCGAGATCCTATGAAGGTGCGGCTGACAAACCGGCATTCAACTCGAAGGAGGAGTACATGTCGCGTTTCTCAGTGTCTTGGAACAAAATTAGCTCACTCCAGAATTTGCCGGCTCTCCTTCGCCCCGGTGCAGCGGGTAGTCGCGGGGGAGGCCGCATTTCGCCCACCCGGGTTGCGCGGCGAGGGCGCCGAGGGAGCAGCGTTTGTCCGACCTATGCGCCCCCCAACGCGCGCTCGATTGTCAAGCCAGGGATGGCGAGTTGAAATTCAAGAGCCGGCAACAGGCCTGGCCGTCGTCGCCCGATGCCGATTTCCCTGGTCAGGCAGCTAGCCTTCGCGGCGGCGAAACTTTTGTCGTGCCGCCGCGCTGCAGGAAAGCATGAAAATCGCTCAGATCGCTCCGCTGTACGAGGCTGTGCCCCCCAGGTTGTACGGAGGCACGGAACGGGTTGTTGCACATCTGTGCGACGCACTGGTCGAGCTGGGCCATGAGGTCACCTTGTTCGCCGCGGCCGATGCCCGGACCAAAGCGCGGCTTGTCCCGGTGCGCGATCAGGCGATCCGCCTCGACGCCGCGGTATTGAGATCGGACCTCGCCGCACATCTGGTCATGCTGCACGAAGTCAAACGGCGGTCCGCGCAGTTCGATGTACTGCACTTCCACGTGGATATGGTGCATTTCCCGATGTTCGAACAGCAGGCCCACAAGACTGTGACGACGTTGCACGGTCGCCTAGATCTCAAGGACTTGGCGGCCGCGTACGACCGTTGGCCGTCCTTCGGGCTCGTATCGATCTCCGATCAGCAGCGCAAACCCTTGCCGAACGCGAACTGGCTGGCAACCGTGGCGCACGGGGTACCGCTGCGTCAGTACGCCTTCCGCGAGCATCCGGCCGGTCGGTATCTCGCTTTCCTGGGACGAACCTCCCCGGAAAAGTGTCCGGACGTGGCGATCCAGGTCGCCCGCCGCGCGCGCATTCCGCTCAAGCTCGCGGCGAAGGTGGATGCCGTCGATACCGTGTACTTCGAGACGGTCGTGAAACCCTTGCTCGATGACCCGGGGGTCGAGTTCGTCGGCGAAATCGGCGATGAACGCAAATCGGACTTTCTCGGCAACGCGCTCGCGCTGCTGTTCCCGGTGCATTGGCCGGAGCCGTTCGGGCTCGTCATGATCGAAGCGATGGCTTGCGGGACGCCGGTCATTGCCTGGAATTGCGGCGCGATACCCGAGGTGATCGCGGACGGCATCACCGGGTTCATCGTGAATTCCGAGGAAGAGGCGCTCGCGGCGATCGAGCGAATCGCTGCCCTAGAGCGGCGCCGCATACGCGCCGTCTTCGAGCAGCGCTTTACGGCGACGATGATGGCGCGCGCCTATTTGGATGTGTATGCCCAGTTGCTGAATCGCAGGCCGTTACGCCGTGCGTCGTAAGGGCAACGGAGACCGGAGATGAGCCTGGCGGATGAACCCGCAAACCGCCGCGGCTTGCTGCCGCGGTACACCCTGAAGGATGCAAACACGTTCCTGCTGGCCGATGCCCTGGGTGACATTCAGGGGAGCGACGATGGGCTGTTCACGAACGACACGCGCGTGTTGTCGCGCCTGGAGCTCGCCATTGCCGGCCGGCGGCCATCGTTGCTCGGCGCAGCGATCAATCAGGACAACACGGTGTTCACGGCACATCTCACGAACCGGCCCCTGGCGGCCCTCGGAGCGCTTGCGCTGCCGCAAGGCGTCATTCATATTGAGCGCAGCCGCTTCCTGTGGGGCAGCCGCCTGTATGAGCGATTGACGCTCACGAACTTCAGCGAGCACGACGCGGAACTCCCGCTGAAACTGGGGTTTGCCGCCGATTTCGCCGATATATTCGAAGTGCAGGGGCACGTGCGCAAGGAGCGCGGCGTTCATCTGCCCGCGCTCGTCACCGAGCGAGCCGTGCAGTTGTCGTACCGTGGACGTGACGATGTCGTGCGCTCGACGGAAATAGCATTCTCCCTGCCTCCGGCGTCGCTATCGCCTCACGACGCGGCGTTTCGTATCGAGTTGCGACGCGGCGCCAGCGCGCAGATGTATCTCGAGATCGGCGCCGAAGACGACACCGCACCTTCGCCCGAACGATTCAACATCGCCGGGGCGGAGTTGGCAGCGAGCATGCAGGGGCGTTTGAGGCAAGGCGCATGGATCAGCACGCCCGGGCGCCTCTTCAATCAGTGGATCGACAAATCGCGTTCTGATCTCGCGTTGCTAACGACCGCGCTGCCGACCGGTCCGTACCCGTACGCGGGCATCCCGTGGTTTGCCACGCAGTTCGGACGCGACGCGATCATCACCTCGCTGCAGACGCTGTGGATCAACCCGCAACTCGCCGCGGGTGTGCTGAGCTTTCTCGCCTCGACTCAGGCCCAGGAGGACTCTGCGTTTCGCGATGCTCAGCCGGGCAAGATCATGCACGAGACGCGGCGCGGGGAGATGGCGGCGCTGGGCGAGGTTCCATTCGGTTGCTATTACGGCGGCGTGGATACCACGCCGCTGTTCGTGATGCTCGCCGGCGCCTACGAGGCGCGCACCGGCGATCGCGCACTCGTCGATCGGATCTGGATCCGTCTGCTCGCGGCGACCGATTGGATCGAGCGGCGGCTGGACGGCAGCCACACGGGATTTCTCGATTACGCCCGCGGCGAGCAAAGCGGCCTGGTGAACCAGGGCTGGAAAGACAGTCACGATTCGATGTTCCACGCGGACGGGCGCTTTCCGCGCGGCCCGGTCGCCGTCGTCGAGGTCCAGGGGTACGCCTATGCAGCGCTCGAGGCCATGTCGGAACTGGCTGCGACGCGCGGTGATCAGGCAAGGAGCGATCGGTGGATGCAGCGGAGCCAGCGTTTGCGTGCGGCGATCGAGGAACGATTCTGGGTGCCGGAGATGAATTACTACGCGATCGCGCTCGATGGCGACGGCGAGCCGTGCAAAGTGTACGGATCGAATGCGGGACACTTGCTGTTCTGCGGTGTTCCCAGCGAGGAGCGCGCCGCTGCCGTCGCGGCGCAATTGTTGTCGAGCCGCTTTTCCAGCGGCTGGGGCATCAGGACGCTGGCGGAGGGCGAACCGCGCTACAATCCGATGTCTTATCACAATGGCTCGATCTGGCCGCACGATACATCGGTGTGTGCTGCCGGCATCTCACGCTACGGCGGCCGCGCCGAGGTGGTCCGGATCGTGAGCGACATCTTCGAGACGGCGAATCAGTTCGGCATGCGCCTGCCGGAGCTGTACTGCGGGTTCCCGCGCATACCCGGCCAGGGGCCGGCACCGTATCCGGTGGCCTGCCTGCCGCAGGCCTGGTCCGCGGGCACCGTGTTCCTGTTGCTGCAGGCGAGCCTTGGGATTCGCATCGACGGCCGTCGCAATGAAGTGCACATCCGGCGGCCGATGCTGCCGTCGGATGTCGAGTCACTTAGCATACGCGACGTGCCGTTCGATCACGCCGGGATCGATCTGGAATTCCGCCGCATCGGCGCTGAAGTCGTCGTTGTGCCCGCGAAGCATGTGGAAAGCGGAGTGCGGGTCCTCGCGCACTTGTAAAGGGAGTCGGGTTCGCAACACATGCCCGTTTCCACCAGCGTCCGGCGGGAATGGCGCCAGCGCGCAGCAATGGTGAGGAGGCCGCCGAGTTCCGCGACGACATGTCGCGTTCTGGACCGCGACGCTACACGGGTACGGCGCTTCCTGCGTTATTGACGTCGCCGCGACCCGGCCGGCCTCGCGTAGACGCTGCGCAGTCCCAACGTGAGCGGCGCGGCCGCCGCGCAGAGCAGCGCCATCACCAGAAACCCCTCAGC
>Ga0207684_10000558_pt1 | contig 45698 bp, 52 predicted proteins | sample KBSK5501metaG_FD_184342 | JGI IMG/M metagenome (GOLD analysis project Ga0207684, IMG submission 184342) | Corn, switchgrass and miscanthus rhizosphere microbial communities from Kellogg Biological Station, Michigan, USA - KBS K5-50-1 metaG... | ecosystem: Host-associated > Plants > Roots >... | reverse complement strand
GGGCCGTTAGCTGGCGCCGGTGAATCCCTCGGGCCAAGGGGGCCTCGAGGTGATCGTCGGCTCGATGTTCAGCGGAAAGAGCGAGGAGCTCATCCGCCGTGTGAAGCGCGCGGTCATCGCGCGCCGGTCCGTGCAGGTCTTCAAACCCGCCGTCGACGATCGCTTCGGCGTCGAGGCCGTGCGGTCGCACGACGGCGATTCGTTCGAGGCGCGTCCGGTGCTCGTGGGCGAGGAGATCCTGCAGCTCATCGCCCCGGACACGACGGTCGTGGGCATCGACGAGGTCCAGTTCTTCGACCACGCCATCGTCGGTGTGGTCCGCAAGCTGGTCGCGAGCGGTCGCCGCGTCATCTGCGCCGGACTCGACCTCGACTTCCGCGGCGAGCCGTTCGGTCCGGTGCCGACGTTGCTCGCGCTCGCGGAGAAGGTCGACAAGCTCGAGGCGATCTGCGTCGTCTGCGGCGAGTCCGCGACCAGGACGCAGCGGATCGTCGACGGCGTGCCCGCGTTCTACGACGAGCCGATCATCGTCATCGGCGCGAAAGAGGCGTACGAGGCGCGCTGCCGGAGCTGCCACGAGGTGCCGCGACGCGCGGCCCGTCCCACCGAAACGGCAAGCGGAAGGTGAATCCGCCCACCGCGTACGGCGGGCAGGCCGTCATCGAGGGCGTGATGATCCGGGGCCGGCGCACCGTCGCGCTCGCGTGCCGCCTTCCGACCGGCGAGATCTACCGCTACCGCGAGCCGCTGCGCTCGGTCCTGCTGCGGTCGCGCGTCGCGCGCGCGCCATTCGTCCGAGGACTCATCGTCCTGTGGGAATCGCTCTCGTACGGCACGCGGATGCTCATGCGTTCGGCCGACCTGCAGCTCGCGGAGGGCGAAGGCTCGATGGGCAGCGGCAGCAACGCGTTGATCTTCGCCGTCGCGCTCGTCGCCGCGCTCGCGTTCTTCGTCGGCATCCCGTACCTCGCCACACAGGCTGCGCGGCAGCTCATCGAATCGTCGCTGTTGCTCAACATCGCCGAAGGCCTCCTGCGGATGGCCCTGTTCCTCGGCTATCTCGCCGCGATCTCGCTCGCGCCGGACATCCGCCGCGTCTTCATGTACCACGGCGCGGAGCACATGACGATCCACGCCTTCGAGCACGGCGAGGAGCTCGTGCCCGCGCGCATCGAGCCGTATCCGACCGCGCATCCGCGCTGCGGGACCGCGTTCCTCCTGTTCGTCGTCGTCGTGTCGATCGCGCTCTTCGCGTTCCTGCCGCGGACGAACATCGTCGTCGATCTCGTGGCGCGCGTGTTGCTGATCGTCCCGGTCGCGTCGATCTCGTATGAGGTCCTGCGTTTCGGCGCGGCGCACGAGGCCAACCGGCTGATGCGCGTCCTGGTCGCGCCCGGTCTCCTTTTGCAGCGGATCACCACGCGACGACCCGACGCGGGCATGATCGAGGTCGCGGTCGCGTCGCTGCAGGAGGCGCTCGCCGGCGACGCCGAGGCCGCGGGCAAGGCGCCCGCGGCGCCGAGCCACCCATGAGCGAAACACTCACGCCAGGTCTCCGCCGTCGCCTTGCGAAGGTCGAGGAGCGCTACGACGAGCTCACCCGGCTCCTGGCCGATCCCGAGACGACCGCGAGCCACGACCGCATCCGCGAAGTGGGCCAGGAGCTCGCGCAGCTGCAGCCGGTCGTCGACAGCGTGCGCGCGCTGCGCGACGCCGAAGCGCGTCTCGATGAAGCGCGGCAGCTCGTCGACTCCGACGACACGGACCTGCGCGACATCGCGCGCGAGGATGTCGCCGGCGCGGCCCGCCAGATCGACGAGGTGCTCGCGAGGCTTCGCGCCCAGCTCGTGCCACGCGACCCCCTCGATGAGAAGAACGTCATCGTCGAGATCCGCGCCGGCGAGGGCGGGGAAGAGGCAGCGCTCTTCGCGCTCGATCTCTACCGGATGTACGCGCGCTACGCCGAGCGCCATCGCTGGAAGGTCGAGGTGCTGTCGCAGAGCGACGCGGAGAAGGGCGGCTTCAAGGAGGTCATCTTCCGGATCGCCGGTAAAGGGGCGTACAGCAAGCTCAAGTTCGAATCGGGCGTGCACCGTGTCCAGCGCGTTCCCGCGACCGAGGCGCAGGGGCGCATCCACACCTCGACCGCGACCGTCGCCGTCCTCCCGGAGGCCGAGGAGATCGATATCCAGATCCCCGAGAGCGATCTCAAGATCGACGTGTATCGCGCCGGCGGCAAGGGCGGCCAGGGCGTGAACACGACCGACTCCGCGGTGCGGATCACGCACATCCCGAGCGGGGAGGTCGTGACCTGCCAGGACGAGCGCTCGCAGCTGAAGAACCGTGCGAAGGCGATGGCCGTGCTACGGGCGCGCCTCCTGGCGCGCGAGCAGGAGCGGCGCGAGCTCGAGACCGGGACAGCGCGGCGCGCGCAGATCGGCCGCGGCGAGCGCTCCGAGAAGATGCGCACCTACAACTTCCCGCAGGACCGGCTCACCGACAAACGGCTCGGCTACAACCTGTCGAACCTCGAGCGGCGCATGGACGGCGACATCGACGACATGATCGACGCGCTCGCGCAGCAGGACGAGGCCGAGCGCCTCTCGAGCCTCGAGGACGACACGGACTGACCGACCTCGCGATCCGCGGTGGGACGGTCGTGACGGCGCGCGGCAGCTCGCGCGCCGACGTCGGCGTAGAGGACGGCCGGATCGTCGCGATCGGCGACGTTCCGCGCGCCGCGCGCGAGCTCGACGCGACGGGAAAGCTGGTCCTGCCGGGCTGCGTCGACCTCCACACGCATCTCGCGAGCACGCCGACCTTCACGCCGCTTGATGACTTCGAGCACGGCACGCGGGCCGCGATCGCCGGCGGCGTCACGACGGTGTGCTCGATGGTCTACCAGGAGGGGACGCTGCGCGCGGGGATCGAGCGCGGTCTGCGCGACGCCGCACGGTCGCTCGCGGACTTCGCCTTCCACGTCGTCGTCACCGATCCGACCGACGCGGCGATCGGCGAGTTCTCATCGCTGGTGCGCGACGGGCACACCGGGCTCAAGGTGTTCATGGTCGCGCCACGCTTTGACGAGCGGATCACCGACTACGTCCGCGTCCTCCGCGCCGCGGCGAGCGCGGGGATGCTCGTGGCGGTGCACGCCGAGGATCACGCCGTCGTGGCGCGTGCCACCGCCGAGCTGCATGGCGCCGGTCATGATCTGGTGCGCTATTTCCCGGACAGCCGTCCGCCCGAAGCCGAGGACGTCGCCATCCGGTCCGCGACGCAGCTCGCCGCGAAGACCGGCGCCGCGCTCTACCTGGTGCATCTGTCGTCGCGCGTCGCTCTCGCGGCCCTGGCCGAGGCGAAGGCGCGCGGGCTGCGCGTCTACGGCGAGACGCGACCGCTGTACCTCTATCTGACGCGCGAGCGATTCGAGCGGCAGGACGCCGCGCTCTGGGTCGGACAGCCTCCGCTGCGCGAGCGCGAGGACGTCGATGCGCTGTGGGACGCGCTCGCGAGCGGTCTCGTCGACACGGTCGGCACCGATCACTACCCGCATCGCCGCGCCGCAAAACTGGCTCCCGGGCTCGCCTTCGATCGCGTCCCGCCCGGCGTCGCGAATCTCGAGACGCTGTTGCCGATGCTCTATTCCGAAGGAGTCCGTCGCGGGCGGCTCACGGTGGAGCGCCTGGTCGACGTGCTCGCGACGTCGCCGGCGCGGATCGCGGGTCTGCGTGGCAAGGGCGAGATCGTCGTCGGCGGCGACGCCGACATCGTGATCTTCGATCCGGAGACGACGCGCACGATCCGAGCGAACGAGATGCACTCCGCATGCGACTACGACCCGTACGAAGGCTGGGAGGTCACGGGCTGGCCGACGGTCACGCTGCTCCGCGGCGAGGTCGCATACGCCGAGGGCGCGATCGCCGCGCGACCCGGTCAGGGACGGCTCGTTCTGCGTCAGGCGATGCAGTCCCGGACCGGCGAGGCATGAAATTGATGGGCCGACCCCCACACCGGAGGTCCCTCTCATCACTGACGCCATCGTCGCTGAGGGCTTGGTCAAGATCTACCGCTCGCGCAAGAGCGAGGTCCGCGCGCTCGACGGGCTCGACCTCACGGTCGCCGAGGGCAGCGTGCTCGGGATGCTGGGGCCGAACGGCGCCGGCAAGACGACCGCCGTGCGCGTGCTCACGACGCTGCTGCGCCCGGACGCCGGACGCGCGACGGTGGCGGGCTTCGATGTCGTGCGACAGGCGCAGGAGATCCGCCGCGTCATCGGCCTCTCGGGTCAGTACGCGGCCGTCGACGAGAACCTCACGGGCCGCGAGAACCTTCGGCTCTTCGGCCGGCTGTATCAGCTGACATGGGCGGAAGCGCGCCTGCGCGCGAGCGATCTGCTCGAGCAATTCGGGCTCGCCGACGCGGCCGACCGCACCGTGAAGACGTACTCGGGCGGCATGCGCCGCCGCCTCGACCTCGCCAGCGCGCTCATCGGCCGGCCACGCCTGCTCTTCCTCGACGAGCCCACGACCGGGCTCGACCCGCGCGGTCGCCTGGGAATGTGGGACGTCATCCGCGGGCTGGTGCGCGAAGGCACGACGCTCCTTCTCACCACGCAATACCTGGAGGAGGCCGACGAGCTCGCGACCAAGATCGCGGTCGTCGATCACGGCCGGATCATCGCGCGCGGCACGGCCGACGAGCTCAAGGCGAAGGTCGGTGGCGAGCGCATCGAGGTGGTGGTCCACGATCGCGCCGATCTTCCGCGGGCGACGGAGGTCCTCGTCCGCGCGACCGAGGGCGAGCACAGCGTCGACGATCACGTCCGCCGCATCACCGTGCCCGCGCGCGGCGGCGCGCGAAGTCTCGTGCAGGTCGTGCGCGACCTGGACGAGGCGGGTATCGGTATCGACGACATCGCGCTCCGCCGGCCCACGCTCGATGACGTCTTTCTCACGCTCACCGGTCATGCGGCCGAGCTGGCGACCACCACGAACGGCGACGGCGCCCAGGGATCGGAGACGAAGAGATGACGACCGTGACACCCGCGCGTGTTGTGACCGGCGGTCTGCGCCAGGAGGTCGCCGACGGTCTGGTCATGACCTGGCGCAACCTGAGACGTGTCCCGCGCATCCCCGAGCTCTGGATCTTCGCGATCCTGCAGTCGATCATGTTCGTGCTGCTCTTTGCCTATGTCTTCGGCGGCGCGATCGCACTTCCCGGCGGCGGTTCGTACACCGAATACCTGATGCCGGGGATCTTCGCGCAGACGATCGTGTTCGCGGCCGCCACGACGGCGATCACGCTGACGTACGACCTCAGCAAAGGCATCCTCGATCGCTTCCGATCGCTTCCGATGGCCCGCTCCGCCGTTCTCAGCGGTCGCACCTTCGCCGACGTCGTCTACAACGGCGGGATCCTCATCGTGCTCATGGTCACCGGCCTGGCGGTCGGATGGCGCGTGCACTCGGGCGTGCTCGAATTCCTCGCGGGCGTCGGCCTGCTCTTGCTCTTCGCGTTCGCGATGGCCTGGATCGGCGTGTGGCTCGGCCTCTCGGTGCAGACACCCGAGGCGACCCAGCAGCTCTCGTTCACCGTGCTCTTCCCGATCACGTTCCTCTCGAATGTCTTCGTACCGACGCAGACGCTCCCCAGCTGGCTCCGGCCCTTCGCCGAGTGGAACCCGGTAAGCGCGCTCACCGCCGCGACACGACAGCTGTGGGGCAATCCGAATCCGTTCGCCGCCTCGGGTCTGCCCGCCGAGCATCCGATCGAGCTCACGCTCATTTGGGTCGTCGTCCTCGTCGCGGTCTTCGCGCCGCTGGGTGTACTCCGCTATCGCTCGATGAGCCGCTGAGCCGGCCGCTCGCTCGCACCGCGTTGCCGGCGTCGTCCTTCTAGACTCCCGCCGGTGACGCTCACGATGCCCGCGCCGATCACCGCGGAGCGCCTCGAGACGCGCAACCGCGAGCGGCTCGCGCGCGCCGAGTCGCTCCTGCGGCAGCTCGAGAGGACCGGCACGCCGCTCACGAAGGACAGCGTCATCACGCCGCTCAACGACCTCCAGGTCGAGCTCGGCAACCTCGGGAGCGAGTGCGGGATCTACGTCGCGATGCATCCCGACTCCGAGGTTCAGCAGCTCGCGGAAAAGCTTCAGCGCGACGCCGTCGAGGTCGGTCAGCGACAGCTGCAGAACCGCCGCCTGTACGACGCGCTGGGCGCGATCGATTCGTCATCGCTCGGACCGGTCGAGCGCCGGTTCGTCGAGCTGGCGCGGAACGACATGCGCCGCACTGGCGTGGAGCTCGGGCCCGCCGAGCGCGACCGCGCGCGCGCGCTGCGCGCCGAGCTCACGAAGCTCGGCCAGGACCACGCCCGCAACATCCGCGAGGACACCCGCCAGATCGCGCTGGAGGGTCCACACGAGCTGGACGGCCTGCCCGCCGACTACGTCGCGACGCACCAGCCTGGTCCGGGCGGCGCCATCCTTATCACCACCAATCCACCGGATCACCAGCCCTTCATGACCTACGCGCACTCGGATCGTGCGCGGAAGGCGCTCCAGACCGTCTATCTGGATCGCGCGCCGCAGAACGTCGAGGTGCTCGCGGCGCTGACGCGGACGCGACACGAGCTTGCGCGCCTCCTCGGCTATCCGAACTGGGCGCAGTTCAACGTCGAGGACCGCATGGTGAAGACGCCTGAGGCGCTCGCGAGCTTCTTCACCGAGCTCGATGACGCCTCAGGCGACGCGGCACAGGCCGAGTTCGGCGTGCTCCTCGAGGAGAAGCGCATCGATCATCCCAGCGCGAAGACGGTCGGCGACTGGGAGTGGCAGTACTACCTGAACCGCGTGAAGATGAAGCGCTTCCGCTTCGACGCGCAGGACGTGCGCCCGTATCTCGAGTACGGTCGCGTGCGGCAGGCGATCCTCGATCTCAACAGCGAGCTCTTCGGAATGACGTTCACGCCCGTGGTGCACGAGGAGCGCTGGCACCCCACGGTCGAGAGCTTCGACGTCACGATCGACGGCGAGCCCGCCGGTCGCATCTCGCTCGACATGCATCCGCGCGAGCGGAAGAACAAGTGGTTCTTCAACGCGCCGCTCCGTCTCGGTGTCGGCGGCAAGCAGTCCGGGCACGGTGTGCTCAACTGCAACTTCCCCGACCCGACCACGCTGAGCGGTCCGGCGCTCATGGAGCACGCGCAGGTCGTGACGTACTTCCACGAGTTCGGCCACCTCGTGCACGGGCTCGCGCGCCGGAGCGTCCCGTTCGCGCGTCTTTCGCGGACCGAGGGCGACTTCATGGAGGCACCGTCGACGTTCCTGGAGGACTGGATCTTCGATTTCAAGGTGCTGACGCGCTTCGCGAAGCACGTCGACACGGGCGCACCGATACCCGAGGAGCTGGTTGAGCGCCTGCGCGCCTCGCGCAACTTCGGACGGGCGATCCGCACGCGCCAGATGCTCGCGCGCTCGCGGCTCTCGCTCGCACTGCACGATGGGACGCGGCCGGGCGCGGATCCGCGCGTCGTCGAGCGTGAGGTCAACGAGCGCTACGGGCTGTTCGAGCCGATCCCCGGCACGGCCTCGCCGGCGAGCTGGGAGCACATGAACGGCGACCACTACTCGGCCGCCTACTACACGTATCTCTGGTCGCAGACGATCGCGAAGGACCTGCACACCGCGTTCGACGGCGATCTGATGAACACCGCGGTCTCGCGGCGCTACCGCGACAAGATCCTCGCGCCGGGCGGGACCAAGCCGGCCGCCGAGCTCGTCCGCGATTTCCTCGGCCGGCCCTACGACCTGCGCGCGTTCAAGGCGTGGGTCGCGGGGCGGGACTAGGCACGAGCGGACAGTACGTCTGGAGGATCCCGAACGGATCCTCGATCCCCGGAGCGTCGCGCCGGTAGAAGATCTGCATCCAGAGCGCGCCCCTCTGGAAGACCTGCATGCCGTAGGGCTGATCGCCACCGAGGAAGACCCAGCCCTGACGCACCGCCTCGCCGGGGATGCTGACGTTCACCTTGCCGGCGCCGCACTGCACGTACCAGGTGATGCCCAGCTCGTCGGCATGGCGATAGGTCGACGTGATCTGGCAGCTCGGGTAGAGCACGAGATCGAGCGGCCGCGCGGTCTGCGGGAACGCCGACGGAACCGGCGTGGCGGACGATGCCGCTTTGGAGTTCGCGCCGACCATCATCGTGAGGAGCTCGAGCTTCATGTGACGCTGACCATCGAAGACCACGAGTGAGTAGCGTGGCTCGCCGGTGATGACGACCATCCGGTAGCCGGGCTGCGCGTGCACCGTCAGCACCGCGGATGCCCCGTCGAAGACCTCGTAGCGGTCCGGCGCGAGGCCGAAGAGCCAGACCTGCTGCTCCTTCGTCTGGCAGCCGGTACCGCTGATGCGCGGATCCGACCACAGCCCGGTGCTCATGACCAGCCACGTCCGCGAGCTATTGCCGGCGCCGTCGTACATGGCAGCAGGGGAGCGAAACTGCTGGGCCGCGGGCGAGTTGTCGTCGAACCGCAGCCCCCGGTATCGCGGATCCGCGTCGACACGCGCGTTCTGCTGTTGCACCGTTGGGCGCGTCCAGGTGTCGCTCGCGCCACAGACCGCGAAGCCCGGGCCGCTGGCGAGCGACTGCCTGACGTCATAGGGGGCCGAGATCGGCGTCGCGCTCGGAGTCGCTGTCGGACTTGCGGAGCGTGGTGCCGTCAGCGTGGGTGTGGGTGCGGTCGCCGAGTTGCCAGACGTTCGCTCCCACGAAGGCGCGACCGCGATGAGGACCAGCACGGCAAGCGCGAACAGGCCGGCGAGAAGGTCCCGCACGCCGTCATCATCGCCGCCGGCGCGACACGCGTCATCAGCGTCACGCGGCGGCAAGTCGTACGTCTGCCTTAGGAGTTGGGTAACGTGGTCGCGTGGAACGCCTCCCGTACGACGAAGACACCGCGTTCCTGCTCGCCGACAACGCGGCGACCCTCGCGCGGATCGTGCGCACCGTGCCGCCCGAACGGCTGCGGGCGACACGCTTTGGCGAGTGGACCGCGGTCGAGGTGCTCGGACATCTCGCCGACTCGGCCGAGATCTTCGCCGAGCGCGTGCGGCGCTGCATCACCGAGGACCGCCCCGCGCTCCAGTCCTTCGATCAGGACGCGCTCGCGGCGGAGCGACGCAACGCCGAGCGCGATCCGATGGACCTATCGCGCCGCGTCAGCGCCGCGCACGCGGAGATCGTCCGGTCGCTGATGGACGAGAAGGCGCGCTCGCGCCCCGGCATCCACTCCGAATACGGCGAGCTCGACGCGGGTCACTTCGGCGCGTACGAGGCGCGACACGCGCGCGACCACGTCGACGAGCTCGCCAAAGCATTCCCGCCGACGGCATGACGTCACCGCGCGAGCAGGCGCTCGCGCCGCTCTCGCGCGTGGACGCCGAGCGTCTCCTCCCAGAGCTCTCGACGGGTCGGCAGACGCTCGAGCGCCGCGTGCTACGCGCGCGCTGCCTCAAGTACCTCGAGTCGTTCGATCTCGCGTGGGCCGAGCTGAACGCGGTGCTGCCGCTGGTGAAGGATCCACTGCTGGCCGCCCGCGTCGCCGTGGACCTGCTGCATCTCTCCTATTACCTCGTGCGCCGCGAGGACTCCGTCCGGTTCGCGGCGATGGCGGAGAGTTCAGCCGCAGGCGATCCGCTCTTGCTCGCGGAGCTTCGGCTCGGATCCTCGATCGTGCGGACCGCGGCGAACGACGTGCGCGGCGCGCTCGTCGACGCGCGGCGTGGTTCCGACGCGCTCGCGGTGGCCCCACGCGGACGTTCGCGCGATCTCGTGACCACGCGCGTGCAGCGCCAGCTCGCGCATCTGCTCTCGCACGCCGGCGACTACGTCGGCGCCGCCGCCGCGGCCGAGGCGACCGGTCGGAACGCGGCGCGGGTCGGCGATCCGGCCGAGGTCGCGTGGGCGACCTACACCGCGGGCTTCGTCGACTGGTTCGCCGGCCGACTCGACGTCGCCGTCGACGAGTTCACGCGCGCCGAGCTCGGCCTCCGTCAGTACGGCTCGTCGGTCTGGCGCCACACGCTCCTGTGCCTCGCGCGCGCGAAGCTCGAGCGCGGTGAGCTGAGCGAAGGCGAGCGGCTCGCGCGGCAGAGCGCGACCGGCGCGACGGAGGACCACGGGCACATCGCGCTCCTACGCGGTGAGGCGGAGGTCGCCGAGCTCATCCTCGGCCGCGCCCCCAGAGGCTTTCCCGAGGACGAGCAGTTCCGCGACTTCGTCCGCGCGATCGTCCGCGGTCAGCGTGGCGATCCCCGCACCGCGGTCCGCATGCTCGATGACACCGCGCGCGAGTTCGAATCCCGCGGCATGGATCACTGGGCGATCGGCGCCGCGGTCCACGCCGCGTTCTTTCGCGAAACGGTCGTGCGCGGCGGCGGGTCGTCGCGAGTCGGCCATCTCGTGCGCGACATCGGCGCGCGCGGCGGGGAAGGCTTCGCCTACTACCTGCCGGACGTGGCGGCCTGGCTCGGGCGCACCGCGGAACGCGACGCGCAGGCGTCGGCGCTCGCGCGCACCATCCGCGCGCGGGCCGAGGCGGCGCAGCGGCGCGCGAAGACCGATGCCGGCGCGGCCGTTGGCGCGTCGGCGCTCGACGAGGCGACGTTCGGGCTGCGCAGCATGGGCCTTACCTGGCGCGAGATCGGGATCCTCCGCGACATGGAGCAGCTCTCGCGCGAGGGCAAACGCATGGATCGCGCGGCGCTCGCGGCTCGGCTCGGCGTCTCGCCGAACACGCTGCGGGTACACCTCACGCGCATCCGCGCGAAGCTCGACGTCGCGGACAAGCGCGGCGACGAGGTGCTGCTTCAGGCCGCGCTGTCTCAGCGGCCGCTGGCTTAGCGCACTCGCAGAACGAATCGCAGCTCGTCGCGACCAGCCAGCCAGTAGCTCACTTCCCAACAGCCGACGTTCGGAAAGCCGGGCCCACCGGCTTGGAACCCGATATCCCCGTAACCCGTCATGGCCTGCGTCGGCACGGACGAACTGCCGTCCAGCTGTCGCGCCGACCACGTGACCTGACCTGGTTTCATGCGATAGGGCGGGATCTTGTCGCCGAGTCGACCGATGATCTCGCCATTCGGCGGGAGCACCACCCACATCGCGTCGTTCCCATACCAGTTCAACGTCGGGGCGACGTGCCGTGCGGCGTCGGGCGTGGTCGACCCACCGATCATGAATTCGAGCGGCTCGCTCGGCGGGGTCATGTGCGCAACGGTGGGGTGACACTCGACGGCCGTGGGCGCCGCGCATCCAGCGAAGGCGAAGATCAAGAGCGTGAAGACAGCGGGTCGCACGATCGTCATTTCGCAGTCGATGCGCCTTCGCGCGGGACTTCGCGAGCAAGAACCGCGATCGGGTGACGGTCGTCGCGGCGCCGAGGAACTGCGGCTCAGTCTTTGGCTATTCTGCGTGCCCATGTTCGGACCCGTTCTGCGCGCTGATCACGTCACATTGCGTCCCGCGGACGACAGCGACCCGCCGCGCTTCGTTCCGTGGTTCGCCGACATGGAGGTGACGCGCTATCTCGGTCGGCGGATGGCCGTGGCCCTCTACTACGAGGTGGACATCCTGAAGAAGTTCGGCGAGGCCGACGACACCGTGTTCTGGATGATCGACGCGGACGGCGAGACGATCGGCGCGACCGGGATCCACGCCATCGACTGGCTGAACGCGCACGGCCACACGGGCATCGTCATCGGCGCCAAGGACAAATGGGGCAAGGGCTACGCCACCGAGGCGATGCGGCTGCGCACGCGCTACGCCTTCCGCGACCTCAACCTGCACAAGCTCATGACCGAAGTGTTCGTCGCGAACGAGGCGAGCCGGCGCGCGCTCGAGAAGAACGGCTACCGCACGATCGGTACGAGCCGCGATCACTTCTTCACGCGGGGCGAATGGCACGACATCTGGCTCGGCGAGGTCCTCCGAGAGGACTGGGAGCGCGCGCAGTCCGCCTGACACGTCGCTGACCCGTCGTTAGGGAGCTCGTCTGCTAGCCTTCCGACCCGGCGGGTGAAGGACCAGTGAAGAGGCTCGGGTGTCTCCTCATCGTGCTGTTGCTCGTCGGAGCCGGTGTGTATCTCTACCTGCCCCGCGGCTCGAACGCGACAGCCGAGAACGCGGCGACGGTCGCGGTGCTCAACACCGCGGTCGACGCGCAGAAGGGCTCGAGCGACTTCGCACCCGCGCTCGACGGGGACGTCGTCGCGAGCGGCGACTTCGTTCGCTCGAGCAAGGACGGCCGCGCGGTCCTGACCTTCTTCGACGGGTCGACCCTGAGCGTCGACCCCGGCTCGCTCGTCAAGGTCCTCACGCTCAACCGCCTGGCGGGCGGCGGCATCCAGGTCCTGATGGACCAGACCCTCGGCCGGTCGTGGGCCGCGGTCGCGAAGCTGAAGACGCCGGACTCGAAGTTCGAGATCAAGACGCCCTCCTCGATCGCGTCGGTCCGCGGCACGGCGTTCGAGACCAACGTCACGCAGAACGCGGACGGCACGAGCTCGGTGACCTACAAAGTCGACGACGGGCAGGTCCTCGTGACGGCGAACGCCGGCGGAAGTGTCACGGTCGGCGCGAACCAGCAGGTCACCATCAACGCCAACCAGCCCGCCCCGGGGGCGCCGACACCGCAGGCGCCGACACCCCGCCTGGTGCTGACCGGATCGACCGGTCTCGAGTTCGCGATCACCGCCACCACCGGCGCCAGCTGCGGCAATGGACGGAGCAAACAGGAGCTCTTCGGCTGCGTCGCGAGCGGGAACACCGTGACGCTTCGCGAGCCGCCCGCGGGACGGTACACGGTCATGCTCGCCAAGACCGCCGCGGCACCCACGACCACGCTGACGGTCGATGCGCTCCGTGGCGCGACTCGCGAAGCGACGCGCACCTTCACGGGCACCGCGAGCGTCGGCGACCTGGTGCGCTCTGGTTTCACGTATTCCCGAGCGGCGCCGCAGACGATCTCGGAATTCGAGCCACCCGAGCTCGTGTCGAGCATCTGCAGCGCGCAGTCCACCGGTCGTGTCTTCACGAGCGGCATGGTCCAGGACCGTTACGCCCAGCTGCGCACGTACGCGGAGGCGAACAAGAATCAGCCGGTCGCGTTCGTCGTGACCGACGCGGATCTCACGAGCGCGGGGGAAGCGAGCGTTCCGAGTGACGTGCCGGCGACGGTCAAGGATCTGCGCGCGACGATCGACCCCGCCGGCGTGCACCTCTCCGCGCAGGCGAGCGCATCGGTGCTCACGGTGAACGCCGCGAGCGACATCAGCGTGGGATCCGTCGATGGGAAGCTCTCGATGCGCATCCGCAGCATGTCCGCGAGTCCGCTACCGGCGGGTCTGTTCGATCCCGTTCGCGCCGCGCTCGAGAGGAACCTCGACGAATTCTCGAACGGATTCCCGTTCACCGTGCGCCAGGTCGCGATGCGCCAGGGTTGCCTGAGCGTGATGGGGACGACGCCCTGATCACGGCCTCCTCCGCGAGGCGCACGCGCACGGCCTAGCATCGCGACTCGTGGATCCCTCGCTCGACACCCTCGTCCGCGACGCCATGGAGCGCTACCACGTACCCGGCGTCGCGATCGGGATGCTCCGCGCGGACGACGTCGAAGTCACGGCGTTCGGCGTGACGAGCGTCGAGAATCCGCTTCCGGTCGACGGCGACACGCTGTTCCAGATCGCGTCGGTCACCAAGACGATGACCGCCACCGTGATCACGCGTCTCATCGAGCGCGGCGCCCTCGACCTCGACGCGCCGGTGCGCCGCTATATCCCGGCGTTCCGCCTCGGCGATCCCGTCGCGCGGGAGCGCGTGACGGTCCGCCATCTCGTAACGCATACCGGAGGCTGGCTGGGCGACTGCTTCGCCGATTTCGGCAACGGCGACGACGCTCTCGAGCGCTACGTCGCGGCGATGGCCGAGCTCGAGCAGATCACGCCGCTGGGCGAGATCTGGCACTACTCGAACTCGAGCTTCGCGCTGCTCGGGCGTCTCATCGAGGTGGTCACCGGCAAGACCTACGAGGCCGCGACGCGCGAGCTGCTCTTCCTACCGCTCGGCATGACGCGCTCGTGCTTCTCCGCGGGCGAGGCGATCACCCATCGCGTCGCGATCGGCCACGTCATCGTCGACGAGAAGGCGACGGTCGCGCGGCCGTGGGCATTCCCGCGCGCGACGACGCCGGTCGGCGGCATCGTCTCGACGGCGAACGACCTCATGCGCTACGCCCGCTTCCACCTGGGCGATGGAAGCGCACCCGATGGCGCGCGCCTGCTGTCGCGCGAGTCGCTCGATCTCATGCGCACGCCGCTCGCCGACGCGGATCTCGATCGCAAGGTCGGTGTCTCGTGGTTCCTCCGGACCGTCGGCGGCGTGCGCCTCCAGTACCACGGCGGCGTCGCGATCGGGCAGCAGGGCGTTCTGATGCTCGCGCCGGACCGCGGCGAGGCCGTGACCGTGCAGACGAACTCCGCGCGGGGCGGGCTCCTGCACCAGGACGTCACCACCTGGTGGCAGCGCCAGCGGTTGAATCTGAAGGTGGCGGAGCCTGTCTACATCGAGCTCGAAACCGCGCGGTACCGCGAGTACGCCGACCGCTACCGCGCCGAGCTGTCGGACGCGGAGCTCGAGCTCTCGGACACCGGTCTCGTCTACCGCGCGTTCTCGCATAACAAACTGAACGTCCAGCCGAAGCCACCCGACCCGCCGCCGTCGCGCGTCGCCTTCACGAGCGACGCGCGTTTCACGCTCCTCGACGGTCCGCTCAAGGACACGCGCGGAGAGTTCCTGCGCGGACCTGACGGATCGGTGCGGTACCTACGCGTCGGCGGTCGCGTCTACCGCCGGACCCGGAGCTAGCCGTGCGTCAGTACCTCAACATCCTCCGCAAAGCGCTGGAGAGCGGCGTCGACCGCGACGATCGGACCGGCACCGGGACGCGCGCGATCTTCGGCGAGGTCATGCGCTTCCGGATGAGCGACGGCTTTCCCGCGGTCACCACGAAACGACTCGCGTTCCGCTCGGTCCTCGCCGAGCTCCTCTGGTTCATCGCCGGCAGCTCGGACGTGAACGAGCTGCACGCGCTCGGCACACACATCTGGGACGGCAACGCGAATGCGCCGTACTGGACCCCGAAGGCGCGCTTCGACGGCGACGCCGGCCGTAACTACGGACAGCAGTGGCGCGACTGGATCGCGCCGAATGGCGATCACGTCGACCAGCTGCGGGGCGTGATCACCGCGATCGGCACGAATCCCTCGAGCCGTCGCCACCTCGTCACCGCGTGGAACCCGGGCGAGCTCGATCAAACGAGCCTGCCCGCGTGCCACGCCTTGTTCCAGTTCTTCGTCGCCCCGGGCGCGAGCCCGATGGAGGAGGCGAAGCTGAGCGTGATGATGTATCAGCGCTCCTGCGATCTCTTCCTCGGCGTGCCGTTCAACATCGCGCAGTACGCGGTGCTGCTGCATCTCGTCGCGCAGTTCACCGGCCTCGTGCCCGACGAGTTCGTCCACGTCCTCGCCGACGCGCACATCTATCGCGACCACTTCGACGCCGCGCGCCAGCAGCTCGAGCGCGAGCCGTATGCGTCCCCGCGTCTGGCGCTCGATCCGACCCTGACGAGCCTCGACGACGTCCTCGCGCGCTACCGCGAGATGGTGGCTCGCGCTCGCGCGGGCGAGAAGCCGGGGCCGCTTCTCGATTCCATCGCGCGTCTCGAGCAGTACCAGTTCCATCCACCGATCGAAGCGAAGATGGCGGTCTAGCGCGCGCCGCACGATGATGGCGGCGTGAGCCGCGTCGCGTTCGTGGTCGCGGTCGATCGCAACAAGGTGATCGGCAAAGACGGAGGGCTGCCCTGGCGTCTCCCCGACGACATGAGGCACGTGCGCGCGGTCACGATGGGGAAGCCGCTCATCATGGGCCGCCGCACCTACGAGTCGATCGGCCATCCGCTCGAGGGCCGCACGAACATCGTCCTCACACGCGACCCGGCATTTCATCCGGAGGGCGTGCTCGTCGCCTCGTCGCCCGAGGAGGCGCTGCGGGTCGCGGGCGACGCGCCGGAGATCATCGTGTTCGGCGGCGCGCAGGTGTTCAAGGAATTCCTACCCCTGGCCGACCGCCTGTACCTCACCACGGTCGATGCCGAGGTGCCGGGCGATACGTACTTCGACATGGGCAAAGACGACTGGCGCGTCGTGACGAACGAGCGGCATGAGGCCGACAGTCGTCACAAGTACGCCTTCAACATCTACGTCCTCGATCGCATCACCCGTCGGTGACCGCAAAGGGCGCCGGCTTTGTGTGGGACCCGCGCGTCGCCGCACACGTCTACCGCGACGACCATCCACTGAAGCCGAAGCGCCTCATCGGGGTCCACGACACCCTCGAACGCCTGGGCGCGTTCGCGCGCCAGGATGCGCGCGTGTTGACGCCGCACGCCGCGACGCGGGCGGACATCGAACGGATCCACGACGGTGACTACGTCGATGCCGTCATGCAGGCGTCCCGTGACCCGGATGGCGATTACACCGAGTGGGGTCTCGCCGCCTGGGGCGACACGCCACCGTTCGCGGGGATGCATGAGGTGTCGTTGCTCACGACCGGCGGGACGCTCACCGCGATGGAGGAGGTGGTCGCCGGCCGTCTAGGCGTCGCGTTCAATGGATCGGGCGGCCTGCATCACGCGATGCGGAGGAACGCGTCTGGGTTCTGCATCTACAACGACCCGGCCATCGGCTGCGGGCTGCTCGCGGACCGCGGGATGAAGGTCGCGTACGTCGACATCGATGCGCACCACGGAGACGGCGTGCAGGCGGCGTTCTACGACACCGACCGGGTGCTCACCATCAGCTTGCACCAGTACGGGATCATGCCCGACCTCCGACGTCCGTTCTTTCCCGGCACCGGCGCGGCTGACGAGCGCGGTCGCGGAAAGGGCGCGGGGTACAGCATCAACGTCGCCCTGCCCGCGTATACCGATGGAGCCGCGTACGTTCGCGCGTTCGACGCCGTCGTTCCGCCGCTGCTCGAGCGCTACCGTCCTGACGTGCTCGTGACGCAACAGGGCATCGACTCGCACTTCGACGATCCGCTGACAAACCTGATGGTGTCCACGCAGGCGCGCGAGCACGTCGTACGGCGATTCGCGATGACCACCGTGCCGTGGGTCGCGATGGGCGGTGGCGGCTACTCCCTCGACGCGGTGCGCCGCGCCTGGTCGATGGAGTTCCTCATCATGCTCGGGGCGCCGATCCCGAAGGAGCTCCACGACGCGGATCCGCCGGAGTGGAGCGGCGAGCGGCGCGCGCGGGTGGACGCGGCGGTCGATGGGGCGATCACCGGCGCGCTCGGTGCGGCGTGGACCTGAGCCGGGAGCCGATCCTCGCGCTCGCGCGGTCGCCGAGCGCCGGTGCGCCGATCGTGCTGGCGCGCGGCCGGCTTCTCTCCGCCGTGCTGCTCGTGCTCGCGGCCACCTGCGTCTCGGCCCTCGGCGCGGTCCGGTTCTCCAGCGAGACATACCTCGACGACCTGTTCTTCGGCGCGACGCGCCATCCCCTCGTCAGCGCGATGCTCGAAGCGCTCGGCACCGCGCGCACGGCGGTGGTGGTCTACCTGGTGCAGCGCTCATTCGACGCGGTCCTCGTCGCGACCGCGGTGACGCCGATCTTCGTCTGGCTCCTCGGCTCGAGCGCGGTGCAAGCGTCCGCGCGGCTCGCCGGCATCCGCCGTCCGTACCTGCCGCTGCTCGTGTTCTTTGGATACGCCGCGGCGCTGACCCTCATCCCGGCGAACGCGGCGACGCTCGTCCTCGGAACGGGCGCTACCGTTGGCGCGCAGATCGCGCAGCTCATCGGACTGGCGTGCCTGGTGTGGCTCGGGGTCATCGCCTACCGCGGCGTGCGCGCGTACTACTCCGTCGACCAGCGTCACGCGACGCGCATCCTCGTCGTCGCGCTGGTGCTCTTCTATCTCGTGCCGCTCATTCTGATCGTCGGCGCGGCCGTCTCGATCATCGTCGCCGCAGTCGTCCTCGGCTACTTCTGATGCGCCGGCTCGCGGCGGTCCTCGCGCTCCGCTGTCCGCGCTGCCTGTCCGGTCGGGTGTGGCGGGGCTTCATCTCGATGAACACGGCCTGCCGGTGTGCGGCCTGGTGTTCGATCGCGAGTCCGGGTATTTCGCGGGCGCGATGGTGGTGAGCTACGCGCTCGCGGTGCCGATCCTCGTCGCGATGGTCATCGCGCTCATCGTCGTCGGCGGCCTTGATGTCGTCGTCGCGCTGATCATCGGCAACACCGGCTACCTCGCGCTCGTGCCGTTCATCTTCCGCTACTCACGCGTGTTATGGCTGCACCTCGACTGGCTCATCGATCCCGGTGAGCCGTCCTGAGCCCGCTCGCGCGGCTACGATACGCCGGCGATGAGCGTGCTCGAGACGCGAGATCTCACGAAGGAGTTCGCCGGATTCCGCGCCGTCGATCACGTCTCGCTGACGCTCGACGACGGCAAGGTCCACGCCCTCGTAGGGCCGAACGGCGCCGGGAAGACCACGCTCTTTCACATGCTCACCGGCTTCGTGAAGCCCACCTCGGGCAGCATCGTCGCGTTCGGGGCCGACGTCACCGGACTCAGCCCGGATCGCATCAGCCGCATGGGTGTCGCGCGATCGTTCCAGATCACGAGCCTCTTCGACCGCCGCACCACGCTCGAGCACGTCGTCCTCGCGCTCCACGTCGTCGACCCCGTCAGCCTTCACTTCTGGACGTCGGAGCGCGCGGTGGTGCGCTATCGCGAAAGGGCGATGGCGATCCTCGAGGAGGTCGGCCTTGGCTCGGTCGCCGCGCGCACGGCGGACAGCCTGCCGTACGGGCAGAAGCGTGCCCTGGAGCTCGCCCTCGCTCTCGCGCTCGAGCCACGGCTCCTGCTGCTCGACGAGCCGACCTCGGGGATGAGCCTCGAGGACGTCCAGCGCACGATCGCGCTCGTCCGCCACGTTCACGCCGGTCGCACCGTCCTCCTCGTCGAGCACAACATGGGTGTGGTCGCCGAGCTTGCCGATCGCGTGATCGTCATGCAGCAAGGTCGCGTGATCGCGGACGGCGCCTACGAACAGGTCAGGCACGATCCCGCGGTCATCGCCGCGTATCTCGGACAGATCGATGCTTGAAGTGCAGAACCTCACCGCGTGGTATGGGCAAGCGCAAGCGCTTCGTGACGTGAACTTCGAGGTGAAGGAGGGTGAGCTCATCACGCTCGTGGGGCGCAACGGCGCGGGAAAGAGCACGACGCTGCGGTGTGTCATGGGGCTCCATCCCCAGATGAGCGGCAGGGTCCGCCTGGGCGGTCGCGACCTGACCGGCCTCGCTGCGCACGGGCGTGCGCGCGCCGGTCTCGGCTATGTCCCGGACGACCGCGGCATCTACGCGACGCTCACCGTCGAGGAGAACCTCCTGCTGCCGCCGCAGGTGGGCACCACGCACTGGCCGCTCGAACGCGTGTACAAGGCATTTCCGGTGCTGAGGGAGCGGCGCCAGCATCCCGGCACAAAGCTGTCGGGCGGCGAGCAGCAGGCGCTGTCGATCGCGCGGGCGCTCCGCATGGGCGCGACGGTCGTCCTGCTCGACGAGCCGACCGAGGGCCTCGCGCCGGTCCTCGTCCAGCAGCTCCGCGACATCCTGCTCGAGGCGAAGCGGGACGGTTTGACGATGCTCCTCGTCGAGCAGAATCTGCGGTTCGCCATGGCGGTGGCGGACCGCCACTATCTCCTCGCGGAGGGCACCGTCGTGCAAACGTTCGGCAACGCGGAGATCGCCGCGCGCGAACACGAGCTGCTCCGGCACCTTGGCGTGTAGCGTTACGCGTCAGCGATAAGGGAGGACCGACATGAAACGGCACTTCGCGCTCGCGATGATCGCCGCGGTGGTGACGGCGGCGTGCGGTGCGGCAGCGCCGACGGGCGGTGCGTCCGCGAGCCCCACGCAGGCTACCGCGCAGGTAAAGCTGACCGACGGGAAGCTGGTCATCGGGGTGATCAACGACCAATCGCTCGTCTACGCCGATCTCTCCGGCAAGAACGCCGTCGAGGCGGTGAAGATGGCGGTCGAGGACTTCAAGGCAAAGTACGGGGAGAACGCGCTCGGCGGCCCGGTCGAGGTGATCACGGCCGATCACCAGAACAAGCCGGACATCGCGAGCTCGAAGGCCCAGGAGTTCTACGAGCGGAACAACGCCGACATCATCCTCGACGTCCCGACGTCGTCGGCCGCCCTTGCGATCGCGAAGGTCGCGAACGACCAGAAGAAGCTGTACATCAACATCACCGCGGCGACCACCGATCTCACCGGCGCGAGCTGCAACAAGTACACCTTCCACTACGCGTACGACACCTACATGCTCGCCGCCGGTACGGGGAAGTGGGTCACCGAGAACGTCGGCAAGCAGTGGTACATCATCTATCCGAACTACGCCTTTGGTCAGGACATGGAGAAATCCTTCCGAGGCGCGGTCACGAAGTTCGGGGGCACGGTCATCCAGTCGGACGGCTCGCCGTTCCCGAACACCAGCGGTGACTTCTCGCAGCTCCTGGTGAAGGCGGGCCAGCTGAAGCCGCAGATCCTCGGGGTCATGCAGGCCGGCGGCGATCTCGTGAACGTCGTGAAGCAGTACAACCAGTTCAAGCTGAACGACCAGGGCATCAAGCTCGCGGTCGGCCTGCTCTTCGACACCGATATCACCGCCATCGGTCAGGACCAGATGGCGGGGATCGTCTACACGACCCCGTGGGTGTGGAGCATGGACGACCAGGCCAAGCAGTTCGCCGACAAGTTCCTGAAGCGCACCGGCATACGACCGACGTTCGCGCACGCCGGGAACTACTCCGCGGCGTGGCAGTACATGGAGGCGATCCGTCGCGCCGGCACCGACGACGCGGACGCCGTCGTGAAGCAGCTCGAGGGTTACAAGTTCAGCGACTTCTTCATCCGCAACGGCAACATCCGCGCCGAGGACCACTGGGTCATGCACGACGCGCTCCTCGCGCAGGTGAAGCCGGCCTCCGAGGCCAAGGAGAAGTTCGACTACTCGAAGGTCCTCGGAACGATCCCCGCGGAGACAGCGTCACGTCCGCTGGCCGACGCAAACTGCAAGAAATAGGTCGCTGAGTGCGGCGCGTCCCGCTGGGGGCGCGCCGCACGAGCCCACATGGACCTCGGCTACGTCTCCGTCCAGCTCTTCAACGGCTTGGTGAACGGCGCGTTCTACGCGCTGCTCTCGCTCGGCCTCGCGATCATCTTCGGTGTCCTGCGCGTCGTGAACTTCGCGCACGGCGCGGTGTACATGCTCGGCGCGTTCGCCGCGTACCTCCTGCTCCAACAGTTCGGCATCGGCTTCTGGCCCGCGCTCGTGCTGGCGCCGGTCGCCGTCGCCCTTCTCGGCATCGTCGTGGAGCGGCTGCTCCTGCGCCGGCTCTACGGCCTCGACCCGCTGTACAACTTCCTCCTCACCTTCGGTCTCACGCTCTTCCTCCAGGACGCGATGCGGCTGCGGTTCGGGATCCAGGGCCAGCCGTATCCGACGCCCGACGAGCTCGCGGCGTCGGTCTCGCTCGGGCCGGTGAGCTATCCGGTCTACCGGCTCTTCGTCATCGCGTTCTCGCTGCTGATCTGCGTCGCGACGTGGTACGTCATCGAACGCACCCGTGTCGGCATGGTGGTGCGCGCCGCCACGGAGCGCGCCGAGCTCACGCGAGCGCTCGGCATCGACGTCGACCGATGGGTCACGGCCGTGTTCGCCATCGGGATCGCCCTCGCGGCCCTCGCGGGGGTGCTGGCGGCACCGATGCGGAACGTCGCGCCGCTCATGGGCTCCGAGCTGATCATCCTGACCTTCGCGGTCGTCGTCATCGGCGGCCTCGGCTCCATCGTCGGCGCGGTCACGGCCGGATTCCTCATCGGCGTGCTCGCGAGCCTGGGCGCGGTGTTCAACCCGGCGTTCGAGAACGTCATCGTCTTCGCGCTCATGGCTGTGGTGCTCCTGGTGCGGCCGGCGGGCCTGTTCGGCTCGCGCGAGGCGGCATGAGGCGACGCGACGTCGCGCTGGTCGCCCTCGGCATCATCGTCGCGCTGCTGCTGCCGCGCGTCCTCTATTCGGCCCTCGCTCTGCGCATCGTGCTGTGGGCGCTCTTCGCCGTGTCGGTCGATCTCCTCCTTGGCTACGGCGGGATGCTGTCGTTCGGGCACGCGGCGTTCTGGGGCGTCGGCGGCTACGCGGCGGCGCTCCTCGCGAAGGCCTACCAGCTGCCGTTCCCCGTGGCGGCGCTCGGTGGGATCGCGCTCGCGATGGTGCTCGCCGCACCCATCGGGTATCTCGCGATCCGCCGCCGCGGGATCTACTTCGCGATGGTGACGCTCGCGTTCGCGCAGCTCGTCTTCTACGTCGTGAACGAGCTGCGGGACCTCACCGGCGGCGAGAACGGCGTGCAGGGCGTCCCGAAGATCCTTCCGTTGATCTCGGTGAGCCGGACCTCGGACTTCTACTACGCCGCGTTGCCTCTCGTGCTCCTCGGGTTCTTCGTCGCGTACCGCATCGTCCATTCGCCCTTCGGTCACGTGCTCGTCTCCATCCGCGACAATGAGGCGCGCGCGCAGGCCCTCGGCTATCCCACGCAGCGCTACAAGCTCATCGCGTTCGTGCTGTCCGGGGGCATCGCCGGTCTCGCGGGTTCGCTCTTCGCCATCGGCAACAGCTTCGCGTCGCTCGAGCTTCTGCACTGGACGACGTCCGGCAGCGCGGTGCTCATGACGGTGCTCGGTGGCATGGGGACGCTCTGGGGCGGGGGCATCGGCGCCGCGATCGTCTTGCTCTTGGAGGACTCGCTGTCGAGCGTGACCGAAGCGCCGGGCGTCGTCACCGGCGCGATCCTCATCGCCATCGTTCTCGGCTTCCGGCGAGGGCTCGCTCCCGCGTTGCAGCGCGCCGCGGTCCTCGTCTGGGCCCGGCTCCGCGCGGTGGGCGCCGCTCGCCAGGTGTAGCGTCGACGCTGACGTTCTCGTCGTCGGCGCCGGCCACGGCGGGCTCGCGGTCGCTCACCATCTGGGGCGCGCCGGGCGGGACGTCCTCGTCGTCGATGCGCACGATCGCGTGGGTGACGCATGGCGCACACGCTGGGATTCGCTGCGGCTGTTCACGCCGCGCGACCTCGACATCCTCCCCGGCCTGCCGTTCCCGCGCGGCGAGGATCCGTTCCCGAACAAGGACGAGGTCGCCGACTATCAGGAGCGCTACGCGCACGAGATGGGATTTCCGGTGCGGCTCGGCGCCCGCGTGCGTGGCCTTCGACCGTCGGGCGATCACCTCGAGGCGACCGTCGGCGACGATCTCGTCCGCGCATGCGCGGTCGTGATCGCGGGCGGCCACTACGACGCGCCGAACATCGCCGAATTCGCCGCGCGGCTCGATCCCTCCGTGCTCCAGCTGCACAGCGGCGACTACCAGAGAGCGCGCGATCTGCCCGAGGGACCGGTCGTCGTGATCGGCGCGGCGAACTCCGGCGGCGACATTGCCGTAGAGGTCGCGCGCGAGCGGCCGACCACCATCGCGATCGGCACGCGCAAGCCGCTGCCGCCCAAGCGCTATCGCTCGCCGACGTGGTGGCGGCTGGCGCTCCTGCGTGACCGCATCTTCCACGAGCGCACCGCCGACGTCAGGTGGCTCCCGTGGCCGCTTCGCGCCGGCGGGTACCTCGAGGCCGATCTCGATCGCGCCGCGGCCGAACACGGGCTCCGGCTCGCGCCGCGCGCCGTGGACGCCGGCGGAAGCGAAGTGCGGTTCGCCGACGGGAGCGTCGCGTTGGCGCGCACCGTGATCTGGGCCACCGGCTATCGGGCCGATCACACCTGGATCGACGCGCCGAAGGAGAACGGGGTCATCCCGATCGGCCGGCACGGGCGCACGCCGGTCGAGCGTCTTCGCTTCGTGCGCGGGCGTTTTCTATTCGCGATCTCGCGTCACGCACGCGACGTCGCGCGCGACGTCGGCCCGAGAGCCTGACGCCGCGCGCGAGGGCGGAGGTCTAGATGCGCTTCGGGTTCGTGATCGCGCGGACGAGCCCGACGATGAGCAGCCCGACGAGGAGGAGGAACCCGATCGACAGCACGGCCGCGATATCGAGGACCGGCGGTGCCTGCGGCTCGGGGAAGATCCCCTGGAACGGCCGCACCAGCGGCTCGGTCACGTTGTACAGCGCGGCGATGAGCGGCTGGTTGGAATTCGCGCCTGCGAGCTTGAAGAAGAACCGCAGGACGAGCAGCACCTCGAGCACGCTGAAGATGAGCGTGACGACGTTCGTCGCGGTCCAGACCGATGTCGGGGCGCTCGTCCCGACGTTGACGTTCGACGCCGCGGGCGCCGTCGTCACGGGCACCTCGCGGACCTGCTCGTAGCGTTCGACCCGCTCGACGCGTTCGGTGGGGTGGTCGTCGTGTTGTGTGGTTGTCATGCCGAGCGGGAGCAGCAGGGACCGTGCCAAGCGGCTAACCTGCCGAGCGTGGAGGCATTCCCCTTTCGTTACCGGCAGCGCGTGCGCTTCGGCGAAACGGACCTCCAGAACGTCGTCTACTACGCGAATTACCTGGTGTACGCCGAGGTCGGACGCGTCGCGTATCTGCGTGAGCTGGGCCTCCCGTATGCGGACATCGTCGCGAACGGCCTCGACTTCATGATCGGCGAGGCGAGCGTTCGCTATCGGGCGCCGCTGCGCTTCGACGACGAGTTCGACATTAACGTCCGCGTGGGTCAGGTCCGTCACTCCTCGTGGACGTTCGAGTACGCGGTCGATCGCGCCGACGGGCTGCGCTGCGCGGACATGACGACGGTCCAGGTGATGATCGACCGCTCGAGCTTCCGCCCGACGCGTATCCCGGCGGCGCTGCGCGTGACGCTCGAGCAGGCGAAGGAGGTGGAGGGCGCGCGGCCCTCCCGTTAGATGGACACGCAGCTCCCCGAGGACATCCGTCTCCTCCAGCGGACCGTGCGCGGTTTCGTCGACGACGTGCTCGCGCCCTGCGCGAAGGAGATCGAGGAGAAGGACGAGATCCCGCGCGCGCTCATCGCGAAGATGGGCGAGGCGGGACTCTTCGGCATCGGCCACGAGGAGGCACTCGGCGGGCAGGGCTTCGGGAAGCTCGGCTACTGCGTCGCCGTCGAGCAGCTCGCGCGCGTGAACGCGTCCCTCTGGAACGTCGTCGGTGGATCGGCGGGTCTGTGCGGTACGGCGATCTCGGTCGGCGGACCGGACGAGGTGCGCCGCCGCTATCTCCCGGATCTCTTCGGCGGTAAGAAGGTCGGCGCGTACGCGCTGTCCGAGCCGGGCGCGGGCAGCGACGCGGGCAGCCTCAAGACCGCGGCGCGCCACGACGGCGACGCCTACGTCATCGACGGCGCGAAGACGTTCATCACCAACGCGCCGATCGCCGACGTGTTCGTCATCTTCGCGAACGCTGATGCCTCCAGCGGCTCGAAGGGCATCACCGCCTTCGTCGTCGAGCGCGGCGCGAAGGGGCTCGAGATCGGGCCGAACGACGAGAAGATGGGCCTCCACGGGTCCACCACCGCGCAGCTCTACTTCAACGGTCTGCGGGTCCAGGCGACGCAGCGCGTCGGCAACGAAGGCGACGGCTTCAAGATCGCGCTCCGCACGCTGGACTTCGGACGGCTCGGGCTCGCCGCGCACTCCGTCGGCGCGGCGCAGCGCCTCCTCGAGGCGTCCGTCGAGCACGCGAAGACGCGCTCGCAGTTCGGCAAGCCGATCGGCGCGAACCAGGCGATCCAGTGGATGCTCGCGGACGCGGCGACCGAGATCCACGCGGCACGCCTGATGGTGTACGACGCCGCCTCGCGCGCCGACCGTGGCGAGCGCATCACCGATCGCGCTGCGATGGCCAAGCTCTTCGCGACCGAGATGCTCGGCCGCGTCGCCGACGCGGCGGTGCAGATCCACGGCGGCATGGGGTACATGCGCGAGCTCTGGATCGAACGCGCCTACCGCGACGCACGTATCACCCGCATTTACGAGGGCACCAGCGAGATCCAGCGCGTTGTCATCGCGGGCGCGCTACTAGCGGACGGCTAGCGGCTGAGCCAGGTCGTCTGCTGTGGATAACCGCCTGATTCCGGTGGATAAGTGGCCTGCGGGACCGTGGATTAACCAAGAAATGTGGACAAACCGGCTGTGCTGAGAGCGGTCACACCGGGTGGGCATCCGGTGATCACGGCCCTCTGGCTGTTCGGTGTCGCGGCGGCGGTGCTCGCCTTCGCCGCGGCGGTCCTGGGCGCGAGCGTTCCCGCGGCGCTACTAGCGCTGGCCGCGCTCGTCGCATTCGTCGCGGGATCGGTCGCGTACCGACAGCGCCTGCGGCGCTTCAGCGCGACGCTCGTCGCGGTGGAGGACGCGCTCGACGACGACGACGTGAAGCGTGCGCGCGATCTCATGGCGCCACTGCTTGCGCGCTTCCACACGTACCCGCTGGTGCAGGAGGTCGCCGCCGATGTCCTTTACGCGGCTGGCGATCCGCTCTCGGCCGCGTCGCTCTGGGAGCTCGCGCTCAAGCAGCTCGGCGCCACGCGCGTGGCGCCGCGCCTCGTCGCTGCATACGCCGCGCTCAATCGCGGCGGCGACGCGCGCCGCGTCGCGGCCCTCGTGCCGAACGAGCCGCTCGCGCAGCTCGCGCTCGCGTGGAGCGAGCTCGCGGCGAGCGGCGGCGACCGCGAACACGGCGCGGCACTCGCCGGTGAGCTCGTGCGCGATGTCGACCGCTCTCCCAACGCGACCGTGGCGGCGATGACAGCGGCGGTGGCAGCGATCGCGGACGCACAGCGTGGCGACCGCGCCGGCATGCTCGCGAAGCTCGAAGCGATGCGCCGCGTGACGCCGACGAACAACGACGCCGCCTTCCTCGGCTACCTCACCGGCGTGGCGCTGCGCGATGTGGGGGACATCGACGGGGCCCGTCGCGAATTCAGCGCAGCGGTCGAGCGGTCACCGGAATCGATCGGCGGCGCGCTCGCGCGCCGCGAGCGCGCGCACCTTCCGAGCTAGAGCTTCGCCTCGCGCAGCGTCCGGAGGAATCCCGCGACCGGCCCGATCGGCTCGCCGGTATCTTTGCGGCGAAGCGCGACGATCGGACGCCGCAGCGGCTGCGCGCCGATAAGGCGCACCGGGCGAAGCGAACGCGACCTGAGCTCCGCCGACAGCGCCATCCGTGGGAGCAGCGCGACGCCGAGCCCCTGCTGCACCATCTTCTTTGCGGCCTCGACGTTGTCGAGCTCCATCACGCTGACCGGCACGACGCCCGCCTCGCGGAACAGCGCGCTCGTCAGCTCGTGATAGCTCGAGGTCCGATCGAAGAGGATGAGGCGCTCCGACGCGAGCTCGTCCATACGCACCTTCGTGCGTGACGCGAAGGGATGCCGACGGCTCACGACGAGCAGCATCTCGTCATCGAAGACGGGGATGAGCTCGACCTCGGGGTGACGGACCGGCCGGCCCAGACCGATGTTCACCTCCTGGCGCAGCACGAGCTCGAGCACCTCCTCGGTATGGCCGGTCTTCACGCCGAGACGCACGTTCGGGTAGGTCGCGCGGAACGTCTTGAGGATGCCCGGCAAGAGGTAGGTGCTCACGGCGGGTGCCGCGCCGATGACGAGCTCGCCGGTCGTGCCCTCGCGCAGATCCGAGATCACCTGCCGACCCTCGGTCACCAGCCCGAGCGTGCGCTGCGCGTAGGGGAGGAAGGCGCGCCCGGCGTCGGTGAGCTTCATGCCGCGGGCGCTGCGCACGAAGAGTTCGATTCCCAGGTCGCTCTCCAAGGACTTGAGCCGCGCGGTTAGGGCGGGCTGGGTGAGGAAGAGGGCCTCCGCGGCGCGGCTGACGCTCCCGGTGCGCGCCACCTCGACGAATGACTCGAGGTGCGCCAGGAGCATGGATTCTGCCATCTCTCGCGAGCATATCAACCAAGTTGATAGCTCGCATCAGAACTAGCAATTGGACTGATGACCTCGGCGGCACGGAAACTGCCCGCCTATCCACCCATGCTGCAAGAACGACGGGAGACCGAAATGACCGAGCTTGACGAGCGGATCGCCATCGAACGCGAACGCGCCGAGTTGCTCAGGAAGCAGATGGCGTGCGGCTGCCCCGACCGGTGTGACATCGACCATGACAACTGAGACGCCGGCGAGGATCTCCGACGGGCTCGAGCTCGTGCCCTCCGCGCTGTTACCGGAGGGTTACGTCATCCCCGCGTCGCGCTGGATCGATCCGAGCACCCGCATGCGCGAGCTGCTCGACACCGAGCCGTTCCTCTTCGGCCCCGGGGTCTACGACCCGCAGGGCGCCGAGCTCGCGATGTACTACGGATTCAAGGCCGTCTACTTCAGCGGCTACTCGTTCGCCATCGGACACCTCGGCACGACGGACATGGATCTGTACACCGGGCCGGAGATCGCCGACGGCGCGCGCCGCACGATCTCGGCGCTCCGGAAGTTCCAGCTCACGATGGCCGTCGGTGACCCCGAGAAGGGCATCCCGCCGAAGCACCTCGAGATCCCGCCCGTCGTCGTCGACATGGACGGCGGCTACGGCAACCTCTTCAACGTCCAGCGCACGACCGAGCTCTATGTCACCGCCGGTGTCGCGGCCGCCCACCTCGAGGACCAGGTCCTCCCGAAGCGCTGCGGCCACATCGGCGGCAAGGCCCTCATCTCAGCGGACGAGATGATCGGCAAGCTGCGCATGGCGCGCGCCGTCGCGGAGGATCTCGGCCGACCTGATTTCGTGGTCATCGCGCGGACCGATGGCGTCTCCGCCATCGACGCGCCCGACAAGGCGCGAGGCATCGAGCTCGCGATCGAGCGCGCGCTGCGCTACCTCGACACGGGCATCCCGGATCTGGTCTGGTGCGAGTTCCCGACCTCGGAGCGCGAGCCGGTCGAGCGTTTCGCCGACCAGGTGCGCCGTCGCTTCCCGGGCGCGCGCTTCGCGTTCAACTGGTCGAGCTCGTTCAAATGGTTCAACGATCCCGATCCGATCACCTTCGCGCAGCTCGGCGAGCTGGGTTATCGCTTCCTCTTCATCACGCTCGGCGCGCAGCACGCGATGGCGCACGGTCTGTCTACCCTGCTCCAGGGCATGAGCGAGAAGCAGGAGCAGGCGTACATCGAGCTGCAGCGGAAGGAATGGGCTGCGGGTCAGGATCTGCCGAGCAAGAGCCATCACTTCTTCTCGGGCGTGCCGTACCACCAGCTGGTCGGTGAATCGTTCGGCGGATCGCGCCTCGGCTCGAGGTTCCAGGAGAAGCTCGCGGAGGAGCGTGTCGTATGAATACCAACGAGAACTGGATCGCGGAACAGGCCCGGCTCATCGATCTCGAGGACGGCTTCGGCCCGGGGTACGCTTCCCCACGATCCGCCGGGCCCGCGGACACCGACGAGGAGATCGCCACTCGATCCGCTGCCGCGTAGCTCTCGCGCGTCGGTCCGCCGCGTAGCCTAGGTGGGGTGGCAGCTCTCGCCGCCCGCGCCTTCGCGATGCTCGCGGCGACGCTCGCCGCGTACTTCCTCGCGGGGCACGCCGGCCGTCGCGGGGGTCGGCTCGTTGCCTTGATCAACCGTAGGATCCTCAACCCGGTCATCCTTCGCATCGGCGGACCGCTCGCGCTTTCCGTCGTGCACCATGTCGGTCGTCGGACCGGGCGCCCGTACCACACCCCGGTGTTCGCGGAACAGACGAGCGACGGCTTCATCGTCGGCCTCATCTACGGCGCCGACACCGATTGGTGCCGCAACGTGCTCGCGGCCCGCGGCGCCGTGCTCGTGTACCGCGGCCATGAGCTGCGGCTCGCCAACCCGCGCGTGATCGATGCGGGTACCGCACGAACGATGCTGCCGCTCGGGATCTGGCTGATCCATCGGATGCTGGGCACGAGCGGATTCCTCACGCTGCGCAACCCGCGCGACGACACGGCTGCGACGACTCCTCACCGCACTGCACCGACATCGCGCGCCCATCGCGCGAGCACTCGGCTGCGCGTCCATCGGCCGAAGAGTCACAAGCCGGTCACGAGTCCGCGAGGGCGGTAGGAAGCTACATCCCGGAGTCGGGCGGCTCCTCGAACTCTTCGTCCCAGCCTTCAGGCGACTCGAGCTCTTCGGCGTAGCGCTCGGGCTCGAGCCCGAGGCTCTCGATCACCGCGATGAGACCGTTGCGCTGCTCGGGCGGCGTGGTGCGGATCCAGCCGCGCACGACATCGTCCACCTCGACCTCGCTCGAGCCGCGCTGCTCCGCGACCGCCTCGCTCTCGTCGCGCGCGGACGCGGTCGCCAGCTCGCGCAGCGTCTCCGGCACCATCCGGACGAAGGCGAGCAGCACCGAGTCCGCGGCCTCGCTCCAGTTCATCCGATCGCGTCGATGCCGGTCGCGAAGCGCCCGATGATGAGCTTCTGGATCTGCGTCGTGCCCTCGTAGAGGCGATTCACCCGGGCGTCGCGCCAGAGCCGCTCCACCGGGAACTCATCCGAGAAGCCGTACCCGCCATGGATCTGGATCGCGTTGTCGCAGGCGCGCTGCGCGATCTCGCCGGCGTAGAGCTTCGCGATGCTCGTCTCACGCGTGCTCGCGACCCCTTTGTTCTTCAGATGCCCGGCGCGATACACGAGGAGCCGTGCCGCCTCGGTCTCGACCATCATGTCCGCGAGCATCTCCTGCACGAGCTGGTGCGCCGCGATCGGCTTTCCGAACGCGTGGCGCTGCGTCGCATACGCCACCGAGGCATCGATCGCGGCTTGCGCCTGCCCGACCGCGCCCGCGGCGACGGAATACCGACCCGAGTCGAGCGCGGCCATCGCGATCTTGAAGCCGTCGCCGACCGGACCGAGGCGCATCGTGTCGGGAACGCGCACGTTGTCGAGGATCAGCTCGCTCGAGTCCGACGAGCGCAGGCCAAGCTTCCCGTGCAGCGCCTGGCTGCCGTAAGGGCTCTTCTCGCGGTCGATGAGGAACGCGGTGATGCCCTTGTGCCCCAAGGGTGGGTCGGCATTGGCGAACACGAGCGCGAGCTTGGCCACCGAGCCGTTCGAGATCCACATCTTGCGGCCGTTCAGGATCCAGTCGTTGCCGTCCCGCTTGGCGGTCGCCTGGAGCCGCGTCGCGTCGCTGCCGACCGCGGGCTCGGTGAGACCGAAGCACCCGATGACCTCACCTTTGCAGAGGCGCGGGAGCCAGGTGCGTTTCTGCTCCTCGGTCCCGAACTTCAGGATCGTGATCTCCACCAGCGAGATCTGCACCGACAGTGTCGTGCGAACGGACGAGTCCGCCCGGCCGATCGCCTCGGTGATGATCGCGTGCGAGATGAAGTCGACGCCCATGCCGCCGTACTCCTCGGGGATCGGACCGCCGAGGAAGCCGATCGGCGCCATCTTCTTCAGGACGTCCCACGGGAAACGCTCGGCGCGGTCGCGCTCACGCGCCCCCGGCGCGATCTCGCGATCGGCGAACTCGTTCGCGAGCTTGTGGATCTCCTGTTGCTCCGGGGAGAGGTCGAAGTCCATTCGAGCAGCCTAGCGAACTGGCCTGCCGGCGGGCGCGGCCGCTCCCGGACCAGATCAGCGGCGCGCGCTGATCCGACCGGTGTTGAATCCGAGCCAGTGCATCCGCCCGAGATGGCGCGCGTGCTCGACCTTCATGCAGCGGTCCATCACCACGCGCAGCCCGCCCTGCTCTGCGATCGCTCCGCCTTCGGGGCTGATGACGTTGTACTGGCACCACAGCGCCTTCGCGCAGGCGCGGACCGCATCGCGCGCGATCTCCGGCACCGCGTCCGGCGCGCGGAACACGTCGACGACGTCGACCGGGAACGGGATCTCGGAGAGCGACGCATAGCTCGTCTCACCGAGGATCGTCTTCTCGCGCGGATTGACCGGCACGATCTTGTAGCCATGACGGCGCAGGTAGAAGCCAACGAAGTGGCTCGCGCGCAGCTCGTTGGGTGAGAGGCCGACGATCGCGACCGTCTTCGCGCTCGTGAGGATGCCGAGGATGGTGAACGGATCCTGCCAGCGCTGCGGCACGCCCGGCTCGCTCACGCCGTGACCTCCGTGCGCATCTGCGCGACGCTCCGCAGACCGGTCTCCAGGTCCTCGATGAGGTCCGGCGCCGACTCCAGGCCGACCGACAAGCGGATCGTGCCCGCGCTGATACCCGCGGCTGTGAGCTCCTCGTCCGACAGCTGACGATGCGTCGTGCTCGCGGGATGAATGACCAGGCTCTTCGCATCGCCGACGTTCGCGAGGTGGCTCCACAGGTTCAGCGACTCGATGAAGCGGCGACCCGCCGCGCGCCCGCCCGGGAGGTCGAAGGAGAAGATGGATCCCGCGCCGAGCGCGAGGTACTTATGTGCGAGCGCGCGGTACGGGCTGGAGGCGAGGCCGGGATAGCGCACATTCGTCACGCCATTTTGTCCCTCGAGCCAGGTCGCGATCTCGACGGCGTTGTCGACGTGCCGCGCCATCCGCAGCGGCAGCGTCTCGAGCCCGAGCAGGAAGAGGAACGCGTTGAACGGGCTCATCGCCGCTCCGAGATCGCGCAGGGACTCCGCGCGGAGCTTCATCAGATAGCCGTACACCCCGAAGGTCTCGTGAAATGCGAGGCCGTGATACGCCGGCGATGGATCCGCGACGACCGGGAATCGACCGTTCGACCAATTGAACGTGCCTGCCTCGACCGCGACCCCGCCGATGCTCGTGCCGTGCCCGCCTATGAACTTCGTCGCCGAGTGCGTGACGATGTCGGCGCCCCATTCGATCGGTCGGCAGAGGTACGGCGTCGCGAACGTCGAGTCCACCATGAACGCGGCTCCGTGCGCGTGCGCGATCGTGGCGACACCTTCGAGGTCGAGCACGTTGCCGCCGGGATTTCCGATCGTCTCCCCATAGAGGAGCTTCGTGTTCGGGCGGAGCGCGCCGCGCCACCGGTCCAGGTCGTCCGGATCGATGAAGGTGATCTCGAGGCCGAGCTTGCGCTGCAGGTGTTTCAGTTGCGTGATCGAGCCGCCGTAGAGCGCCGCGGACGACACGATGTGGTCGCCGGGCACGAGCATCGTGAAGAGCGCGGCTGCCTGCGCCGCGAGGCCGCTCGCGAACGCGACCCCGCCCGCGGCGCGCTCGAGATTCGCGACGCGCTCCTCGAAGACCGCGACCGTCGGGTTCATGATCCGCGAGTAGGTGTTCCCGTACTCCTGCAGGTTGAAGTACGCCGCCGCGGAGTCGGGGTCCTCGAACACGTAGCTCGTCGTCTGGAAGATCGGCACGGCGCGGGCGCCGGTGTACGGCTCCGGACGCTGTCCGGCGTGGATCGCGCGCGTGTCGAAGCCGAACTCCTTCGCCGGTCGCTCTCTCATTGCAGGAAGTCCCGGATGAGCTCGGTCATGCGTGCCTCCTCGAGCAGGAACGAATCGTGGCCATACGTGGCCTCGATCATGACGTGCCGCGCCTCCGCGCCGCTCGCGCCCAGTGCGCGCACGATCTCCTCCGAATACCGGGGGCCGTAGAGCCAATCCGACGAGAACGACAGCAGCAGGCTGCTGGCGCGGACGGGGGCGAGGGCCCGCTCCAGCGAGCCGCCCCCGTAGGTGCGCGCCAGATCGAAGTACGTGAGCGCGCGTGAGATATAGAGGTAGGCGTTGGCGTCGAAGCGCTTCGCGAACGCGTCGGCCTGGTAGCGCAGGTAGCTCTCGACCTGGAAGTCCGGCGTCGCGAGGGTGTACGAGTACCCGTCGCGCTCCTGCAGCTCCCGGCCGAACTTCTCGACCATCGCGGTCTCCGAGAGATAGGTCACGTGACCGACCATGCGCGCGATCTTGATCCCGGCGTTCGGCGCGCGGCCGGTGCCGTAGTAGTCGCCGGATTGCCAGTCCGGGTCCGACATGATCGCGTTCCGCGCGATCGCGTTCCACGCGACGCCCTGGGCGCCGAGCCGCGCCGTGGCCGCGATGGGGATGATGTGGTCGATCGCGTCGGGGTACGCGACCGCCCACTCGAGGGCCTGCATCCCGCCGAGCGATCCGCCGCTCGCGGCGAGCAGCCGCTGGATGCCGAGCTCGCGCAGAAACGCGCGCTGCGCGCGGACCATGTCGCTGACCGTGATGACGGGGAAGTCACGGCCATACGGACGTCCCGTTCGCGGGTTCGTCGAGTTCGGTCCGGTCGAGCCGCGGCAGCTGCCGAGGAGATTGCTGCACACCACGAAGTGGCGATCGGTGTCGAACGCCTTGCCGGGCCCGATCATGCCGTCCCACCAGCCGAGGCCCGAGCGGCCGCGCTCCGCTGCGCCCATGCCGTCGACGGTCGTGGGCGCATCCGGGTCGTCGCTCCATCCCGCGGCATGCGCGTCGCCCGAGAGCGCGTGGCAGACGAGCACGACGTTGTCCTTCGCCGGCGCGAGCGTGCCGTACGTCTCGTACGCGATGCGGACCGGCGCCAGCGTCGCGCCCGAATCGAGCGGCAGCGGGTCCGGCAGGTCGATGAACCGCGTCCGGACGACGCCCACGCTGCCCCGCTCGACGACGTTCATGCGCTTCAAGGCTAAGCCGTCACCAGACGCGAGTCTCGCTCGAGATGCAGCGCCTCGAGCAAAGCGACCCGCAGCGCCGCGAGCGTCGGATCGCGGCGGTCGCGCGGCCGCGCCGGGGCCACCGGGATCACGTCGACGACGCGCGCCGGACGTTCGCCGAGGAGGATGACGCGGTCCGCCAGGTACACCGCTTCGTCGAGGTCATGCGTGACGAGTAGCAGCGTCGGGCGGTAGCGCGTCCAGGCGGCGAGTAGGTGGTCCTGCAGGCGCATGCGCGTGAACGCGTCGAGCGCGTTGAACGGCTCGTCGAGCAGCAGCACCTGCGGCTCCGTCACCAGCGCGCGGGCGAGCGCGACGCGCTGCGCCATGCCGCCCGACAGCTCTTTGGGGAACGCGCCCGCGAACGCCGTGAGCTCGACGGCCGCGAGCGCGTCGCTGACGAGCGCGCGCACCTGCGGCCCGCGGCGCTCGCCGAGACCGAAGGCCACGTTGTCTGCGACGCTGAGCCACGGGAAGAGCCGTGGTTCCTGGAAGACCAGCCCGACCGCGGGAAGCGGACCGCAGACGAGCTCGTCGCCGACGCGGATCTCTCCGCGGTAGTGCGTGTCGAGGCCGGCCGCGAGACGCAGCAGCGTCGACTTGCCGCAGCCCGAGGGACCGACGACCGCGACGATCTCGCTCGGCGCGACTTCGAGATCGAGCCCACCGATCACCGGAAGGTCGCCGTAGCGCTTGCGTAGCTCGGAGACGACGAGCTGGCGGCTCACGCGGGCTGTCTCTCACCGATGGTGTCGCGCCATCGCAGCGAGCGACGTTCGATCGCGCGGATCACGCTGTCGGTCAGCTTTCCCAGCACCGCGAGGCAGACGAGCGCGACGAGCATGAGATCGACGCGCGTCGACTGAAGGCTGTCGGTGAGACGGAAGCCGAGACCTTGCGACGCGCCGAAGAACTCCGCGACGACGACGAAGAGCCAGGCCTGCGTCGCGCCGAGACGGAGGCCCGTCAGGAGATTCGGAAGGCTCGCCGGGAGGATGACGCGGCGTGCGATCTCCACCGCGCGCAGGTCGAACACGCGGGCGACATCCACGAGCTTGCGATCGACGTTCTTGATCCCGGCGACGAGGTTCACAAAGACCGGGAAGAACGCCCCGATCGCGACCAGGGTCACCTTCGGCGCCTCGTCGATGCCCATCCACAGCAGGAGGAGCGGGGCCCACGCCAGCGTCGGCACCGTGCGCAGTGCTTGGAGAGTCGGCTCGAAAACCTCCTCGGTCCGTCGTGACAGACCGATGAACGTCGCGAGCACCATCGCGAGGAGCGAGCCGATCGTGAATCCCGCGGCGACGCGCAGGACCGTCGCGATGATGTCCTGCTGGAGCAGTCCGCGGCGCCAGACTCCGACCGCGGCGTCGAGCACGACCGGAGGTGGCGGCAGCTGGTGGGCGGCGAACACGCCGAACGCCGTCGATCCCCACCACGCCGCAACGATGGCGACAGGCAGGATCCACGGCAGCGTGGACGGCCACCGCCGCGTCCAGGCGGCGGTGGCGCGCGCGATCGCGACGTCGGGTGACGCTACTTGAGCACCGCCCTCGCGAACGATCCGTCGACGAGATCCGTCACCGCCTTGTCGACGTTCGCGCCGGGATTGGCGAGCTGCTCGGCGTTGATGATCGGGACGACGGCGCGCAGGACCGATACGTGCGCCTCGCCCGGTATGCCGGAGGTGTTGAAGTTCATCCGGTCGTTCAGCTCGCGCTTCGCGATCTCGAGGTTGATCTGGGCCTCGTCGGCGAGGATCTGCGCGGCCTGGTCGGGGTTGTCCACGATCCACTTCTTCGCGCGCTCGTACAGCTCGATGACCTTCTTCGTGGTCTCCGGGTACTTGCGCAGGAACTCCTCGCGCGAGTTGAGGAAGCCGTAGGTGTTGAAGTCCTTGTTGCGGTAGATGAGCTTGCTTCCGGCCTGGAGCTCGCTCGCGGCCATGTGCGGATCGAGCCCCGACCACGCGTCGACCTGTCCGCGCTCGAGCGCCGTGCGCCCATCCGCGTGCGGCAGGTTCACGTACTGGATGTCCGCCTGCGACAGCCCGGCCTGATTCAGCGTTCGCAGGAGGAAGAAGTACGGATCGGTGCCCTTCTGCGCAGCGATCTTCTTTCCCCGGAGATCGCGGATGTCCTTCGCGGTCGAGTCCTTCGCCACGACGAGGGCGGTCCACTCGGGCTGCTCGTAGATGTACACGACCTTGATCGGGTTCCCGTTCGCGCGCGACAGGAGCGCGGCCGAGCCGGCGGTCGACCCGAAGTCGATGGAGTTGCCCTGTAGGAAGTTGAGCGCGTTGCTCGATCCCGCCGAGTACACCCATTTGATCGTGATGCCGGGGAGCGCCTGCTCGAGCGAGCCCTGTTTCTTGAGGACCAGCGACGGCGGCGAATAGGTCGCGTAGTCGATGCGGAGCTCGGCCAGCGGCGGATCGGCAACGACCGCCGCGCTCGCGACCGGTGCCGTGGTCGCGGTCGGCGCGGGCATGCTGGCGCCACCGCAGGCCGCGACGAGTGCGGCGATCGCGAGCAGCGCTGCGGCGCGGATCGGTCGGAATGTCGTGCGAATGGCGAGGTGCATCTGTTTTCCTCCGCTGTTTTGTGGTGTGCGGTGCGCGCGTGGAGGAGGGCGGCCTGCGACCGCGGTCCGGTCTAGCCGCCTACAGACAGACGCAGGTCAGAGCGGTGCGCACCATGGGAACGCTCTGTGTAGCACGCGGGCAGACGCTGAGAACAGGTGCGCGCGCGAAGGGCGGGCAGGCTGCACATCTGAATTCCTAGACTCGGCACGTGACGATGCGCGCGCTGCTCTTCGACCTCGACAACACGCTGCTGCTGGAGGACGAAGTCACGTTCCGCGCGGTGCGCGCGGCCTGCCAGCGAGCGGCCGGTCGAGCCGACGCCGAACGGCTGTACGAGGCCACCGTCCGCATCGCCGACGATCGCTGGCGGGCGGCTCCGATGTCCGCCTACGCCGACCGCATGGGTATCTGGTGGGGCGAGGGTCTGTGGGGCGAGTTCCAAGGAGACAGCGACGGACTTCGCGCGGTGCGCGAGTTCGTGCCGCACTTCCGGCGCGCGGTATGGCGCGACGCGCTCGCCGACTGCGGTGTTGACGACGTCGACCTCGCCACGGATCTCGACGAGGTCTATCGCCACACGCGGCGGGCCGGCGAGATCGTCGATCCAGAGGCCAGCGCCGTGCTCGACGATCTCGCGCGCGACCATCGTCTTGCGTTGGTCACGAACGGCGCGCCCGATGTGCAGCGGGAGAAACTTGGTCGCGCCGCGCTCGTGCACTACTTCGCAGCGATCGTCATCTCCGCCGAGCTCGACGTCGGAAAACCCGACCGGCGCATCTTCGCGGCCGCGCTCGACGCGATCGGCGCCTTCGCGGACGCCGCGGTCATGATCGGCGACAGCCTGCCGCGCGATATCGGCGGCGCGCACGACGCCGGACTGCGGTCCATCTGGGTCGATCGCGGGGCTGTGCTGCCACGACCGGATGATCCCCTTCCCGACGCGCGCGTGGCCGCTCTCAGCCAGATCCGCTCGTGCCTCGCCGCGTGGGAGCCTGACGACGCTTCTTCTCGAGGCTCGCCGTGATCTCATCCGGCTTCGCCTCGATGTGTGTGGCGAGCACCAGCATCACGTAGAGGAGATCGGTGAGCTCGCTGATCGTTCGCTCGCGGCCCTCGCCACGAAGCGCGGCCGCCGTTTCGCCGGCTTCTTCGACGAGCTTCGCGGCGATCGCGTCCGGTCCGGCTTTGAACAGCTCGGCCGAGTAAGAGCCGGCGGGCAGGTCGCGACGGCGCTGGCGCAGCATCGCGGCCAGCTCGGAGAGAAAGCGCCCGAGGTCCGTGGCGTTCACGGGGCCGAAGCAGGTCGCATCGCCGGTATGGCACGCCGGCCCCGCGGGGTGGACCTTCACCAGAAGCGCATCGGCGTCACAGTCGGGAACGAGCTCGACGAGATGGAGGACGTTGCCGCTCGTCTCGCCCTTCTTCCACAGCTTGTCGCGCGAGCGGCTGCGGAAGTGGACCTCGCGCGTGCGCAGCGTCAAGTCGAGCGCCTCGCGATCCATGTACGCGAGCATCAGCACCGCGCCGGTCGCGGCGTCCTGCACGATCGCGGGGACGAGTCCGCGCTCGTCGAAGCGGATCTCCAGGGTCATGCGGCCTCGACGCTCGGCCGCACGCGCACGCCGCGCCGCGCGAGCTCCGCCTTGAGCGCGGATACCACGATCTCGCCCGAGTGGAAGATCGACGCGGCGAGCCCGGCCTCCGCGCCCGTCCGCCCGAACAGCTCGACGAAGTGCGCCACGGTGCCCGCGCCACCGGAGGCGATCACCGGCACGCGCACGGCGTCCGCGACGCGTGCGCTCAGATCGAGTTCGAAGCCGTCGCGGGTGCCGTCACGATCCATGGATGTGAGCAGGATCTCGCCCGCGCCGGCCTCGACGCCGCGACGTGCCCAGTCCACCGCGTCGAGGCCGGTGGGCGTGCGGCCGCCTTCCACATAGACCTCATAGGAGCCATCGTCGCGGCGTTTCGCGTCGATGGCGAGCACCGCGGCCTGCGAGCCCGCGCGCGCCGCGATCTCGCCGAGCAGCGCGGGTCGGCGGACCGCGGCCGTGTTCACCGCGACCTTGTCGGCGCCGGCGCGCAGGATCGCGGCCGCGAGGTCGGCTGACCCGATACCGCCGCCGACGCAGAACGGGATCGTGAGCACCGCCGCGACCTGCTGCGCGAGATCGATGACCGTGCGCCGCTTCTCAGCGGACGCCGTGATGTCCAGGAACACGAGCTCGTCCGCGCCCTCGCGGTCATAACGCGCGGCGAGCTCGATCGGGTCACCGGCGTCGCGGATCTCGACGAAGCGCGTGCCTTTGACGACACGGCCCTCGCTCACGTCGAGGCAGGGGATGATGCGTTTCGCCAGCATCGGCTCACGCGTCGGTCGCGCGCACGAACGACCGCAGAACGCGTATACCCATCGCGCCGCTCTTCTCAGGATGGAACTGCAGCCCGAGCATCCCGTTCGACGCGACCGCGGCCGTGACCGGCCCACCGTGATCGACGGTGCCGACGATGGCGTCCTTGCTCGCGGGGTCCGCGGCGTACGAGTGCACGAAATAGAAGTACGCGCCGCCGGGCACCTCGGCGAGCCAGGGGTGCGGACGCGTGACCCGGACCTCGTTCCAGCCGGTGTGCGGCACGCGGACGTCGCCGCGCAGCCGGCGCACGTGGCCGGGCGCCAGACCGAGGCCGGGCGTTCCCGGATCCTCCTCGCTGTCCTCGAACAAGAGCTGCATGCCCACGCAGAGACCCAGCAGCGGGATGCCGCGATCGTGCGCGACGCGGACCATCGCGTCGAGGCCGAGGCGACGAAGCTCGCGCGCGCAGTGGCCGAAGTGACCGACGCCCGGAAGCACGATCGCGCGCGCGGCGAGGAGCTCCACATGCGATCGCGTGATGCGCACGTCGGCCGCACCGGCGCGTCGCAGCGCGCGCTCGAGGTTCGCGAGATTCCCCACGCCGTAGTCGACGATCGCGATCACTAACGCATGGTAGGGAACCGCCGACGAGTGGCACGCTTTTATGTGCCACCCGTCGGCCGCCGCCAAGCTACGGCACGTTCGCGAAGTTGTGCTGGTTGTCGGAGAAATGGTTCTGCGAGGCCGACGTGGCCTTCCCCGCCTGGAAGAGAAGGAGGCCGGTCGAGAAGTACTCCCAGCCCGGTGGATTTTGCCCGCCCGGGTTCGGGCCGACGCCCACGTGGCCCGTGTAGGAGTTCCCGCTGATGTCGTTGCCGCGCACCTCGGCCACCGCGCCGCGGCTCACCTGGATGCCGTTCTGCGCGATGAAGTCGACCGGTCCAAGCCCGGTGACGGTGTTCCCCGTGACGGTCGCCGTCGTGCCGTCGCCGTTCACGACAATGCCGCCCTTTTGGTATGCGGACACGCTGTTGGCGCTGATGTCGCCCGAGGCGCCGTTCACGAAATAGATCCCGACGCCGTGCTGCGATCCATCGAACGGATCGTTGCCGAGGTCATTCACGTTGCTGCTGCTGACGTTGACGGCGGCTCCGTCCGCGACGACGCCGAAATAGCGCGCGCCGTGGATCGTGGCCCCCGTCACATTGCCCGACGTTCCGGGCGCGTAGTAGACGCCGATGTCACAGCCGGTCGCGTCGAGCGGGCCGGTCACGTCGCCACCGATCTGCGCGGCGGTCAGGAACATGCTGTCGCGCATGAACGTCGTCGGCGTGCACGTTGCCGCGAATGCTGGTGCGCCGACGAGCGCTAAGACGAGCGAGACGCTGGTGATCGTGACCAACGCGTTGCGCATAGCTCCCCCCTTTTCCCACAGCGGATTATCCGCACCGCACCAAGCGCGCGTGCCATGCCGACGGACCCGGGCGGTTCTAGCCGATACGACCCTTCGAGCTCGGAACCCCTTTTCGGCGCGGGTCGCGCTGCGACGCCGCATCGAGCGCCCGCCCGAAGGCCTTGAACGTCGCCTCCAGAAGGTGGTGCGTGTTGCCGCCGCGGACCTGCGTCAGGTGGAGCGTGCAGCGCGCGCCCTGCACCAGCGCGATGAAGAAGTCCGGCACGAGGGTCGAGTCGAAGGAGCCGACGATGCGGGTCTTCGGTGTCAGGTCGTGCGCGAAGTACGGCCGACCCCCGAGGTCGAGCGCAACGCCGACGAGGCATTCGTCCATCGGCAGCTGGAGCGACGCGTAGCGCACCAGGCCCTTTCGGTCGCCGAGAGCCTCGTCGATCGCGGCGCCAAGGACGAGCCCGATGTCCTCGACGGTGTGGTGCTGATCGACCTCGATGTCGCCTGTGGCCTTGAGCGTCAGGTCGAAGAGTCCGTGCACCGCGAACAGCTCGAGCATGTGGTCGAGGAACGGCAGACCCGTCCGCACGCTCGCCTTGCCGGTGCCATCGAGCGCGAAGCGGACCTGCACGTCCGTTTCCTTCGTCTTGCGCGCGCGTCGCGCACCTCGCGCAGCGGGCATCAGCGCACCTCCACGGTCATGCGCGCCTCCATCGAGGAACGGTGATAAGGCATGCCCTCGTGTTCCGCGATCGCCGCGCCGGCGCGCGCGAGACCGCGCAGATCGCCGCGGAGCGAGACGCGGCTCGTCCACCGAACGAAGTCGTCGACGCGCAGGGCGGAGGCCCAGCGTGCGGTGCCGCCGGTCGGCAGGGAGTGATTCGTCCCTGCGACGTAGTCCCCGAACGCGACGGCCGAGCGCATGCCGACGAAGACCGCGCCGGCGTGGCGTACGTGGGCGGCCAGCGCGGCCGCACCCCGGCCGGCGAGCAGCACGTGCTCGGGCGCGGCCTCGTCCGCGGCGCGCACCGAAGCCCGCAGGTCCTTCGCGCGGTAGGCGAAGACACGCGCGCGCCGCTGAGTCGCGAGCGCGGGTAGGGTCGCACGCAACAGGTCCGTATCGTCGCTGACGATCGCCGCGAACGCGCCGGCGCCGTGCTCGGCCTGCGCGAGGAGGTCGAGCGCGAGAACACCGGCGTCCGCATCGCTCGACGCGACGACGATGAGCTCACTGGGACCCTGGAGAGCGTCGATCCCGACGTCGGCCGACACGAGCCACTTCGCAGCGGTCGCGTACGTGTTGCCGGGACCGACGATCTTGTCGACACGGCCGAGCGAGCCGGTGCCGTACGCGAGCGCGGCGACCGCCGCGGCGCCGCCCGCGCGATAGAGCGTCGTCGCTCCCACAAGATCGAGCGCGTACGCCAGCGCCGGATCCACCGAGCCGTCGCGCGGCATCGGCGACGCGACGACGAGCTCGCGCACGCCGGCGATCTGCGACGGCACGCCGGTCATGAGCGCGGTGGACGGATACGCGGCGATGCCGCGCGGCACCAGCGCGCCGACGCGATCGAGCGGCGTTGGCACGAGGCGCACGTCGCCGTGACCGTCGCGACGCTGTGACTCGCGCGGGCGCTGCCGCTCGTGGAACGCGCGGATGCGCGCGTAGGCGAGATCGAGCGCGCGGCGCGTATCGGGCGGGCACGCGCGGGCAGAGCGCCGGATCGCCTTCGCGTCGAGGACCAGGTCCCGCGGTCTCGCCTCGGCGCGATCGAATCGGCTCACGATCCTGAGCACGGCAGCGTCGCCGTCGCGACGCACCGCCCGCACGATCGCTTCCGCCGCGACACGTTCGCGCGGCGCGAACGCACCACCGCCGCGCGCGAGCGCGATGTCGCGCCCAAGTGAGCTCAGCGCCCTGAACTTCATCGTGCCGCTGCCCACGTCGCGAGGCGCGCCACGAGCGGCGCGATCTCGCCACGGCGCAGCTGGTACGCGGACGGATTCGCGATGAGCCGCGCGGTGGATGTCGTGATCTCTTCGACGATGGCGAGGTCGTTCGCGGCGAGCGTGGCGCCAGTAGCGACAAGGTCGACGGTCCAGTCCGCGAGCCCGACCTGCGGCGCGAGCTCGGCTGAGCCCGCGACCTTCACGATCTCGACCTGGATCCCGCGCCGCCGAAAGTGCTCTTCCGCGACGCGCGGATACTTCGTCGCGACCTCAAGACTGCCGAGGTGGCGGTACTCGTCGAGCGAGCGCTCGAGCGCCTCGCGCGGCGCAGCGACGACGAAGCGGCACGCCCCGAAACGCAGGTCGGCCAGCTCGAGCACGCGCGCGGCGGATTCCATGAGCACGTCCTTGCCGACGATGCCGAGATCCGCGGCCCCGCGTTCGACGTAGGTCGCGATGTCGCTCGGGCGCGCGAGGACGAACTCGATGTCGCCGCTCGGCACGACGAGACGGCGGTCCTCCCCCAGGCGCGACACGTCGAGGCCGACCGCGCGCAGCGCCGCCAGCGCGTCCGGAAGGAGCACGCCCTGCGCGAGCGCGAAGCGGAGACGGCTCACGACAGCTCGTGGGAGAGCTCGTCCACGGTCACGACGCGACCGTCCGCCATCCGGACGCGGCCGCCGTCGACGACCGCAGCCTCGACGATCTCGAGGCCGGCTCGCTCCGCGACCGCGCCGATCGCCACGACGGCACCGCGCGCTCGAAGGCCCGCCGCGACCTGCGCGGTCTCGCGCGGCCCGGCCGGCGCGAGCGACACGAGGGCACGCTCGCGCGCCGGTCGCCAGCCCGACTGGAACAGGGCGAGGTGCAGCCGCGGCACGCTGATCGCGAACCCCGTCGCGCGGCGCGGCGTGCCGAACGCGCCCAGCAGCAGGTCGTAGCGGCCGCCCGCCGCGATGGGGAAGCCGCTCTTCGGATGCAGCGCCTCGAACACCACGCCGGTGTAGTAGGGAAGCTCGGGCACGAGCGAAAGGTTCGGCACGCCCCACAGCGGTTCGCCGGCGAACAGATCGCGGGCGAGATGGATCACCTCGCGCAGCTCGTCGACGCCGTCGATGTCGACCTTCTCGATGGCGCGGCCCCGTGCCGCCAGCGCGCTCCGCGCACGCGCCAGCGCGTCGTCGCGCATTCCGAAGTCGGCCGCGCGACGGAACGCCGCGACGTGGTCACCCGCGCGCAGCGCGTCGATGACCGCGGCGCTGTCGTCGTCGTTCAGGTCGGCGAACGCGCGGCGCACGACGCCGACGTGTCCGACCTCGATCGTCGCGTCGCGTAGTCCGCAGCGCGCGAGCGACTGGGCGAGAAGCGCGAGCACCTCGGCATCGGCAAGCGGCCCGGACGGCCCGACGAGCTCGACGCCGGCCTGGTCGTACTCGCGTTCCGCTCCGAGCATCGCGGGCTCCTCGCGAAAGACCGGCGCGAAGTACGACAGACGCAGTGCGCCGGTGGCGTCGCGGTAGCGCTGCGCGACGAGGCGGGCGACCGCTGTGGTGATGTCGGGGCGAAGAGCGACGAGGCTGCCGTCGCGATCGAGGAACTGCATGAGGCGCTGGCGGTCGGGGGCCGAGTCCGCGATGACACGCTCCACCATCGGCGGCTCGATCGGCACGTAGCCGTAGCTCGTGAAGGTCTCGTCGAGCGCGTGTTCGATCGCGCGGAGCTCGCGCGCCTCCGTCGGCAGGATGTCGCGAAAGCCGCGCGGCGGCGCAAGGATGGGCATGCGCGCAGGGCTCCCCATCCGCGCAGGCTAGGCACTGGCCCGCGGTCTGTCACGGCGGAGGTGCAGGTCGGCCCCCACGCTCGCGCCCTGCGACGGGTGTCACGAATGTGTCATAGACGCTGCCTACACTCGAGCGATGCTCGGCACCATCCGCACGAGCCGGTTGGCGCAGGCCACGCTTGCGGTCGCGCTGGTCGCTGCCGGCGCCTTCGGCTGGTGGACCATCTCCCCGCTCTTCCTCACCACGACGCTGCAGGAGGACCTGGCTGCGCGAGCCACCGCCACGGTCGCGCCCACCACCACGGCCGCCGCAACGGCCGTGGCGAGCGCGACGCCGACCGGGCCGAAGGTCCTCGCGATGGGCCAGCTGCAACGCGTCGATGACCTGCATCGCGGCACCGGACCGGTGTCGCTCGTCGAGCTCGAGGGCAAGACGTACCTGCGCTTCGAGAACGTCGCAATCCAGAACGGACCCGACCTACACGTGTATCTCGCGCGGGGCATGGGCGGCGCGTACGACGGCGGTCGCGATCTCTACATCGGCGCGCTCAAGGCGACCAATGGGAGCTTCAATTACGAGCTGCCCGCCGGCACGTCCGTCGCTGACTACAAGTCGGTGGTGGTGTGGTGCCGCGCGTTCACCGTGCTCTTCACCTGGGCCGACCTGCGCTAGCTGACCTGCCCGGACACGTTGTTGACGAGATCCTGAGCGAGTCGCTGCATCGGAACGAGCCCTCCGAGCGCGCCGTGGCGACGGCGGTGATGGTAGTGCTCGTCGAAGCGGCGCAGCGCACGCTCGCGTGCGGCGTCGCTGGTGTAGGCGCGGGCGTAGACGACCTCCTGCAGCAGCGTGCCGATGAGTCGCTCGACCTTGCCGTTCACCCGCGGCGTGT
>Ga0207684_10000557_pt1 | contig 45720 bp, 41 predicted proteins | sample KBSK5501metaG_FD_184342 | JGI IMG/M metagenome (GOLD analysis project Ga0207684, IMG submission 184342) | Corn, switchgrass and miscanthus rhizosphere microbial communities from Kellogg Biological Station, Michigan, USA - KBS K5-50-1 metaG... | ecosystem: Host-associated > Plants > Roots >... | reverse complement strand
TTCGGGCTGGCGTATGGCCGTGCCTGGGCGACGGCGCACACCGTCAGCGCCGTCGTCCTGGTCCTGTCGAGCAGCGCGCACGTGGTAGGCCATCTTCGCCGCTCCGCGGCGGCGGTGGTCGAAGAGGCTCGAGCGGCCGCAGCGCGCGGCGCCTCCGTCCGCCGCGCGATCGTGATCGGCAGCCTGGTCCTCGGCCTCGCGCTCGCTCTGGCCTCACTCCTCTACGCGAGCCCATTCCCTCCTGATGCCGCGGGCGCGTGACGCAGCGGCGCGTGCACTAACTCTTAGTCATACCCGCCCCTGTCGAGGGCCCGATGCCGGCTGGCAATCGCACAACGCCTTGGTTTCGTAGACCAATCGCGGTTGCACTGATACCGGTAGTCAGCGGGTCGGAGCGATGGTCTCGGCCGCCGTTGGTCTTCGCGACGCGCCACGAAGCGCACTCCCTCGGCGCCTGGCGGGGCGACATGGTCTAGCTAGAGCAATGGTTTCGCCCGTGCCCGACCTCGATTTAGAGCAATGGTTTCCGGGCCAGTCGTACTTGGTCGCGTAAACCATTGCGCGAGTTGCGTCACATAGTGGTCTAAACCATTGCTCGCGCGGACGTTCGATTCACGCGTGAGTTTCCGAGTAAAATGGGGCTCTCGCCGAGCTAGCTCAGTTGGTAGAGCAATGGTCTGAAGAATCGCGGGCGACGCGATTCACGAAATCACTCAGAAACTTGCGACTGATACCGATACTTCGACCCAGAACACCATGGTGTAGGCGACCAATAGTCTTGGAGTGCGACGGGCAGGCCGCGCTCTCCAAACAGGCCACTGCCGGGGACCTCATTTGCGCGATCGACCGGATTGCAGCGTGCGCTGCTTCCCGCCGCGACGAAGCCGCTTCGCTCCGTTGATCGGATGAGCGGGGTCTACCCTAGGCGGCGGTGGAGCGTGATCCCGCGGAGATCGCCGTGGAGTCCGTCCCTAGCGAGCTTGCTCTGCTAGACGCAGCGGGCACCGTCACCTGGGCGAACCCCGCGTGGCTCCGCGCGGCCCAAGATCGATCCGACTTGCTCGCCGGATGTGTCGTCGGCGTGGACGCCGTCCAGGTCATGCGCGCATCAAAGACTCTGCAGGCCAGCGCCGTTGCACGCGGAGTCGCCGCGGTGGTTGCCGGCGAGCGGCGCGAATTCGAGCACATGCTTGGCGCTGCCGATGGAGTGCGGCGCTGGCGACTGCACGCGAGTGCGCTCCTCCGACCATCTCGTGGCGCCGTGCTCCTTCGGACGGAGATCACCGGAGCCGCGTCTCGGGCACCGTGGGATATCCAAGACCCCGAAGACCTGTCGGCGCGTATCGGGAGTCTGACATCCCGCGAGCGAGAGGTGCTGAAGCTCATGGTTCGCGGACTCAACAACCGCGAGATCGCGGCGGAGCTGGGGATCGCATACACGACGGTCCGAAGCCACGCCCAGGCGGTCATCGAAAAACTCGGGACGCGCTCGCGGCTGGATGCCGTCGCGCGTCTGGCCCGCGGCAATGTAGGAGGAATGATGAATACGACTCCCCTCGGTATCGGAAACCAAGACGTGTCGGTGCCTGGCCATCTGGGCCTCTTCTACGACGCGGAGCCTGATCTCCGCCGGGTCTTGCTCGAATTCGTGCGACCGGCGCTCGACGATCCCGACCAGGGCATCATCCTGTTCGGCCCGCCTGGCGTCGCCCGGCAGATGCTCGACAACCTAGCTACCGACCTCGGTAGGCCCCTTGCGAGCGAGCTCGAGAGCGGCCGGATCCTGATCGCGCAGACAGATCCGGATCCCGATCAGTCGCTCGAGAACATCAGGGCCGCGCTCAATACGATGGCGGCGCGTGACCGCACCGTCATTCGATTCTTCGGTGACGTGAAGTGGGGTGCCCCGGGCTTCCCCTTGCCCGAGGACGCACTCTGGCTCGAATCACGAGTGAACAACATGCTTGCGGAGACCAAGGCGATCGTGGTGTGCGCATATGACGTGTCGCGGCTGCCGGACAGGGCCCTCATCATGGGTGGTCTGCAGGCCCATCCCATCATCGTGATCGGCGACTGGCTTAAGGAGAATCCCAACTACCTTGCCCCCGCCGACTATATGCGCGCGTTCTTGCTGCAAATGAGCTCGCCTGAGCCGGCAGCTAGTCCAACCGGCGCCACACGACGCAGAGCCGAGTAGACGGCCAATGCTGGAGCCCCGAGGTCATGGGCGGCCCGATGCCAGCGCGCCAGACGTCTTGGTCCGTATGAGCCGGAGTGGGCCGTCGCAACGAGGACAGCGCGGACGATCGCCAGCGTCCCACCAGGGAGGTGGTTCCGCAGCGGCGTCGAGCGCCCGGAACGCGTGACGGATGAGACCAGGTCGAACGCTGCCGAGTTCCAGCGGAACTGTGTCGGTCGCCCAGCCGCAGTCCGGGCAGCATAAACAGAAGCCGACGGTGCGCATCGCGCGACCCTACCAAGGACCAACATAGGTCTCTAGGGCCAGACGGCCTGTTGCGCGTGGGTCGAAACGACGTAAGAGGTCGCCGGGACTACCGGGACGCCGACGACACTGACGGCTGGCGAGCTGCCCAGATCGCGAAATCCGGTGCCGCGAGCGGCGGGCTGAGGTGATACCCCTGCGCGATGTGGCACCCAAGCTCGCGGACCTCCTTCCAGGTCGCCTGATCCTTCACGCCCTCGGCGACGACGCGCAGGCCGAACACGTTTCCGAGGTCGATAACGGCCTGCACGATCGCCCGCGGTCCCGGCGCGGCACATGCCATCACGAAAGATCGGTCGATCTTCACTTCGTTCACCGGGAGCCGACTCAGGTAGGCGAGGGACGAGTAGCCGGTGCCGAAGTCGTCGATCGAGAGGTTGACACCGATGGCGCGGATCCGCGTCAGCACATCGAGAGTTCGCGTGGCCTCGAGCATCATCGCTGCCTCGGTGACTTCGAGCGTTATGGTGGCGGGATCGACGCCCGATGTCCCCACTAAGGCGTCCACGACCGTGAGGAAGTCGGGATCTCGTAGGTTGCGCATCGAAACGTTGACTGCCAGCCGGAGGTCGAGCCCCGCGCGTTGCCAGGCGCGCTGTTGCTGAAGTGCGCGTTTGAGGACCCAGGGCGTCAACTGGTGGATGAGGCCGGTCTCCTCGGCCACGGGAATGAACTCCAGCGGTGGGACGATGCCGCGTTGCGGGTGGCGCCACCGCAGCAGCGCTTCCGCACCCACGAGCAGGTTCGTCCTGAAGTCGACCTGGGGCTGGTAATGCAGCGTCAGCTCGTCCGTCCCGAGCGCGCGCCGGAGATCTCCGAGGACGGCGAGCTTCTGCTGGCTGTGGGCATCGAGCTCTGCCCCATAGACCGCGTATCGGGTCTGGGTTTGTTTGGCGGCGAACATCGCCGCCTCGGCGTGGCGGAGGAGCTCCTCGGCGCTCAGCCCATGCGCCGGGAAGGCGGCGATGCCGATGCTCGCCGACAGATGCACCGGCTGCTCGCTCAATGTGAATGGCTCGCGTAGGAACCGGATCCCATCTTCTGCGGCGCGTCTGGCTTCGTCGATGCCGCTGCCAGGTGGCAGCAGGAACGCGAAGTCGTCGACGCCGAGGCGGGCAACACGCTCCGCCGTTCTTGGTCCAGCTTGGCGGATGCGCGCGCCAAACTCATTGAGCACCGCATCGCCGCCCTCGTGACCGAATGCATCGTTGATCTCGCGGAACCGGTCTAGGTCAGCGTAGAGGACGGCAAACGTGGTGCTCCGGCCAGCCGATTCGTTGATCTGGTCGCCAAGCATCCGCAGGAAGGACGAGCGGTTCGGCAAGCCGGTGATCAGGTCGAAGTTAGCTGCCCGTTGGGCCTCCGCCAGCATGCGACGGGTCTCGACGGGGGCGGTGATGTCGCGGACCGCCGCGCACACCAGCAAGTCATCGCCAGTGCGGATCGACGAGAGCGCGATGTCCACTGGGAATCCCGTGCCATCCTGGCGGACCGCGGTCAGGCTGAGCCTGGCTCCCATCGGGCGCGTGTGGGGAAGCGCGATGTACGCCTCGCGCTGCTTCAGATGCGTCGCGCGCAACGCGTCTGGCACCAGCATGTCCACCGAGCGGCCGACAAGCTCCTCGCGCGTGTAGCCGAACAGCGTCTCGGCCTGGCGGTTCGCGATCCGGATCGTTCCGTTGACGTCGACGACGACAAGCGCATCGGGGGCAGCGTCGACGAGTGCCATGTAGAAATCGGCCCCGAAACGGCCTGCCGCGGATGGGTCGAAGCGATCTGAGAGGTCGCCCAGGATCACACCTTTCCGCGTCGCGTGTGCTCAATGCAGCAGCCTCTGTGGGAAATGCGGAAGAGCTACGTTCGTAGGACGGCGTTTGGGTGCGAAAGGCCAACGAATCGCGATTCGATGCGAGGCGGACCAATGGCTCATCTGCCCGATGGGTCGATCGGTGGCGCGATTTCCTTGGCGGTCTGTTCCGCAGGTCGAACGACGGAAACGGCGAACCGGTAGGGCTACGCCGTCTGCGCCTCGGCCGATCGTAATCGCGCGTGCTCGGTGACGTCGATGAGGAAGTAGACCAAGCCCTCGATCGTGCCGTCGTCGCCGCGGAGCGCCTGGATGACCCCATCCGTATAGGTCAGCTCCGGACCGCGACCCCGGTCCAAGACGCCAGCGACCTCGTGGCCGACGATCGACTCGCCCGTCCGATAGACGCGATCCGCCAGCTCATGGTTGGGGCTGTCCACGAGTTCGGGAAACGCCTCGCGCATCGTCTTACCCACCACATCGCGGCCGACTCTGCGCGCGAAGGCCTCGTTTACGACCACATACCGGTGCTCGGGTCCGCGGGTCACAGCGATCAGCACGCTGGCACCGCGGAACATCTGTGGGAACCAGTTCCGGTCGATGCGCGCACCGATCACATCCAGGCGGGATCCCGCCTCAGCGAGGGCGGCGCGGTTGGGCACCGCGAACTTCCGCAGTAGCGCAGAGACGTACTCCTTTACGGACTGTTCCGCGACACCCAACTCGAAGGCGATTGTCTTGTTCTCGAGTCCGCGCTGGACCCGGAGGAGCACGTCGGACTCCCGTTCGGTCAGGTTGAGCTCACGCGGCGCATCGTGATCGCGCTGGGATGTCAGTCTGGTTCGCATGAGAGCTGCTGCGGCATCGTTCCTCCTGCTTCTGAGTATCGCAAGTGGGTGCCTCATGCAGTCGTAGGAGGCGTCCAGGGGGCAGACTCCGTGGGGCACATGGTCTAAGGCGCTCCGTGGTTTCGGAGTGAGGCCGAGCCTACGGAGACCAATGGTCTTGATCGATTCATGCTCAGATCGCGGAGACCATTGCAGTCGCGTCCACTTAGTTGCTTACACCATGTCGCGCTACACCATTCGATTCGCTCGCGGAATACCTAATAGAATTGAGGTCTCGCCGAGGTAGCTCAGTTGGTAGAGCAATGGTCTGAAGAATCGCGAGCGACGCGACTCGCGGAATTGCTCGGAAACTCGCGACTGATACCGATGTTCAGGCTCGAAGAGCAATGGTCTCAGCGGTCAATAGTCTTGGAGTGTGGCGGGCAGGCCGCGTTCGTTCGACCAGCTGTCGCGAGTGAGGTCAGCGACATGCGAACTCTCAGCTTCCGGGAGCCGCCGCGACACTCGGCACGGTCCTGCTTTGTCGCGTGCCGTCGGGGCCAGCGAGCACATACGCGATCATCGCGATCCAGCCGAAGCTGAACAGGCCCAGGACGAGCAGGGTGACGAACCAGGTCTTGTCTTCGAGCTGCGCTGTGTTGAGCAGGGCACCCATCCACGACGCCAGGGCAGCCAGGGCACCGCCGGCGATCAGTAGCTTCGCGATGATGAGCCAGACCAGCGTGCCGGCGACGGCCGCGCCATTCACCGTGACGATCTCCGGTCCACCGATGCTGACAGCACCTCCGGCGATCGCGGTGAGCAGCGCAGCGAGTCCCAAGACAACGCCCGCGACGACGGCCACGAATGCCCCGACGAACACCCGAGTCACCGTTGTTTTCGACATCGGAAATCCTCCTCTCCGACTTTCGCCCGCCCGTTGCAACAGGATGGTCTGGCTCATGAGACGCGACCTCCTCGACACGCAATCGTCTTCACACCGGTAGGAAGAGCCGCGCGATCGCGATCTTGACCCCGATCATCACGAGCAGCGCGCCGATCGCCGCGCGGTCACTGCGGATGAGCCCGATGTCCTTCCCGAACCCTCGCGCGAAGACGATGGCGAGCATCCCGATGCCGAGCACGACGCCGGCGACGAGGCCGGCCCCGCCCGAAGCGAGGGCGCGCTCAGGGGCACCGCCCGAGTGCAGGTTGGACGCGAGCACCGCGATGCCGATGACCGCGAGCTTGCCGGTCCACGAGGATGAGCGCTGAAGTTCCTTGATCATGCTGTCCTCCTTCGATCGCACCGAGGATCTCTCCGATCCGCGGCTCGAGGCGCTTGGTGCGCCACGATCGAGGCCGACTCTTACGCAGGTGGCCGTGCGCCGACAGGCACAGCGCGCCCACAGTCCGTCCACGCTCGAAGGCGGCCCCCGGTGCTTGCCGGAGGCGCGGCGACTGTGGTCGAAGCGTGGACGCGCTGTGTGTCGTCGCGCCTGACGCGCGAGATGAATATGGCGTCAGTCGACCACTACAAGATCGAGGTGATGACATGAGCGGCCTCGCCAATGAGTTCCTCGCGCAGCACCGCATCGCTGTCGTCGGCGTTTCACGAAAGCCTGCGAGCCACGGTGCGAATGCCGTATATCGCCGCCTACGCGACCGCGGCTACACCGTCTTCGCGGTCAACCCGAACGCGCCCAAGGTCGAGGGCGACCGTGCATATCCCGATCTCCGTTCGATCCCCGGCGGCGTCGACGCCGTCGTCATCGGGACGGCGCCGAAGCGCGCCGATGCCATCGTCCGTGAGTGCGCCGAGCTCGGCATCACGCGCGTTTGGATGCACCGAGGACTGCAGCCTGGCAGCGTGAGCCAGACGGCAGCGGACTACTGCAGGCAGCGCGGGATCTCCGTCATCGCCGGGTCGTGCCCGCTGATGTACGGATCGACCTCGGACTTCTCTCACCGCTGCATGCGCTGGTACCTCGAGCAGACCGGGGCCATCCCGAGGGACAACTGGGAGAACGCGTCGCGCTAACGGCTGACCTTCGACCTCGGCCGGGCATCGACCTGCAGCGACTGGGCTCGCTTGACCCACGAGCTCATCTCGAGTGCGTTGAACATGCTGACGGCGTGGGTGACGAGCGACGAGATGCGCTCGCCATGCGCTCCGGTCAACACGAGCGCCCGGGCCCGGTCGTAGGCGATGACTGCCTGCAGCGGCCGGTGCCCTATGCGCTCGGCGTGTCGCAAAGCGCGCCCGAAGCGCTCGTCCGCTTCGTCGTCAGCGCCGAGGAGCGACGCCATGCGCGCGAGCGCGAGATCGATGGCGCCGAACGCTGTGGGGCCCGCTCCCACGCGCGCGACATCGAGCAGCAGACGCCTGTACGTGTTCGCTACATCAGCGAACGCGATTTCCCACGCGGCCGCTGCCGCGCCCGAGAGCGCCCAGCTCTGCAGATAGATCGTCGGCTGCGCCCGCTCGGACGCCGTCGCGAGGTCCCGTAGCCAGGCGCGTGCGTCGGCGGGCCGATCGGCACGAGCGAGAGCGATCGCGGCGTACGCGGCAGCGCCTAAGCCGACCGACGTGCGGTGCGCGTCGGTCGTGCGCGCGTAGGACTCCGCTGCCTCGGCCACGGACCTCCAATCCGTCTCAAGGTAGTAACCCAGGCCGACCGCGAACCCGATGGGCACGAGGTGCAGGCGATGGCTCGGGCCGAGCCGCGCGATGGCCTGCTCCGCGTCGGCGAGCCGCGGGCGCGCGGTAGCGAACTCGCCCGTGCTCAGGAAGGAGTTCGCGATCTGCGTCCGCGCCTCGGCTTCCGACGATGCAGACCCGAAGCGCTGCGCGACGGCGAGCAATTCCTCGGCGGCACGCCGTGCCTGCACGAAATCACCGTGCTTGTACATGAGGTCGCGGAGGACCACCTCGAGTCCTTTCAGGAGGGCGAGCGGCCGCGACCAGGCGCGGATGCGGGCGTAGATCGCATCGGTCTCGGCGCGTGTGCGCCACTCGAGCGCCTCGAGGGTCGTCGCGTAGTCGCTCTCGTCATCTGATCCGCGCGCGATCGCCACCGCCTGTCGGTCCTGACCCATCCAGAGGGCGGTTCCGATCGGGCCACAGGTGATCTCCGAATAGTGATCGCGCAGTAGCGTCAGCTTCGCCCAGAGGACATCGCGTTCGCCCTGGAGCAGCTCGAGGCCATGATCGACCAGTGGTTCCCATAGCTGGGCACTGGCTCCGCTGTGCTTGAGCGCTTGCGCTACGGAGGCGAGGAACTCCGCTCGCGCGCGGGGTGGCGCGCCGGAGGCAGCCATGACCTCGAGGGCGCGCTCAGCCGAGACGCACGCCGCCACAGAGCGCACGCTCTCAGCCTCCGCGAGCGTGAGACGCGTGAGGATCTCGATCTGGGCATCGGTCTCGGCCTCGCCGGCAAGATCGCGCGCGATGCGCAGCAACGTGACCACGCGGTCGTGCGCGAACGCGGCACGCGCCTGATCCGCGGCCGCGAGCGCGTAGCGAAGGCCCGCGCCTGCGTCGGGGAGCTCGGCGGATGCGTGGTACTGGACCGCGATATCAGCGGCGTGGTCGAGCTCCTTTCCGCTGTACGCCGCTTCGAGCGTTTTCGCGATCCGTCGGTGAAGGCGCACGCGACGATCGCGGCTCTGTCCCTCGTAGACAGCGTGGCGCACGATCGCGTGCGCGAAGGCCCACTCGCGCGAGTCGGCGGCCGGCGCGTGGAGCAGGCCTGCCTCCGCGGCCTCGTCGAGGCAGTCGAGCAGCCCTCCCTCGGAGAGCTGCGTGAGATGCTGCAGCACCTGGAACGCGAAGTTGCCAGTGAAACCGCACGCATCTCGGAGCGCCCGCGCTGTCTGCGGCGAGAGGCGGCCAACACGGTCGGCCACTACCTGGCGGACACCCTCCGGTACGTCGGTCATCGCCGCGGCGGCGTCACGGCCGCTCGCGTCGGCGTCGGTCTCGGCGACGTGGCGTAACACCTCGCGCGCATAGAACGGATTGCCGCTCGTCTCACGGCCGATGAGTTCGACGAGCGCTGGTGCCAACGGCCGTCCCGCCGCGCGAGTGAGATACGCACCAATCTCCTCGCGATCGAACCCACGCAACCGGATCGTCGGGCACGCGACCTCGTGGCGCAGCGCCGCGAGTGTCGTCATTAGCGGGTGCGACGCGCCGACGCCGAGCTCGGGATCTCGGTACGCCCCCACGAGCAGGACGCGTGATTCGGCGAGCGTACGCGCCATGTAGCGCATGAGGCCGAGGGTGTCACGGTCCGCCCAATGGAGATCGTCTAGGAACACGAGGACAGGCGCCTCCGGTGCGATCGCCGAGCAGAAGCGCGTCACCGCTCGATAGACACGCAGACGCTCGTCGTTGGGCGCGAGCGACTCGGGGGCCGCGACGTCCGCCAAACGTGACCGCACCGCGGTGACGAGCTGCGCGATGTAGGGCGCATCGAATCCGAGGTCGGCGCGGAGACCGTCGAGGTCGCGACGGATCGCGTACTGCTCGATCGCCTCGACCCAGGGGCCATATGGTGCTTGTCCCTCACCCTCCAGCGCCCGGCCCGCGAGCACGAGGGCGCCTTGTGCACGTGCGACAGCCATGAACTCCTGTGCGAGGCGCGTCTTGCCGATGCCTGCCTCGCCCGCGAGCATTGCGATGCCCCCCCGACCGCTCGCCGCGGCGCGCAGCTTCGCTGACAGCTCAGCGAGCTCTCGCGCACGGCCGACGAATGAGTCAGTCTCTGCGAAGACTCGAGTGGCCGTTCGCGGGACCGCTGCGATGAGCTGGCGACGCTGCACTTCATCCAGGTGCAACGCATCGCCGAGCATTTGCACCGTTCGCGGATACGGTCGCAGCCGCTCGCCGCGCTCGAGCGCGCCGATCGCCTTCGCGGCGAGGCCCGCGCGCTCCGCGAGATCCTCCTGGGAGAGTCCCGCCGCCTCGCGCAATCGGCGCAGTTGCACACCGAACGGCGACGCCCGCGTTCCCGCCATGACACTCCTTGCGCCGGCGACCAGGAACCCTTCCCCCGGCCGACGTCGGATCGACACATGCTGAAGTCATGTCAGGTGAAGCGTGTAGGGCGGAAGGTCCTTGTCGCGAGGGTCGTTCGCCATCTTTCTCAGGTTCGATCGCGGAGAGCGCTGCGCACGTGGACCCGTGGCTTCAATGTGGGTGCGCCGTGGGTGTTCGTGAAGCGGTGCAAGTTCGACGATGCCAGCCGTGACCGAGTTCGACGAAGCCGACGGAAGCCTTTGATCTTCACCGTCACCCTCAGCGCGGGTTTCTTCGACGCCGAGGCTCTCGTCTCGCCGGGATCCGGTTAGTCCGAACGACCAACACGCCAGTCGAGGGAGGAGCACAAATGGACAAATACGTGGGGCACCAGCACATATCCGGGACGTGGGAGAGCGCGATCGCGCGGTCACGCGGAATCGCGTGGCTCCTGATCGTGCTTGCCGATGCTGGGCTGCTCGCGTGGGGAGCGATGGCGGCTCTCGTGCCCGAACGCCTGCCTGGACCGGGCTCGACGCCGATCCTGACCGCCGGCTACGAGGGCTTCACCGGAGGCTCATGGCAGCAACTCTTGGCCGTGTCGCCGAAGACGGCCGAGTACACGACGCTGTTGTTCCGCATCTACGGCGTGTACGGCGTAGCGTTCTCGGTGCTCGCGATCGCGATCGCCGTTCACAGCTTCCGCCGTGGGGAGCGATGGACATGGTGGGCGCTGTTGGTCGGCAACACCATCGTGTACCCCGGAGCGATGGCGTACGACCGGATCGTCGGAGCGATCGGGCCGTTCGAGCTCTCGGAGTACCTCGGCCTCGCGGCGATCTACGTGGCGCTCGCGATCACGTTTCCGTCACGCGCCGGACACAGTCACCGACAAACGCGCGAGCAGGCGGTGTTCACAACGTGACGAGCCAACGCGTTGGGATGAGGCGCTCGTGAGCGCGGGAGTGACGGAGTGCGTCGACAACCCGCGTTCCTAGGGCGCGCCCACGTGATCGGTCTTGTGTTCGCCGTCGCGAGGGCCGGGGCAGCGACGCTCGGCAACACTGGAGGTGGCGGGGTCGCGGTGTTCGCGCTCGAGGTGGCGGCGGGCGTGCTGGTAGGGCTGTGGCTGGGATCCATCGCGATGAGCGTTGCTGGCAGCGGCGCGTACCGCGCGACGGCGCTTAGCACGCTGTTGTCCCGTCGAGATCTTCTTCCAGAAGTTCCCTGCTGGCGTCGCCGCGGCGCAATGGCTAGGGCCTGAGGATTGACCTGACGACCCTCGCTGTCGGCATCGCCCTTCTCACTTCGGCGTGCAGTGCCCGACCGCGCAAGGTTTAATGGTCTTACGGACCACGTCGGCTCGATGTGAGGACGTCGCGCGAACCGGGCGAGACATGGTCTAGGAAGGGCGATGGTCTAGCAGTCTCGATACGTCACGAGAGAACAACGGTCTCATCAACGTCGTGCTCGATCGCACAGACCATTGCTCAAGCCCGCGCAATAGTCCTCTACACCATTGTTCTACTTCGGCGCGGATGGACGGCGAGTTTCCGAGTAAAATGAGGCTCTCGCCGAGGTAGCTCAGTTGGTAGAGCAATGGTCTGAAGAATCGCGAAGACCATGGTTCGCGAAATTGCGCAGGAACTCAGGGCTGATACCGATTTTCAGGCCCGAAGAGCAATGGTCTTAGCGATCAATAGTCGCATCAAACTGCGGCGGGAGGCCGCGAAAGTGCGGAGGCAGCACGTACTTCTTTTCGGGCTCGTCGCGAGACCTTCGGCGACACATCGCTGAAGGCGGCGACGGCAAGAACTGCGGCGCGATGCGCCCGCAGCCAGCGTTCTCCTGGTCCGCGCACGCCGGACTCCGGAAAACGGCTTTTTCGGACCGGCCGGCCTACGCTCAACTCATCGTCCGTCACGAGACGGCGGGGCTCTTCGGCGCTGCCGCGCGCGGCTCCAGCCTTCGGCTTCCGCCAATGACGACTCGGTAGAAGATCATGAACGCGGTCGCCGCGAAAGCAATGAGCGAAACCACCAGGATTGGTCCAGCTACCGCCTGATTCCTCGTCGAGTCGAGGAAGTCCGCCAGACCCGCGAGGTAGTCCTGCGAATTGGCCTCAAGGCCGAGCGTCTGCGGGACGAAGTAGAACGTGGCCCCGATGACGAGGAACGCCGTGACGATGCGATACGCCGTGACGTTGTCGTCGGCGTCGTGAAGGAGCTTGACATACAGCGCCCAGAACAGGAAGAGCGTTGCGAGCGGAGCGGTGAGCGGAAGGTCGAGCGTGAGGACGAGATTCGGCATCAGGAAGAGGATGCTGAGCCCGAACGTGATCAGGGCGACCGCGTCGCGTATGAGGACGTAACTGAGCCACCAGACGTCCGCGCCGAAGCGCAGCGACAGCTTCCGGAGCGTCCGCAGCACGTAGGGCCGAGAGAGGTGGAAGATCAGCGTGAGCGCCCAGAGAGCGGGCATGAATGCGCCGATCGTCGCGACGAGCCATTGCTGGCCGCCCTGCACGAGCGCCTGCTCGATCGCGTTGGTGATGTCTTCCGGTGTCATCGCACAGCCCTCCCGTATCCAGTCGCGCCCGGCGCGCGCAGGTTGAACCAGACCGCCACGAGACCCATCACGCCGACGGCGGTGAGCGCCAAGCCCCACAGCGCGATCGCGAGCTCCTGGTTCGTGGAGGTGACGAGCGCCTTGCCCAGGCCATCCCACGGGTCGCCGAGCGCGAGGGCGCTGACCTGCACGCCCGCGAGCGTCGGAACGATGTAGAGCGTCGCGCCCAGCGCGAGGAGATACGAAACGAGGCGGAAGGCACGGGGATCGTCATCCGTGTCCGCGACGAGCTTCGTAAGCAGGACCCCGAAGAGAACGGCGGTGGCGGCGGAGCCCCCGATCGGCAGTGCCTGAGCCATGAGGACGTCGGGGAACAGGAACATGAAGCTCATGATGAAAGCGATTACCACGACCGCGTCGCGCAGACCGATGTAGAGCACCCACCAGATATCGGCCGCGAGCCGTAGCGAGAACTTCTGCGTCGTGTTGAGCATGTAGGGCCGCGCGAGGTGGAGGGCGAGCGCGAGGAGCCAGAAGATCGGCAGCGCCGCCGCGAGCGTGCCCTCCAAGAAAGATTCACCTCCTGCCAGGAACGCTTTGATGATCGCCCCAGCGAGCTGATCGCTTGTCATGCCGACCTCCTCTTGAGCACGTCGACGGCAGCAGACTCGGTGACGACGTCACAACGCAGGCAGCGCGATCCCTCGGCGCGGGCTGCTCGCTCGTCATAGCCGAGGGAGACCTCACGGGAGCCGTCCGCGCCCGAACGGCTCACCTGCGCGAGCGCGACCTCGGCGCGCCGGCCCAGCCTGAGGTCGACGCGCACGGACCGCGTCCCCATCAGCGATGGGCTCGTGCGCCACGGTGGGATGTACTTCGCCGACGGAAGTCCGCGGAGGTAGCGGTCGATGGCCCACGCGGCGCGCTGGCCCTGGGCGACACCTTCGATCACGCTCTTTGGCCCGGTCGCGACGTCGCCAGCGGCGAACGTGCCTGCCTGAGCCGTCACGAGGTTCTCGGTGTCGACGACGACGCCGCCCCACGCCGCCACCTGGATGCTCGAACCGGCCGGAAGGATCGACGGATCTGGCGCCTCGCCGACCGCGATGAGCAGGCTGGTCGCGTCGATGGTGAACTCGCTACCCGGCACGGCGGCCACAGCGCTGCGGCCATCGGCGTCGCGCCCGGTCACCTTCAGACGGACGCAGCGCACGCCGGTCATCCAGCCGTTCTTGCGAAGGACCTCCAACGGACCGACGAGCGGCTCGATCGCGATCCCCTCGTGCTCGGCCGCGCGCAGCTCGTCGGCCTGCGCCGGCATGTCTTCGCGCGTGCGGCGGTAGAGGATGCGAACGCTGCGCGCGCCCGCGCGCCAGGCGCTCCGGGCCGCGTCCATCGCGGTCGATCCGCCGCCGACTACGAGCGCATCGCCTGCGATCTCGGCCGGCTCCCCGAGGTTGACCTTCTTCAGGAATACCGTCGCCGGCCAGACGCCCTGCGCGTCCTCTCCAGGCACACCGAGCGGCTGGCTCTTTGAAGCGCCTGTCGCGAGCAGGATGGCCCGATAGCCTTCCCGCTTGAGGCCGTCGATCGTGATGTCGCGGCCGAGTGCCGTGTTGAGTCTGAGGTCAACGCCGAGCGCGACGATGCGCTCGACCTCCGCCTTGAGAACCTGCTTTGGCAGCCGGTACCCGGGGATGCCGACGGCCATCATCCCGCCGGCCACGGGCATCGCTTCGAAGACCGTCACCGGATAGCCGGCGCGGGCGAGCATGTACGCGGCGCTGAGCCCGGTGGGGCCTGCACCCACGATGGCGACCCGTTCGGTCCTTCGCTCGCTCGGGGGTGGTGCCTTAGGGAAACCCTCCGCGCCGTGGTCCGTTGCGTATCGCTTCAGCTCTCGGATGGCGATCGGCTCGTCGACCACCCCGCGCCGGCACGCGACCTCGCACGGGGCTGTGCATATGCGTCCGCAGATCGAAGGGAACGGGTTGTAATCCGCCGCGACGGCGAGCGCGTCCGCATAGCGGCCCTCCGCCACAAGCGCGACGTAGGTCCCGGCGTCGGTGCCGACTGGGCAGGCCTGCTGGCATGGGGCGACGAGCCGTCCCATGCCTGGTGCGAGCCAGGTGCGCCATGACTGCCAGCTGGCCTCACGCTGGACCGGGCGCCAGCCCGTGAGGTCGCCCCAGGGGTCGGTGTGCTGCTCCTTCAATGACTCGCGGGTAAGCGCCGAGAGGGGCACCCATCCGCGCATGCCGACCGGCGCGCGCTGGATCGGACCCTGCGCCGGCAGGAGGACGGCGGCGGCTTTCTGTGACGAGATCGTAATCACTTCGGTCGGGCACTCGGTGGCGCACAGCTCGCATCCGATACACACGTCCACCTGCACCGGGAACTCCATCATCCACAGCTGACCGGCAGCCGGTCGGCCGCCGCGACCGCGCGTTTTCGCGCCGGCTTCGATCGACGCCAAGCCAGTCCTGGTCATGTCGAGCGCCTGCACCGGGCAGACATCCATGCAGACGCCGCAGTTCAGGCAATTCGTGCGATCGAGGCTGAAGACGTAGCTCATGGCAGGCTCCTTCTTCCGCCCGCCCAGCATCGGCGGCCCGCCGAAGTCGCGCCCCAGGCGTCCGGGTAGGAGGAGACCGCTCCATCGAGTAGCGCACTTAGGGCCGTTCGGCCCTTGTCGGTCAGGGTCGTTCGGCCCGGTGTTGGGCCCGGCAGCCGGTTTCGCTGCCACGCCTGCGCCTTAGGGTTCGAGTCACGATGTCGAGCCGACTGCGCTGGCTCACGGTGGTCCTCCCGGTGCTGCTGATCGTCGCACTCGAGATTGCCGGTGACAGCTACCTCGATCAGCTCCTCCCATCACCGTTCGATGCCTTGCTCGTACCCGCGGGCGTGCTGCTCCTCGCGGTCATCTTCGCGTGGCTCTCGTTCCGCCGGATCGATCAGCTCGCCGACGCGCTCCGGCGCCGCAACAGCGAACTCGAGCGACGGAACGCCTCGCTCGAGGCGCTCCGACAGGTGCAGATGGCGATGACCGCGTTGTCGCGGCTTGAGGACGTCCTTCAGGCGGTCGTAGACAACGCCCGCCATCTTCTCGACGCCGATGCCAGCCTGATCACGCTCACGCGACCCGATGGTTCGCTCGAGGTGGTCGCGAGCAGCGGTGACGCAACCGACCTCGGGTCAGAGTTCGCCGTGCCGTTGCTACGTGGTGACGCGACGCTCGGTTCGCTGGGGGTCGGTGCGCGTCAGGTCGGACGGATCCACGGTCCGGAGGAGGCCACGATCCTCCTCTCGCTCGCGAGCCAAGCCGCCATCGCTCTGGAGAATCATCGTCTGGAGCGCGACCTGCGCGAGCTCGCGGTCCGCGGCGAACGTGAGCGGATCGCGCGTGAGATGCATGACGGGCTGGCGCAGGTGCTCGGTTACGTGAATACCAAGGCCCAAGCGGCCGAAGAGCTGCTCGCAATCGGCGCGGTGGATCGCGCGCGGCAGCAGATCGCCGAGCTCTCGACCGCGGCCCGTTCCGTGTACGTCGACGTGCGCGAGGCCATCCTCGGGCTCATGATCCCGATCGCGTCCGATCGGGGGCTCGTGGGTGCCCTCGAGCTGTATGCCACGCGCTTCGCTGAGGCGTCGAAGCTCGCGACACACGTGCGGGCGAGCCCGTCGGCGAAGGAGCTGGAGCTCGCGCCCGACGTCCAGGCGAACGTGTTCCGCATCGTGCAGGAGGCGCTCACGAACGTCCGCAAGCATGCGTCCGCGCATCGCACCGAGATCGCCCTCGACGTCCGGAATGGTGAGCTGCGTGTCGGCGTCGAGGACGACGGCAGCGGCTTCGATCCGGCTGCGCTTCCCTCCGACGAGTGGCCTCACTACGGGATGCAGGCCATCCGCGAGCGTGCGGCATCGATCCATGCTGAGGTCACGTGGTCGACGCGGCCGGGCGTTGGGACACTGTTTCGCGTGACGCTGCCGCTCGGCCATCTCTCGGCGAGCCGCTGATGCGCATCGTTGTCGTAGACGACCACGCGCTGTTTCGCGACGGTGTTGCCGCACTTCTCGGTGCGTGGGGACATGCCGTGGTCGGCGAGGCCGCGAACGGTTCTGACGCCATCGGGCTCGTCGACCGCCTCGCGCCCGAACTCGTGCTCATGGACGTGCGCATGCCCGGCCTCTCCGGTGTGGAGACCACTCTGCGCATCAAGTCGCGCCATCCCGAGGTCGCCATCGTGATGCTTACAGTGAGCGAGGACGAAGGTGATCTCTTCGCCGCGATCAAAGCCGGCGCGCAGGGCTACCTGCTGAAGGACCTCGAGAGCGCCCAGCTGCGGCTGCTCCTGGAAGCAGTCGAACGCGGGGAGGCCGCGATCACGCCTGCGACCGCGTCGCGCATCGTGCACGAGTTCCTCCGCGGGAATGTCGCGCGGTCAGATCCGGACCGCCTGACCGATCGCGAAGTTGACGTGCTTCGTCTGGTCACGGCTGGTCTGCGGAACAAGGAGATCGCGGCTCGGCTCGGCATTAGCGAGAACACGACGAAGTACCACCTCAAGAACATCCTTGAGAAGCTCCATGCCGAAAGCCGCGCGGAGCTGGCGGCACGGGCCGTTCGCGACCGCCTCGTCGATGAGCGCATCTGAGCGGGACTCGTCGATGACAACAACTGACGTATCGCACACCGAATGAGCCCGACGCAGCCACACCTTCGGCCCGAAGTGAAGGGCGCGGCCTGCGCTGGGATCGTCCAGGGACCTGCAAGACCCCCGACCACGGTTTGCCCCAATCGCGCAATGATCTGACGGACCATATCGCCGACGCGTTCGACTGACACGCTGATGTCTAGGCTGTCGCGTGCCCGACGCCCTAGGACGCGACGGCGCTCGCAACGAGCGCGGCGTCCTCGCCCACGCCGATCAGAAGCGAGGACTTGCGCTTCCGCATGAAGTGGACACCACAGAAGTACAGACCCGGCGCGACGCTGCTCGCTCCGTCGCGCTCGACTGGAAAACCCAGGTCATCGAACGTGCCCGGGATGTGCACCCACGAGCTGTAGTCGGGCCGGAAGCCGGAGGTGAAGAGGACCGCGCCCAGGCCGTCAAGCTCGAGCGAGGTCGGGCAGCGTGCGTCGAAGGGATCCGGCTCCGGCATGTCCGGCACGGCGAGCGCCCGGCGCGCGCACGTCTCGCGGATGAGCGTGCGGAACTCCGCGTAGCGGGCGTCGCCGAACGCGACCGACTGCGTGACATCGTCCGCAAAGCCCAGGTGACGGCCCTCGGCACCTACAAGGCGCCCGAGGAGCGTGACGCCGCGCCCGCGCAGCGTGCGAAAGTGAAGGTCGTGGCCACCGCCATGGCCGGTCGCCTGGATGTTCGCGACAAGACGCGCCTGCGGCGATGGGAGCTGCGCCCGGGTGTGATCGAAGAATCCTGTGTCTTGGACCCAGTGGACGACATCACGGCCGCCGATGCGCCGCGGCGTCCACGGCGCACGACCGCAGGCGAGGAAGACCTCTCGGCCCGCATCTGCAAGCTCTTCGGCGAGCTGGCAGCCGGTCTGGCCGCTGCCCACGACCAGCACCTTGCCAGCCGGAAGTGCCTCTGGACTGCGGTACCGTTCGGCGTCGATGACGTAGACGCCCGGTGGGATCGCGGATGCCGCGGCGGGCCGATGCGGCCGCTGGTATGCGCCGGTGGCGAGGATGACGATTTCGGCCGCTATGTCGCCCTCGGATGTGCGGAGGAGAAAGCCGTCGTCCGCGCGCTCGAGCCGGCGTACCGCAACGCCCTCGCGCACCGGTGCCGAGAACGAACGCGCGTAGCGCTCGAGGTAGCGCACGATGTCGTCGCGGGGCAGATACCCGTCGGGCTCGCTCCCGTCGTACGTCCCGCCAGGGAGCTGCACGCTCCAGTTTGGGGTCACCAGGCAGAAGCTCTCCCAGCGAGCGCGCCACGTGCTCCCGACCCGCCCGCGCTCGAGCACGACGTGCTCGACGCCGCGCACGGCAAGCTCGTGGCTGACCGCGAGACCGGCCTGGCCGGCACCGACGACGACAACGCGCTCGCGACGATCGGGGTTCAAGCGAACGTGATGCTATCTGCCGCGCTGGATCTCCTTCGCGGCAGCGTGGCGCGAGCGGGTCGCCCGCGCTCACCGCTGACGTTTACCGGTAGACCACCGGCGCGTGCCCTTCGCTTCGGAAGCCGCGTGCGACGCGGCAGTGAACGTTCGTCGCGGTCGGGACGAGACGGGCCCTGGCGACAATTCAGGAACGGAGTCGACGCTCCCTCACCGATTCGATGATGTGATGGACCACGTCCTCCCGGCCCCCAGCTGTGAGACTTCCGCGCATCTCTTGCTTGATCTCGCGCGCGATCGATCGTCAGCGCGTCACCGCGCCTCGAGGGCAGTTTGGTCGGCGGTCTCTCAGCCCAGCGCGCGGCGCGGGGGACCGACCACTTCGATCCCATATCGCTCGGCGACCGGGCCGAGAACGTCGGGATCGGGGACCGCGAGACCCGGTGGCGGCATATCGCTTATCGCGTTACCGCCGAGCTCCAGCGCGAAACGCTCGAAGCCGGCGGGGGCGGCGAACACGAGCACCCTCGTCGGCTCGACATCCACGGTGAATGTGTGGGGGATGCCACGTGGCGCGAAGACGAAGGCACCGGCGGTCGCGGTCATCGTGTCATCTCCGACGTAGAACGTCATTTGGCCGTCGAGCACATACCAGGCCTCGTCCTCGCGGTGGTGGATATGCAGCGGCGGCTCCGTCGTGCGGAACGCGATCGCCTCCACGAGCGCAAACTGATCCAGCGAGTCGTTTGCGGCGACCTTCATCGTGAAGCGCCCGCCGAGCGACCACACGGAGACACCTTCGCCGCGCCGCAGCATGTATGGCTTGCGCTGCGACTCTGGTTCGCTCATGGACGGCAGGCTATTGGCGCGCTGGCTTCACGACAAGCGTTCAGCGCCCCATCACGCGGTCCAATGCGCGCAGCCGCGGCGACCGTGATCCCGGTGAGTACATGTTGGCATCGCTTCACCCATTGCCAGCGTCGAGTGCCCCAGGATCTCCATCACGACGGGCTCGGGCACGCCGGCGGCAATGGTGTAGCAAGCGCAATGGTCTCGATGGTCCGATACGCGCGATTAGCGCAATGGTTTCAGTGGCGTCGTGCTTGGCCCGCCGAGACCATTGCGCAAGGTCACACATGGTTGCTTACACCATGTCGCGCTACACCATTCGATTCGCTCGCGGAATACCTAATAGAATCAAGGTTCCGCCGAGGTAGCTCAGTCGGTAGAGCAATGGTCTGAAGAATCGCGATCACCGCGATTTGCGAGTTTGCTCCGGAAATTCGCGGCTGATACCGAAATTTCGCCTCGAAGAGCAATGGTCTAAGTGAGCAATAGTCTTGAGTGCGGCGGGCAGGCCGCGCCCGATTTCAGAGCCAGTGGTTTTGTAACTCTCCGCAGCGGCGATGTCGGCAGTCGCGAAGTTGGCCGGATTCTCGAATGATCTCGAGGGTGAACGGGCGTCAGGCACGATCCCGAACACCCTGAACACCTGCATCGTCAGCGGTTGGCGTCACGCAGGTCGGCAGTTCGAGTGTCTGACTCGGTGTTGACATCATTCGCTGCCACGCTTCGGCGGTACGGCCGAGGCCCTACAGCGGGCTACTGGGGTGCGAGATGCTGCGCATCGCCGCCACCGTGCTCATCTTCCTCGCCTGGCACTTCCCCACGACCTTCTTCGTCCCCGCTGGCGTGCCGACCGAAGGAGGGTGGATCGTGTGGCCGTTTGGACAACAGACCCATCCTGTGGTCGATGCGTTCACCGGTGTCGTGGCGCCAACGGTGCCGACCGCGACGAGCTCGCCGACGGTGGCGATGGTCGCAGCGGGCATCGCGTCGCTCTCGTTCATCATCGCCGCCGCGGCGCTGTGGGGGATCGTCGTCCCCGCCGCGTGGTGGCAGCCCGCGCTCATCATCGGCGCGTCGTGCTCGCTCGTGCTGTTCCTCGTGTACATGAGCCCGCTCGCCCTGATCCCGCTCGTCGTCGACCTGATCGTCCTCTGGGGCGTCCTGTCGCAGGGCTGGTCGACCGCGACCGTCGTTGGAGCCTCGTGAGATGACGACCACGCTCGGTTTCCGCTCGGCGGTCATCGCGGGCGTCGCGGCGATCATCTTCAGCGGCACCGGCCTCTTTGGGGCGGGCGTGCTGAACGTCCTTCCGCTGCCGTGGGACCCGGTGATCCCGGACGCCGCCTCATTCGTGCTCGCGCTCGCATTCATGGTGATGCTCGCATGCCTTCACCATGAGGCCGCCCCGGACAAGAGCGTGTGGACCCTGATCGGACTGGCGTTCGCGATCCTCTACGTCGCCGACGTGACGATCGTGTACATGACCACGATCACCTTCGCCACGCCGTCACTCGTGCGCGGTACCGGCGCCTCGGCCGCGGTGGCCCCCTTCGTCTGGAACTCGGGGGGCTCGTTCATGTCAGCCGTGGACGGCCTCGGGTACTTCTTCCAGAGCATGGCCACGCTCTTCGCCGCGTTCGCGTTCGCGGCTGGGACCTCGCGATGGCTACGTCGCGTGTTCGTACTCAATGGAATCATCGGTTTCGCGGTCCTGCTCGCGTACATGCCGCTCGTCATCCCTTCAGCGCTCTACCAGGTCTTCGAGGGACTCGCCGCGCCGTGGATCGTCACCTTGCCCGCAGCGTGTCTCCTGGCGGCGCGGCACTTCCGCCGCGTCGCGCGGAGCGGGGCCGTGGACGCGATACCGCTGTCACGTGTGGCGAAGGCCACTGCGCAATGACCACTGGATTGTTCGGGCCAAGCAGGGAGGAGAAACAAATGACGCTCACCAAGCCGTTCGACGCTTCATTCTTCGTTGGTCTCGTCTTCGTGGTCGCATCGATCGCCATCGCCATCGCGGCCGTGAACGGCCGTGGGCTGCCGGTCTTCGGCACCGGGCGCGGCGCGCTCATCGCTGTCCTAATTGTCGGCATGAGTGGTTGCGCCATCGCCGGTGTGAGCCAAGCCACGCCGCTCGGCTGGACGCATCCGCTGATCATCACGGGCTCCGTGCTCGGCGTTGCTGCGCTCGCGATCATCGGCGCGGGGTTCTTCGGCTGGGACGCCCTGGTGCGCCCGGTCGCCGCACTCGCCCCCGGCGGCACGCTGGTCAACGCGACGACTGAGGAGCTCGCGCTCGTCGCGATCACCGTAGTCATCGCCCTGAAGTTCCTGATCAATCTGGGGTTCGCGATCACGCGCGCGAGCTCGTGACGCGCGCCCTTGGCTTCTGGTCGGCGATCGCGTGCGCTGCCATGTCGATCGCGTTCCTCGGCGGGACGGCCCTGGCAGCCGTGGCGCTCCCCGCGAACGTCTGGACCGGCGATATCCGGGCGTTCGCAGCGTCGTTCACGCCGTGGCCGATGCTGCTCGGAGTCGTGCCGTCGGTGCTCATCGCGCCAACGTTCCTCGGACTTATCGCGGCCATCCACGGCCAGACGTCCGCGGAGCGCAAGCCGCTCATGCTCTTCGCACTCGCCCTCGCGACGGTCTACGCAGCGATCGTCGTCGTGAACTACTTCCTGCAGCTCACGGTCGTCCGGCTCGGTCTCGAGAGCGGACGGACAGATGGGCTTGCGTTGCTCCTGATGGAGAACCCCACCGGAGCGTTCTGGCCGATGGAGGCGCTCGGCTACGGCGTGCAGGGCCTCGCCGCGGGCGTCGCGGCCACGGCGTTCGCCGGCGGCGGGCTCGCGCGCTGGGTGAGGACGCTGTTCCTCGTCGTCGGGGCGGGTGGGGTGTTGAGCCTCGCCGCGGGTGTCCGGGGTGTGAGCTTCACCGACCCCGTCTTCATCCTCGGTGGCGCGGCCTGGGGCATCGCCTTCCCCCTCGGCACCGCGCTCGCGGCGCTCTATTTCCAACGGAGCGGCGACCGCACGCCGGACGGGGAGCCTGCCGCCCCAGTGTCACGCCCGGCGCGGCTCGCAGCAGCTACGGATGGTAAGTAGCTCGCGTCGTGAGCTACTGAAGCGCGCGGGCGCTGGCGCACTTGCCGTCGCCGCGATCGGCGGTGGCGGTGTTGTCTGGCGCCTCGTTCAGCAGAGCGTGCTGCAGCCTGGGGCGGGCGAGGCCTACGCGGCATGGGATGCGGACATCGCGGGCGGCGGCACGCTCTCGCTCGTGCGCGCCGCCGTGCTCGCCGCGAACGCGCACGACACTCAGCCCTGGTTCTTCGATGTCACCGATCGGCGCATCGACCTCTTTGCCGACCGGGCACGCAACATCGGATCGCTCGATCCGCTCCATCGTGAGATGGAAGTCTCGCTCGGCTGCGCGCTCGAGAATCTCGTCATCACGGGCCGCGCGATCGGGCTCGCGCCGGTGGTTGCGCTGTTGCCGGACCGCGTTGACCCGGACCACATCGCGCGGATCGACCTGGGCGCGAGCACGAACGCGACGTCCCCGCTGTTCGGCGCGATCCCGCGGCGCCGCACCGACCGCAGCGCCTACTCCGGCCGGGCCGTCGCGCCGGCCGTCCTCGCCGCCCTTTCGCAGATGGCCGACGACGCGAAGGCACAGCTCGTCTGGCTTGAGACCGACCCGGCGAAGTCTCGTTTCGGAGAGCTCACGGTGCAGGCGACGACCGCGATCATCGCCGATCCACAGCAGGCCCGCGACGACTTCCTCTGGTATCGCCAGGATTGGGTTGAGATCCAGCGGGAGCGTGATGGCATCACGCTCGATGCCGCCGGGCTCGCTGAGCCGGTGCGTATCGCCGCTCGGGCCCTCCCCGCCGAGGACCGTGCCGCGCTTCAGAGCGGCTGGCTCGACGCGACTCGGACACGGCGCGTCGCCACAGCCGCTGCGTTCGGGCTCGTGATCGTGCGGGATCGCCTGAGCACACCGGACCGAGTCTCTGCCGGGCGCCTCTTCCAACGCGTGCACCTTTCGGCGGCGACGAGCGATCTCGCGATCCAGCCGCTGAACCAACTCATCGAGCGCGCCGATCGAGAGTTGTCGGCGGGGCTCGCGCCGTATTTCTCCGATGCACTTGCGGGGATCACTCCGCAGGGCTGGGCCGCGGTGATGGCCTTCCGCATCGGCTATCCAACGAGCGTCCCGAACCGCTCACCGCGGCGGCTGGCCGAGCAGGTCATCCGAGCGGCGTAAGTGGGAATGATCCGGACGACGTGGGCGAGTTTGACGATCGGAGGGTGACCGTCAGATGAAGGCCCTCATCGAGAACGCGGTCGACATCGGCCGGCCGGTGGAGGAGGTATTCGATTACGCCAGCGACCACATGCGCGAACCGGAGTGGAATCCGGGAATGCGAAGCATTCGGATGCTCACCGAAGGACCGGTGGGACTCGGCACCCGCTACGAGATGGAGTTCGTGCCGGGCAGGCCGATGGTGGCGACGTGTGATGACTTTGATCGGCCGCGGAGGTGGGGGGTCTCCGGCAGCGTTCTCGGCATGGATGTGACCCTCGGCGGCGAGGTCACGCCGACCGCGAGCGGCTCGCATCTCGTGTTTCGCACCGTGTTCCGCAGCAGCGGCCTTCGGGCCCTCGTGCTGCCCCTCATGAGGCGACGGATGGCCCCGGCCATGCAGCGCAACGTCGAGCGCATCAAGACCATCCTGGAGTCCGTCATCAGGTCGTAACGACCCTGGAGAAAGTAGACCGGCACATCGAGCTTCGCCGCCTGCGTGTAGAAGTCGTCATGTCCATCTGTGGGTACCGCTTCGTGAAGCCTTGCCAGAGGCCACGTGCCTACTTGAGCCTGTCGAGCAGTCCGTAGTCAGTGCCGGTAAGGCCGTGTTCGAGCTGGCTGCGAAGACCCGGCTCCGGGGTGATGTGCCGATTCGCGTCGCAGGCCGCGGCCCGGCGTGAGGTAGATCTGAAAGCGCAGGGTGTGCACTCCGAAGAGCATCCCCACCGCCACGCGGCGCACCATCTCAAGGCGTGTCGCCCGGCGTCCTCGCGCACGCTCGCGCGCGGCGACGTCAAGCAGGAGCGGCAGGCTCGCCACGGTCGCGGCGGCGGCGATCATCGCCTCGCCCCACAGCAGCAGCGCTGGGCCACGGCGCAGCCGTCGATGCACGCCGGTCGCGAGCAGCGCGGCATCACGGACGAGGAGACCACCCGAGACCGCTTCGACGAGGAGCGCGCCGCGCGCCCCGAAGCGCCAGATGGCGAGTTGGCTGAGCGGGTAGCCCAGGCCACTAAGGACCAGCACGACGCGCCCGATCAGGCGAGCGCTCGCGCCCGCAACGTGCATCTTCGGACCCTCCGCCCGTAGCACACCAGGAACGATCGAGCCTTCGCTAGGGCCATACGGTCGCATCCAAGAGACTCTCGAGAGCATGTCGAAAGACCCTCGCGCCGGTGAAAGTGGCCGCTACCCTCAGAACGATGCCCGAATACCGCATTGCTCCAGATCCCGACGGCGTGACCATCGAACTCAAGGGCGTGGCAGGTCGCCAAGCCGAGCTGGCCCATGCCTTTGCCGAATGCCAGGCCGGTCAATGCACGTGCCCGACCGACGAGTACAAGAAGCTCGACGCGATGGAGATCGCCGCCACGACCGATGGGATCACGCTGAAGCTCCGCGCCAAGACCGACGCCGAGTTCGATGCAGTCGAGATCTCGGCCTGCCTCGATCACACGATCGCGAAAGCCACTGAGTCCTAGTCTCCAACTAGTCCGTCGACATGACGAGCGCCGTCACGGTCGCGCTCAACCTCAGCGTTCATTGCACCGCGACGACGTCATCATTCGAGGCTGAACGGCGGATAGCGATCGGTGATGAGGAGCAGCGCATAGGCGTCGACACGAAGCGCCCAGCGACCCACGCCCACGACGAAGTCGAACAGCCCGCGCGGGTAGCGGCCGGTGATGAGGATCGCGAACCACGCGACGACGACCGCCACGAGCGCGAAGACCGCCAGCACGAGGAGGACGATGTAGTGCGGGAGCGCGAGCAGCCATTTCACCAGCGGGAGCCAGCGGTTCAGTTGCCTGGCGTCGGGGTAGTCGAGCTCGAGGTGCACCGCCTGTTCGTCCTCGGTCGATGGGTATTCATCGCGCAGCAGCGCGAGGTAACTGCCGACGCGGAACCCGAAGCGCTCGAGCCCCAGGCGGAAGTCGAACCACCAGCGCGGATAGCGCTGCCGGAAGAGGATCATGAGCGCCGTCGCGACCCCGATCGTGTACGCAATACTCCCGCCCGCGTCGCGCACGCGCTGGCCTTGCTCGTTCGTCGACCAAGTTGCGCTCCCGCTCGACGTGACGAGCGAGATGATGATGAGGATGGGGATCGCCCAGAAGATCCGCAGCAGCGTCGTCAGCCGATCAAGTCGCTCCGGGTAATCGACCGTGACGCGGGCGGGATAGGGGACAGCCTGCTGACTTGCGGTGCTCGACACGGCTCCACCTCCATGCGTCGATTCGCGGGGCCACGGTGGAGCGTAGGTCCACCGCGCACAACGCCGGGTGCATCGACAAGCGCCGCGCGGCCGTGATGTCTGGCACTCGCTGAATATCACGTTCCGTCAGCCGATGTCAGCGACAGCCAATCGGCTCGAGACGGTGGAGCCCCGCCGGACACGTTCTGTAAGGCGTGGGCCTACTGAACCCGAGGCAGCGCCCCGATATCAACAAACTCAATGACGAGGCACCTTCAACCTTGAAATGCGTGAGATGGCAATGAAGAAAGTTGACGAGTGGCATGAGTTGACGCGCCTCACCCAGGGCGCGGCGCTGGCGGTCGAGCGGGTCCGTTTGATCCCGGGCGGCATCACGGTCGAGGGCAGCTGGGATCTTCCACAGCTCGCCCGCCTTTCGGCCGAGGACCAGGTGTTCGTGATCGCATTCGTTCGGTCCCATGGCTCCATCAAGGAGATGGAGTCGGTCTTCGGCGTGAGCTACCCGACGGTGAAGGCGCGGCTGAATCGCATCGCCAGCAGCCTCAGCTTCGTCGACGTCGATCCACAGCCGTCGCGCACGGAGGCCCGGGCCTTGGTGCTCGAGCGGCTCGAGCGCGGCGAGATCACCGCCGACCAGGCGAAACAAGAACTGGAGGCCCTTCGATGAACACAGAGCGCAGACGGATCCTGGACATGGTGAGCGCGTCGAAGATCAGCGCCGAGGAGGCCGACGGCCTGCTCGCGACGCTCGAAGCCGGCCCCGCAGCCAGCGCGACGGCGACGAGCGTCGCGGCACCCACCGCGAAGACTCCGAAGTACCTCCGCGTGATGGTCGACGGCACCGACCGGAAGAACGGCGGTCCGCTGCACGTCAACGTGCGCATCCCGATCGCCCTACTCCGCGCGGGCGTACGGCTCGCGAGCGTGCTGCCCGCTCCGGTGCAGGAGCGCGTGAACGATGCGCTGCGCGAGCGCGGCGTGGACCTCGACGTGAGCCGCATCAAGCCGGACAACGTCGGCGAGCTCATCGACCAGCTACGCGACTTCACGATCGACATCGATCATCAGTCGCTCGATCCAGCGCGCAGGAACGAGGACGTCACGGTCAAGGTGTACGTCGAATAGACGTGCGCGTGGCGCCGCAACGGCGCTTGGGAGGGAAACGTGGAGAAAAATAGGGGACTCGCCATCAGTGCGGGGACGCTGTTCATCATGGCAACCGTCGCGAGCATCGCCGGCACGCTCCTCGCGAATCCGATCGTGGGCGATCTGGACCTCCTGACGAAGACCGGCGCGGGCGCCACCCAAATTGCCGCCGGAGCGCTGCTTGCGATCGTCGCGGCGGGCGCGAGCGTCGGAATCGCCATCTCGCTCTATCCCATTGTTCGGAAGGTCAGCCCGGGTCTCGCCATCGGGTCAGTCGCGTTCCGGACGATCGAGGCTGTCATGTACGCCCTCGGCGGCGCCGCCCTGCTCGCGCTCGCTTCGCTCGGCCAGGACACGGCCACAGCGAGCGATGGAGCGACCACCCACGCGATCGGCACCACACTGCTCAACGTGCGCGAGGCGGTCGGCATCCCGGGCGTGCTCGCCTTCAGCGTTGGCGCGCTCCTGTACTACATGGCGTTCTACCGCGCGAAGCTCATCCCGCGGTGGCTGTCGGTCTGGGGGATCGTTGGGGTCGCACTGATGATCGTCGCCAGCACGGCCGCGGCGCTGACCCAGCAGTCGGTGCTCGAGTACGCGATTCTGGCTCTGCCGATCGCCGTGCAGGAGATGGTGCTGGCCGTCTGGCTCATCACACGAGGATGGTCACGCGAGGCTCGACTGCTAACGGACATCGGCTTCGCTGCGAGCGCGCCGTGATGCGTGGAGGGCCACTACGAACCACCGGCCCATGACTGCGTGCGCTGAATTCGCGAACACCTACTTCGCCTTCGCGCCTACGATGCGAGAATCATTAGGAAATCCGCGCCGTCCTAGCTCAATTGGCAGAGCAGTGGTTTTGTAACTTCCCGGACAACGTCCATCACGATTAGCACGCAATCTTGGCGAATTCTTGAAATGACGGGGCGGCACGCACGCCCGCGTCACCCCAAACTTCCAGGCCCTTGGACGGAGCCTTCGCGCGTTGATCGCGCGGAGCATGCCTCCGGGGCCTTCGTGACTGATGTCTGCAGTCTGCGGTGGATTCGACTTCGTAGACTCGAAGTGCATGTCTCACGCGGTCACTGCAAGCCCATTGCTCGAGACCAAGGTGTACGTCCCCAAGCCGCGACGAGCTCTGGTGGCTCGTCCGAAGTTGCGCGAGCGCCTTAGCCGTGGGGCCGAGTCGAAGTTGACGCTCGTCTCCGCCCCGGCCGGGTTCGGTAAGACGACGCTCATCGCGGAGTGGCTCGCGTCGACGGCGAGCAAAGAGCGGTCCACAGCGTGGCTCTCGCTCGACCAAGGCGACAACGAACCAGTGTTGTTCTGGACATACTTGGTTTCCGCGCTTCAGACCGCGGCGCCTGGGATCGGCGCGGCCGCGCTCTCCGTCGTGCAATCGCCCCAGCCACCGATCGAAGCGGCTCTCGCCACGCTGCTGAACGAGCTCGGCACGCTGCCGAACGATCTCGTGCTTGTGCTCGACGACTACCACGTCATCGAGGCTCGCGAGATCCAGAGCGGGATGGACTTCTTGCTGGACCATCTGCCGCCGCGGGTGCACCTTGTGATCGCCACCCGCGCCGACCCGGCGCTGCCGCTGCCTCGGTTGCGCGCACGCGGCGAGCTCGTCGAGATCCGCGCCGCCGATCTGCGCTTCACGCCGGATGAGGCCACTGCGTACCTCAACGAGGTGATGGGGCTGGATCTCGCCGCGCGGGATGTCGCGACGTTGGAGGCGCGCACCGAAGGCTGGGTCGCCGCGCTTCAACTGGCGGCGCTGTCGATGCAGGAGCGGGACGATGTCGCCGGCTTCATCGCTGGGTTCGCCGGGGACGATCGTTACATCGTCGACTACCTGGTCGAGGAGGTTCTGCAGCGTCAGCCCGAGGGTGTCCGGGAATTCCTGCTAGAGACCTCGATCCTCGACCGGCTCACCGGGCCGCTCTGCGATGCCGTGACCGGTCAGGAGGAAGGCAACGCCACGCTCGAGGCCATGGAGCGGGGGAATCTCTTCGTCGTTGCGCTCGACAACAGCCGCCGCTGGTATCGCTACCACCATCTCTTCGCAGATGTTTTGCGTGCCCATCTCTTGGACGAGTTGCCCGACCGCGTGCCCGACCTGCACCGACGGGCGAGTACGTGGTACGAGCAGCAAGAGATGCGATCGGAAGCGATCGCGCACGCGCTGGCCGCCCGGGACTTCGCGCGCGCGGCGGACCTTGTCGAGCGCGCGATCCCAGCAATGCGCAAGAGCAGAGGAGAGGCCGCCCTTCTTGGTTGGCTCAAGGTGCTGCCCGACGAAATCATCCGCACTAGGCCCGTGCTCAGCGTCGGGTACGCGGGAGCGCTCTTGGTGAATGCCGATCTCGAGGGCGTCGAGGCCCGCCTGCGCGATGCCGAACGCTGGCTGGACACGTCGGCGGAGCGACCCGCAGCCGAATTGACGGAGATGGTCGTCGTGAACGAGGAGGAATTTCGCCGTCTCCCGGGTGCGATCGCCGTGTACCGCGCCGCACAGGCACTTGCGCGAGGCGACCTGCCAGCCACGGTGAAATCCGCCCGGCTGGCGCTCGATCTCGTTCCAGAGGACGACCATCTCGTGCGAGGATCGGCGGCGGGGTTCCTGGCGCTCGCGTCCTGGGTGAGCGGAGATCTCGAGGCGGCGCACCGGGCCTGGACCACCTGCATGGCTCTTGTGCAGCGGGCCGGGCACATCTCTGACGCACTCGGCTGCACGATCGCCCTCGCGGATATCCGGACCACGCAAGGTCGTCTCCATGAGGCACGGCGCACATACGAGCAGGCGTTGCAGCTTGCGACGGAGCAGGGTGACCCGGCCGTCCGCGGGAAGGCAGACATGTACGTGGGCCTGAGCCAGCTCGACCGTGAGCACGGCGATCTTCATGGCGCCACCCAGCAGCTCGTGAGGAGCCAGGACCTGGGTGAGCACAACGGGTTGGCGCAAAACCGGTATCGCTATCGCGTCGCCATGGCACGCGTACGCGAGGCCCAGGGCGATCTGGACGGCGCGGTCGAACTGCTCGACGAAGCCGAGCGCCTGTACTCGAGTGACTACTTCCCCAATGTGCGTCCGATCGCAGCGCTGAGGGCGCGGCTGTGGATCGCGCAAGGTCGGTTGGCTGAGGCGCTCAGCTGGGCTCGCGCGCAGGGCCTGGCCGCTGAGGACGACCTCAGCTATATGCGCGAGTTCGAACACATCACGCTGGCGAGGGCGCTCTTGGCCAAGTCCAAAGTTGCCCGGGCGGACGGCTCCCTCCGTGAGGCGATAGGGCTTCTGGAGCGACTCCTAAGAGCTGCGGATCAGGGCGGACGGACCGGAAGCACGATCGAGGTTCTGGTGCTGCTAGCCCTCGCGCACCACATGCGCGGCGACGTCCCCGCCGCGCTCATTCCACTCGAGCGTGCGCTAGGGCTGGCCGAACCGGAAGGCTACGTCCGGATCTTCGTTGACGAAGGTCCGCTCATGGCGGAACTGCTGCATGCGGCTGGGAAACACGGGATCGCGTCGACCTATGTCCATCGCTTGCTGGCCGCTCTTGGCAAGGCCGAAGGCAAGGTGCCCGTAACCCAGCCGCTGGCTGAGCCCCTGACCGAGAGTGAGCTTGGAGTGCTTCGGCTCCTGGGGACCGACCTCGGTGGCCCGGGCATCGCTCGTGAGCTCACGGTGTCACTCAACACGATCCGCACGCATACCAAGGCCATCTACACGAAGCTCGGCGTCAACAGCCGTCGAGCCGCTGTGCGCCGGGCCGAGGAGCTCCACCTCCTCTAGCGAACCGCGGCCGATGCGTCCTCACCACCTGAATCACCACATGCTGTGATGCCGCCTCACCACATCGCCTCCTAGCTTTCGCTCAATGAACGTTCCACAGCCAACAGAAAGGAGCGCGATGAGCGAAACGTCAACGCCACCTCGGGATCGTCCCGAAGCCGGACGCTGCGAGATGCGCCTCAAAGGGCATCTCGATGGGCGCTGGGTCGCCTGGTTTGACGGCCTGCGCCTCACCCTCGAGAGCGGCGGCATCACCACTATCCATGGCCCGGTCGTCGACGTGGCCGCGCTGTACGGGATGCTCCAGAGAGTGCGCGATGCCGGCCTGCCGCTGATCTCGCTGACTTACATCGGCGCCGACCAGCCCGATGTGCCCACCGTCGAGCCTCGATCGCTACTAACCAATTTGGAAAGGAATCCGAAATGACCATCGCCGCCCGAACCATCGCAACGAACGCCGCCGCAACGAAGGCTCCGATGAACTTCATGCGAAAGAACTCGCTCGTCGCGGGTGCGTTCTACCTGCTCACGTTCGTCTCGATCCCGACCCTCGCTCTCTACACTTCGGTGCGCGATCCGAACTTCATCGTCGGTCCCGGCCCGGATACCAGTGTCTTCGTCGGCGGACTCCTGGAGATCATCGTGGCCCTCGCCGGCATCGGCACCGCCATCGCGCTGTATCCGGTGGTCAAGAGGCAGAACGAAGGGGTCGCGCTCGGCTTCGTCGCCTCGCGCGTCCTGGAAGCTAGCGCCACCCTCGCCAGCGTCGCGTGCCTGCTGTCGGTCGTATCCCTCAGGCAGGCCGGGGCGGGAGCCGGCGCGTTGGTGATCGGTCAGGCGCTGGTCGCCATGTACGACCGGATCTTCCTCCTCGGACAGAGCCTCATGCCGGCGGTGAACGCGCTGCTCCTCGGTTCGCTGCTGTACCGGTCGCGCCTGGTGCCGCGCGCCCTTCCGCTGCTCGGACTCATTGGAGCGCCTCTGCTTATCGCGAGCGACGTCGCCGTGCTGCTCGATCTCATCGGAAGGACTTCTGCCCCCGCCGCGCTCAGCGCAATGCCGGTTGCGCTGTGGGAGCTCTCTCTCGGCATCTGGCTGGTCGTCAAAGGCTTCAGGCCGTCTCCGATCCTCTTCACCGATACGCGAGATGCGGAAGTGAGCGGATCGATCGCCTCCGCGGCGGCTGCCTAGTAGTTCTTCTGCTCGACTCGGCACCAATTGGAGCCCGGCTACGGCCGGGCTCCAATCCGTTCAGACACCGACATTCGTCGACCTCGTGCACTAACTCTTGGTCATAGCCGCGCGTGTCGAGGACCCGATGCCAGCTGGCGCTGAGCCTCAATCGCACAACGCCATTTCAGGTCTCGCGAATGGGTATCCGCAAGAAGAGTGGCTCCGTAAAAACGGCATTTGACTCCGCGATCGACGCGCCTTCCGGAAGCAGTTTGCGGGCGGCCCGCACTTCCGAGCTTCGCTCGCCCATCACGGTCACGGCGTCGTGCTCGAGAGTGTCCGAGAACGTCGCCTCGGTCGACGACAACAACTGCCGTCCGAAAAGCGAGCGGCACAAACGCAACGATCCGCTCGGCCTGATCGCGCGAGAGCCCCAGGCGCACCTGTCCCTCGGCTAGCTCTTCGTCGTGTGCATCGGGAGCACTGTCCGCGAGCCCGACGTAGAGCTTGACGGCGCCTCCAGAGGATCCATGCTTGCGCCTCCCCAGGAGCGAACGCCTCGACTAAGAACCGTACCGCTCTCTCAACCTTTCGGCGCGCGTCGCGCCTTCTGGTTCCTCGGTGACCCGCACGTCAATCGACTTGTCCGCCAGCCACGGTCGCCACTCCACGCGTAGAGCCGACTTGGTTTGCACAACTACGCGGCGACATCGCCAGCAGATCTCGTCGGGACCGTCATTCAACGGCGGCCGCGCGAAACGCAATAGTTTCACTGCGCCATGGTTCGCGGCCTGCGGGTTCCGAGGCCGGCGGCATGCAGATCGGCCGAGACAATGGTGTAAGGAGAGCAATGGTGTCGATCGTTTGATACCGGCAACAAGCGCAATGGTCTTGGCGCCGTCGTGCTTGTCGCGCGGAAACCATTGCGCTACGCCGCACATGGTTGCCTACACCATGTCGCGTTAAACCATTCGATTCGCTCGCGGAATACCTAATAGAATTAAGGTCTCGCCGAGGTAGCTCAGTTGGTAGAGCAATGGTCTGAAGAATCGCGAGCGATGCGATTCACGAAATTGCTCGGGAACTCGCGACTGATACCGAAATTCGGGCGTAGAGCAATGGTCTCAGCGGTCAATAGTCTTTGGAAAGTGCGGCGGGCAGGTCGCGCTTCCGCCGGTCATCACGATGGCACATCTGATCCAGAGTCAGATGCCCGTGCGAGGCCCTCCAGCGAACGTAAGACCGCGACTTCCCTCGATAACTGCGATCCGACGCGGCAGAAACGTCAGGGGGATCAGGCGCCTAAGAAAAATCAGGGCGGGGAACGACCGACCCCCTTTTCAGCTCGCCATGATCCATAGCGGGACCACTGATCTACAGGCACCCGCCTCACAATCGGCATGCCGCAGCGACACTCGTCGATTTTCCGAGGGAATTCGCGAATCGGCAGCAGGAAAAGTCACGCCGGTCACCCGCCTCAAAGAATCATCCGAGGGAAGGACCAACCGGCCCAGACGATGAGGCCCCTTCTTTCAAAGTGATGAGATCGAGGGAAGGGCCTGGCGATTTCTTCATGCATGAACTGATACAGCGCCTGAGCGAAAACGCGCGCCAGAGCTGCCCAAGAGTGAGCGGGGAGCATTGCGGCGCGCGTTTCGTCGACGAGATCGGGGAGTTCTCGCCGAGCGTGCTCGACACCCTGCGCTGCGGCTCATACAGGGGCGCGGGCGGGGGAGTTGTATTTCGAGGCTCGCGGCCGGCGTCGCCTAAGAGCCCACCTCGTCGCGAGCAGGAGCAGGCCCCTGTAGGCGATGGTCGCCCACAGCAGCCCCTGCTTCAGGTCTGCGGCGGATATCCCGGTCCGATTCCTCATGAACCAGACCACCGCCTGATAGTCCGTGTAGGTCATCTCCGGACCGCGCGGTAGATGGTCTGGGATCTCGGCCAGAAGGCCCTGCACGAGCTGGAGGATCAGATCCCCCGACCACGTGATGACGATCGCGGTCAGCGCCATCCACGGTTCGAGCCGGGGACGGTCGCGACGCGCGAGGAGGAGGATGGAGCTCCAGCACAGCAGCTGCGTGAAGAACACGCCGCCGAAGTTGACGAGGACGTTCGCGGTATCGCTCAGGCTCGAGGAGTCGTACAGATTGCAGCCGACGCAGGTGCTCTGTCCGCGCGCCTGGTAGAGCAGGTAGTGAGCGGAACCATCGCCGAGCAGACGTGCGGTCACGGTGTGGCCGATCTCGTGGACATTGCCCGTGAGCAACAGGAACACGAGCCCGAACAGGGCGACCCGGACAGGCTTCCACATTGTCGCTACTCTCGCTCGCCTGACTCGCTTTTAGGCCCTGGCGAGGGTTCCGGGAGCCCAGGGATGCTCCGCCGTCGGAGGGCCAACCGCCTCCGCTTCTCGATTTTGACTTCTGTGCATCGCGACTCCTGCCATGCCAGGCACTCGCAATGCCCGGCACAGTGGCGGGGCCACGTCCAAGCGCGTGGTGTACGGCATGGGGGACCATCGCGCCGTTCTCTGATCGACTCAAGCGGCGGAGCGCCAGTGCCCTCGCCGCTGTCATGCGCGTGGCGTTCGATCCGCGGTGGTTCTTGCCGCGCATCAGGAACACGACAAGACCGGCGCCGTTCGCGTCGCGAAGTACCAGCGGCCGCCTTCGGGATCACGAGCCGAATACTCGCGCTGCGCATAGAGCTGCTCCGCGGGCTCGCGCTCGATGACGGCTCCGGCAGCGCGCGCACGCCGGTAGTGGCCGTCCACGTCGTCGACGAGCACGACCACCGCGCTGCTTACCGTAGCCAGACTCTTTGGCGAGGTGAGGCCATGCTCGGCCGTCGCTCGGTGCATCCAGATGGCGGTCCCGTTCATCGCGACCTCGCCGTGTACGACGCGCCCTTCGCGATCGCGCTCGAGAATCCCGGCCTCGAAGCCGAATGCCTTGACCAGGAACGCTTGTGCTGCCGCGATGTCCTCATAGATGAGCAGTGGCACGACGTTCTGCTTTTCACTCATTTGCCGCGAACCTCCTGCCGCTCAGATTAGCCAGCGATCGCCAGCGTCGTCATCGCTTCCTCGGTGCTGGTCATCTTCGACACGTACTCGAGGCCCATGAACCGATTGGTCACCTGCCGTCGTGCCGCTCGGCGAGAACACCCCTATGAGCCGGACGACGGAGGGGCGGTCGGGGAAGGATTCTGCCCGCGGAAGCGCAGCGCTGGGCCGCGCTCTTTTCAAGGTCAGGGTCGATTCCATGTCCCGAACCCCGCGCTTCCGCTGACCGCTCGAGGAACATTGACGGAGTCTCCCGCATCGCGGCGCGCTCGTGCCCGACGAGGTTGCGGAGTTCTCTCTCCTGAGGTCGTCGACGCGCTCCGCGAGCTGCTGCAGGAGCGGTTCGATCACGATCTCGCGCGCGTGCGGCGCGGGCGCGAGCCTTCTGCCGCCCATCTTGCGGCGCATCGAATGGCGGACGGATCAGACATGCCTCGAGCAAATGAGGATGTTGCTGGAGGCGCGTCGATCGGAACCCGCCCGCGTCGACACTTGCTAGACGCTTTTTCTCGACCTCATCACTCTTGAAAAGACGGTTCGCGTCGGCGAAGACCCAAAGAGGATTTTCGTCCGTGCCTATTGTCGACCGCGAAATGGAGCGGGCCGAGGGTCGACCTGTCGTTGCCTGGGCACTCGCGCTGTTTGCGCTCACCTCCATAGGCGCACTGCCCCTGCTCGTGACCGGCATTCCGCTGAGTCGGGTGTTCTCCGCCTCGCCTCAGTGGCTGTTCCTCCTCGGCGTCGAGCTCACCGCCTTCGCGCCGACCCTCGCCGCGCTATTGATCACGAGAATCGTCGGTAACATCGGCTTGGGAGGGGTGCCTCGGCACCCACGGGCTGGCCTTGGCTGGTACATTGTCGCGCTCTTTGGTTCGACGCTTGTGTCAGTTCTTGCCGTTGCGATCGAGGTCGCCTTTGGTGGTCCGCGGCCGTCAGTTTCGCTGACACTGCCTGAGTTGAACGCGATCAGCTTGATCGGCGGCCTTATCGTGGGTCCGCTCGGCGAGGAGCTCGGCTGGCGCGGCTTCGCCCAGCGCCGGCTCCAGACCCGCTACGGCGCACTCGGTGCAAGCGTGCTGGTCGGCCTGATCTGGTCGGTGTGGCACGAGTGGCCAATCGCGACGGGTGAGCCGGCGGACCTCGCATCGATCGCGCTGTTCAGCCTGCGGCTTGTCGCGCTCTCGATCCTCTTCGCGTTCCTATACAATGCGACCGGAACGCTGCTCCTTCCCATGACGGCGCACGCGGGCCACAACCTCGCGAATCAGCTGCTTCCCCGAGTGGACGGTGATCAGCTCCGCGGTCCGATCGAGCTCCTCCTGTACGTCGCCCTGTCGCTCACCGTGATTGCTGTCTTCGGTGCGCGGACGCTATCGCCGAAGGGACGTGCCGGAGCTGCGGCGGCTCCGCCGCAAAGCTGAGCGCGCTCGTCACGCCGGGTCACTTCTCATCAAAGGCTACGTGGTCCTGCTTGCGATGCTTCTCGAGGTTGGCGCGGTCTCAATGGTCGCGAAAGCGGTCGCTCGCATCCTCTCGTGACCGCCAGGTCCTAGAGGAGCGAATGACACACACGACAGAGCACCTCGATGCAGAGGTCGGTGTATCGCCAGATGTGCTAAGACGCTGGGCGTGGGGGACAACGAAGTGAGCACCGGCGGGTGGTATTCCATCAGCAGAGCGCTCGGGTGCGCCACTCGGTTCGTGTCCCGGGTCCTGGCAGCCCTCGTGATCGCCTTGCAAGAACGACGACCCGCTCATCGCTCGCTCTTTATCGAGGGCCTCGACGGTCAGCGTCGTCTGATCGAGGTGACCGCCTTCCCACTCGTCGGGCAGGCGCGCCGGTTTCTCGGTGGCGTCGCGATCTTCTGGGAGCGGGCGGCGTGAAGGTCACGATCTGGGGAAGCCGCGGCTCGATTGCCGCGCCAGGCCCGGAGACGCTTCGCTAACGGCGGCAACACCGCGCGCCTTTCGGTCACGGGATCTGACGGCGCGCTTGTAGTACTGGACGCCAGCACGGGGATCAGAAGACTCGGCGCTTCGCTGCGCTCGATACCACCTCGCGTCGACGTGCTCCTCAGCCACCTGCACCTCGACCACCTTATCGGTCTCGGCTTTCTTCCGTCCGCTGCGGACACCAGGCTGCGAGGTCCATATCTGGGGACCGGCCAGTGCCACGCTGGACATACGGACCCGCCTGTCGCGCTACCTCTCGCCTCCGCTCTTTCCCGTTTCCCTCCGCGACCTCGAGTGCGAACTGACCCTTCACGAAGTGCCGACAGCCTCAGTGAGCATCGGCGAATTCGTCGTCCAGTGCGATCTGATCTGTCATCCCGACCCCATGGTCGGCTATCGAATCTCGTCTCCCGAAGGCGTGCTCGCGTACCTCACCGATCACGAGCCTGCGCTCGGCCTGCGGGAGTTCCCCGCGGCGCCGGAGTGGACCTCCGGATACGCGGTCGCGATCGATGCTGACCTGCTCTTCCATGACTGCCAGTACGACGACGAGGAGTACCTGACTCGCCAAGGGTGGGGGCACAGCTCGCTCCGTCAGGCGTTCGCATTTGCGGAGCTGGCGCGTGTGCGGGAGCTCGTGACCTTCCATCACGATCCCGCGCGTACCGACAGCGGCCTCGACCAGCGGCTCGAGGAAGCCATCCAGGACCTGCGCCCGACCTTCACGGTGACTGCGGGCTACGAGGGACGCGAGTTCACGCTCCCGCTGCGGTCAGCACCTGCTGGAGCTTCGCTCGAGCAGATCTCGGGGTTGCCCACGGCTCGACCGCGGAGAGCCCCGAAGTGCGATCACGACGCCCTAACCGGGCCATCGCAACGTGAAAGCGCGCCCGGCATGACTCCGCCCTCTCACGCGACTCGCATCTACATCTACGGTGACTGGTGAACTTCGGCTCTATCCGCCATCGATCGAGCGGGGCACGCTCCGAACGTCGGGCATGCGAGGGAGCTGGCGCGCGCCCCGACCGCGACATCAAGAGCGGCGAACAAACGCGGCTCGCTGAGCGGAGGACCCAAGGGCCGCAGAGACGCGCGCACAAGACTCAAAACATGAAGGCCGGAAGCCCATTTGCCTGCTCGGCACGCTCAGCTTCGGATTGCGTGAATCCGGCGAGATAGGAGTCGCCGCGATGTTGCGTGACCCCTGGGCCCTTCTCTGGCGACCCATCCGAGGCGCGACCAACGCCCGGCCAGCCCTAACCTGAGACCGGTGCCGGATCAGAAGAGCGGGCCTGAGGCGATCACACTCGTCGACGCGGCACGTACCGGTGCCACCGAGGTTCTGAAGCGACTTGGAACCTCCGACGCCGGGCTTGATAGCGCTGAGGCGGCGAGACGCCTCGGCGTCTACGGAGCGAACGCGATCCGCAGCCACGACGTACGACCGCTCGCGATCCTCGTTCGGCAACTGCGCAATCCGCTGCTCATCCTGCTCGCCGCGGCGACGCTCACCTCGCTCGTCGTTGGCGAGAGCACGGACGCCATCATCATCCTTGCGATCGTCGCTCTCAGCGTGGGGCTCGGTTTCTTCAACGAGTTCCGCTCGGAGCGTGTCGTGGAAGCGCTGCACGCGAGCATCCGCCATCGCGCCATGGTGGTTCGCGACCGAACCGCTGCGCCGGTCGATGTCACCGAGATCGTCCCCGGCGACCTCGTTGCGCTCCGCACCGGCGATCTCGTTCCGGTGGACCTCCGGCTGGTCGAGACGCACGAGCTCGAGTGCGATGAGGCGGTGCTCACCGGCGAGGCGATGCCGAAGACAAAGAGCTCAGATCCAGACCGAGGAGATGATCTGGTCGAGCTTGGCCTTCGCTCGGTCGCGTACATGGGGACGATCGTGCGCGGCGGCTCTGGGCGCGGCGTCACGCTCCAGACCGGTCCGCGTACCGCGTTCGGGCGGATCGCGCTCCGGCTGGGCGAGCGGCAACCGGAGACGGCCTTCCAGCGCGGCCTTCGTAGCTTCTCGATCCTCCTGGTCCGCGTTACCGCGGTGCTCACGGCAGTGATCTTCGTCGGCAATTGGCTCATCGGGCGGCCGATCCTTGACTCCGCGCTCTTCTCGCTCGCGATCGCCGTGGGTCTCACCCCGCAACTTCTGCCTGCGATCGTGACCGTCAGTCTTGCGTCCGGAGCCCGCGCCTTGGCGCGCCGCCGCGTCGTCGTGAAGCGGCTGATCAGCATCGAGGACCTGGGCAACGTCGAGGTGCTCTTCACAGATAAGACCGGAACCTTGACCGAGGGCCGGATCCGGCTGCGTGATGCGCTCGACCCGAGCGGCGCGCGTTCGGACGCGGTGCTGGGGCTCGGGCGCATCGCCGCGGCGGGCGCATCCGACGAACAGGCTTCCGGAGGTGCGCTCGACGCCGCGCTCCTCGAGGACGGCAGTCCGCCGAACGGCGCCGAGCGACTCGCCGAGCTGCCGTTCGACCACGAGCGCCGCATGTCATCGGTGCTCGTCGAGAGGGCCGGTGGCTCGCGCACGCTCATCACCAAGGGCGCCCCGGAGTCGGTGCTGGCGCGGTGCCACCACGTGCCGCCGGCGGCGCAGGCGACGCTGGAGAAGGCCTTCACCGCAGGAGCCCGGGTCGTCGCGGTTGCGACGCGTCCCTGGCCGGAAAACCGCCGCTGCGCGCTCGCCGATGAACGCGACCTCGAGCTCGCGGGCTTCATCACGTTCGACGACCGTCCCAAGGCCGACGCCGCGGAGTCGCTGCGCGCGCTGCGGCGGCTGGGGGTCGAGGTCAAGATCGTCACCGGTGACAATGCGCTCGTGGCGGAGAGCGTCTGCGGGGCCCTCGGCCTTGCCTATGGAGAGACGATCAGCGGGTCCGAGCTCGCGCGGCTCGATGATCGCGAACTCATCGAACGACTGCCGCGCACGGGGATCTTCGCGCGGGTGTCCCCGGAGCAGAAGTCGCGGATCATTACCGCCCAGCAGAGCCTGGGCAAGGACGTGGGCTTCCTTGGCGACGGCGTCAACGACGCCGTCGCGCTGCATGACGCCGACGTCGGGATCTCCGTCGACACCGGATCTGAGGTCGCCAAGGACGCGGCCGATATTGTGTTACTCGATAAGGACCTCGGAATCCTCGCCGGAGGCGTGCTCGAGGGTCGCCGGATCTTCGCGAACACTATGAAGTACGTGCTCATGGGAACCTCGTCCAACTTCGGCAACATGTTCAGCGCGGCGGGAGGCTCGCTGCTGCTCGGCTTCCTGCCAATGACGCCGACGCAGATCCTGCTCAACAACCTCCTCTACGACGCCGGCGAGATGGCCATCCCCACCGATCAGGTCGATCCGGAGCTACTCGAGCGGCCGGCGCACTGGGACATTCGCCTCATCCGCCGCTTCATGATCCTCTTCGGTCCGATCAGCTCGCTCTTCGACTTCCTGACGTTCGGCGTCATGCTGTTCGTCTTCCAGGCCGCAGGGAGCCTGTTCCAGACCGCGTGGTTCACTGAGTCGCTTGCGACCCAGAGCCTGGTGATCTTCGCGATCCGCACCCGACGCGCGCCCTTCATCCGCAGCCGGCCCGGGCGAGCCCTTGCGGCAACGACACTTGCCACCGTTGCGCTCAGCCTGGTGCTGCCTAGTTCGCCGTTGGCCGGGGCATTCGAGTTCACGCCGCTCCCCGCGCGATTCTTGGCGATCCTGGCCGTGATGGTCGTGGTCTATCTCGGGCTGGTGGAGATCGCGAAGTCATTGTTCTACGGCCGGGGACCGCGCCTTCCGGTGGTGCCGATCGCAGCTCGTACTCTTCCGTCTACCCTTCGTCGGCTCGAGCGTCGGGCGTCGCGTTGGACCGTACGATCGCGCGCTCCGTGATGTCAGCGCGGCGAGAACCGCGCCTCTCTGGGTGGGCGGTTCGGCCTCGTGCTCGAGACGATGGGTGACGACACCGAGAGGCATGATGCGATTCGTCCGCAGGCGCATCAGCGGCACTGCCGAACCCGATAGCCGAGGCGAAGATCGTCTCGTTCAGTCGTGAGGCCAAAGTCGTCTGATCGCAGAAAACCGAAGTCAGTCAGACGACCGTGAGAGCCTCTCGGACGAAAAACCGATAAAGCCCCTCGAGCGTCGAGGGGCCTCTCGCTGAGGCAGGCTCGCGAAAATCGGTGGGCGGAGAGGTGTGTGAGTTCACCCCACATAGCGGACAGATGTCTCAGGACATCGTGGACAGCCAAGCTGGCGAGGGGGTGCCGCGATGGGTCTGGGACGGTACGTGGTGGACGCGATCACACTCGAAGGGCGCAGTCCAAGCGAGCTCGCCCGGACGCATCACCTTTCGCGCAGCTGGATCTATGAGCTTGTCTCGCGGTATCGCGAGGAAGGCTATGCGGCCCTCGAACCGCGCTCGCGCCCGTAACCCATCATCGTCAGGTCCTCCTACTTGCCCTACCCGCTAGCGGGGCACTCTGTGCTTAGCAGCGCCTGAGCGTCGTGTCTACACCGCGCTCTTCACGCCGGTCAGACGCGCACCGACCCGCAGCGCCGCGGATGCGAGCGCGCGCTCGACGCCAGACCCGATCCACGAGCGCTCGAAGAGCACCTTGCCGAGGTGCCAGATCGCACCGGGCTTGCGTAGCAGCACGACCGGCGCGGGCGAGGCATAGAACGCCCCGTTGGCGAACGCGGCACGACCGCCGCCCAGCTCGACCCAGCAGTAGCCCTTCCCGTCGAATGTCGGCGCGGCGGGACCGCCGAACGAAGCATGGATCTGATGCGCGACCACGCGAGCCTCGGCGTGCGCGAACACGCCCGCCCTCGGGAGCGGCTTGCCGTTCTCGAGCGTGATCGATGTGACGTCGCCGATGGCGTAGACGTTCTCGTGCTTGGTCCGAAGGGTCGCAGCGTCGACCGGGATCCAGCCGGATGTCGCCGCAAGCGCCGAGTGCCGGACCACCTCGGGCGCGCGGTGCGGCGGGACGGCCGCGAGCAGGTCGAAGCGCTCTCGCGCTCCGTCCGCGAAGACGAGCTCGTGGGCGGCCGGGTCGATCGACGAGAGCGGTCGGGTGGTGTTGAGCGCGATCCCGCGGTCGGCGAGGAGCTGCGAGACCGCGGCGCCCATGGTTGGGCCGGCGACGGGCATGGGCTGCGGCTCCGGCGTGAACACCGCGATCTCGGACCGCGGCCGCATCCCACGCCGGCGGAGGTTGTCCTCGAGGAGCAGCGCCGCCTCGTACGGCGCGGCCGGGCACTTGTAGGGGAGCGAGGTCACCGCGACGACGACGCGGCCGCCAGCGAACGACTTCAGTGCCGCGGCAAGACGAGCGGCTCCATCGGCGTCGAAGAAGTTGAACGCCGCGTCCGCGTACCCGGGAAACGACGCCGGGTCGAGCTCGGCGCCGAGCGCGACGACGAGCGCATCGTAGGAATACTCCCGCTCGCGAGTGATGACCGCCTTGCGTTCGAGGTCGAGGCTCGTGACCTCGGCCTCGACGAGCTCGACGCCGCGGCGGAGGAGCGTGGACAGCTTCCGGCGGATCTGATCCGGTCGGCGCGCGCCGGTCATGAGCCACAGGAACGACGGCGCGAAGACATGGTCGCGCTGCCGCTCGATGAGGATCACGCGGTGCTCGGGAGGCAGCAACGCGCGGAGCTCGTTCGCGGCCGTCAGGCCGCCGACCCCGCCGCCGAGCACGACCACCGTGCGGGCCTGCATCGATACGCCTCCTCTACTCATCCAGCGATTACTGGAATATACTCTGCCCCGTGACGACAAAGCCGCCCGAGCTGCGCGCCGCGCTGCACGAGCAGTTCGCGCGCGTCGGCAGGGCTGTCGCCTCGCCTCGGCGCATCGAGCTCCTGGAGCTGCTGTGTCAGGGTGAGCGCTCCGTCGAAGCCCTCGCGCGCGCGACGGACATGACGATGACGAACGTGTCGCAGCATCTTCAGCAGCTGAGCTCCGCCGGGCTCGTCGATCGTCGCCGCGACGGCACGCGCATCTACTACCGCGCCGCCGATGAGCGCGTCTGCAGCCTGGTCACGGACCTTGGCGCCGTCGCCCGGGCACGGTTGCCCGAGGTGGAGCGGCTCGCCGCGCTGTATATCGACGGGAGCGAGCTGCTGGAACCGCTGACCCGGACCGAGCTGCTGCGCCGGCTCGGTCGCGGCGACACGGTCGTCATCGACGTGCGCCCGACCGAGGAGTACGAGAGTGGCCACATCCGCGGCGCGATCTCGATGCCGCTCGACGAGCTCGCGCGCCGCGTGCGCGAGCTGCCCAAGACCAAGCTGATCGTCGCCTACTGCCGTGGCCCGTACTGCGTGCTCGCGCCTCAGGCCCTCACGCTGCTGACCGCGCGCGGCTTCCGTGCGCGTCGGCTCGAGGACGGTCTTCCCGAGTGGCGGGCGGCGGGACTGCCGATCGCATCTGGATCGTGAGGTATTGGTCATGAAGACACTGCTCATCCTGAATGACGGGCCGTACGGCACCGAACGTTCCTACAACGGGCTGCGTCTGGCGATGTCGCTGTCGAAGCGCGAGGGGGAGGAGGTCCGCGTGTTCCTCATGGGCGACGCGGTCGATTGTGCGCGGCGCGGCCAGAAGACTCCCGATGGCTTTTACAACACCGAGCGCATGATCCGCGCGGTCCTCGGACGGGGCGGCAAGGTCGGCGCCTGCGGCAGCTGCTCGGACGCGCGCTCACTCAGCGACGACGCGCGTGTCGACGGCGCGCACCGCTCGTCGATGGACGAGCTCACGGACTGGACACTCTGGGCGGACCGCGTGGTGACCTTCTAAGACCCCAGCGTCACCGTCGCGCCATGGTCCAGCAGACCATGTCGGAGTTGATGCGTCCTTCCAATGTCAAGAGACTGTCAGCGAAGTAGATGGCGTTCCCGGCGGGCTGATCCTAGGGTGTCGACAAGCGGGAGAGGACCAGAGCACCAAGCCCGACTACGGCGAGGAAGACGAGCAGAGCGGCGACAGCGACCCGCGTCATCCAAATCCAGGCGCGGTATCGCTCCATCGCCTGGAATGCTAGGTCGAGTTCTAACCTCAACGCGCCTGCCACGGATCGAATGGTCTGACGGACCATGTTGCAGCGTACATGATCATTTTTTTGACATTGTGGTCACAGAGGTGACCACATGAGAGTAACGACGCTGCGGGATTTTCGCGATCGCGCGACGTCTCTTCTCCGGTCCAAGTAGCCTGTGCTGATCACGCGTGATGGCTTGCCTGCGGGGTTCTTCATCCGATGGGACCAACCCTACCTGCCCGATGACGCCAAGCGCGGCCTTTTACGTCGAGCTGGCGCGACGCGCGCAGGTGGAGCTAAGGAAGAAACACCTCACAGAGAGAAAACTGATTGCGTACTTCAGGGCTGCCCGACGCGCTCGTCTCTGATGCGAATGTCGTCTTATCGGCGGTGATCGGCGGCTGGGCCTCTCGCGCTTTCGGGAATCCGAGTCTGCCAGCGGTCTAGGCGCGAGCGCCGTTCGGCAGGAGATGCTCGAGTGGCTCCTGAAGGTCGCCGAGAGACGCGGGCTAGACCTCGGTCTACGGCTGGGCCTGCTGCAACTTTTGCCGATCAAGTGGATCGATGGGCGTGAGTACCTCCGTCAAGAGTCCGAGGCCCGGGATCGGATGCGGTCGCGCGATGTCGATGAGTGGCCGAGTGTTGCGCTCGCGCTTACTCTCGCGGAATCGCGGGACGTGGCAATCTGGACGAACGACAGGGACTTCGAGGTCGCCGGCCTCGACACGATCACTACAGCGCAACTGCTGGCAAGACTTGACCGACGAGCTCGGCTATGAACTCTGCGTGGGTCCTGTCGCGGCGATTGCAGGGCGAAACGAGATTTCGCGCCGAAGAACAATGGTCTCAGCCACCAATAGTCTTGGCCGTGCTGCGGGCGGGCCGCGCTCTCTACGTGGTCTTCTCACGTCGGCCCTAGTGAGTAGTTTTCCGCTTCTCGCGCTGTCGTCGGATCTTGAACTTGTCAGTCCCTCGTCCCCTCGGGTGTAAGACCTAACAGCTGCTGTTCAGGTGACGATCCGTCGAAATGTGCGACGAGCGACCCGGTGACGCGCTCGCGTCGACCGGATAGTTTTCGTCCCGGGCATGAACTGGTATTTGCGTCTCGCGCGCCGCAAACCACTGCCGGCAGTGCTCCTCCTTTTCGGCGGCGCGGCCGCGGTGTCGCTGTTGGCCAGCCTCGTCCTCGGACCACGCGGGTCACTCGTTCCCACGCTTCTGTACCTCGCGTTTGGAGCTGCGCTCTCGGGCTGGCTTGGCCTGCACCTGCTCCGTGCCTCGCTCAACACCGGCTTCGGGAACATCGCATATGTCGTGTTGTTCGCGCTCGCGCTCGCGATCTGCG
>Ga0207684_10000556_pt1 | contig 45963 bp, 50 predicted proteins | sample KBSK5501metaG_FD_184342 | JGI IMG/M metagenome (GOLD analysis project Ga0207684, IMG submission 184342) | Corn, switchgrass and miscanthus rhizosphere microbial communities from Kellogg Biological Station, Michigan, USA - KBS K5-50-1 metaG... | ecosystem: Host-associated > Plants > Roots >... | reverse complement strand
CGCGCGGATCGGAGAGGCGAAGGCGGCCTACTTTCCCCAGGTGAATCTCACCGGCGCGTTCGGGGTCGAGAGCATCGCGCTCTCCGACCTGTTCACGGGCCCTGCCCGCGTCTGGCAGTTCGGGCCTCGCATCACGATCCCGATCTTCAACGCGGGCAAGATCACGAGTCAGGTGCAGACCGCGGAGGCTCGGACCGAGCAGACCCTCGTGCAGTACCAGCAGTCGGTGCAGCAGGCATTCCGCGAGGTGGAGGACGCCCTGGTGGGCCATCGGAAGATCCGCGAGATCCGCCCCGACCGCGAGGCTCTGGTGGCGGCCAATCGCCAGAGCCTGCAGATCGCCGACCTGCGCTACCAGGAGGGGCTCTCCACCTACCTCGACGTGCTGGATGCCCAGCGTCAGCTCTTCTCCTCCGAGATCGACCTGGCGCGGACCACCCGCGACCAGCTCACCGCGGTGGTGTAGCTCTACAAGGCGCTCGGCGGCGGCTGGACGCGGGAGGAGCCGAGCGCGGCCACGCGTTGACCGCTCACTGGATGCCGATGCCCACCGCGAAGAGATTCATGATGAACGCCAGGTCGCGGTTGGCGGACAGCGTCTTGGCGAGCTTCGCCTCCTCGTAGCGCTCCGCGCGACCCTGCTCGTCCCACGCCTGGCTGACGACCTGGCGTTCCAGCACGTCGATCTGGGCGCGCTTTCGCCCGCGCTCGTCCCATAGGGTCAGCGTGCCGTTGTCGGGTCGGGTCTCGCCGCTCGCGCTCAGATCCCCGTTCTGGTACCAGGCGCGAATCGTGCCCCGCGGCGTGCCCTCCACGAAGCTGAGCTCGATGCTGCGGCGCCCGCTCGGATGGAAGCCCACCATCGGACCGTGACGGATCGGTCCTCCCGGGGCGGCGCGCTCGCACCACTGGAATTTCCCGCCCGCGGTCTCGGTGCTTCCGAGCTTGGTGCCGGGCGGACAGGCGATGGACTGGGCCGCCGCCGGACTCGCGGCGAAGAGCAGCAGAGAGAGCGAAGCGGTGACGACCGCGAAGCGGATCACGCCGGTGAGGTCAGCGAGCCAGGCGCCGCAGCGGAGCCCCGGTGAGACGCGTCAGGATCCATTCGCGCTGGAGCCGGGCGCCCAGTCGCTTGTAGAAGCCGATCGCCGGCCGGTTCCAGTCGAGCACCGCCCACTCCATGCGGCCGCAGCCGCGCCGGACCGCGATGCGGGCCAGCGCTCGGAGCAGCGTCTTCCCCGCCCCGGTCCCCCGCTCCTCGGGCAGGACGAAGAGGTCTTCCAGGTACAGGCTCGGTCGGGCGAGAAACGTGGAGTACGTGAAGAAGTAGAGCGCGAAGCCGACCGGGCGGCCGCCCCGCCGGCAGATCAGGGTCTCGAAGTAGCGCCGGCCGCCGAAGCCGTGGGCGCGCACGCGGGCCGCGGTCGCCTCCACCTGGTGGGCCAGGCGCTCGTACTCGGCGAGGCCGCGGATCAGGCGGAGGATGGTCGGCACGTCGCGCGCGGTGCCGGAGCGGATCACGAGCCGCGCGCGCGGCATCAGGCGGCCGCCATCTCCAGCAGCATCTCGGTGTGGCAGCGCACCCCTTCCCGCAGGTTCTCGAGGGAGATCCGCTCGTCGTTGCCGTGGACGCGGCGCCACTCGTCGTCGCCCAGGATGAAGGGGCTGAAGCCGTAGCCGTGGAGTCCGCAGTTGCGGAACACCCAGTTGTCGGTGAACCCCACCAGGATGTCGGGCGCCACCACCACGCCGGGCGCCCGCCGGCGCAGCGCCTCGCCCAGAGCCTTGTACAGCTCGGTGTCGGGCGGGGAGGAGTTCGGGATCTTGGGGGGCGGGTTGAGCAAGCTCACCTCCACCCGCTCGTCGGCGATCGCCGCGCGGATCCAGGTCACGATCTCCTGTGGATCGTCGCCCCGCAGCATCCGGCAGTCGATGTCGGCCGTCGCCTCCGGCGGGATCACGTTGCGCTTCTCGCTGCCCTTGAGCATGGTGACCGCGAAGGTGGTCCGTAGCATGGCCGCCTGCTGCCGGTTGGCGAGGAAGGTGCGCCGGAACTCGGGGTCCCGCAGCGACCGCTCGAGGTCGTCGTATCCGCGCCCCGCCTCGGCGGCCAGGATGGAGCCGAGCCGGGCGAAGTACTCCTGGATCTCGGGCAGGACGCGAGGCGGCCGCTCTGCTGCCAGCAGCCGGCCCAGGGCGCGGATGAGGCGGTTCGGCGCGGTGTCGGGCCACGGCATCGAGCCGTGGCCGGGCTCGCTTCGCGCGGTCAGGCGCAGCGGCAGCCCCGTCTTCTCGGAGGTCACGATGCTGCCGAAGGGCCCCCTCTCTCCCGACGCCGGATAGATACCGCCCAGCTCCGACAGCGCGTACTCGGCGCCGGCCAGCCAGTCGCGCCGCTGGTCGGCGACCCACTGGGCGCCGAAGCGGCTGCCCGCCTCCTCGTCCGCGGTGGCGAGCAGGATGAGATCGCGCTTGAGCGGTACCTTCGCCCGCCGGATGGCCAGCATCCCGGCCAGGTGCAGGATGCCGGTGGACTTCATGTCGATCGCGCCGCGGCCGTAGAGGAAGCCGTCGCGGATCTCGCCGCCGAAGGGGTCCACGCTCCAGTAGCGCCGGTCGGCGTAGACCACGTCGATGTGGTGGTGGAGCACGATGCCGCCGAGGGAGCCGTCACCGCGAAGGCGCGCGACCAGGTTGCCCCGGCCCGGCGCGGACTCGACGGTCTCGCTCGCGATGGAGTCGCGCCGGAGCACCTCTTCGAGGAAGCGCGCGCCGGTTGTTTCGTTGCCGGGCGGATTGGTGGTGTCGAGCATCAGGTATCGCCGGAGCAGGTCGACGGTCTCCTCGCCGAGGGCGTGCCAGTTCACGACGCGCGGTGCCCGATCATCGGTGACCCCATCATCTATCCGCTCGGCTCGCCTTCGGCTGCGCCTCGCCAAGCAGTTGACCCGTCCAGTAGGCACCGGGGTTGGGGCGCTTGGCGAGGCGGCGCTCGAGGAGAGGGACGGCGTGCTCCGGCAGCTGCCCGCGCAGGGCGGCGGCCAGCAGGGTGTCGTGGAAGACCTCCCGCTGGGCATTGCTGCCGCCCACCTCGACGATGCGCGGCTCGACCGCCTCGATCCGCGCGACGCTCAGCGCGTAGTCGCCCCGCGCGAAGGCGTGCAGGCCCTCCATCAACGGCACCACCACCTCGCCCAGCGTCGGGTTCTTCGACTTCCTCCCCCGTTGGCGCAGCCGGTCGAGCTGCAGCTCGGCATTGGCCCAGTCGCCGGAGGCCGCGAGCGCCATTCCCACATGCAGATCGTGAAACAGCAGGAGCGGCATGTCGAGCCAGCGGCGGGCGGCCGCGCCGAGCTGGATCCAGCGGCGGGGATCGCGGTGGCCGAAGAGATCCAGCCGCCACGCCAGCGCCACTGAATCCTGGAGGTCGGAGGCGATCGCGATCGGAATGCGTCCGAAGACGCTCTCGAAGAGCCGGCTCCCGCGCTCGTAGTCACCCTCGGCCAGGTGCAGCAGAGCCAGGTGCCACAGCAGGTGGTTCTTGAAGTAGCCGAGATGGTCGCAGGGGTGGATCCGCGGCGGCAGCGCCTCGAGGCCGCGGCGATTGTCACCGCGCTCGTAGTGGACGTGGGCGATGGCGTGCACCGCCCACGCGTCCCGCGGGTTGAGGCCCACCGCCCGCTCGGCGAGCGGGAGCGCCTCGTCGAAGCGCCGGTTCTCCTCGAGGGCGAAGGCGTGGTAGCCGAGCGCGTAGCCGTCGTCACCGAGAGCCGGGAGCACCGCGCGGGTGAGCTCGAGCATGTCGGCCGAGCGCCCCTGCCAGAAGTAGATGAAGTAGAGGCGTTGCATCAGCACCATGTCGCGCGGGAACTCGGCGAGGATCTCCTTCATCAGCGTGATGGCGTCGGTGCTGCGGCCGCTCACGAACAGACCCAGCGCCTCCAGGTGGCGGCGCTCGCGGGCGGTCAGGGCCGAGGCCTGCGTAGCCCCGTCCGCGGTGGCCCGCTCCATCTCGGCGCGCCCGGCCGGGATCTGCTCGTCCAGGTAGAGGGCGACCGCGAGGGCCGCCCGGGCCAGGACGAGATCCGGATCGGCCTCGAGGGCCTCCCGGAAGCAGTCGATCGTGTCCGCGCCGAAGCCCAGCAGGGCGCGCACGCCGCGGTCGTAGGCGTCCACCGCCGCGCGCGACGCGGTCGAGACGGTGAGGCCGTACGCGTCGCGGAGCACGGCGGTCATCGTAGCAGATGGGGCCGGAGGAACGCGAGCGCGCGGCGCTCCGCCCACGACGAGCCGCCGAGCGGGCCGTCCAGGAAGCCCACGTGGCCGCCTTGCGTGGCGAAGAGCGCCTCGAGCCACCGCGATCGCTCCACCGCGGCCCGGGGCAGGCTCTCCGACGGCATGAACGGATCGTTGATCGCGTTGATCAGGAGCGTCGGTCGCCGGATCCGCTCGAGATAGGGGCCGCTGCTCGCGCGCGCCCAGTAGTCGCGCTCGTCCGCGAACCCGTTCAGCGGCGCGGTGAAGAGCCGGTCGTACTGCGCGAAGGTACGCGACCGCAGCACCGCGGCCAGGTCCAGCTCTCCGTTGTACAGATGGGTCTTGGCGCGGACCTTGGCCTTCATCGTGCGCAGGAAGCTCCCGGTGTAGACCACCCGATTGAAGCCGCGGTCGAGCACACGCGCGCAGGCGGCCAGGTCGAACGGCGTCGAGATCGCCACCGCCGCCGCCACCTCGACGGGCGCCGCGTCGCCCCGCTCGCCGAGCCACTTCAGGGCGACGTTGCCGCCCAGGGAGATGCCCACCAGCCCGAGCCGGTCGGCGCCCGCGCGCTCGCGCAGGTGGCCGATCACCCACTCGAGATCGGTGGTCTCGCCGGAGTGGTAGAGCCGGGCCAGGCGATTGACCTCGCCGCTGCACGAGCGAAAGTGGAGAACGGCGCTCCTCCAGCCCAGGCGCCCGGCCTCGCGAAGGAGCCCGCGCGCGTAGTGGGAGCGCGAGGAGCCCTCGAGGCCGTGGAGGATCAGGAGCAACGGCCCGTGGTCGGGCGTTCCGATGAGCCAGTCGAGGTCGAGAAAATCGCCGTCGGGAGTCTCGAGCCGCTCCCGGCGCAAGGGCGGCCGCCGCCAGCTGCGGAACAGCGGCCCCCAGAGCGTCTGGAGGTGCTTGCCCTTGTACCAGAATGGGGGGCGGTAGTCGGAGTCTGGCATTCCCAGGGCGGACACTCGCTTAGATCTTCAAGCCGTTCAGCTGCGGGGGCCCCGACATCGCCCCCGCACTCCCCCAATCAGCGGACACTCGCTTACCGCCTCAGGCTGTGGCCTAGCTTTCCTGGCCTTTCAGTAGCAGTCGGACGATTTCGGGGGTGATGGCGCGGGCGCGGGTGTCCAGGTCCGCGTCCCCTAGATTGGCGATCGGATGCGGCAGCGCCAGGAACTTGTACTCCGGCACACCCCAGGACTGAGCCATGGCGTGTCCGGTCGCTTCGAACACGTCGGTCACGATGGACGCGGCCGGGATGCCGACCTTCTCGAAAAGGATTCCGTCGAGCACACTGCCCGACGAGCAGGACCCTCAGTCGCCGATGCCGGCGACGACGACGTCCACCGTCCGCTTGGCGTCGTCGATGATCTCCTGGTGCGCCGGAACGCTCGAGTTGTGCTTGCGCCACATCCGCGCCTCGGCGGCGCCGTACTCCTGCTTGAGGATCTCGCCGATCTTCTGCAGCAGCTTGTCCGAGTTGAACTTGGTGTTCTCCACCAAGCCGACGCGCTTGCCCTTGAGGGAATCCGGCCGCGGCACGTACGTGAGCGGCTGCCGCCGCGGCTCGACCGTCGGGTCGAGGATCTCGAAGCCTGCCATCATGCGCTCCTCTCTTTGATGACCACCGTCACTGCCTCCGATGACGTGCGGCTCGCCCAGCCCGGGATATAGCACGAGAACGAGCCGGCCCGTCCGCCGGCCGCCACCACCAGGATATCGTCCGGCGTGAGCACGAGCGGCCGGGTCGCGGTCTCGTCCTCCGGCTTGACCGCGCCCGGAAGCCGACCGGTCCGCTTGAAATGCGCGATGGTGTTCGTCGTGTGCTCGAAGATGAACTTGCGGATGTCGGCCTTGGACCAGCCGTCGGCTGCGATGGTGCGCATGTGCTCGCCGGCCAGCACGACGCAGTAGTTGGGCTGCCCGATCTGGCCCGGATACCGCATGCTGTCGCAGAGGGTGCTCAGCACCCCGGCCGCGGTGCTCGAGAGCTGGTTGTAGAACTGGTGCGGGGCCAGGGCCGCCATCACCGTCACCGCGCTGTCCTCGGGCCGGCAGCCCCTCTCGACGTGCAGGGGCGTCCACGGGCTCTCCCCCTCGTTCTCGGCCATGACGTAGGTGTACCGCCCGGGATGGCCGAATGTCCCGCGATCGAGCCGACCCGGCAGGGTCCCGATGACGTTTCGCATGACCAGGCGCACGGCGCGCCCCGTGGTGGCATTCGACCGCCAGCCCGGCGCGAAGAGGTTGTCGCCGCTATTGAATTCGAGTCGCTTGGCGATGGGCCCGTTGACGATCATGAGGACCGCCGCGCTGCCGGTGGAGGTGGCCGGCCCGTGATAGCCCCATCGGGGATCGGCGATTCCCTCGATCGCGGCCACCACCACCGACATGTGGGCGGGCAAGCAGCCCGCCATCACCGCGTTGATCGCGACCTTCTCGGCGGTGATGGCCACCTGCCGGTTGGTGATGAACGCGATCTGGGCGTCGGGCTCGAGCCCCACCGCGTCGAGCATGGCGCGCACCGCGGGCTCGGTCGGCGGCACCACCGGGAGACCGTCGGTCCAGCCCCGGCTGTAGCAGAGCTCGAGGGCCTGCTGGAAGTCCTCGACGGCGTAACGCTGCGAGCTGATTCGCGCGGTCATGAGTAACTCCTCCGGAGCCTCGAGCGGCCTGGGCGCGGCATGGCTCACCCTAGGGCGAACCCCGCGTCCTGTCAAGCGGGCCGGGTTGACACTCCGCGACGCGCCTCGGAAGATGGGCTCGTGGACGCGCGTGACGGACACCCGCACGTCGTCATCGTCGGAGGGGGATTCGGCGGCCTCTACACCGCGCGCGCCCTCGCGGGCCGGCCGGCGCGGGTCACCCTGCTCGACCGCCGCAACCATCACCTCTTCCAGCCGCTGCTCTATCAAGTGGCCACCGCCGCGCTCAGTCCCTCCGACATCGCGACGCCCTTGCGTTCGATTCTGAGACGGGCGGCTAACGTGACGGTCCTCCTGGCCGAGGTCGAGTCGGCGGACCTGGCCGGCCGCCGCCTGATCCTGGACGAGGGCGAGCTCGGTTACGACGCGCTGGTGCTGGCCGCGGGCGCCGGTCACTCCTACTTCGGCCACGACGACTGGGAGCCGTTCGCCCCGAGCCTCAAGACCCTGGAGGACGCGCTCGAGATCCGCCGGCGCGTGCTGCTGGCCTACGAGGCGGCGGAGCGCGCGCGCGACGGCGCCGAGCAGCGGGCCCTGCTCACCTCGGTCGTGATCGGGGGCGGGCCGACCGGCGTGGAGCTGGCCGGCGCGCTGGCCGAGATCTCCCGCGAGACCATCGCGCGCGACTTCCGGCTCATCGATCCGACGAAGGCGCGCATCGTGCTGGTCGAGGCCGGCCCGCGCGTGCTGGCGAGCTTCCCGGAGCCGCTGCCCGGCCGCGCCGCCGCCGCCCTCGCCCGCATCGGCGTCGAGGTGCGCACCGGGGCCCTCGTCACGAGCGTGACGCCCGACGCGGTCTGGCTCGGCGGCGAGCAGATCCGCGCCCGCACCGTCCTGTGGGCCGCGGGGGTGGCCGCCGCGCCCCTGACCCGCACCCTGGGCCTGCCGCTCGATCGCGCCGGGCGCGTGCTCGTGGAGGCCGATCTCTCCCTCCCCGGCCACCCCGAGGCCTTCGCCATCGGCGACATGGCCGCCTTCATCGGAGAGAGCGGCCACCCGCTTCCGGGTCTTGCCCCGGTCGCCATCCAGCAAGGGCGAGCCGTCGCCGCGAACCTGCTGCGCCGTTTCCGCGGTGAATCCACGAAGGCCTTCCGGTATCGCGATCGGGGTAGCATGGCCACCATCGGCCGCGCCGCCGCGGTCGCGGTGGTCGGACGCCTCCGGCTCTCCGGACTGCCAGCCTGGCTCGCCTGGCTCTTCGTCCACATCATGTTCCTCATCGGCTTCCGCAACCGCTTCCTAGTCCTCTTCGAATGGGCCTGGGCCTACATCAGCTGGCAACGAGGCGCGAGACTGATCACTGGCCCCTGGCGCCCCAAACGGTAGACCCGACGCAGCGTGTTTCGCGGAGGTGCCCCGGCCGTCCCACCCCGGTGTATGCTCGACAGAATGCAAGCTCGCCCCCCGCTGGTCGCCTACTTCTCGATGGAATATGGCTTGCACGAGGAGTTCCACTCCTACGCGGGCGGCCTCGGCGTGCTCGCGGGCGACTTCATGAAGTCGGCGGGCGATCTGGGGCTGCCGGTGGTGGGCATCGGGCTTCGCTGGAGCCAGGGCTACACCTCGCAGCACATCGGCGCCGACGGCTATCCCTACGACGAGTGGCGCGACCAGAAGCGGGACGTCCTCACCGACACCGGCGCGCGCGTGCGCGTGCGCGTCGCCACCCGCGAGGTCGAGTGCCGGATCTGGCGGGTGGGCCGCTACGCCATCGCTCCGCTCTACCTTCTCGAGCCGACCGACCCGCGCGACTTCTGGATCACCCGGCGGCTATACGACCCGCGGCCCGACTGCCGCGTGGCCCAGGAGATGCTCCTCGGCATCGGCGGGGTGCGCGCACTGCGGGCGCTCCACCTGCCGGTGGAGCGCTACCACTTCAACGAGGGCCACGCCGTCTTCGCGGGCATCGAGCTGATCGCCGACCGCATGGAGGCGGGCGCGGGCTTCCGCGAGGCGTGGAAGGCCGCCCGCGAGCGCATCGTCTTCACCACCCACACCCCGGTGCCGGCCGGCAACGAGGTGCACCCGCTGGCGGATCTGAAACGGCTCGGCGCGGGATGCGAGCTGGTGCCGAGCGAGCTGGCCGAGATCGGGGGCGATCCGTTCAACATGACGGTGGCGGGCCTGCGGCTCGCGCAGGCCGCCAACGCGGTGGCGCAGCTGCACGGCGAGACCGCGCGCGCGATGTGGGCCCACGTGGAGGACGCGGCGCCGATCATCGCCATCACCAACGGCGTCCACGCCCCGACCTGGCAGGACGCGCGCATCGCGGCCGCCCACGGCAGCGACGAGCGGCTGCAGGCGGCCAAGCGCGCGCTCAAGCGCGAGCTCCTCGCCGAGGTGCGGGCGCGCGCCGGCACCCGTCTCGATCCCTCCGCGCTGACCATCGGCTTCGCCCGCCGCGCCGCCACCTACAAGCGGCCCGACCTCCTGCTGCGCGACCCGGGGCGCTTCGCGGCGCTGGTCAAGCGCCATCACGTCCAGCTGCTCTTCGCGGGCAAGGCGCATCCGGCCGACCACGAGGGCAAGGCGGTCGTCGCCCGGCTCGTCGCCGCCCTCCGCCAGTGGCCGGAGAGCGTGGTCTTCCTGGAAGACTACGACATGGCGCTCGGCCGCCTGCTCACGCGCGGCTGCGACGTCTGGCTGAACACGCCGCGGCGGCCGATGGAGGCCAGCGGCACGTCCGGGATGAAGGCCGCGATGAACGGCACCCTGAACCTCTCGGTGCTGGACGGCTGGTGGCCAGAGGGCTGCGAGCACGGCGTGACCGGCTGGGCCATCGGCGATGGCGCGGCGAGCGGCGACCCGGACGCGCGCGATCTGCGCGCACTCTACGACACGCTGGAGGGCCTAGTCCTGCCCGCGTTCGCCGATCCCGCGCGCTGGACGCGGATGATGCGGGCCTCGATCCGGATGGGGGTGGAGCGCTTCTCCTCGGACCGGATGGTCAAGGAGTACTTCGCGCGCCTGTACTCCGCTACTTCCCCTTCGCGATAGTCTCGGAGAGCTCGCGGGCCATGGAGGCGTCGAGGGGCTTGAGCCGCTCGAGCACGCGCCGGGCCTCGTCGAGACGCCCCATCTTCACGTAGGCCTCGCCCAGGTACTCGAGCGCCTCCGGATAGTTCGGACGCAGGCGCAGCGCCTCGTCGTAGGCCTTGATCGACTCCGGGTACTTCCCCTGATTGCGCAGCGCATAGCCGAGCCCGTTCCAGGCCTCGGCATAGGCGGGCTTCATCTCCACCGCCTTGGTGAACGCGGCCGCGGCCACGCTCCACTCCTTGGCCTTGGTGGCCGCGACGCCGCGGCCGTACTCCTGCTCGGCCGAGGGGGCCGGCGGCATCCGGCTCTGGGGCGGGGCGGGCGTCATGTCGGCCGCGACGGGGGCCGCGATCAGGAGGAGCCCGGTCAGAACCAGTAGCGTGCGCATGATCGCCCTCATTCCTCGATACGCTGGGTGACGGAGCGGGTGGCCCCGAAGGTGGGGATCAGCACGGAGTGCTTGCCCGCGCCGCCCGCGACCACGACCATGATGTCCGACCACTCCCGCGCGATGGGGACCAGGCTCTCCGGCGGGCGGTCCTTGAAGCCGGCGGGGTGGATCACCGAGAAGCGGTCCAGGTTGGAGGGGTCGAAGCGGGAGAGCGGCACTCGCGCACGCTCCCAGAGCGCCCGCTTGAAGGCGGCCTTGCTCCAGCCGCCGCCCGCCACCGTGGCCGCGTGCTCGGGCCCCATGATCACGAGCGGCTCCCCGCCCAGATAGATGTTGTTCGAGCCCACGGTGGCCGCGGTGCCGGCCACCGTGGTGAGGATGCCCGCCGCGGTGGCGGAGCCGTGGTCGTTGATGTTGTGCGGCCCCTCCGAGGCGCAGACCGTCACGGTGCTGATCTCGCGGGGGAACCCGCGCTCCACCGACAGAGGCTCCCAGGGCGACGCCGCCTCGTTCTCGGCCACGCAGTAGCTGTACTTGCCCGGATGGCCCTGGGTCGCGCGGTCCTCACGGCCCGGTCGCGCCCCGCCCACGTTCTGCAGCACGAGGCGCAGCGCGCGCCCGATCACCGCGTTGGCCCGGTGCCCCTGCCCGAGCGCGTTGCCCGCCCCGTTGATGCCGAGGCGCCCTGCGATCGGGCCGTTGACGATGACGAGCGGCGAGCAGGGATGCGTCGTGGTCTGGATGGCCTGCAGGTTGAACGCGGGCTGACCGACCGCTTCCACGGCGGCCAGGATCACGGGCAGATGCTCGGGCAGCGCGCCCGCCAGTACCGCGTTCACCCCGATCTGCTCCACCGTCGCGCGGCCGAGCCGGGGCGGCAGCACGGCCACCAGGTCGCCGGGAGGCCGGCGCGTGCCGGCGAGCATGGCCGCGACGCGCTCGGTTGTGGCCGGGATCAGCGGCAGCCCATCGCCCCAGCCCTGCTCCATCATGAAGCCCTGGAAATCGAGCAGGTCGTCGGGCGCCCGGTGCCGGGAGGCGGGGCCTTCGAGGGTGGCGGCCTCGCCTCCATCCGCTCGGCTTGCCCGGGTCAGCGTTGCCAGCACGTCGTCCACCGCGGCCCGGGCCTTGCCCGCGACGAGATGCTCGGCGATGCCGCCGATGGGATGCGGCACGGTGACGATGCCGAGGTCGGGAAGCCCCTTGGCCTTCGCCTCCGCGAGGGCCAGCGGGCGGAACTCATGCGTGCCGAGCACGATGGTGGGAATACCCCGCCCCTCGAGTTGCGTGGCGTCGTGGATACTCCACGACGTGCAGGACCCTCAGTCGGCCGACGCGGTGAGGACGGCCCCGCAGTGAGCCGCGATCTCGTCGAGAACGGACGCGGTGGCGCCGATCGACGCGCCGGGCTTGCGCCAGCGCTTCACCTCGCGGGCGCCGAGCTTCTCGGCGAGCCCGCGGGCCACGCCCTCGAGCAGGACACGGGCATTGGGCTTGGAGTTGTCGAGCACGCCGATGACGGCACCCTGCAGGGAAGCGGGACGGGGCGCGAGCGCGCGCGACGCGGCGGTGGTGGAGCCGACCGGATCGAGAATCTCCATGGCCAGCATCATACTCCGGCGCCAGGGCCCTGTAGTACAGTCCTGAGCGCGTATGTCCAGACCTCACCCGCTCGCGCGCCCCACCGAGACCCGCCACGTGCAGCCCCCGCGAAGCGGTCGGGAGCGCTAGCGTGCGCGAGCCCGCCCCGCGGCGGCACTTCTCGATGCTCCGCGATTTTCACCTGGCCGATCTGTTCACGATCGCCAACGGCTTCTGCGGCGTCGCGGCCCTGTTCCAGGCCATGAGCTTTCTCTCCAGCCGGGACCGCCGGCACCTCTACGTGGCGGCGCTCTTGGTGCCTCTGGCGCTGGTGCTCGACGTGCTCGACGGACGGATTGCCCGCTGGCGGCACCAGGCCTCGCCGATGGGCCGCGAGCTGGACTCGCTCGCCGACGTCATTTCCTTCGGAGTGGCGCCCGCCGGCATCGCGTTCGCGGCCGGGCTCGATCGCGGGCTCGACCAGCTCATCCTCATGTACTTCGTCGGCTGTGGGGTGAGCCGGCTGGCTCGGTACAACATCACGGCCTCCGACCTCGCCCGCGAGACGGGTAAGGTCCGGTACTTCGAGGGCACCCCGATCCCCACCAGCGTGGTGCCGCTCGGCCTGCTGATGCTTGCGTTCCACCACCAGAGCCTCGAGCCGGTCCGGTTCCTCGGGCTCGAGCTGCACCTCGTCGCGCTGCTCTTCCTGATCTCGGGCAGCCTGATGATCAGCAAGACCCTCCGGATCCCGAAGCCCTAGCCGTATCGACGCGTAGATTCGCGCCCGCTCCGCTCGACGGGCAGAAGGGCGATCACCGCCGCCACCGCGCAGACCGCGGCGGCCCCGAGGAAGGCGGCGTGGAAGGCGGGGAGAAAGCCCTCGCGCGCGAGTCGCGCCTCGAACAGCATGGCGGTCACCTGTACACCGACCGCGCTCCCGAGTGTCCGGCCGAGGAAGGCGAGCCCCCCCGCCACGCCCTGCTGCGCCGGCGGAAAGGCGGCCATCATCTGGGTGAGGTTCGGGACCTGGAAGAGCCCGACGCCGAGTCCGACCAGCCCCATGCCGATGCCGACGAGCAGGAGTGGGGTGGCCTCCGTCATCCTCCCGATGGCGAGCAGCCCCGCGAGCTCGAGCAGGAGGCCGCCGGCGAGGGGCCAGCGGGGCCCGATGCGGTCGGTGGCGATGCCGCCGAGCGGCGCGGCCAGCGCGGCGCCGAGGGGGGTGAGCGTGAACACGAGGCCGCCCAGGCTCGGGCGAAACCCGAGCGTGCCCACCAGGAAGAACGGCACGAGCAGCCAGACCGCGAACTGGGCGTAGTTCGACAGGAACGCGAGGAGGGCGGCGCGCAGCACGGGCAGCCGCAGCACGTCCTCCGGGGCGATCCGGCGCGAGCGTCGCGCTCGAGCGCCGACGCGGCCGAAGCCGGCCTGGGCCAGCGCGGCCACCGCGAGGAACAGGGGCGCGCGGAAGAGGAAAGTGGCGGCCCAGCCCAGTCCGTCGAGTAGCAGGCCACCCAGGATGGGCCCCACGCCGAGACCGACGCCCAGCCCGAGGCTCATCGTCCCGAGGCCGCGGCCGTGCCGCTCGCGCGGCAGGAAGAGCGTCACCAGCGCGGGCGCGGTACCGTAGACGAGCCCACCGCCCAGCCCCTGGGCCACCCGCAGCAGCAGGACTGCATCGTAGGAATGCGCCACCGCGTAGCCGACGAACGCGAGCCCGGAGAGCCAAAGCCCCACCGTGAAGACCGGCCCGGGGCCCAGCCGATCGGCCAGGAGCCCGGCCACGAACGCGGTGAGCGCGTAGGTGAGGACGTAGCAGATGATCACCCAGCGGATCGCGGAGGGGCGGACGCCGAAGGTCTCGGCCATCGCGGGCAGCGCGATGTTGATCGCGGAATCGAGCGAGACGAGCAGCGCGCCGAGCGCGGCCAGGAGGACGGGCATCCGGCAAGTATACGTGGCGGGCGGCCGCGGGCGGGCCGTTGACCTGACGTGGCAATCGGGGTAGAAGAAGAGCCACCATGCCAAGCACCTGGCCCCACGCCCCTCGGCATGATGGTGCGCGCCATCGCGGTGCTCGTCGAGACTGACGGCCGGCGCCGCCTCTTCGATGCGGAGGCCGGGGACGAGGTGGAGAAGATCGCGGCCGGCCGTCACGAGCGCTTCGAACGGACCACTGGACGACGCGGTGGGCCGCGCCTCGGAGTGGGGCGACATCATCGCCCCGCCCACCTTCCCGGTGACTTTTCGAGACGAAAACGCGGACACGGGCTCGATGCTGCGGGACCTGGGCGTGGACATCTCGCGCATCCTGCACGGCGACGAGAAGGCGGGCCGCTCGGGGCCGATGGCCTTCGTGGTGCGGGAGATGGCGGTGACCGATGGGGAGAACGAGATCGTGTGCCGGGTGCGCCACATCACGGTGGTGAGGCTCTGAGCGCCGTGCAGTACGCCAAGGTCTACTTCGAGGACGTGCAGCCGGGCGACGCGATGCCGCCGCTCGTCAAGCCGCCCATCCAGCAGATTCAGCTGACCCGCTGCGCGGGCGCCTCGGGCGACTTCAACCCGATCCACCAGGACGACGCCTTCGCCAAGGCCGCCGGCATGGGCGGCGTGTTCGCCCACGGCATGCTCTCGATGGGCTTCGTGGCCCAGTCGGTGACCGACTGGGTCGGCGCCGGCCGCGTCCGCAAGGTCGCGGCCCGTTTCGCGGCCCTCGTCCGTCCGGGCGACGTGATCACCTGCCGCGGCAAGGTGCTGGAGAAGCGGCCGGCGAAGGACGGCGCCGACCCGCACGAGGTGCCCGAGATCGAGATCGAGCTGTGGGCCGAGAATCAGAAGGGCGAGAAAGTGGTCACCGGACGGGCGACCGTGACAGTGCCGTCACGTGGGTAGCGCGTTGCCCTGCGCGTGACCCCCGCCGCCAGGCCGCGCGAGAAAATCGCGCAGCGCCTCCACCGTGGAGGGGAACGCCAGCTCCTTCCACGGGATCTCCGCGGGCGTGACCCACTCGAGGCGGTCGTTCTCGTGGCACAGCGTGAGGGTGCCGCCCAGCACCCGGGCCTCGTAGACCACGATGACCACCGGGGATTTTTCATAGGAGTACACGCCGACGAGGCCGCGCAGCTCCACGGTGAGACCGGTCTCCTCCCACGTCTCGCGGAGGGCGGCGGCGTCCACCGACTCGCCCCAGTCCACGTAGCCGCCCGGGAAGGTCCACTTGCCGTAGGCGGGATGGATCGCCCGTCTCGTGAGGAGGATACGGCCGTCCTGGATCGGGAGTGTTCCCGCCACCACTTTCTGGTCGATGTAATACACGAACTCGCAGGCGGGACACACCATCTCCGAACGGCGATCCGGACCGACGGGGCGCCGCTCGAGCCCCGAGCCGCAGAGTGGGCAGAAGCGAACCGTCTCCGGCGTGAGGTGGCGGTGCGGTGGATGGGGCGGACCGTCGGACATGACGGCGTGCAGTCTAGCACGCGCCCCCGCTCCGCCTTGACACCCGGCGGCCCTGCGCGAGAGGCTCTAGGTCGGAAGGAGGCGGAGTCCCCATGAAGTGGGTCGCGCCCAAGAGCGGGTTCGACGAGGTCTTCGATCCGCGCGGCCAGCCCCGCGCGCACTACGCGACCATCATCTCCATCCTGGAGTCTTTCACCAGGGAGGACGTGGAGCGGCGGGAGCGGCTGCAGCAGCTCACGCTGCGAAACCAGGGCATCACCTTCACGGTCTACGGCGAGAAGGATGGGCTCGAGCGCATCTTCCCCTTCGACTTCGTGCCCCGCATCATCCCCGCCTCCGAGTGGAAGAGCCTCCAGGACGGCCTGGTCCAGCGCATCACCACTCTCAACCTCTTCCTGGCCGACCTGTACCAGGACCAGAAGTGCCTCAAGGACGGGATCGTGCCCGCGGAGCTGATCCTCTCCAGAAGGGAGTACAAGCGGGCCCTGCTCGGGCTGGTCCCGCCCCGGAAGATCTACACCCACGTGGTGGGCACCGACATCATCAGGAACGACAAGGGCGAGTACCTGATCCTCGAGGACAACTGCCGGGTCCCGAGCGGCGTCTCCTACGTGCTGGAGAACCGCAATCTCCTGAGCCGGGTCTTCCCCGAGTTCCTCGGCGCCTATCCGGTGCGCCCGATCAGGGACTACCCGACGCTCCTGCTCGAGACGCTGCGCTTCGTGGCCCCGCGGCGCGGCCAGAATCCGGTGGTGGTGATCCTGAGCCCGGGCATCCACAACTCGGCCTACTTCGAGCACTCCTTCCTCGCGCGCGAGATGGGAGTGCCGCTGGTGGAGGGGCGTGACCTCCTGGTCGAGGGCAATCACCTCTTCATGCGCCGTACGCACGGCAAGCGCCAGGTCGACGTCATCTATCGACGAATCGACGACGACTTCCTCGATCCCCTCGCCTTCCGTCGCGACAGCATGCTGGGCGTGCCCGGCCTGCTCAACGTCTACCGCGACGGCAACGTGGCGCTCGCCAACGCTCCGGGGGCCGGGGTGGCCGACGACAAGTCGGTCTACGCCTACATGCCGCAGCTCATCAAGTACTACCTGGGCGAGGACGCGCTCCTCCCCCAGGTGCCGACCTATCTCGGATTCAAGAAGGACGACTTCAAGTACATCAGCGAGCACCTGGACCAGCTGGTGGTGAAGACCACCGGCGACGCGGGCGGCTACGGGATGCTGATGGGACCGTTCGCGGCCGCCAAGGAGCGGGAGAGCTACCTGGCGGCCATGCGAAGGAACCCCGGCAACTACATCGCCCAGCCCCTGGTGGAGCTGTCCACCCATCCCACCCACATCGGCGGGAAGTTCGAGCCGCGCCGCGTGGACCTGCGCCCGTTCATCCTGTACGGCGATCGCATCCGCGTGCTCCCGGGCGGCCTCACCCGGGTCGCGCTCCGGGCCGGCTCCTACGTGGTCAACTCCTCCCAGGGCGGCGGCAGCAAGGACACCTGGGTGCTGGCCCCGCGCGAGTCATGATCCTCTCCCGCGTCGCGGACGAGCTCTACTGGATGGGGCGCTATCTGGAGCGCGCCGAGAACACCACCCGCCTGCTGCTCGTGACCGAGGAGCTCTCCACCGAGGTGCTCGGGCTCGACGAGGAGCTGGCGCGGTGCGAGTGGAACGACCTGCGCGCGATCTTCCCGGGATTCCCGGACGGGGAGCCGCCCGCCCGCCACCTGACCGGGCTCGCGGCCGCCTCCCTGCTCGGGCTCTCCATCGACGCGGAGAACCGGCACTCCGTCTTCTACTCGCTCAAGAAGGCGCGCGACAATGCGCGCTCGGTGCGCGAGGCTCTGACGCTCGAGGTCTTCATCAACCTGAACGAGACCTACCGCGAGCTGGAGGGCCACAATCGCCGCCAGCTCACCGACCCCGCGGTGTTTCGCAGCGCGCTGCAGCTGACCCATCGCGGGATCCTGAGCACGGTGGGCGCCATCGAGCACACCCTCGCGCGCGACGCGGGCTGGCTCTTCCTCAAGCTGGGGGAGTCGCTCGAGCGCGTGTTCCGCACCGTGGTCATCCTGAGGATCAAGCTGCCCGCCCTGGTGGCCGCCGAGCCCAAGATCGACCTGCCCCTCTTCTACAGCCAGTGGCGGAGCCTGCTCCGCGGCCTCTCGAGTCTCGAGAACTACCGCAAGGCCTACGGGGCGCGCCTCGAACCCATCGACGTGCTGCAGTTTCTGCTCTTCGACGCCCAGACCACTCGCTCGGTGCGCTACGGGGCCAGCACGGTCAAGGACTACCTCGACCGCATCTCGAGCGCGAGCGAGCTGAGCCAGCCCGCGCGGATCGTGGGCAAGCTGGCCGCCGAGCTGTCCTACCAGGGACACGACCTGATCCGGGACGGCCAGATCCTCGGGTTCCTGGACCACGTGCTCGCCGAGCTGGCGCGAGCGCACGACGCGCTGTCGACCGTGTACTTCGGGACCTGAGCCACCATGTTCGTGGAGATCGAGCACACGCTCTCGCTGGCCTACGAGGCCTACATCCGCGAGTCGTTCCTCGAGCTGCGGATGCAGCCCAAGACCACCGCGGACCAGACGCTCCAGTCCTTCGTCCTCGCGGTGGGGCCGCCCACCAAGATCTCGCGCTATCGTGACTGGCACGGCAACGTGGTGCACCACTTCACGATCGTGCACTTCCACGACCGCATCGAGGTGGTGGCGCGCTCGGCGGTGTCCACCCATCCCGTCGTCCCCGCCCTCGACCGCGTGACCGACGCGCGCCCGTTTCCCGAGCCCTCCTACCCGCTCCTCGACTTCCTCGCCTTCGACGGGCCGGTGCGCGCGGGCGCGGCGCTGCGGAAGTTCGCCCAGGGCGTGGCGGCGCCGCCCACCGCCACCCTCGCCGAGCAGGTACGCGCCTGCGGACACCACATCCGCGAAAGCTTCACCTACAAGAAGAACGTCACCCGCTACGACTCGACCACCGACGACTTCCTCGCGGTGGGCGCGGGAGTCTGCCAGGACTTCACCCACCTCATGCTCGGCCTCCTGCGCCTGCGCCAGATCCCCTGCCGTTACGTGAGCGGCTACCTGCACGTGCGGCCCAAGGAGGGTGAGGCCGCCCAGAGCCACGCCTGGGTCGAGTTCTATTCGCCCGCGTCCGGCTGGGTGCCCTTCGATCCCACCCACAACCGCGAGATCGACGACCACTACGTGGTGGTGGGCCACGGCCGCCACTACGACGACGTGCCGCCCAACAAGGGCATCTACCGCGGCAACGCCGACGAGACCCTCCGCACCGGGGTGCGCACCCAGGAGTCGACGCCCAAGGACATCTCGGCGCTGCACGAGGAGATGGAGCAGATCGACGTGCCCGTCTTCCAGGAGATCCCGGAGCGCCGGCGCGACCGACTCCGGCAAGCCGCCGAGGAGATCGCGGCCGCCCCGGACCAGCAGCAGCAGTAGCGCCCGCCGGCCGTTGACACCCGCGCTCGCGCGATGCTAGAACTGCGCAGCGATCCCCTATCCCGAGGAGGAGCCCCCATGTCGAAGCGCCGCGGACTGCCGACCGCGCTCATCCTGCTCACCGCTGTCACGCTGGTCTCCGCCGCCCTCGTCCGCGACGGCGAAGGCCAGGCCCTCCAGGGCGAGTACAAGGTCGGCGTGCTGGAGCCGCTCACCGGGGCGCTCGCCTTCGAGGGCAAGCGCCACCTGGAGGGCATGGAGATCATGCGCGACATGATCAACGAGCGGGGCGGCGTGATGGGCAAGAAGCTGGTGTTCGCGGTGGGGGACGCGGTCGACCCCACCGCCGCCGCGAGCGAGGCCAACCGCCTCATCACCCGGGAAGGCGTCAAGATCATCACCGGCACCTTCTCCTCCCGCCTGTGCGGTGCGGCCAGTGAAACGGCGGCCCGCCACAACGTGATCTACTGGGAGACCTCCTGCGTCGATCCACGCTTCAACAAGCGGGGTCTCAAGAACGTCTTCCGCACCGAGATCGACGCCACCGGCTTCGGCTGGTACAACATCGAGTTCATCGCCAAGCACCTGGCCCCGCGCTTCAGCCTGAAGCCCAACGAGCTCAAGATCGCCTTCCTGTCGGAGGACTCCTCCTACGGCCAGGGGGTGACCGAGGCGGCCCGCGATCGGGCCAGGCGCGACTTCGGGATGCAGGAGGTCGCGCTCGAGTACTACAACTTCCAGACCATCAACGACTTCACCCCGATCATCGCCAAGCTCAAGCAGCTCAACCCCGACGTCGTCCACCACATCGCCTACAGCAACGACGCCCCCCTCTTCTGGCGGCAATCCCGCGAGCAGAACTTCATCTTCAAGGCCCTGGTGCATGCGGGCGCGACCGGCTACGGCGGCGCCGACTTCGGCAAGGCCACCGGCGCCGACGGCAACGGGCCCTTCGCGCTGCTCGAGCCGGGGCCCGGCTTCCGCGTCGAGGCGCTCCGGCCCGAGGGGCAGAAGATCGAGCGCGAGTTCCGCGACGCGGTCCAGAAGAAGACCGGCTCCTATCCGCTCGGTGGCCATCAGCTCGCCGCGGGCGGGCTCTGGGTCCTGAAGCTGGTGCTGGACCAGGCCAAGACGGACGAGCTCGAGAAGTTCCGGAGCGCGGTCATGGCCCTCGACCTCCCGGTTGGCTCCGTCATCAATGGCTGGGGCATCAAGTTCTCGGAGACCGGCCAGAACGCCAACGAGCGTGTGCAGCACTACATGCTGCAGTGGCAGAATGGCCAGCTCGTCACGGTGTGGCCCGAGGAGTTCTCGACCCTCCGGGCCAAGTGGATCCCGCTCGGCGCGTGGGATCAGCGTAAGTAGCGGGCCTCGCGCCGGGTGGGCGCCGTCCCGCAGCTCGTCATCTCCACCGTCCTGCTGGGGGGCATCTACGCCCTCATCGCGGTGGGGCTGACCCTCATCTTCGGCATCATGCGCGTGGTCAACTTCGCGCACGGCGAGTTCCTGATGCTGGGGATGTACCTGGCCTTCTGGGCCTTCGCGCTCTGGGGCCTCGATCCCTACGTCGTCCTGGTGGGGGCGGTGCCGATCTTCTTCGGCGTCGGGCTCGTCACCTACGCCCTCGTGATGCGGGGGGTGGTCAAGGCGAGCCACAACGTCCAGATCTTCACCACGGTGGGGCTCTCCACCGCGCTGCAGAACGCGGCTCTGGTGGTCTGGACGGGTGACTTCCGGGTGGTGCGGCCGTGGCACTCGGGGGTGGTGATCCGGCTCGGCGAGGCCGCCTTCAACCTCTCGCAGGTGGTGGCCTTCGCGGTGGCGGTGCTCTTCACGGCGGCCCTCGTCGCCTTCATGAAGTGGACGCGGGCCGGCCGCATCATGCGGGCCACCGCCCAGGACGTGGAGGCGGCCACCCTGATGGGGATCGACACCGACCGCGTCTACCGGCTCGCCTGGGCCATCGGCCTCGTCTGCGTCGGCATCGCGGGCGTGCTGATGTCGCCGCTCTATTCCGTCTATCCGACCGCGGGGCTCCAGTTCGTGCTGCTCGCCTACGTGGTGGTGGTGCTGGGCGGTCTGGGCGACATGATGGGCGCGCTCCTCGGGAGCCTGATCGTGGCCGCCGTCGAGGTGATCGGCTCCTACCTCGTCGGCAGCGCGTGGAAGGAAGTGATCTACTTCGTGCTGTTCATCGCGGTCCTCGTGTTCCGCCCCGCCGGCCTCTTCGGCCAGCGCGGGTCCGAGACGCTCGGAGCCTGACCCTGCGCGGCGACCTCCCGGCCCTGCTGCTCTTCGGCGCGAGCGCGCTGGCCCCCCTCGTGATTCGCGATGGCTTCCTCCTCGACGGACTGATCCTGATCCTCCTCTGGGGCGCCGTCTCCGGGGCCTGGAACGTGGCGGGCGGCTACGCGGGACAGGTCTCGCTCGGCCACTCGGCCTTCTTCGGGATCGGCGCCTACTCGGCCGCCCTGCTCGCCACGCGCTTCCACCAGTCACCCTGGCTCGGCCTGCTGGTGGGCGCGCTGCTCGCCACCGTCGCCGGGCTCGTCATCGGCTACCTCTCGACTCGGCTGAAGGGGCCCTACTTCGGTCTCGCCACCATCGCGTTCTCCCAGGTGCTGCTGATCGTGGCGAGCCGGTGGCGGGGCTTCACCTCGGGCTCCGAGGGCATCCCGGTCCCGTTCCGTCCCGGTCTGTGGACCCTGGGGTTCCAGTCCAAGGTCGCCTGGGTCTATCTCATCCTGGGGCTGGCGGTGACGGTCTACCTGGTGGCGCGCTACCTCGAGACCTCGCGTCCGGGCTACCAGCTCGCGGGCGTGCGCGAGGACGAGGACGCCGCGGAGGCGCTCGGCATACCGTCGCGTCGCCTGAAGGTCGCCGCGGTCGCGGCGAGCGCCGCGCTGACCTCGGTGTGCGGCGGCCTCTGGGCCCAGTACGTGGGCTTCGTCGATCCCTTCTACGTCTTCTCGGTGGATCTGTCGGTGCGCTTCGCTCTCAACAGCATCATCGGGGGTATCGGCACCGCCATCGGTCCCTTCGTGGGATCCCTCCTCATCACGTCGCTCGAGACCTACCTGCGGGCGACCTTCAGCGACTTCAAGGCGGGACTGATCGGCATCTACCTGATCATCTACGGCGGTCTCCTCATCGTGGTGGTGCGCTTCGTGCCCCAGGGCCTCGTCGGCTGGCTCGGGGAGCGGCTGCGCGCGGTGGGTCGCTATGCTCGAGCTTGAGTCCGTCACCAAGCGCTTCGGCGGACTCACCGCGGTGAAGGAGGTGAGCCTGCACGCGCAGCCCGGCGAGATCCTCGGCATCATCGGGCCGAACGGCGCGGGCAAGACGACGCTCTTCAACGTCATCTCGGGCTTCTACGCGCCCGACGCGGGGCGCGTCCGACTCGACGGCCGCGAGATCGGCGGGCTGCCCGCGCACCGGATCTGTGCCCTGGGCCTCACCCGCACGTTCCAGCTCGTGAAGCCGTTCGGCAACCTGTCCGTGCTTGACAACGTCATGATCGGCGCGCTCACCCGGGTGCGCGCGGTGGACCGGGCACGCGAGGAGGCGCGGCGCGTGATCGCCACCTGCCGGCTCGAGGCCTTCGCGAAGAGCCGGGCCCGGTCGCTGCCCATCGGGCTGCGCAAGCGCCTCGAGGTCGCGCGGGCCCTGGCCACGCGCCCGCGCCTGCTGCTGCTCGACGAGGTGATGTCGGGCCTCAACCCGGCCGAGCTGGTCGAGATGATCGCGATCCTCCGCCGCCTGCACGGAGACGGCGTCGGCCTCATCGTGATCGAGCACATCATGGCGGCCATGATGCGGCTGGCCCAGCGCATCGTGGTACTCCACCACGGCGAGAAGATCGCGGAGGGCCGGCCCGCGGAGATCAGCCGCGATCCGCGCGTCGTCGACGCCTACCTGGGCGAGGAGTTCGTGCTTGCTGACGCTTGAGGGCGTGGACGCCTTCTACGGCGATCTCCAGGCGCTGCACGACGTGAGCCTGGAAGTCCGCCCGGGAGAGCTGGTGGCGCTGGTGGGCGCGAACGCGGCGGGCAAGACCACGACCCTCCGGGTGATCTCGGGGACGCTCGGCGCCCGAGGCGGGCGGGTGATGTTCGACGGTCAGGACCTGGCCGTGGTGCCCGCCCATTCGCGGGTCGCCCGCGGCATCGTCCAGGTCCCCGAGGGCCGGCGGCTCTTCCCGTTCATGACCGTGCGCGAGAACCTGCTGCTGGGGGCCCACGCTCCGTCGGCCCGCGCCGAGCAGGATCGATCGCTCGAGTACGTGCTGCGCCTCTTCCCGGTGCTCGAGGAGCGCGCCGCGCAGCTGGCCGGCTCGCTCTCCGGAGGCGAGCAGCAGATGTGCGCCATCGGCCGCGCCCTCATGGCCCGGCCCCGGCTGCTCATGCTCGACGAGCCGACTCTCGGCATCGCCCCCGTGCTCGTGCAGCGCATCTTCGAGACGGTGGCCGCCATCAACCGCGACGGGGTCACCGTCCTGCTCGTCGAACAGAATGTGCGACGCGCGCTGGCCCTGGCCAACCGCGCGGTGGTGCTCGAGAATGGGCGGGTCGTCCTGGCCGGCCCGGCCCGGGAGCTGCTGGCCGACGAGCGCCTCAAGAAGGCCTATCTGGGCCTCTGAGCAGGAGGAGACCATGCGCATCGATCGCGCACGGCTGGCGGAAAGCATGGACACCCTCGGCAAGATCGGTGAGACACCGCGCGGCGGCCTCCACCGAGTGGCCCTCACCGACGAGGACCGCCGCGGCCGGGATCTCCTGGTGCGGTGGATGACGGAGGCGGGCCTCCGGGTCAGGGTGGACCGGATGGGCAACATCTTCGGCGAGCGGCCGGGGATGGAGCCGCGGCCGCCCGTGCTCATGGGCTCCCACGCCGACTCGGTGCCGACCGGGGGCAAGTACGACGGCCAGCTCGGGGTGCTCTGCGCGCTCGAGGTCATCCGGACGTTGAACGACGCCCGGGCGCGCACGCTCCATCCGGTCGGCCTGGTCATCTTCACCAACGAGGAGGGCGCGCGCTTTCAGCCCGCGATGATCGGCTCCGGCGTGATGGCGGGTAAGATCGCGCTCGAGGACGCCTACAACGCGCGCGACCGCGACGGGCTCCGCCTCGGCGACGAGCTGGAGCGCATCGGGTATCTGGGGCCCGAGCCGTGCGTGCCCCGCCCGATGCGCGCCTACCTCGAGCTACACATCGAGCAGGGTCCCATTCTCGAGGAGGAGAGGATCCCGCTGGGCGTCGTCGAGGGCATCGTGGCCATCGCCTGGTCGCGCGTGACCTTGCACGGGGTGCAGGATCACGCCGGCCCGACCCCGATGCGCATCCGCCACGATGCACTGGTGGCTGCCGCCGAGATAGTGGGGGCGGTGCGGAGCATCCCGAGGCGGATCGGCGGTGACTTCGTGGCGACGGTGGGCCGGCTGGACGTGGCGCCGAATATCCCCAACGCGATCCCGGGACGGGTCACGCTCTCGGTCGACCTCCGGGACCCCAAGGAGTCCAACCTGGACCGTGCCCTTTCGATGCTGGACCAGGCGGTGCGGGCGGCCGCGAAGCGAGAGGGCGTGCGCGCCGAGATCGAGCACTACTGGCGGGTGCCGCGCACGCCCTTCGACGCCCAGGTGGTGGGCGCGGTGGAGGAGGCGGCGCGGACGCTCGGCTGCGGCCATCGGCGCATCCTCTCCGGCGCCGGCCACGACGCCCAGTACATGGCCACGATCTGCCCCACCGGCATGATCTTCGTGCCGTCGCGGGGCGGCCGCAGCCACTGCGAAGAAGAATTCACCGGCCTCGACGACATCGAGCACGGCGCCAACGCCCTGCTCCTCACCTGCACCAAGCTCGCCGAAGCCGAAAATGTAGGGATGTAAAACCTGACCCCGGCCCGCCGCGACGACGCTACTCGACGACGCCGCGCGATTTGAGCCGGCGCACGAGCTCCTCGAACGAAGAGGTGCGGATCACGCGGTCGAACTGCGACCGGTAGCTGGCCACGAGGCTCACGTTCTCGATCAACACGTCGTACATGAGCCAGCGGTCACCGCGCCGCAGCACGCGCGCCTCCACCGGCACCTGGGTGCCCTTCGCGGTGACGATCTGAGCCCGCACGGTGGCATAGTCGCCCTCGATCCGCTCGCCGACGTATTGCACCCGCTCGCCGCCGTACTCACCGATGCGCGACAGGTATCCGCGCTCGAGGAGGGTCTGGAAGAGCCCCTTGAACTCTTCCTGCTCGGCCGCGCTCCGGCGGGGCCAGTGCGGACCGAGCGCGCGGCGGGCGGCCTCCGCGACGTCGAAGGCCTCGAGCGCCACCGCGCGGATCTCGGCGCGGCGCTGGCTCTGGCTGAGCGCCGGATCGTCGAGAACGCGGACGACCCGATCGGTGTGGGCGCGAAGCTGGTCGGTGGGCGCCCCCGCCCAGGCGGAACCGGCGAGGGTGAACGCGACCGCGAGAAGGGCGAAGAGCGCCGGCGCGAGCCGGCGCGTCAGGCGATGACTTTGATGAGGGCGTGCCGGAGTGCCCGGCCGGTGAAGGGCTTCTCCAGCACATGGGCGCGGATCTTGGCGAGGAAGCGCCAGGGCTCGGGATCGTCCACGTTCCCGGTGATGAACAGGAAGCGATTGGTCAGGTCGGGTCGCCGGGTGATCGTCGCGTAGTAGACGGCGGGCCCGCCGCCATTCGGCATGCAGACGTCGCAGACCACCAGATCGTAGGGCACCCCGCGCACGTACTCGAGCGCCGCGTCCACGCTGGTCGCGATGTCGACCGTCCATCCCGTGCGCCGCAGCAGGGCCGTCACCACGTCGGCCACGACCAGCGAGTCGTCCACGACCAGGGCCCGGGAAGGCAGCCGCGTCGCGCTGGTCTCCGGGCCGGCCTGCGTCTGGCAGGCCACCGCCGGCTCGCCGATCAGGCCCTCGTCGTCCCGCGCCGGGCGTTCGCGTTCCATGACAGAGCAGTAGGCGAGCAAGGCGCTTGCCAGCTCCGATAAGATCGTAACTTACCGAGATCATTGCCAGATTCCCCTTACGTGCAAGATTCGGCCTCCATCACAGCGTACAAAGCGCGGCACCGTCCAACAACAAAGCGTCGCTTCCGGGGCGTCATGCGAGCCAACGGAGGAGCGCGGTGGCGAGGGAAAGGAAGATGGTCACGCCGAGCACATCCTGGAAGGCGGTCTCGAAGGGCCCGGCGGTGAGCGCCGGGTCGAAGCCGAGCCGCTTCGAGAGCATCGGGATGACGGTCCCGGCCATCCCGGACAGGTTCACCGAGATGAACATGGACACCGCGACCACCAGGGCGAAGGCGCCCGAGTGCCAGAGAAGGCCGACCGTGCCCACCACCGCCGCGCAGACCGCGCCGAGAATGCTCGAGGTCTGAGCCTGGCGGCGCAGCGGCTCCCACCAGCGGGAGAGCTGCACCTGTCCGGTGGCAAGACCGCGCACCACCATGGTCACCGACTGCAGTCCGGTGTTGCCCGAGATGGCCTGGATCACCGGCATGAAGGAGGCGAGCAGGATGACCTGGGCGAGCGTCCGGTCGAAGGCGTGGATGACCCAGCCGGCCAGCAGCTCGATCATCAGTGTGGTCAGCACCCAGGGCAGCCGCAGGAGCGCCACCTGATACGGGGTGCGCCGCTCCAGCTCGGCCGCGTCGGAGCCGGCGATACGGAAGATGTCCTCGGAAGCTTCCTCCTCCACGATGTCGATGACGTCGTCCACCGTGATGACGCCGAGCAGCCGGTTCTGCTCGTCCACCACCGGCAGGCTCACCAGATCGTACTTGGCCACGAGCCGGGCCACCTCTTCGCGGTCCATCTCCGGGCGCACGCTCACGAGCTCGTCGTCGCGCAGGCCGGAGAGCGGGGCGCGCGGATCCGCGATGAGCAGCCGGCGGAGGGGGACCCGGCCCACCAGGTGCCGGTGATCGTCGACGACGTACAGCTCGAAAGCCCGCTCCTCGGTGATCGAGCGGCGGAGATGCTGGATCGCCTCCTCGACGGTCGCGCTCTCGGGAAGAGCCACCACGTCGCCGGACATGAGCCGCCCCGCCGACTGCTCCGGATACTCGAGAATGCCCTGGACTTCCTCGGACTTCTCCTCCTCCATGAGGTCCAGGATCTTCTCGGCGTGCTCGGTCGACAGCTCGTCCACCACGTCGGCCGCGTGCTCGGACGGCATCTGCTCGAGGATGCGCGACAGCTCGATGTCGTCGAGCCCGCGGATCAGCTCGAGGAGGGCGTGGTCGTCCATCTCCGACAGCACCTCGCCCGCCTGATCGCGGCCCAGCGAGCGGAAGAGCGCGTTGCGCTCGGCGGGAGCCAGATGCTGGAGGACGCTCGCGAGGTCGGCGGGATGAGCCTCGTGGACCAGGTCGACGTCCGCCTTCTCGGCTTCGCTGCCGGCCAGGCGCTGGGCCGCATGCAGGAGGCGCTCGTTGTCCGCCACGGGGCTCCCGGGAGAGTCCGGCCGATCAGCCGCGCGCGGGCGCCATGCGAAGCCGGGCCACCACCGGGAGGTGGTCGGAGGCCACACGGGCCAGGCGGCTCCGGTGCACGCGGAAGCCGTCGGCGGCCAGATGCCGGTCCCAGTAGATGCGGTCCAGCGGGAACAGGGGCAGCGGGGCGGGATGGGTGCGGCGGATGCGGGGGCCGTGCAGCTCGCGGCGCAGCGCGCGCCCCACCGGGCCCCGGAACCAGAACCACTCGTTGAGGTCGCCCACCACCACCCGCGGCCCCGTGAGCTCGTCGTGCAGGATGTGCTCCCGCACGAGCATCCGGACCTGCTCGGCGCGCTCCCGGATCTTGAGCCCGAAATGCACGTTGAACACGTGCAACAGACGCCCGTCCGCGATTCGGAGGTCGAGCCTGATCCCGCCCCTCGGCTCGCGGGTGGGCCGCGAGAGATCGAAGGTCCGGCTGCCGTGGATGGCGAGCCGCGTGAGCACCGCGTTGCCGTAGGGGAGGCCGTCCCGCTCCCGGGTCGGACCCATGGCGACCTGCACGCCCAGCCGTTCGGCCAGGCCCAGGGCCTGGGGCCGGAACACCTCCTGCAGGCCGACCAGGTCGGCGTCGATCTCCTGCAGCACCTCCGCGATGCGGTCGAGGTCGACGCGGCGGTCGAGCCCCGCGCACTTGTGGATGTTGTAGCTGGCGACGGTGAAGATCATGCCTCTCAGCATACCGGGCAGGCCACCCGCGGACAAGAAACACGGAGGGGCCGAAGTTGCAATGGGCGCGGGGGCTTTGTTAGTCTCGTCGCAGCAGCCGAGCGATCACCGCGAGGTCCCCGTGAGTCCAGGCACCGCCAGCCGCGCCCCCGCCATCGTGGCCGCCGTCCGCGAGTTCGTCGATCGGGACGTGTTGCCGGCGGCCCCCGCCCTGGAGCACGCCGACCGGTACCCGCGTGAGATGGTGGAGCGGATGAAGCGGCTCGGGCTCTTCGGCGCCCTCGTCCCCGCCGCCTACGGCGGGCTCGGGCTCGACGTCACGAGCTACGCGCGGATCATCGAGGAGCTCTGCCGGGGCTTCATGTCCCTCGCCGGGGTGATCAACAGCCACACGATGGCCGCGCTCATCGTCCTCGACCACGGGACCGAGGAGCAGCGTCTGCGCCTGCTCCCGCGCTTCGCGAGCGGCCAGGCGCGCGGCGGCCTCTGCCTCACCGAGCCTCACGCCGGCTCCGACGTGCAGGCCATCCGGACGGTGGCCCGGCGCGACGGCGATCGCTACCTGCTCTCCGGCTCCAAGATGTTCGTGACCAACGGGCGCGAGGGCAACACCTTCGCGCTGCTCGCGCTGACCGATCCCGGCGCGTCGCCCCGCCATCGCGGCATGTCCTGCTTCATCGTCGAGAAGGGCGCCCCCGGGCTCGAGGTCGTCAAGTCCATCGCCAAGCTCGGCTACAAGGGCGTGGACACCGCCGAGCTGCTGTTCGACGCCTTCCCCTGCCCGGCCGCGAACCTGGTGGGGGGCGTGGAGGGCCGCGGCTTCAAGCACGTCATGTCCGGGCTGGAGGCGGGCCGGATCAACATCGCGGCGCGGGCGGTCGGGGTGGCCCAGGCGGGTCTCGACGAAGCCCGCCGCGCGGCCCGCGCGCTGCCCGAGCCGCCCGCGGCGCTCGCCGACATCGCGACGCGGGTGGAATCGGCGCGGCTGATCACCTACTGGGCCGCGGCCATGAAGGACCGCGGCGACCGCTGCGACCTCGAAGCGGGCATGGCCAAGCTCCACGCCTCCGAGGCGGCACAGGAGGTGGCCGTCGAGGCCATGAGGATCGAGGGCGTGCGCGCCCAGCTGACCTCCGGCCTCGTGGAACGCCTCTACCGCGACGCGCCCCTCATGATCATCGGCGAGGGCACCAACGAGATCCAGCGACTCATCATCTGCAAGAACCTGCTGGAGCGTTACGGCGAGCGTCCGGGGGCCCTGACCTCTCGCGACGACCTCGAAGAGGAGCAGAAGCAGCTGGTCCTGACGGTGCGACTGGCGGTGGAGAAGGACGTCATCCCGGTGATCCAGGACTACGACGCGGGCCGGCGGGACCCCGAGCCGCTGGTCGAGCCGCTCGCGGAGCTGGGCATATTCGGCGCCCTCGCCGACCCGGTGCACGGCGGCCTCGGCCTGCCGCTCCGCACCGCGGTCATGCTCGTGGAGGAGGTGGCGCGAGGCTCGGCCGCGCTGGCCACGTGGCTCACCGCCCAGCTCGCGGCGACCCTCGCCGTCGCGCGCAGCACCCCGCGCGAGATTCGCGAGCGGCTGCTCCCGCCGATGACGCGGGGGGAGCGGTGGGCCGCGCCGGTGGTCGGCGCGTCGATCGGGGCGCGCCGGGCGGGCCCGGACTGGGTCCTGACCGGAGCCGCGCCGGTGGTAGCCAACGCGGGGCGGGCGAAGCTTCTCCTGGTGAACGCCGCGCTGGAAAACGGAGGGACCCGCTGCTTCCTGGTGGAAGCGGGATGTGCCGGGCTGACCGTAGGCCTCGCCTCCGAGACCATCGGCCTGCGCGGGCTCGGCGCCGCCGACGTGCTCCTGGTGGGCGCCCGGCTCGTCCCCGCGGCCGCTCTCCGCGAAGGAGGCGAGGCCCTGCTGGAGGCCACGACCGCGGTCGGCGCCGCCGCCACCGCGGTGGGGCTCGCCCAGGCCGCCTTCGAGGCCGCGCTGCGCTACTCGCAGCAGCGCTCCACGTTCGGGCAGCCCATCTGCCAGCACCAGGCGGTGCAGCTCAAGCTGGCCGACATGGCCACGCGCATCACCGCGGCCCGGCTCCTGACCGCCCGCGCCGCGGCGCGCCTCGACGCCGACGCACGCGATGACGCGGGGGCGGCGATGGCGCGGCTCGCCGCGGCCGACACCGCCTACATGGTCACGCTCGAGGCCATGCGCATCCACGGGGGCTACGGCTACACCAGCGAGTTCCCGGTGGAGCGCTATTACCGCGATGCCGCCGCGCTCCTGGTCGGGCCGCGTGACTCCAACGCGGAGCGGCAACGCCTGGCCGCCCGCTCCCTCGATCCGCCCGCGGAATGAGCTACGGGCGCTACTACGAGGACTTCGCGATCGGGCAGGAATTCACCCACTGGCCCGGCCGGACCATCACCGAGGCGGATTGCACCTGGTTCGCCCTGCTGACCATGAACCAGCATCCGCTCCACTCCGACGCGCACTACGCGCAGACCTACACCCAGCACAAGCAGCGGGTGGTGATGGGGCCGCTGGTCTACAGCGTGGTGATCGGCATGACGGTGGCCGACATCTCGGGGCGCGCCATCGCCAACCTCGAGGTGAACGCGCTCAAGCACGAGAAACCCACCTTCATCGGCGATACACTCTACGCGCGGAGCCGGATCCTCGAGTTGCGGGAGTCGAGTCAGGGCGACCGCGGTATCGTCACGGTGGAGACCCTGGGCGTGAACCAGCGAGGCGAAACCGTCTGCTCCTATACGAGAGCCGTCCTGGTCCCCAAGAAGAACCACGCCACCCTCGGCGAGGGTCGGCTGCCCTACTGACATGAGCCGGGCGCCGCTCGACGGACTCCGGATCCTCGCGATCTCCCAGTTCGGGGCCGGCCCCTTCGGAACCCAGATGCTGGCCGATCTGGGCGCCGACGTCATCAAGATCGAAGACCCCGGCGTGGGCGGCGACAGCGCCCGTTACGTGCCGCCGTTCCAGGGCGAGGCCGACTCGCCGTACTTCCAGTCCTTCAATCGCGGCAAGCGGTCGGTCTCGCTCAACCTCCGTCACCCGGACGGACAGGCCGTCCTCCACGACCTGGTGCGCGTCTCCGACGCGGTCTTCAACAACGCGCGCGGCGACCTGCCCGACAAGCTCGGGCTGACCTACGCCGCCCTCCGTGAGGTGAACGTTAAGATAGTCTGCTGCTCGCTCACCGGCTACGGGCGCACCGGCCCGCGCGCGGGCGAGCCGGCCTTCGACTACCTGATCCAGGGCTACGCGGGCTACATGTCGGTGACCGGCGAGCCGGACGGGCCGCCGGGCAAGTGCGGGGTCTCGGTGATCGACTTCGCGGGCGGCTACGCGGCCATGACCGGCCTCATGGTGGGGCTCTTCGACGCCCAGCGCAGCGGGGTGGGGCGGGACGTGGACATCTCGCTGCTCGACACCGCGGTGAGCATGCTCTCCTATTTCGCGATCTGGACGCTCAACCGCGACTGGACGGCGGAGCGCACGCGCGACTCCGCGCACCAGACCATCGTGCCCGCCCAGAACTTCCCCACCCGCGACGGCTGGATCGTGGTCTTCTGCAACAAGGACAAGTTCTGGCGCGATCTCGTGGACGTCCTCGGCGCGTCCGAGCTGGCCGACGACCCCCGCTTCCGCGGCTTCGCCGAGCGCTTCGCCAACCGCGAGGCGCTCCTGCCGCTCCTGCGCGCCCGCTTCGCCACGCGCACCACCGCGGAGTGGCTGGACCGCCTGCGCGGGCGCGTGCCCTGCGCGCCGGTCAACGACGTGCGTCAGGCCCTGACCGACCCGCAGGTGCTGGCGCGGGACATGATCGTCGAGGTGGTGCATCCCGATTTCGGTCCGCTGCGCGAGGTCCGCAGCCCCGTCCGCACCGAGGGCGAGATCCGCGAGCCGCGACGGGCGCCGCGGCTCGGCGAGCACACCGACGAGATCCTTCGCGAGATCCTGAACTACAGTGACAGCACCATCTCCCGCCTCCGATCGGCCGGAGTCCTCGGGTAGGCTAGACGCAGTCAAAGATGCTACGGTTGCACGCCACCACGGAGAGCCCGCAGGTCGAGGATGCCACCGACGTCGCCGTCGCACCGCCCTGGATGACCGTGCTCCACAACTGCGACTGTCACACCTTCGAGGAAGTGGTCAAGCAGCTCATGAAGGCCATCGCCTGCTCCGAGGAGCGCGGCTGGGAGCTGGCGTGGCAGGTGCACAACACGGGCAAGGCCGTCGTCAAGGTGGGCGCCGAGACCGAGTGCGTGCGGGTCGGCAATATCCTGGCCGCCATCGGCCTCGTCGTGACGGTGACGCAATCGTAGCCCCCCTGTTCTTAGCCCCTCCCCTGCGGGGAGAGTAACTTCCCGATCGCGTCGACGTCGTAGACGCAGCCGCCCCAGGCGCCACCCCCGGCCTGCTGCAGCGCCGCCCAGAGTCGGGTGTCGTCGGGCAGGCCCGGATCGGGCGCGAGGTCGGGGCGCGGCGGGCGAGTCGCCAGCACCCGGGTCCCCTCCTCCTCGCCGAACGTGAGCCCGTCGGCGCCGACCAGGTCCACGCGGCCTTCGAGCCGCACCCGGTCCACCTCGATCCGCACCAGGTCGCCGTCGCGCACCTTGCCGATCGGCCCGCCCGCGAGCGCCTCGGGTCCGACGTGCCCGATGCAGGCGCCGGTGGAGACGCCGGAGAATCGAGCGTCGGTCAGCACCGCCACCTGCTTGCCCCACGAGAGGTGCTTCAGCGCCGAGGTGATCTGGTAGATCTCTTCCATGCCGGCGCCGAGGGGGCCGCGGCAGATCAGCACCAGGACGTCGCCCGCTTTGACGCGCTCGGGTCCCGTGCTCTTGATGGCGGCGATGGCGGCGCGCTCCGTGGTGAAGACCCGGACGGGTCCCACCTTCCGGTAGACGCCGTCCGCGTCCACCACCGACGGATCGATCGCGGTGGACTTGATCACCGCGCCCTCGGGGGCCAGGTTGCCGCGCGGAAACGTCACGGTGCTCGTCAGCCCGCGCGCGCGGGCCTGCTCCGGGCCCATGATGACGTCGTCGGCATCGACGCCGTCCTGCGCGCGCAGTCGCTCGCGGAGCGCCCGACGACGCTCGGAGCCCTCCCACCAGTCGAGCACGCGGTGGAGCGGCTCGCCGGTCACGGTGAGACAGCGCTCGTCCAGCAATCCGAGGCGACGGAGATGGAGCATGACCTCGGGCACGCCGCCGGCCAGGAAGACGCGCACGGTGGGGTGATTGCGGGGGCCGTTCGGTAGCACGTCCACCAGCCGGGACACCCGGCGGTTGACGTCGATCCAGTCCTCGACGACGGGCCGCTTCAACCCGGCCGCGTGGGCCACCGCGGTCAGATGCAGCAGGAGGTTCGTGGAGCCGCCGAAGGCCGCGTGCACCATCATGGCGTTCCGCACCGCGGCGTCGGTGACCACGTCGGCGGTGGTGAGGCCGCGCGCCTCGAGCGAGACGAGGGCGCGCGCGGAGCGACGCGCCATGTCGAGCCATATCGGCTGCCCCGAGGGCGCCAGCGCGCTGTGCGGCAGCGAGAGCCCGAGCGCTTCGCCCACCACCTGGGAGGTGGCCGCGGTACCCAGGAACTGGCAGCCGCCGCCCGGCGAGCCGCAGGCGCGGCAGCCCAGCTCGGCCGCGCGCTCCAGAGTGAGCTCCCCGTGGGCAAAGCGAGCCCCGATCGCCTGCACCGTGCCCGCGTCCTCGCCCTCCAGGGGAGGCAGGGTCACGCCACCCGGCACGAGCACGCAGGGCAGATCCCGCAGCGCGGCCAGCGCCATCATCATGGCGGGGAGGCCCTTGTCGCAGGTGGCCACGCCCATCACGCCGCGGCGCGTCGGCAGCGAGCGCGCCAGCCGCCGCAGTACCACCGCGGCGTCGTTGCGGTAGGCGAGGCTGTCCATCATGCCGGGCGTGCCCTGCGTGCGGCCGTCGCACGGGTCCGAGCAGAAGGCGGCGAAGGGCAGACCGCCGAGGGCTGCCAGCTCCAGCGCGGCCGCCTGCATGAGTAGACCGATCTCCCAGTGACCGGTGTGGTAGCCGAGCGCGATGGGCTGCCCGTCGGCCGCCCGGATCCCGCCCTGCGTGGAGAGCATCAGGAACTGCGGGCGCCCGAGCTCGCGCGGATCCCAGCCCATCCCCGCGTTCTGGGTCAGCCCGAAGATGTCGCCGCTCGGGCGCTCGAGCAGCATCTCCGCGGTGAGGGGCAGGCGGCCTTGCGGGCCGGGTCCCGCCGTCTGGATCTCCCACCCGGAGGCGGCGGATCCCACGATCTCGTCGAAGCCCGCCGCTTCCGTTCTCGGTCGTCGGCTCATGCCCAGAATCTCCCCATTTTGGTCTCCTGCGGTTCCTGTTTTGGCGCCTCGGGCATCCAATCGAGATCGGCCTGCCCAGAGATTTCAACAACTTCCATGACGGCCCCTCTGGCACCGGAGTTGCTCTCAAACACGAGCATGCTGAAGCGACTGGGCCTCCGCATCCTGGACCTGATCGATACCGTGCCGCTCGACTGGCTCGGGCCGTTCAGGCAGCCCGTTCCGATCCCGGTTCGCCGCCGCCGCACTCCCTACTCTCGGTGATCACACCGGCATGAGTCCGGGCGGGCATCTCGTCACCACCGCCGCGGCGTGCGCGGCCGTCTACGCGGGCACGGGCGACGCGGTCCTCACCGCGGGCCTGGCCGCCGGTGGCTTTCTGATCGACGTCGACCACATGGTCGACTACGTGCTCTTCGAGCGCCAGCGCGACCTGCGCCCGGCGAGCTTTCTCCGGTACTACGTCGGCGGCAAGGCGCGGCGGGTCGTCCTCCTCCTGCACTCGTACGAGCTGTTGGTCGTGCTGGCCGGCGTCGCGTGGGTGACCCAGGCCGCGTGGCTGTGGGGCTGGGTCTTCGGCATGCTGCTGCACCTGCCGCTCGACATCATCTTCAACGGCAAGTTCGCCTCGAGCGGCCTCGTCCATTTCTACAGCTTCATCGTGCGGGCCCGTGCCGGCTTCCTCGCCGCCCGATTCACGGACCGCCCGCCGCGGCCCGCGACCGACGACGGCTTCTGGACCGCGTTCTTCAGGGGCTCGCAGCTCGCGAGCGAGCCCTCCTCGCCCGCCCCCCGGCCGGTACCCGCCCCGCGCGCGACCCAGCCGGTGCGCGGCTAGCCGCCGGCCGGCGGCTCGCTGAGCAGCATCCAGTCGTCTATCCCGGCCACCGCCGGCGGCGCCGCGCTGTTCGTCGTGAGCGTGCGCCCCTTGCTGGGCGAGAACCAGACGAACTCGGTGGCCGCGGGGGCGCCGGGCTCCGGCGCCTCCTCGATCTCGGGCCCGCTGGTCCCGCTCTCGCGCCGCTCGGCCTTCCGTGCCTTCTTGGCCTCCAGCTTGGCCTTGCGCTGATCTTCCTTGCGGCGCCGGTCGCCGCGATACATTCCCGGGTTTGGCATCTGCGCTCCTGAACTGACCTAGCTTTCCCTGCTGCTGCCGGAAGTTACATCACAGGTCCTATTATCCAGGGGGCGAACTCTTCCTCGCCCACACCGGAGAGCTCGCTCTTGCTGGGCTTGCCGGAGGCGACCGCCACGATCTCCTCGAAGATGCGGCGGCCAACCTCGGGCAGCGGCGTGCCCTCGAGGATCACGCCGCAGTTGATATCCATGTCCTCTTCCATGTGCCGGTACATGAGACTGTTGGTGGCCAGCTTGATGGAGGGCACGGGCTTGCAGCCGAACACCGAGCCGCGGCCGGTGGTGAAGCAGATCACGTTGCAGCCCCCGGCCACGAGACCCGTGATGGACACCGGGTCGTGCCCGGGGGTGTCCATGAACACGAACCCACGCGTGGTGATCGGCTCCCCGTACTGGAAGACGTCCATCATCGGCGTGGTGCCGCCCTTGCTCACGCCCCCCAGCGACTTCTCGAAGACGGTGGTGAGCCCGCCCGCCTTGTTGCCGGGGGCCGGGTTGTTGTCCATGGCCTCGATGCCGCGGCAGTACCACTCCCACCACTTGTAGCGATCGATCAGCTTCTTGGCCACGCCCTCGTTGATGGCGCGCCGGATCAGCAGGTGCTCGGCCCCGTAGATCTCGGGGGTCTCCGCGAGCACGCCGGTGCCGCCGTAGCGGACCAGCTCGTCCACCGCCCAGCCCAGCGCCGGGTTCGCGGTGATGCCGGAGGCCCCGTCGGAGCCGCCGCAGTTCGTGGCCAGGGTGAGCTCCGAGACCGGCTGCCGGGTGCGCTTCGCCACGTTGGCCAGCGGCAGGAGCTTGGCCACTTCGCGGACCGCCGCCTCCACCGTCTTCCGGATGCCGCCCGCCTCCTGGATGTTGACGAGGAAGGGCTTGCGCTCCGGATGGCCCGGCGCGGCCATCCGCTGCTTGTCCACCATGACCGCGGCCTGGTTCACCTCGCAGCCGAGCCCGATCAGGATGTAGGCCGCGATGTTGGGATGCTTGGCGTAGCCGGCGAGCACGCGCTGGAGCGCCATGTGGTCTTCGCCGAAGAGCTTGGTGCCGCAGCCCGACTTGTGGGTAATCGCGAGCACCCCGTCGATGTTCGGGTAGTCCTTCTGCACGTCGCGGAACTTGTCCTTCACGAACTGGCTCACGCTGGCCGAGCAATTCACCCCCGAGATCACCGCCACGTAGTTGCGCGTGCCCACCCGCCCGTCTTCGCGAAGGTAGCCGTCGAAGTAGCGCATCTCGGCCGGCGGGTAGAAGTGCACCGGCTGCACGTCGGTGCCGATCTCGTACTCCTGGTGACGATCACCCACCGCCACGTTCTGGGTATGAACGTGATCACCCACGCTGATATCGGCGGTGGCGAAGCCGATGGGCTGCCCGTAGCGGCGCACCACCTCGCCCACCCGGCGAGCTCGCCGCGCCACCTTGTGGCCGGGCTTGATGTCCTGCCTCACTTCGATGCGCCCGACCGCGTCCTCGAGGATGGTGCCCGCCGGGATCTCCTTCTTGGCGATGGCCACGTCGTCCTCGGGCTTCAGGATGATCGCCACATCGTTGATCGCATGACTCGCCATGCCGGCATCTCCGCGTTCGCCCTCTCCCGGGGGAGAGGGCGGGGTCAAGGGTAGTTCACTCTACCGTCAGGGCTCCCGGCTAGGCAAGCCGGCCGAAGATTGACCGGCGGCCCGCGCCGGGACTAGACTGCCGGGGTCATGTCCTTCGCCGAGCGCGCCGTCAAGGTCAACGGGATCTCGCTCCATTATCTGGACTGGGGCCCCGCGGAGGCCCCGGCGGTGGTCCTCCTGCACGGCATCACCGGGCACGCGCGCGTGTGGGACCATCTGGCCGAGCGCCTCGTGCCGGGCCGGCGGGTGCTCGCCCTCGACCAGCGCGGCCACGGCGACAGTGATCCCGCCCCCGACGACGACTACCGGGTCGCCACCATGGCGGACGACGTGGCCGCCTTCGCGGGGAGCCTGCGCCTCGACCGCTTCGCGCTCGTCGGGCATTCGATGGGCGGGCGCATCGCGATCAAGTACGGGGCCGACCACGCGGCGCGCCTCGAGCGGCTGGTGATCGTCGACATCGGCCCCGACATCGCGCTCGCGGGCTTGCAGCGCGTGCGCGACATGATGAGCCAGTCGCCCGAGCGCATCGAGAGCGAGGAGTGGGCCTTCGAATACCTCCGACGGGCCAGCCCGCTCCAGGATCCCGGCCTGCTGCGTGCCCGCATCCACCACGGCCTCAAGCGGCTGCCCGACGGCGGGCTCACCTGGAAGTACGCCAAGGGCCTGCGCGACATGATGCGGCAAGGACGTCGTGACGCGGTCGACCTGTGGGAGCCGCTCGCGCGCATCCCGTGCCCCACCTTGATCGTCCGCGGGGCCGAGAGCGACATCCTCTCGCCCGAGGTGGCCAAGAAGATGGCCGAGCGGCTGCCGGACGGGCGCGTGGTCGAGATCGCCCGCGCCGGGCATACCGTCCCCGCGGACCGGCCCGACGAGTTCGTGAGCCAGCTGCGCGCGTTCCTCGACGCCTAGCCCCTCAGCTTCAGCGGGCGCGGAGCTTGCGGGCGGCCTCGGCCCGCATCGTCTGCATCGCGTGGGTCTCCTGATCGGAGTAGCGCTCTTCCGTCCAGGGATCGGCGTGCATGTGATAGCCGTTGACTTCCCAGAAGCCGGGCGGGTTCACGTCGAGGAACTCGAGGCCGCGGACCCACTTGGCGCTCTTCCAGAAGTAGAGCTTCGGCACCACCAGCCTGAGCGGCCCCCCGTGCTCGGGGGTGAGATCGCGGCCGTCGTGCTTGAGGGCCAGCAGCACGTCGTCGTCGACCAGGTCCAGGAGCGGCAGGTTCGTGGTGTAGTCCGGGTCGGCGTGAATCAGGACGTACTTCGCCTCCGGCTTGAGGCGGACGCGCTTCACGATCTCGCGAATGGGCACCCCCTCGAAGCGGTTGTCGAGGCGTGACCACCGCGTCACGCAATGGATGTCGCAGGTCACCTCCGCGCGTGGGAGGGCGAGGAACTCCTCCCAGCTCCAGCTCACTTCCTGCTCCAACCGGCCGAAGCAGCGGAACGACCACTTCTGCGGATCGAAGCGCGGCGTCTTGCCGTAGGTGAGGACCGGCCACTTCGTCGTCAACACCTGGCCGGGCGGCGTGCGCCGCGCGGGGTCATCGTTCATCGTCACTCCCCTCTCTCGACCACGAACCGGTAGCCCTGGCCGTGCGAGGTCAGGATGTAGACCGGCCGCTCCGGATCGTCCTCGAACTTCTGGCGCAAGCGGAGGATGTGAGTGTCGACCGTCCGCGTGGTCGGGAACCGATCATAGCCCCACACTTCGTCGAGCAGTCGATCGCGCGTGATCACCTCGCTCGGATGCTCCACCAGGTAGCGCAAGAGGTCGAACTCCTTCCGGGTGAGGCGCACCTCGTGCCCGCCCTTGAACGCCTGGCGCGCCCGCAGATGCACCCGCACGTCGCCGAACGCGAACTCCTCGAACTTCTGCCTCGGGCCGGGGCGGCGCAGCACGGCCCGGATGCGGGCCATCAGCTCGCGCAGGCTGAACGGCTTGGTGACGTAGTCGTCCGCTCCCAGCTCGAGCCCCAGCACGCGGTCCACCTCGGCGCCGCGCGCGGTCAGCATGATCACCGGAGTGTCGAGCCCGCGCCGGCGCAGCTCGCGGCAGAGGTCCCAGCCGCTCATCCCGGGCATCATCACGTCGAGCAGGATCAGATCGGGCGCCTCCGACAGGGCCAGGGCCAGACCCCGCTTCCCGTCTCCGGCGGTGACGGTCTGATAGCCCTCGAAGCGCAGGTTGTCCTCCAGCCCGCGCAGCATCTCGGGCTCGTCGTCGACGATCAGGATGCGCGGCATCTCATGTGGGGAGGTGGAGGGTGAAGCGGCTGCCTCCCCCGGGGGGCGCGTCCACCGTGACGCGGCCGCCGTGGGCCTCCACGATATGCTTGACCAGGGCGAGCCCGACCCCGCTCCCCCGCCGCCCCTGCGTCTCGCTCCGTCCGATGCGATAGAACTTCTCGAAGATTCGCTCCCGCTCGGGAACCGGGATCCCGATCCCCTCGTCGGCCACCTCCACCGCGACCCCATCCCGCTCCGAGCGCGCGGCTACCGCGATGTGCCGGCGGTCGGCGGAGTACTTCATCGCGTTGTCGAGCAGGTTGGCCAGCGCCTGCTTCACCGCCTCCGCGTCCAGGGGCACGTCGGGGAGGTCGGGGGCGATCGACACGTCCAGGCGGAAGCCCTGCTGGTGGAGGGGATGCCGGAAGCTATCCAGCACCTCGTGGATCACCGGCTCCACCGGGCCGGGGGCGATGTCGTAGCGCTGACGGCCACTCTCGATGCGGGAGAAGTCGAGCACGTTGTCGATCAGGCGGCTGAGCCGCTCGCTCTCCCGGGTGAGCACGCCATAGTACTCGCGCCGACGCGACTCGTCGGGAACCCGACCCATCTCGAGGGTCTCCGCGAACATGCGGATGAGCGACAGCGGCGTCTTCAGGTCGTGCGAGACGTTGGCCACGAAGTCCGATTTGAGGCGCGCGATCTCCGATTCGCGCTGCACCAGCCGGTAGGTCGCGATGAGACCGGCCGCGATCACCACCACCAGCAGCGCGAAGGCGGCCATGAACATCATGGTCTGGCGCCGCACCATGTCGCGCGGGGAGAGCCCCGCCGGCGCGTAGAGCGCCACCCGCCAGGCGGGCAGCGCTTCCCCGAAGGGCACGGTGAGCACGGGCTGGGCGCTCTCGAGCGGCTGGGAGGCGAAGACCGTCCGGCCGCTGCCGTCGAGGACGGCCAGCGTGCTCTTGCTCTCCGTCCCACCGAGCGTCTTCTCCAGCACTTCCCGGTTCAGGGCCTGCTCGTCTCGCCTCAGTCCGACCAGCAGCGGACCCCGCGGAGAGTTCGGGATCACTGCGGCGAGGATGACGTGGCCGTGAGCCTCGAGGTGGCGCCGCCCGCCGCGATCCCAGAGGCGCTGGGAGATCTCCGCCCGCAGGGCCTCGATGACGAGACCGTCGTCTCGGGACCAGCGGACCGGGTACAGCACACGCCCGTGGCGGTCGCAGAGGTAGACCGCCCCGAAGAGAGGATTGCGCGCCCGCCAGGCGTCGATCGCCTCCGGCCCGAAGCCGGGCTCGAGGGCCGCCGCGTGCAGGCCGGCGACGCCGTCCTGCTCGGCCCGCACCACCGCCATCTCCACCTTCTCGGCCGCCATCGCGGCGGTGTCGCGGGCCTGCTCGCGAAGCTGCTGCTCCGCGGCGACCTCCCAGCGGCGCAGCGAGAGATACCCCAGCGCGGCCAGCACCGCGGCCGCGGCGAACACCGCGCCGAAGATCAGGACGTGGACACGCCGAGCGCTCAACTCGGCTCGAGCAAGAGGCGCTGGATCAGCTGCTCCATCTCGGCGTAGGCCCCCTCCCCGATGTGGGTGAAGCGGACGATGCCCTTCTTGTCCACGATCACCGCCGCCGGCCAGGCCCAGTTCTGGAAGCGCCGCCAGATCGCGAAGTCGTTGTCCTGCACGACCGGGTAGCGCACCCCCAGTTCCTTGGTCGCGCTCGTCACCTTCTCGACCGGCTTCTCCCACCAGAACTCGGGCGAATGTACGCCCACGACGGTGAGCCCCCGCTGCTCGTAGCGCGCGTGCCAGTCCCGCAACTGCGGGATCACGTTCTTGCAGTTGTATCAGCCGTAGGTCCAGAACTCCACCAGGACCACGCGGCCCCGCAAACCGGCGAGCGAGAGCGGCGCGCTGTTGATCCAGGGCCCGCCGGTGATCTCGGGGGCCGGCTGGCCCACCCGGACCAGGCGGTCGGCCGACTCACTCGGCCCGGGCGCGGTCGCCATCAAGAGGATCGCCAGGCACGCGGCTCGCATCGTCGTCATCGGTCACGCCCTCCGTCGTCAGTAGTATAGGGGACGGGGGACCGGCCCGATGTCACACCCCTGTCAAATGTCGGCCCGCCCCAGGAGGCCGGGCGACCGGTGGGCAGGCCGGCGGCGCCGTGCTAGCCTCGCGCCATGGCCACGGTCGTCGCGCTGTGCGAGCTGGGCTGGCGAGCGGAGGCTGCGCTACGCCGGACGCGAGGGGCCGGCGAGGTCCTGGCGGTCCTCCGCGGCTCGCTCTACCTCACGGTGGATGCCGAGCGTGGTGGAACCGAGCTGATCTGGCTCGGCGCCGCGGGTGCCGCGCTTCACGGTCGGGCCGTCGTGACCGCGGGCCGGTTGCCCGACGTCGAGCCCGGTGAGATCGTCGAGCTCGATGCGCGAGGTGGACGGGTGTGGCGGCCGCGCCCGGCCGCCTTCTCAGCGGCGACCGGCGAACCGCGGTCGAGCGGGCGCGCGCTCATGGCCGCGCTCGGGAGCTCGGCGCCGCGGTCGAGCTTCGGCGCGCTGATGGCGGGGGTGCCCCTGGCCTTCCCGCTCGAACGCGCCACGGCCCCCGCCCGCGCCCTGGCCGAGGCCTGCGCCGGCGACGACGCCGAGGGAGCCGCCATGGCGGCGGTCGAGCTGCTCGGCCTCGGGCCGGGCCTCACCCCCGCTGGCGACGACTTCGTCGGGGGGGCCTTCTTCGCGCGCGCGCAGCTGGCAACCCGGCCCCGCGAAGGCCCCACCCGGTGGGCGCAGGCGGCGGCGGCCGTGGTCGACGCGGCCCGTGGACGCACGCACCCGATCAGCCTCGCGCTCCTCACGGATCTGGTCGGCGGTCATGGTCACGCGCCTCTCCACGAGCTCAGCCACGCGCTGGCCGGCCGGGCGCCGCTGGCCCACACCCTGGACACGGCTCGGCGGGTGACCCGCATCGGCCACTCCTCCGGATGGGATATGCTGGCTGGCTTCGTGCTCGGCATGGGCGAGCCCTGAACGCGGCGAACCGCGAGGCCCTGTCTCGGTTCCTGAGCGCGCGGCCCCGGCTCGTCGACGTGCGGCCCGCCCGCGCGGTCATCCCGGGCATGACGTCGGAGAGGATCCTGCACGCCGGCCCGCCCATCGAGTGGGCCCGTATGAGCGGCCCGCTGCGGGGCGCCGTCGTGGGCGCGCTGCTCTACGAGCGGCGTGCCGCCACCCCCGCGGACGCCGAGTCGCTGGCCGCGAGTGGGGGTCTCACGTTTGCGCCCTGCCACCACCATGCTGCGGTGGGTCCCATGGCCGGCGTGGTCAGCGGGTCGATGCCCGTCCTCGTCGTGGAGAACCAGACGGGCGGCAACCGCGCGTACGCGACCTTGAACGAGGGCCTCGGCAAGGTCCTCCGCTTCGGCGCGTACTCGGCCGATGTCCTGGACCGCCTGCGCTGGCTGGAGACGGCCCTCGCCCCCGCCATCGGCGCGGCCGTCCGCCGGGCGGGCGGGGTGGACCTGCGGCTGCTCATCGCCCAGGCGCTGCAGATGGGCGACGAGTGCCACAACCGCAATCGGGCGGCGTCGGCGCTGCTCGTCAAGACCCTGGCCCCGCACCTGGCGGCGCTCGAGCTGGCCGGAAGCGAACAGGAGCGCGTCTTCGCCTTCCTCGCGGAGAACGAGCACTTCTTCCTGAACCTGGCGATGGCGGCCTGCAAGGCATCACTCGATGCGGCCCACGGCGTGCCCGGAAGTACAATGGTCACGGCCATGGCGCGGAACGGGACCGATTTCGGCATCCGGGTGAGCGGCCTCGGCGATCGCTGGTTCACTGGTCCGGCCTCCGTCCCCGCCGGCCTGTACTTTCCGGGGTTCGGCGCCGGGGACGCCAATCCCGACCTGGGCGACAGCGCGATCACGGAAACCGCCGGGCTCGGTGGCTTCGCGATGGCCGCGGCGCCCGCGATCGTGCAGTTCGTCGGCGGCACGCCCGGCGATGCCCTCGCCACCACCCGGCTCATGTACGAGATCACGCTCGGTGAGCACGAGATCTACAAGATCCCCGCGCTGGACTTCCGCGGGACGCCGGCCGGCATCGACGTGGCCCTCGTGATGCGGACCGGCATTCTCCCGCAGATCGACACCGGCATCGCCCACCGCCAGCCGGGCGTCGGTCAGATCGGCGCCGGGCTCGTGAGGCCGCCGCTTCTGTGCTTCGAGCGCGCCCTCGAAGCCGCCGCCCAGGCCAGGAGGAACGGATGAGCCTCCGTGAGAAGTGTCTGGTGGTGGCGCTGGGCGGCAACGCCATCCTCCGCTCCAAGGAGCTCAGCCGGTACGAAGAGCAGTTCGACAACGTGCGGATGACCTGCCAGCAGATCGTCCGGCTCATCGCCGAGGGCTACCAACCGATCTTCACGCACGGCAACGGCCCACAGGTCGGCAATCTGCTGATCCAGAACGAAGCGGCGGCCAGTCTCGTGCCGACGGTGCCGCTCGACGTCTGCGGGGCCGAGACGCAGGGGCAGATCGGCTACATGATCCAGCAGGCGCTCCGGAGCGAGATGAGCGCGCTCGGCATCTCACGCCCGGTGGTGACCGTGGTCACGCAGGTGCTGGTGGATGCCGACGATCCCGCCTTCGCGACCCCGACGAAGCCGGTCGGCCCCTTCATGGCCCACGAGGTGGCCGAGCGGCGCATGCGCGAGCGGGGAGAAACGTGGGCTCTGATCGACCGCCGCGGCTGGCGGAAGCTCGTACCGTCGCCCCAGCCCATCCGCATCCTCGAGGTCGACGCGATCCGCACGCTGCTCGACGCCGGCGCGGTGGTGATCGCGTGCGGCGGGGGCGGCGTGCCCGTCCTCCGCCGCACGGATGGCCGGCTCCAGGGCGTCGAGGCCGTAGTGGACAAGGACCTCGCCGCCGCGCGCCTCGCGCTCGAGCTGCGCGCCGCCACCCTCCTGATCCTCACCGACGTGCCAGGGGTGGCGATCGACTACGGCAAGCCGACCCAGCGGTTCGTCGGGCGGATGGCTCTCACCGAGTTCGAGACCCTCCTGGTCCGCGAGCCGTTCTCGGCCGGGAGCATGGGCCCCAAGGTCCGGGCGGCCTACCGCTTCGTCCACGACGGCGGCGGCCGGGCCACGATCTGCGCGCTCGAGGATGCCCTGGCCGGGATTCGCGGCGAGGCGGGCACGATGATCGTCCCCGACGACAAGATGCAGCTCACGCTCTCCGCGTGAGACCCGCCCCCACCGGATGACGCGCCCATCCCTCCGCATCGCCGCGGAGCCATACGAGTTCGTCTGCGACCCGTCACGCACCGCGCTGCTCGTCATCGACATGCAGCGGGATTTCGTCGAGCCGGGCGGCTTCGGAGAGCTGCTGGGCAACGACGTCACCCCGCTCCGCACCGCGGTCGAGCCGACGCGCCGTCTGCTCCTGGCGTTCCGACACGCCGGGCTCCCGGTCGTCCACACCCGCGAGGGCCACTACCCCGACCTCAGCGACTGCCCGCCGTCGAAGAAGGCCCGTGGCCGGCTCCGGGTGGGGATCGGTGACCCCGGCCCGATGGGTCGCGTCCTCGTTCGGGGGGAGTACGGCCACGACATCATCGACGAGCTGCGGCCACGGCCCGGCGAGCCGGTGATCGACAAGCCCGGCAAGGGAGCGTTCTACGCGACCGACCTGGCTCGGGTGCTCGAGGCGCGCGCGATCCGGAGTCTCGTGGTGACCGGCGTCACGACCGAGGTCTGCGTCCACACCACCGTGCGCGAGGCGAACGATCGTGGCTACGAGTGTCTCGTCCTCGAGGACTGCGTGGCCTCGTACTTCCCCGAGCTGCACGCGGCCGCGGTCGCCATGATCAAGGCGCAAGGCGGGATCTTCGGCTGGGTCTCCACCTCCCGCCACGTGCTCTCCGCGCTCGAGAGCGCGACCACCGGCCGCTGAACCGTTCCTCGGATCACCTCGCCTGCCCGACGACGCCCTCCACCAGCCAGTCCATCTTGCGAAGCTCGGTGAGCGGGAAGACCTCCCCGGCCTTCACGCGCTCCACCCCCTTGTTGTCGCGCAGGGGCCCCTGGAAGACCTGCAGCTTGCCGCTCACCAGCTCGGACTTCCGGGTGTTCACGAGCTTCACCGCCTCGGGCGGCACCGCCGGCCCGAACGGAGCGATGGTCAGGTAGTCGTCGCCGAGGCCGCCCAGGATGTTCTCGCTCTTCCACGTCCCGTCCATGACCTGCTTCGCGAAGCGCGTGTAGAGCTCGCCCCACGTGAACGCGATGCCGCTGATCCAGCCCTTGGGGGCGAACTTCTGGGCGCCGATGTAGTGGTAGCCGACCGAGTAGGCGTTGCGCTTCTCGGCGGCCTGCACCACCGTGATCGGTGAATCCACGATCACTCCCAGTACGTCGACCCCCTGCTCGAGGAGAGCGCCGGCCGCCGCGGCCTCCTTGGCGGGGTCGAGGAACCCCCCGGTGAAGACGACGCGCGTCTCCGCCTTGGGATTGACGGAGCGGGCGCCGAGCTCGAAGGCGTTGACGTT
>Ga0207684_10000555_pt1 | contig 45995 bp, 45 predicted proteins | sample KBSK5501metaG_FD_184342 | JGI IMG/M metagenome (GOLD analysis project Ga0207684, IMG submission 184342) | Corn, switchgrass and miscanthus rhizosphere microbial communities from Kellogg Biological Station, Michigan, USA - KBS K5-50-1 metaG... | ecosystem: Host-associated > Plants > Roots >... | reverse complement strand
CGATCCGCACTTCAACACTCTAAAGTCTCACGAGATCATCGGCCATCCGACCGAATTGGACAGGGCGCTCAAGATGGAGACGGCCTATGCCGGTCGGAGTTGGCTTCTGCGAAGTTTAGACGACACTCAGGTCGGTAAGCCGATCGCCTCGCCGCTTGTGACTGCCTACTCGGATCCTTCCTTACCGGGATTCGGGCACTACAAATACGACCACGAAGGCACTCCGGGACGCAAAGTGGTTCACATCGACAAAGGGATCTTCAAGGGATTCATGAATAGCCGGCAAACCGCCTCGATCCTGGGAACCACGCCTAACGGCTCGTACATGGCCACAACCGCCGGGGTTGTGCCGTTGATCAGGATGTCCACCACTGTGTTCGCCGCCGGCACGTCAAATCCTCAGGACATCATTCGAGAGGTCGACAAAGGCTATTATTTGGTCGGCCATCGGATTCCCTCGATTGCCGAGTCTCGCGAGAATTTTAGGATCTCCGCTCAGAAGGTCTATGAGATCAATAAAGGCCAGATCGGCCAACTGTATCGAGGCGGCGGGATCATGGCCGATACCAAAGATTATCTCATGAAGGTGGACGCCGTCGGCCGCGACTTCCGTCTCTACCCTATCCCGAACTGTGGAAAAGGCCAACCCATGCAGAGTCGTCGCCTCGGTAATGGCGGTCCCACAATGCGAAGCCGCGCTCGCCTCACCGGACTGCAATAAGGTCTGCCATGGTCAATCTGACTACGCTTAAAGAGACCGCCGAGGAAGGTCTTCGATTTCTCCGGAGGCAAAAAGACGTTCATGAGGCCGAACTCTTTGTCGCCGATAATGCTGTCCTGACAGCACGCCTCAATTATGTTTCGCATATCCCGTGCAATGGCGTCGAGGAACCGAAGTCCATCGAATCTAATGGTTTGAGCGTGCGGGCAGTCTTCACGGACCCGAAAGGCCACCGCGTCGGGATGGGCAGCGAACCTGGAAACCTTTCGCTCGACGGCGTAAAGGCGGCACTTGATAAAGCGCGCCGCATTGCGGTGCAGGATCCGCACTTCACAAGGCTTCCTGTCCCCTCCTCAGAACGGCGAACGCTTCTGAAATATCATGACCCGGCCACCATGGAACTCACGGATACTAATCTTGTGCAGGCCGGCTGGCGGGTCCTTTCTCAAGCCTTGGAAGTCTTCGAAGAGACCGGGTCGCTCAAAACGCTGGTGTCGGCGAAACAGCGACTCCGAGATCTTGGGCTGATCGTCGGCGGGGACGTGACCATCTTGCAGGAACGCATCGCGATCGGATCTTCACAACTACCGAAGGTCCAAACGGATGAGTCGAGCTTAATTGCCTCCTTTATCACGGCGATGGTCGAGCGTGAAGACGCGAAGGGCACCGGTTTTTCCTGCTCGACGCACCTCAACAAATTCCGTGGCGAGGCAGGCGCCGAGGCTGCGCGAAACGCAGTGGCTGCCGTCGGTGGCGTGCGCATCAAAGACGGCGAGTACCGAGTTATCCTCGGACCTCAGCCAGTTGCAGATCTTCTCAGTAATCTGGTGGTACCCAGTCTCAGCGCCGATGCCTTCTACGATCGCAGTTCTACTTTTCACGGCCAACTCAGCCGACAAGTAGCTAATGAGATGGTGAGCATCTATGACCACGGCGCGTTGCTGGGGCAGATCGGCAGCAAAGGCATCACCTGCGAAGGCTTACCCACAGGTCGCACCGACCTCATTAAGGATGGCATTCTGGTCGGCCTTCTTTCCAGTTTCTATGAAACGGAACGGCTGCTGAGCGACCCCGATGCCAAAGAAAAATTGGGCCTCGCGCCCCAGCAGTTGCGAAATGCGCTCGTTCCTCGGAATGGATTTCGGTCCTCGTCCGCCGGCGGCCGGCGGTTCGACGTATCACCGTCCGTGGCAGCCACAAACGTGTTCATCAAGGGATGTGATGACAAAACTCTTGACCAACTCATTCGCCAGGTCGAAAACGGCGTTTATATTGGCCGGATCTGGTACACTTATCCGATTAATGGCTTGCGGGCTGGAGATTTCACCTGCACTGTGGTCGGAGATTCGTTCGTGATCCAGGATGGAAAATTGGCGGCACCCCTCAAAGCGAACACGGTCCGGATCAATGATAACATCCGTCAGGTCCTACAGAATGTCATCGGCATTACCCAGAAGAGCCGTCCCACAGTCGTATGGGATGGGGACGAAGTGGTGCACGCTCCCGAAATTGCGGTCTCGCGCCTCAAACTCGACGGCATAGCCGGCTATATGGATTCACTTCAATGAGCCCGGATAACCAGATTCCCAGAGATCCTGATCTCATTCATCCCACGCCGGCGGGACAAGAGCCGCGTCCAATGGGCAAGGAGCCTGTCCCGGCAGGCGAAGGGCGGGCGGGTGAAATAGCGGCTGGGGCGGGCGGGTACAATACTGGCGCGCCAGGCGGCATTCACAATCGGCCTCCGATTCCGGGCTCCGGCGAAAAGGCGGAGTGCCCTAAATTCATGAGCCACGGCCCCTGCGGCGGGGTCCGCAAAGGCGGCTATTGCGAGGTTTTCCCGGAAATGATGTGCCCCTGGGTCGTGATGTATTTTGACCTGGAGAAACTGGGCAAGACCGAATGGATGACACAGGTATGAAGCGAGACCGCTCGGCGCGAAGGACGAATACCCGGCCGACCGGCGGGTACACCGAGCGGCACGCCGAAAGTGGCATTGACGCGCGTCTCGCAGAGATTGAGACCTGGCCGAATCAATTTAAGAATTACGAGATCACGATCGAGGTGCCGGAGTACACGGCCATCTGTCCGAAAACCGGCCTTCCGGACTTCGGCATGATCCGCGTCACCTATCGGCCCGATAAACGATGCGTGGAATTGAAGTCCTTCAAGATGTATATCCACGCCTACCGCAATCTCGGTATTTTCTATGAGAATGCCGTGAACCGTATTTTGAAGGACCTCGTGGCGGCCTGCCAGCCGGTTCACGCGCGCGTGACGGGCGAGTTCACTGCGCGCGGCGGCCTTCGCAGCATCATCGAAGCCAGATACCCCTAAGTCTTCTTTACACAACCTCTGTTAAGGAGAGCCTGCCCTGTTGTGCTGGACAAACTCCAGGTAAAGCGACATGGCAGCGGGATGGACTCTCAATTCATCGTGAGTCAAACCGGGCAACTTGTGATTTACGGCGCCTTGCAGAGCGGGACTGTCCTGATCTCCGACGGGCATCGAGAATAACCAGGGCAGATAAAACGGATCGCTGCCCGTGCCATCGTAAATAGTCATATACTTCGTCGGGCCGGGCGCCTCTTGCTCACCATGAGGACCGTTGAGGTTTCTCAGCCAGGGTGAACCCGGTGTTATTTCGTCGCAGCCCATAAAATCTCTCCAGCCGACAAACCAGAATAACCAGGCGCGGCGACAGACGGTCGTCCCATGATTGGGGCCGGCGATGGCCACAACATGCGCGATGCGCTCGTAGAACTCAGGGTGCTCGAACATCATTTGCCTGATGAGGGTGACCCCCAAGGAATGAGCGATCACATCGATCTGAGGCGATCCCGTATAAGACACGACGGCATTCGCAAAGGAAATCAGATCAGGGATGTTCGGCTCAGCGGCAGTTCGGCACTGGGACACCGGAGGTAGATCTTTGGTCGCCTTGCCGTTATACGACAGCGTCCACAACTCCTGCATCGAATAGCCAGCGTCTAAGAATCGTTGCTTGACACTCTTGCCCGCTTCATCCCAATCACTGGCATCGCGGGTGTTGCCGTGAACAAAGATGACGGGGCGATGGCGCAATGGATGCCCTTTGACCATGCCGCCCCAGCCCCCCAGGCGGTATTGCCATTCTTTGTCCTGCAATACCGGAAAATCAGGGGCGAACGCCACATCTGCCACTGGAGGCCGGCAGTGAGCCACCTTGTGCGTCGCGGCTGCCCTCTCGAAGGGCCACAGCAGCAACATCATCAAGCAGGTCGCCAGTAGCACATATGGCCGGAAGGAAAAAATGTGCGCCCCGCGTTATGAGTCCTCAATCACCGGAAGTATAAAGCAGCACGGTACCTGATAAATAGGTTCTTGCATCTGGCGCAAAGGACGTGCGACAAGGGGTGACCGCTGGGAGCGGTACTCCCATCGGAGACTTAATTCGAGCGAGCAGAATGTTAGGACACCCGGAGAAAATATGAACACACAACAGAGGGTCATCGTCAGCGCTGTGCGGACTCCGATGGGAAGCTTTAGCGGAGCCTTCAGCAACATACCGGCGACGAAGCTGGGCAGCATCGCGATAGCCGAAGCGTTGAAGCGCATCAGCGTATCCGGAGAGCAGGTCGACGATGTCTATGTGGGCTGCGTTCTGCCCGCTGGGCTTGGTCAGGCCCCTGCGCGGCAGGCAGCGATGGGCGCCGGCATTCCTCATTCTGTCGGAGCCACGACGGTGAATAAGGTGTGCGGCTCAAGTCTCATGACCGTCATTATGGCGGAACAGGCAATTGCCTTGGACAAGGCGAAGATTGTGGTAGCGGGGGGAATCGAGAATATGACCCGAGCGCCCTATCTTTTGGAGAAAGCCAGACAAGGTTATCGCCTGGGTCACGGTGAGATCACGGACAGCCTGATCAAAGATGGGCTGTGGGACGTCTACAATAATTTCCACATGGGGGACGGCGGGGAACTCTGTGCCAAGAAGTACGGTGTGACACGAGCGGAGGCGGATGACTTCGCCCTGGAGAGCTATCGGCGTGCGCAGGAAGCGATCGCCACCGGCGCCTTCAAGCGCGAGATCGTACCGGTGGACGTGCCCCAACGCAAAGGTCCTCCCACGCCCATTGCTGAAGATGAAGAGCCGAACCGGGTTGACATCAGCAAGATGCGATCGCTGAAACCGGCGTTTCAGGAGACCGGTGTCCTGACCGTCGGTAACTCGCCCTCCTGTAACGATGGGGCAGCGGCGTTGGTGATCATGGCGGAAGATGAAGCGAAGGCGCGTGGACTTCGACCGATGGCGCGCATTATCGGATATGCGGGAGCCGCTCTGGCGCCGGAATGGTTTACGATCGCACCGATTGAAGCGATCAAGCGCGTCTTGAAGCAGACCGGACTGTCGATCAGCGACATAGATCTCTTCGAAATCAACGAAGCGTTCTCCGCGGTGGCGCTTGCGATCAACCGGGAATTGGGGCTGGACTCGAAAAAAGTCAACGTCCACGGCGGAGCGGTCGCGCTCGGCCACCCGATAGGGGCGACGGGGGCGAGGATCCTGACCACGCTGCTCTACGCATTGGAGGCAAAAGGGGGCCGACGCGGGCTGGCGAGCCTCTGTATCGGCGGAGGGGAAGCGCTGGCTGTGATCGTCGAACGAGAAGATTAGCCGCGCTCTTTCACCCACTGCGCGATGAGGGGCGGGAGATCCCGCTGCACCTTGCCGCTGACATACATGCCGATGTGCCCGACGGGGAAGGAACGCAACGTGTAGTCGCTGCTGCCGATATACTGCCCCAACGCGATGGAGGACGGCGGAGGAACCAGATGGTCTTGCTCAGCGTAGATGTTCAGCAGGGGTAGCCGAATCTTGCTCAGGTCCACGGGCTTTCCCCCGATCTTCACTTCGCCCTTGATCAACTTATTTCCCTGGTAGAAATCCTTCATGAACTGCCGGTACGTTTCTCCGGCCTGGTCGGGACTGTCAAAGATCCATTCCTCCATGCGCAAGAAGCTTCGCAATTTCTCTTCGTTGTCCAAGATGTCGATCATTTCGAGATACTTGCCAACGCCCAACTGAAAGGGCTTCATCATCAAGAAGCCCAGATTCATAAACTCCCCGGGGATATTGCCAAAAGCATCCACTAGGGCGTCAATATCCATGCCTTTCGCCCCGGCGTCGCACCCCGCCCATAGGTTCGATAAGCCTTCGTTCACGTGAAAATCGACTGGCGTCACCATCGTGATGAGGTTTTTTACCTTGTCCGGATGGAGCGCGGTATAGCAAAGACTTAGGGTGCCTCCCTGGCAGATGCTGAGGACGTTGATCGGGTCTCCGCCATGGCGTTCGCGGACCACATCCACACAGTTCTCGATATAGCCGTTGATATAGTCGTCGAGCGTCAACCACCGATCGCCTCTGCCGGGGTACCCCCAATCAATCAAATAGACGTCCATGCCGAGTTTGAGCAGGTTGCGCACCAAGGATCTGTCTTCCTGCAGGTCCACCATGTACGGGCGGTTAACGAGCGCGTACACGATGAGGATCGGCACCCGGAAAGGGTGCTCCACCATCGGGGTGAAGCGATACAGAACCAGATTGTCTTCCCGGTAAATCTCTTCTTTGGAGCTCGCCCCGACTTGAATGTCCTGCTCACGGATCCGACCGAGATTCTCGATCCCCTTGAGAACCTTTTGGTTGAAGTCGATCAGTTCGCGAGCGGTTTCGTGAGGATTTCGAAGTAGAGGAAACGGTATCACCATGTTCTCCTTGTTGCTGGTTCCCTGCGAGGGACGGTCGGCCGGCTCATGCGGTGTCTTTCGGGAGATCCACGGGCATTCCGCTGTCGGCGGCTTGAGGAGCCTGGGCCGAAGACTCTCGCTTGATCCCCTGTAGCGCTTTCTTGAGCTCCTTCACATCTTTGCGTAGATCGTAAATTCTCCGATAGGCTTCATCCAGCTCGCTGCGCGAAGCGAGATGACTGGCCTTCAAACAGGCGTCCACGATTTCACGCTCGCGAAGTCTATAGGCGGTGGCCGTGTTGACTAAACGCCCCTGGATCCGAATGTACTCGTCTGAGCGGAACACGTCCGTGAAGACCTGGTCTACGATTTCGATCCACAATTGCAGCAGTGTCTTGACGCTCGGCACCGTTTCGCCCTTTTCAGCAAGGGCCACAAGCCGTCGCATAAACTCTTCGAAAGCGTGCGTCCAGGTTTCGCCGAGCGAGACGTGGTATTCGAAACTCGCCCGCCGGTAATCCAACCACGCGTCGAATCCCTTGAGGATGTCCTCATTTATTTCACGCGTGAGTCCCAGCGTGGGGCTTGCAAGCATTCGACCGAACGTACTCTCATAAGCATCCCAGTACAGCTTCTGCATCTCCATCAACGCTGAACCATTGCCGGTAGAAGCCTGCCCAAAGTTCCACGGCGTCTGCCGCAAGGACATCGCCCAGGGCTGGACGAGCCCCTTCCACTGTTCACAGTACAGCCGCCAGAGTTCGTCGGTATCCTGAAACGCCTTCTGCATCTCTTGCGGGAATTGAACGAGCTGCTGGCGCAAGTTCTCGGTATAGCTTCGAAGAGCCGTTGGCCAGTCCTCACCGGACTCGGTCTTCGAAGCGATCGCCGTCCATGCTCTGAGTGAAATCTCCAGAAAGCGGAGCATTTTCTCCTGACTCGCCAGCAGTTGTTCGGCCACATGTTTGGCAACCTGCTCGCTCTCTGCGGTCCAGGTTTTGAAACCCTCGGTTGCGACTCCCCAGGAGACGGGCATCGGGGAGGAAACGCCCGGCATCCCATCAAACCAGTTTGTCCACAGCTGCTTCTGAGTTTCCGTCAAGGCCTTGATCATCGTTTCAGTCTGCTCAGTCCACTGCACGGCGTTCCCCCCAAACTATTGCACCCGATCTTCTCACCCACCCACCCCGGCCCGGCTCCGCCATCTCACTCGCCCGACATTCCACCCGGCCCACCCGGGTCGGCCAAGACCGATCCCTTTTCCCGTAGGCCTGCCAAGACTGGCTCTTTCCCCCGAGGGACGGAGCCCTTTGCCACGCTGCTGCTCTTACGATTTCTTGCTCGCTTGCCCTGCGGTCTTCAACCATTCCGTCTGGGCAGTCTGTGCCTTCTGAATGGTCTCCTGCCAGCTCTGCAAGAATTTCTGCGCGTCTTGGGTCCAGTTCATCATGTTGGAGGCATCAAGCTTCTTGGCGAACTCGAACCAGTTCCCCCAGAGCTGCTTCTGCGTTTCCGTCAAGCGGGTGATCATGTCCTGCCCCTGCTTGGCCCATTCCGCGATCTCCTGAGGCGTGCCCTTCGCGGTCGTGACATTCTCGGCCCAGCCGCGTGCTGATTCAACCTGCGCGTCCAGAACCTTTTGTATCGTTTGGTTCCACGTGTCCACAGTCTTTTCCCATACGGCCGTGGAGGGAGACTTTCCGAAGCCTTGCATGGCTTTCAGGGAGTCCTCCCACATCTTTTTTTGCGCTTCAGTCCAGCTCTTCAACATGTCCTCGGATTGTTTGGTCCACTCCATCGTTTCCATATCAATCTCCTTTGTGTGTGTTTTCTCTCTTCCCCGTCGTGAAACTAATTGTGCCACTCTACCACTACTACATGTAGAATCCGCCGTTGATGCCCATGACCTGCCCTGTAATATAGGAGGACTTCTCATCCGCCAAGAAGACAATCGCTCTCGCAATCTCCGATGGCTCCGCCAGCCGCCCGACAGGGATGCTGTCCACAATCTTGTCCATCACGTCTTTGGGAATCTTGTCTGTCATCGCCGTCTTCACAAACCCTGGAGCGATGGCGTTGACGGTAATCCCCTTCTTGGCCGTTTCCAGGGCAAGCGCCTTGGTGAACCCGATGATCCCGGCCTTGGCCGCAGCGTAGTTCGTCTGCCCAAAATTCCCCTTCTGTCCGACGACAGAACTGATGTTAATGATCCGTCCATAGCCGCGCTCCAGCATTTGCCCGATCACCGCTCGTGAACAGTAAAAGACCGAAGAAAGATCAACTCCAATAACCTTGTCCCACTGGTCAGGGGACATGTTTCTCATCGTCTTGTCGATCGTGATGCCGGCATTATTGATCAACACGTCGATGCGGCCAAAGTCCTTGGTGACCCTTTCAACGAGGCTCACCGCCTCGTCAGACCGGGACACATCGGCCTTATAGAGGCTGGCGCGAAATCCCTGACGGGTTAATTCCTTCAGATACTCTTCCGCGTCCTCATCCCGCTCAACAAGATAGTTCAGAGCTAGAACCGCTCCCTCTGCAGCCAAGTGGAGAGAAATAGATCGTCCAATCCCCCCCACTGCGCCCGTGATGAGAGCGACACGGTCTTTCAAAATAGTTCCCATCTACGATGACTCCTATGGCAGCCATAGTCTCGACTCCGTGAGGAGCGAGTGGCTTAGGCAGAGATAACTGTGTCCATGGCCTTCTTGTTCAAATCGGCGGCATATTTCCGCGAGGGCCGAGCCAGGGCGTTTTGATAGTAGTTGAATGCGCTTTCTGTCGCGTCCGCCGCGCTCTTGAAGATAGGGTCGGCGTTGGTATGAAAGGAGCGCACGAGCTGCCGTGACCACTCGACGAACGGTGATCCCGCGCCTGCTTGGCCCTGAATCTGGTCCAGCCATTTCTCATACCCTTGCAGGATTTGCTGCGAACCGCTGATCCCTTGCTTCACCGTCTCTTTCAGAAGACGCTCGGTCTGCTCTTGAGACTGAAAGAACGCTTCCAGCCCGTGCAGGTAACTCTGCTTCCAGGCTTGGCTCATGCCTCTCACATCACAGTTGCCTGCGGCTCTCGCGAACTCTTCGCTGGTCCGCTTTATGTCTTCGGCCGTCGCTTGCCCGGTCTTTTGCAACTCCTCCGCTGTCTTTTTAATGTCTTCAGCCGCCATTGTTGATCTCCTTTGTGGTTGTGTCTTAGGTCCTTCTTCAGACAAACGATGTGATCGCTTGATTGTTCCGGCCGCCATGGCCTTCCCCTGACCTCTGTTTTGGGACTGGCTCGCTCCGCTGTGCGGGCCTATTGCAAACTTCTTTTTCTTAGGGCTTGCCATACAGCTAGCAGAGCTCCACGGCAAGGGCGACGGCGCCTCCACCTCCGATGCACAGGCTCGCGATTCCCCGCTTGCCGCCTGTGCGCTTTAATGCATGCAGTAGCGTGGCGAGAATGCGTGCGCCACTCGCTCCGATCGGATGACCAAGGGCCACCGCGCCACCATGAACGTTGACACGATCTGGATCCAGGCGGAGGTCTTTGATGGCTGCCATCGTCACGACCGCAAACGCTTCATTGATCTCGTAGAGGTCGATTTGATCCGCATTGAGCTTCAATTTCCGGAGAAGGACCTGAATCGCTTCGACCGGCGCTATGGTAAACCATTCGGGGGACAGGGCCTTTTGGCTGTACCCGAGGATCCTCGCCATGGGCGTGACGTTGAGAGCCTGCAGCCGATCCTCGGCGACGATGACCATGCCGGCCGCGCCGTCATTGACGCCTGATGCGTTTCCGGCCGTGATAGTCCCTCCTTCTTGAAAGGCGGGCGCTAACCCCCTGAGCTTGGCTTCATCGAAGCGTTTTAGCCGTTCATCCTGGAGTACAAGATGGTTCCCCGCCTTTGTCCGGATCTCCACAGGCACGATCTCCTCGCAGAACCATCCGCGTTCTTGGGCTTTGAGCGCCTTGCCGTAACTGCGGGCCGCGAAATCATCCTGTGCCTCGCGCGAGAATTCGTATTTTGCAGCGCACAGCTCGGCGTACGAACCCATGTGCACATCCCCATAAGCATCCCAGAGTCCGTCTTTAATGATGCTGTCCACGAGCTCGCCGTGTCCCATCTGGTATCCAGACCTGGCTTTTTTCAACAGATAGGGCGCTCGACTCATGCTCTCCATCCCTGCCGCCACCACCACCTGAGCCGAACCTGAGCGTATCGCATCGGCGGCTATCATGACCGCCTTAAGACCCGACCCGCACACTTTATTGATGGTTGTCGCATCCACGCTGTCGGGAAGGCCTGCGCCTTTTGCGGCTTGGCGCCCGGGCGCCTGTCCCAGACCCGCCGATAGAACGTTCCCCACGATCACTTCATCAATTTTTCGAGGTTCAATCCCTGTACGCCGGACAGCCTCTTGAATCACGCAACTCCCCAGCTCCGTCGCGCTCACGGAACTCAGCGCGCCGTTCAGGTTGCCGATAGGAGTGCGCACGGCTGCTGCGATGAAAGACTCTTGCATTACTCACCATCCTTTTCTTGGTTGGTTAAAACGGCTGAGAATGAGCACAGCACTTGCCCTTTTGGAACGAGTGTAGCCTGCCGACGTCTCGGCCCAATGACCATCCCGTTACGGTCATGTAAACTATTGTGAAAGTAGGAACGACAGAACGGAGCGAAGACTTAACGAAAGAACGTGGACGTCTTCAGCACGACTGTACCGATCAGATCCCTACCGCACGCACAAACCACCACGCATCTAGTATTTGTACACTTCAAAGTCAGACTCTAACGCAGTGATGTTGGGCACTATACCACTCCGGTTTTGCCAAATGCAAGTGGTATTTTGCAGTGGCCCAGGCCTTCTCACGCAGCTCTCTTGATCCGTTCGGAGGATAAAATGGCATAGGGTCTTTCCATCAGCAATAGGTCTTTCGGCAGTACCCAGCGCTCCAAAATCCCTTCGCCTCCACAGTCTGGACACGTCCAGCGCGGTGCCGTGCATTGACACTCCCAGCGGATGAGAATTTCCTCTGCCTCGCTTTGCACATCACACAATAAACTCTTCATCGTTGGTTTCCTTTTCACAAGCTATTCAAATGATTCTAAGGAGGACTTCTCAGGAAAGGCATGACCGCAAGCTCGGCAGGTCACGAAATAGAAGGCTTCACGGACGGACATGACGATGCGGAAGTCTAAATTGACTCCGCGACTCTGGCAGCGGGGGCAGGGAATTGTTTTCAGCACATAGGGCACATCCGGCTGCGTCCGCTGATAAAACTCCATGTCCGTATGTACAGGAAAGAGATATCGACATTTCAAACAGACGCCCTTCCACTCGCCATCAGATTGCATACTCCGCCGATCGATGCCGAACGCATTCGTCTTGCAGATCGCGCAGTGGACAGCGCTCAGGCGTGATTCGACTTCTTCCACGGTCAAGCTGGTCATGCAATTGTCCCTGACATGATCAATCCGGGCTGTCAGGCTGCCCGAAAGACCGCGAGCAAATCACTCAATGCCATCGTCTTGTTTTTCAGTGCGGCCCGCTCCGCTTTCACTGTTTCCATCGTGGCCGTCTTGCCATCGGCGCCCGTGAGGCAGGCCGCCGAGAGCGAGAGCACCCGAACACACTCCTGCTCCACCTTACTCTTGACCACCCGGTTCACCGATAGTATCTCCATCATCTTGGCTCGCGTGGACGAGAGATGCGCCTGAAGTTCGTGTCCCGGAAAGGTTTGGCGTGCGGCCTCGTTCAGACAGCGGTCCAGTTCTTGCGCCAAAAAGACATACAGCCTCACCAGCGTTTCAGTGATCTCGATGTAACTATTCGTCGTAAGTTGGCTGTTCATCTCGCCCTCCTCTGCAAGAACTCTTTTAGAACCTGGACCCAACCGCTGGTTTCCACTCCGAGTAAAACTCTGTATAGGAACCGATCCATCTCGCATACCAGAGATCAACCCACTTGCGGACTTCTTCCTTCGTCTCCCCATAACGCTTTTCGACGGCGATGTGAAACTTGTCTTGATCGCCTTCAATCTGCAGGAGATCATCCACTGTGAATTTTCCCCAATGCTTTTTGACATGTCCCTCAAGTTGCTCCCAACTCGCTTTGAATTGCTCTTTGTTCATGGCGCTCTCCTTTGTATGCTCAAACCACCACTGTGACTCGACATTTTCAGGCTGACCTTAGCAATACCGTAACACCGACAATAGCCGTGAAAGACTCTGGCGTAGGAGCGTCGGAGACTGGGAAATCGATCGCGCAAGGAAGGATTAGGAAACGCGATGGATAGGATAGCCTGCGGGGCTCAAACTGTCGTGCCTTAAGGGTACATGGGAAGAGTTGCTCCGGTCAAGCGATGATTTTCGCCGGGTCTGCGTAATCCGCTGGGGGTCGTTTTACTGCTTCGGCTCCTCTTTTTTCTCCTTGGAAGGAGCCGCCGGCGAAGAGCCGCCGTGAGAGCGGTCCATTGCGCCTTTGCCTTCCCGCATGTCCCCTCCCGGGGCCCCATGAGACCTTTGCATGTCGTGCATCATTTTCTCATGCTCGGCTTTTAGTTTCTCACGCTGCTCGGGCGTCAGAACTGCTAAGGCATCGCGCTTGGCCTTGATGACCGCCATCCGGAGACCGCTCCGCAGAGCCTCACTCTGCTTGACCTTGGTTTCCAAAGCTGAGAGATCCGCCTTGTCGTCTTCCGCTAATGCGGCAAGTTCCGCTTCCGCCACTTTGATGTCGGCTTCGGCGTGAATGCGCGCCCGGGTAAACTCCATTTGAAGTCCCTTCAGTTTGGTCATCTGCTCCCCACTAAGCCCGATTTCCTTCTGGTGCTTCAGAAGATGACGAAACAAATGCCCCGCTGTCTGATGATGCTCACCCATCCCGTATCCGCCTTCGTAGCTTCCCATGGCGGCGTGATCCCGGTCGGCGCTGGCGAGACCGGCCATGCCTAAGACCAGGAGCACACTGACGGCGCATCCCGATAATATTCTCATGAACATGAATTCCTCCTTGGCTGATTCCGTAGCAGTGCAGTCTTGGCTGCACTGCGTTTTGATTGCAGTTTCGGTCGGCACGTTAGTGCCTCGGGATATCCCCAGCCGGAGAAGAACCCAAATCCGCGTGACGACTGAGGCTGTTGAGAAAAAGACGATAATCGACAAGCAGGCTCGGGGGAACCGCCCCAAAGACTTCTTCTACAAATCCGGGCTTGCGATCAAAGACGAACTCGGCCGGCTCGAACGTCACGCTAAAGCGCTGCGGCGCCACCGCGAGCTCGGGACTGTCGCGATCATAGGCCGGGACGCCGGGAATCACATCCACCCCATTTCGAAAATTGGCAAGACTGATATGCATCAGCTGACCGGTCACGAACAGCGTACCCGAGGTTACTTCCCGACGGATATTCGTACGGCGGTCTGCAATGTAAAAAACGATCCGGTCATGTTGGTTCGCTTCTTCAAAAGCCCGGACCAATGGAGGAACGACGCGCGCTAACGATTCGGGATCAAACAGGGGAACCGCCTTCAGCGGCCCGGTTAGAAGGTTCTGCAACCACCCCGCCTTATATTCCACCTGGACGTGCTGAAGAATCGCTGTAAGGTCTTGTACGGTTAACGGGACCGGATGGTCATAAGCCGCCAAGGGATCGGCCACCAGCTTCACGAGGATCTCATCTTCAACAGGTTGAAGGGTAGTCACATATGAACTACACGCGACCAGAACGAGCAGGAAGGCTCCGGCGATGGGCGCCAATCCGTACCACCTCATGGCTGCGGCCTGACCACGACGGTCATTTCAACACGCTCCAAAGGATTATCATTCCCATCTTTACGGACACCGAGGATCCTGTCCACCGTGTCGAGCCCCTGGCTAACCTCGCCGAAGACGGTATACTGCCAATCCAACGAGCCGCAATCGTCGGCGCAGATGAAAAACTGCGACCCTGCGCTGTTCGGGTCGTTCCCGCGAGCCATGGACAGTGTGCCACGCCGATGAGGACGACTGTTGAATTCCGCCGGGACAGTATACCCCGGGCTCCCTAACCCGTGCGTCCCGCGATTTGTGCCTTTGCTGTTCGGATCCCCACCCTGGATCACCTTGAGCCCGGGCGGATTCACCCGATGAAAGGTCGTTCCATTGTAAAATCCGATATCGGCCAACTTCAAAAAGTTCTCGCAATGCCGGGGAGCAACCTCGAAATACAGCTTCAGCTCGATCTCCCCGTGCTTCGTCGAGATCAACACTCTCGTATCTTTCTTCGCAAATGTATCCATGCTGAATATCGATTAATGCGCGGGACCAACGAGTCTTGGGGTGGTGCCGAGACCTTGGTTGATGGGACTCCAATGCCCTCCGTGATCCTCGGTCTTGAAGATGCCAGCGTTTGTGCCGGCATACAGCGATCCATCCTTCCCGACAGCGAACGCTTGAATGGAACGCTCCCGCAGGCCCTCGTTGATGGACACCCAGGTCTTGCCTTGATCGAGGCTGCGAAACATTCCCTGACCGGTTCCTGCAAACCAGGAAGGTCCGCCGATCGACAAGGCTCGGATCGACGCATTCTCCACCCCCTTTCCCAGCAGCCGCCAGGAATCACCGCGATCGCTGCTCACATACACGCCGTTGTCGGCGGTACCCGCATACAGGCTGCCACGGTCATCGGCCACGAGAGCCCGCACGAAATTCTCCGGCAGCCGATCGCGAGGGTGCGACAACTGAGTCGCGGTAATCCGCATCCATTTCGAAGTGCGCAGATGCTTGCGGTAGATGCCCATTCCGGTCGTCCCCGCATACATGGAACCTTCAGCATCGATGGCCAGGGCCCGGATCAATAGATTATTCAGGCCGTCATTGTCCGAGACCCACTTTTCGCCGCCGTTCGTGGATCGATACACTCCAGAACCGGTCCCCGCGAACAGTGCTCCCTGATGATGTACCAGGACATGAGTCTCGAGCCGTTCCAAACCAGCGTTCACCGACGTCCAGGTCTTCCCCTGGTTGCGGCTTCGAAAGATTCCGCCGCGCAGCGTTCCCGCAAAGACCGACTGATCGGGCGCGACGGCCATCACATACACAAAGGGATCGCTCAATCCCTCATTGGCCGTGCGCCAGGTTTTGCCTCCATCCTCGCTCCGGAAGATCCCCGCGCCGAAACTTCCGGCATATACAAGTTCGCCTTCGCCGAGGGCCAGGGACTGAATGCTGACAAATCCTATGTCACCGAGGCCGGCAATGTCCCGGGGTTTGTCCTCCGCTCCCGCCAGAGAAGCGGCAATTAGAAAGAGAAGCATCAGGACGGCAATTGCTGCCTGGCTGCTCTTTGTCCATTTTTTCATAACACTCTCTTCCCGGCAGTTCCTGCCGGTAGATCGACCTCGATGTCCATGACGTTGCGAGCCGGCGGCCTGCCGAACATCTTCGCGCTGAGAATGCCGATCTCATACAACAGGATGAGGGGCACCGCCATCAACAGTAAATTAAACAGGTCGGTCGTCGGCGTCAGAATCCCCGCGATAATCAGATTGATGACAATCGCATATCGACGATAATGCGACAGCTGCTCAGGGGTGATCATCCGCAATCGCGATAACAGTGTGATCGCAAGCGGCAACTCGAACGCCAACCCAAAGACCAAAAGAAATTTGACGTTGAAATCGACGTAAAAACCGACACCCAATTGCGGCACCAGCGAGCGGTCTATGCCGAACTGCAGCATGAACTGCAGTGACAGAGGCACAACCACAAAGTTGGCGAACACCACGCCCAAAGCAAAGAACCCGAAAGCCACCATGAGGAAGGGGATGATCAACCGCTGCTCGCCTGGTAGGAGAGCAGGTTCTAGGAACTTCCAAATGTGGTAGAGGATCACGGGCATGGCCAGAACCAGGCCTCCCAATAAGGCAACCTTGATCGAAGCAAGGATCGCCTCCGTAGGCGCGTAGAAGATCAGATCCTGGGGATAGGGTTTTTTGAGCCACGCGATCATATGGTCGGCATACGGGAAGGTGACAAGGCACGCCGCAAGAAACGTCGCCCCGCTCCAATAGAGCCGGCGTTTTACCGAATAGATGTGCCGCTGGAGCGGCGTCCGTACAGGCTCTGCCTGCGCCATGTCACCCCGTCCCCGTCATTCCACCCATTACTATGAAAGCACTGGGTGCCCCGGACCATCCCTCCCGGAGCACCTCTGCGCTTCTGACCCCTGGCCTTTACGATCGCCCCGCCGAGAGAGGTCGGTGCTGCTTGAACTGCCTGACAATTTCCGCCATCTTGTCTTTCGTCGAAAGTTTTTCAAATTGAATCTGTTTTTTCCGGATCTCCTCGTCGGGGGTCAAGATGTGTAGTTTGGTCAACTCCGCAAGCTGGTCTTCCAGCCGTTGATGAGTTTCCTCAAGTACCCTGAACTCACTATGCTCCCTGCGTACGACTTCCAGGACGGCCGGGTCTTCACTCAGCATAATGTCCCCTCCTTTCTCCAGCATCATAATCACAGCATCCTCATGCGGATGCTCATAGTATCCTCGGCGAAGGCTTTTGCGCTTGAAACCGAAACCCTCATACAACCCTTGTGCCGCGACGTTGGAGGCACGGACCTCAAGCAAAGCCGTCTGCGCCCCTTTCGCGGCCGCGATCGACAAGGTCTGCCGCACCAACTCCTTAGCGATCCCCCGCCGACGCAGCTCCGGGCGAACCACCAAGTTCATCAGGTGCAGTTCTTCAAACACGACCCAAAACATACTATAACCTACCAGAACCCCTTCGGACACTTCGTTCCACTCCTGATTCTCGGCTCTGGCCGCGAGATTCGTCGCGAATACGTTATCTCGCAATTCACCGAGAAACATCTTTCGCGTCCATGGTTCGGTAAACGAGCGCTGCTCGAGCGCGATCACCTCCTCAAGATCGCTTTCATGCATCGGAATCACCTTCACTCTGACTTCCTCATTCCACCCGCCTACCCATTTCACCCACCCATCCCTCGGCCCGCCAAGACGGGCCGTTTTCCCATGGCCCGCGCGCGCTTCCGTAGCCATGAGGTCTCGGCCGAGTGGCGTTAGGATGGACGGACGCTTTTCCCAGTTTACCGGCTGGCCTTCATAAGTCGCTCCAAGGGCGACTTCACCAGCCCTTTTTCCCAGTTCGTCTCGGCCTCAGCACGGCGAAGATACACCGGCACCACTTCTCGGCTCGTTCCTGTCTTTGCCTTCTGAAGTTGTCCGAAAGCGAGTCGGGCCACCAGCGCCGCCGTGGGAACGGCCTTACAGCCTTCATCCGTCACTCGCGCCCGGCCCTGAAATGCCACTTCGAGACGTTCACGATACCGGGCCACTCCGTCGCCGATCAGATGGATTTCACCGGCCATCAGTGCTAATGCCTGCAGCGCGATTGCTTCCGGACTTAAAACGGCCTCCGGGCACAGCTGCCGAAGCTCAGCGCCGGTGTATTGATAGAGCCCCGCATAGACCTCGCCGCGACCTGCATCAAGCAGGGCGCAGACAATTGCTTTCTGAAGCCCATATCCCGCGGCCAGGGCTTCTAAGGTCGACACACCGATCAAGAGCGCCTGTGTCCCCAATATCATGCCTTTCGCAGTCGCAAGCCCGACCCGCACGCCGGTAAAAGAACCCGGCCCGACCGACACGGCGATCGCTTCAATTGCGCTGGGAGCGACACCTGCCTTCCGCAAAACCGAATCAATCATCGGCAAGAGCTTTCCGCCCCGACTTCCGGCTCCCGACCAGGCAGCCTCCACCAAGACCTGTTGATCGCCCAAGAGAGCCACACTTTGCGATGCCGTAGCAGTCTCGATTCCAAGTATCCGCATTAATCATCCGTCTGCATGAAGCGGTTTCCTGCTAGAAATGGTCTCAAGAAGGAAACCACCCCGGCGTGAGATGAGAGCCTGGGGAAACCGGCCAGAGGTTCATTTTCCGGAACGCCCCAGTCCTGAGGCGAGAGTGACGGGTTGGAAACAATCTCACGAAAGGTGAGCACCAGTTTTGCTCGGCCGTTGGCGTCCTCGGCTCGAACCAGGTAAGGGCGAACAATGGCAACAGTCTGTCCCTTCGCGTTCGCGGCCGTGGAACCGACGGGCCGATAATCTTGAAAGAGGACCGTGGCCAGCGTCTGTCCCGAGGAGTCTAAAAGCTCCTCGCGGACCAGTTCCAGCGTGCCCTGATCGAACCACAGGCGGCGCGCCACTGCAACACCTTCTTCAGAGGGAATGACCTCCAGCACGTATAGGCCCTCCGCCTCGCTAAGTCTTAGATGGTCCGTGGGCAAGACGGTGGTTCCATTAAGATTCCCGAGGGTTGCCTGAAGCCCTAAAAGAATCGAGGGGCCTAATCCTTCCTGGCGATCAAGGTCTGCGACGCGTCCGGTCAAAAATTTCCCCTGCATGGGAATCTTTATCTGATAGCGATCGTTGATCAGGATGAGGTCGAAGATCGGAAGACCGATACGGGCGAAGGTCCGCAGGCGGACGAGATTGGGACGCTGATAGATCATGGCCGCTTCCATCCGCTGAGTGCCCTTGATATCCTTTCCGGTCGCTTCGATTGAAAACTGCGCCTTCAATGTTTGAATCGCCGCTCCCCGCTCCTGGAGACGGGCGGCCAATTCCTCCGCGCTCAGAGCCGCAGGAGAAGGTGGAAGGCTTGGCGGGCGAGGAACGCGGGCGCAGCCCGCTGAAAGAATAAACCATGCGGCCAGGCCAAGAACGGCCGACGCTCGGACCGCATTCTGAGTTCGCTTTATTTTAACCAAGCACTGCATTCAATGCTTCTCCCACTTCGGCAACCCCGATCAGCTCCATGGACTCTATCGGCGGCAGCTTGCTTATGTTCCGTTCCGGCAAAAGGCACCGTTGAAACCCCATCTTAGCCGCCTCTTTCAGACGTGTCTCTGCCTGGCCGACCGCGCGGATTTCACCCCCGAGGCCCACTTCCCCGAAGACGACCGTTGTCGGAGAGATCGGACGATTGCGGAAACTCGACGTGACCGCAGAAACAATCCCCAGATCCAGTGCCGGCTCCTCGATCCGCAGCCCGCCGACGACATTGACATAGACATCCTGCCCTGCCAGGTTCAGCCCCATGCGCTTCTCCATGACAGCAATCAGCAAGGCGATCCGGTTTCCCTCCACCCCGTTCGCCATTCGCCGCGGAATGGCAAAGGTGGTCGGAGAAACGAGCGCCTGCAATTCGATCAGAATCGGGCGGGTACCTTCAAGACAGGCGACCACAACGGAGCCTGTGGCCTTCTGGGGACGTTCGGAGAGGAACCAGGCGGAAGGATTGGTGACCTCGGTCAGTCCGGCATCGGTCATTTCGAAGACGCCGATCTCATTGGTGGAACCAAAGCGATTTTTCACGGCGCGAAGAATCCGGTAGGCCTGCCCCTTCTCGCCCTCGAAATAGAGCACGGTATCCACGATGTGTTCCAGGGTCCGAGGCCCGGCAATCGTGCCGTCTTTCGTCACATGTCCGATGAGAAAGACCGGCGTCCCGCTTCGCTTCGCATAGAACATAAGTTGCGCCGCTACTTCCTGAACTTGGCTGATGCTGCCCGGCGCAGACGTCAAATGACTGGTAAAGGCGGTCTGAATTGAATCGAGAACCAGAGCAACGGGAGCCACCATCTGCACGGCTTTTAAGACTTCTTCGAGATTGGTCTCAGGCAGAATGAGGAGGGCTTCGGAGCTGATGCCGAGGCGATCGCACCGCATCTTGATCTGTCGCGGAGACTCTTCCCCTGACACGTACAGAACTTTTTCGGGACCTTCTGCAAGATGCGGCAGAATCTGCAACAACAGAGTGGTCTTGCCGATCCCGGGATCGCCCCCCACCAGGATCACCGACCCCGCGACCACCCCGCCTCCCAAGATGCGGTCGAACTCGGCGACATTCGTGAGCAGACGGTTCTCATCGCCGGATTCAATGTCCTGAAGCGGTAACGGTCCGACGGGTCCTTCAATGGTTCGCGGACGGCCCTTTCCCACTTCGGGGGCCCGCTCTTCCTGCATGCTGTTCCAACTTTTGCACTCGGGACACCGCCCCAGGTGGCGCGGGAATTGATAGCCACAGTGGCGGCAGCGGAAAGTCGTTTTGGCCCGTATCACAAGGAGCGGTTTCTCACGCCAACATCTTAACGAAGGGACCCGACCCAGGTCAATCCGCGCGGCTCTGCGCCCAGGTCTATTCCGTATAGAGGAGCAACTGCACGCCGAGGAGCAGAATGAGTCCCGGCCAGGCGAATTGCCATACCCGATGTCCCGCCAGCCCATCGCGCCGGAGCGATGCCGGTGCGGCTAACCGAAAGAATCCGGCAGCAATCGCGATCGTGCCCATGATCATGTGATTCATCGCGATGGAATGGGCGGCCGGGTTATTGCCGTGCTCATGAGCGAACAAGAGCAGTCCAGCGACGATGGCCAGTATCGGAAGCGGCAATGCCCCCGCCGGCCCGGGGATCTTTCCTAACCATCTCAAGGCCTCAACGGTCCCGACGCTCAAAAAAAACAGGGCATAGAGCTTGTGCTGCTGGATCTCTAGATCGTCGGCGGCAAATGTCTGGGCGAAGCTCAGCGACCCGATCGGCCAGGCATCATGATCGCTCCATCCCAATAGATAGCCTCCAGCGGCGAGCATCGCCGCCGGCAACAGGAATCGGGTCCAGGCCAACGATCGCAGCGCAAACGCGGCCAGAAGTTCGCTCAAGCCTATCAGCAGCACAAAGGCAGCCGCCAGATGGTGGTTGAATTGCGAATAGGCGATGCCCTCAACAGAACCTTCCCACCGGGGGACGCCGGCGGAATGATGGGTCACTGCGTGATCGTGATCACGAAGCTGCGCCGCAACCGGCGTAAAGAGGGAGAGCACCAATATCAATGTCGCCCCGAAATAGAATTGGCTGGTTGGTATCATGCATCTCCTTGCATCGCGTGAGTTCGCTCAAGCCGACAAGAGCCGCTTTGCCACATCCGCCCAGTCTTTGGCCTGAACGGTCTTGGCCGGCCACTTTTCCCGAGATCCAGTAGGCGGCGCCACCGCAAGTCTTCCTCGGTCCATCAGAATCTTGGCTTCAGGTGCCGTGCTCGGGACTCCTGCTTTGATGCCCTTCCATCCGTCCCGTTGCAGTCTGTCCAATTCATGGGCAAAGCCTTGCGGTCCTTGAAGGAGCACAATCGGTCCCGCTGGCAGGTGATGGCGTGCGGCCCATTGCCGAAGGTCCGAAAGTTTCATGGGATCGCCGGCAATAAGATAGATCAACCCGTTGCGCCGCGCGACGGTGGTTAACATCTTTACGGCGTCAGGCTCTGGGTCCGGCAACCCTTCGTTGGATTCCGAGAATGGAAAGAAGGAACCGAACCCTCCGCCGTGGGGAACCAGAGCATGCAAGGAGATCAGGCTTAGCGGGCGGCCGCGCTCCCAGACAAAGAGTTTCGCTGTTGCCTCCCCGGCCGTGTACCGTCGGCTGGCGGCCAGGCGCGCCGACAGAGCTGTGACTCCAATGGCCGTAGGAGTAAAACTCCTCACAGCTCGGCCATCCCCACCAGTCATCGCCTGCCCTATCGGCGCTCTTTCATGTTGAAAGAGAACCAACTCACCGCCCACACCTGAGTTTCTCAGGAAATGTTCTTCGAGTAAGTCCGCCGTGATCGAGACGGATTGGCGCGGCGCGGACAACGTGTCATAGAGAAGGAGGTGCGCACTCTTCTGGCGGTCAGATGATGCCATACCCCCGCTGGGCGAATGAAAAGGCATCAAAGGCGGAAAAGATACCAAGCATGAGGAAGGCCACGTCTGCAAACTCCCAGAGGCCCGCGAAATGAATGTAGAGAAGCAATGCACTAGGTATCGCAAACCAGATCCCTCGCCACTGTCCGATAAAAATGTGACCGAGGCCGGCTAGCGCAAGGCACAAAACCGCTGCAAATACCGCTCGTCCTGTTCCCTGCACGTGCAATTCCACCAGCCCAGCTCTATTGCCTATTGCTACCTGCTGGATGAAAATCCGGCCGGAGTATAGCACAGTCAGAGGAACCCACCCGGAGAGCATTGTTTGACAATGGGGGGGGCAATCTGTAGACTGGCCGGAAGCTCACTTGACACGATCTGGACTCCTTCCGGGCATGACCAAAGGCATCGCGGCCGAACTCGAACACCTCTCAGAAACAGAGCTGCAAGCCCTCCTTGATCCCGAGACTCTCCCGCAGCACATTGCAATTATAATGGACGGCAACGGCCGTTGGGCCGCCCAGCGCGGCCTTCCGCGGATGGCGGGACACACCGAAGGAATCAAGTCAGTGCGGGAGATGATGACCCTGTGCGGAGAACTGGGAATCCGGTCGCTTACGATCTATGCCTTTTCTCAGGAAAATTGGAAGCGACCGGTACCGGAAATCAATGCCTTGATGATGCTCCTGGAATGGTATCTCCAGATGGAAATGGAAGCGCTAGTCGAGAAGGGCGCCCGTTTCCGCGCCATCGGCCGCGTGAATAGCCTCCCGGAATCCGCGCTCGCATGGGTCAAAAAAGTGGAACGTGAGACCGCCCACTGCGACAAGCTGAACCTCACGGTGGCGCTGAGTTACGGCGGGCGCTCGGAAATCGTGGATGCGGTCCGCCGGTTGGCCAACGACGTGCGTCAAGGACGCATCGAACCGGACGCGATCGACGAAAGCCTCTTAGAGGGCTATCTCTCTACTCACGGATTGCCGGATCCGGATCTGCTAATCCGGACCAGCGGCGAAACACGCATTAGCAATTTTCTGCTCTGGCAACTGGCCTATACCGAAATGTACTTCACGCCGATCCTCTGGCCTGATTTTCGACGCCGCGAGGCGTTGCTGGCCCTCCTCGATTACCAGCGCCGCGAGCGCCGCTACGGCAAGACGCGCGATCAAATGCAGGAACCTCTGGTCGAGGGGTTCAGAAAAAGCCCGACATAAGCCTGTCGACATTGATGAAGAAGCCGGGCTTCGCGGATCGTCGCAGGGTCTACTCTGCCCTGGTATTCCTTCCATGCTTCTATATCCTGGTGCGGTATCTTCCGCCATCCCTATTCTTTGTATTTGTCGGTGTTGGCATTCTGCTGGCCCAATACGAGTACTATCGCCTTCATTTTCCCAGTCGATGGTCTCCCAGCATGGGAATGGGCCTGGCGTTGGGCATTCTCGTGACCGCCGCCTTTGCCGTTCCCGGCCACATCTCCGGGCAGGCGCTCGTCACCCTGATCGTGGCGGGCATCTTGCTCAATCAGCTTGTCGCCGGTCGCGACATGAAGAGCGCGCTGCAGGATTCTGCAGTGCTGGCATTCGGTGTCTTCTATATCGCCTGGCTTCTGAGCCATCTTATCTCGATCCGACAATTCAATGAGGGCATCTTCCTGATCTTTTTTCTCTTTTTTGTCACGTGGGCCAACGATACCGCGGCGTTCTATTTCGGCACGCTGTGGGGGCGGCATCGACTGGCGCCGGTGATGAGTCCCAAGAAGACCTGGGAAGGCGCTATCGGCGGCTTCCTGGCTTCGATCGCCGTGGCGTTCGCCTGCCGTGCATGGTTCCTGCCTTCGCTGAGCACCGCCGATGCCCTCTGGCTAGGCCTCTTGCTGGGCGTTGCCGCGCCCCTCGGAGACCTCTGCGAGTCAATTTTAAAACGCAGCGCAGGCGTACGGGACTCCGGATCTCTGATCCCGGGTCATGGCGGAATCATGGATCGGATTGATAGCTTGATCTTTACGACGCCCGCATTCTACTATTACCTTCTTGCCATCAAAACTCCCTAAGAGGCCTGCGCGGATGAAAAAGCTCGTGATCTTGGGCTCGACCGGGTCGATCGGCACGAACACGCTGGACATTGTCGCGAAGTTTCCCGGCAAGTTCCGCGTAATCGGGATGACAGCAGGAACCAACATCGACAAGCTGGAAGAGCAGGTGCGGGCCTTTGGGCCTGCCATGGTCGCAATGTCCGATGAAGCCGCAGCCCAACAGCTTCGTGTCCGGTGCAAGGGGCTTCCCACCAAGGTCCTAGGCGGTGCGGAGGGCCTGGTGCAGACCGCGACGATGCCGAAAGCGGATCTGGTGATTTCCGCGATCGTCGGAGGTGCCGGTCTGCTCCCGACGCTCGCCGCTATCAAAGCCGGCAAGGCGATCGCGCTCGCCAACAAGGAGCCAATGGTCATGGCCGGCCGCCTCATGCAGGAGGAAGCCCGAAAGGCAAACGTCAGGATCTTCCCGATCGACAGCGAACACAGCGCATTGTTCCAATCGATGGAAGGGCACCGGATGGTGGATATTCGCCGCCTGATTCTGACCGCCTCGGGAGGCCCGCTGTGGGACATGACGACCGAGCAGATGAAGGACGTCACCCCAGAGGAGGCGCTTCAACATCCGAATTGGAAGATGGGACCGAAGATTACGATTGATTCGGCTACCCTCATGAATAAAGGTTTGGAGGTCGTGGAGGCCCGATGGCTCTTTGATATTCCCGCTTCGCAGATCGAAGTTCTCATCCACCGTGAAAGCATCATTCACTCGCTGGTTGAATATTCGGATCGGTCCGTGATCGCTCAGCTTGGCCTTCCTGATATGCGCACGCCGATTGCCTATGCCATGAACTATCCGGAGCGCGTGCCGTTGGACCTTCCTTCTGTGAATCTCGCCGAGATCGGCCGGTTAAACTTTTGCGCGCCCGATGACGCCCGCTTCCCGTGTCTGCGATTTGGCTACGAGGCGCTCACGACCGGGGGCACGATGCCGGCGGTATTGAACGCCGCCAACGAAATCGCCGTGCAGGCGTTTTTGGACCGCCGAATCGGATTCCTGGCCATCGCCGCTACGATCCGTCGGACGATGGACGCCCACATACCCCGGGAGATCCTGACACTCGAGGACGCCCTGCAAGCCGACGTCTGGGCCAGAGGTCACGCAAGCGGGATCGTAGAAGTTCTCTCGCCGCCCTCTGCTGTGGTACACTAGCGAGATGCAAGCCATCCAGCACTACGGTTTTTATATCGTCGCCTTCGTGGTCGCGCTCGGCGCGCTGGTCGCCTTCCATGAATTCGGGCACTTCTGGGTCGCCCGCCGGGCGGGCGTCAAGGTCCTGAAGTTTTCCATCGGATTTGGACCAAAGATTGCCGGCCGCCAGATCGGTGAGACGGAATATCTCCTGTCCGCCATCCCCCTGGGCGGGTATGTCAAAATGTTAGGTGAAGACAGCGGCGAGGAGATCAGTGAGGCCGACAAGCAACGATCCTTTTCGCACGCTCCGCTGTATAAACGGTTCGCGATCGTCGCGGCCGGTCCGGTGTTCAACCTGCTGCTTGCGTATCTGATCTTTACCGCGTGGCTCGCGACCGGCGCCCCCCTATTCGTGCCCTCGTTTGCCGATCTCGCCCCCACCGTCGAAACTGTCGTCCCAGGCTCGCCCGCGGAAGCGGGTGGGATGAAAAGTGGAGACAAAATTGTTCAGATCGCGGACAAGCGCATCAATACCTGGAATGAAATGACCGAGATCGTGAAGAAGAGTCCGGGCAAAACCTTGCCGGTCCTGATCGAGCGCGATGGGCGAACCGAACGCCTGACGATTCTCCCTGGCTCTCGGAAAGAGACCCAGCCGGATGGGACCGAAATCGAGATCGGGCAGATCGGCATTACCAAGTTGAACAAGGCGTTGCTGGACAGCGAGAACCCGATTTTCGCGCCATGGGACGGTCTTCGCGCCACCTGGGGATGGACCAAGCTCACGATTCTTGGCATCGCAAAAATGATCACGCGTGAGATATCGGCCGATAACATCGGCGGCCCCCTCACGATCGCCAAAATTTCCGGGGATGCCGCCAGCCAAGGCTTCTCAAACTATATTTTCTTGATCGCTATCCTCAGTATCAACCTGGGTGTCCTGAACCTGCTCCCGGTTCCCGTCCTCGACGGCGGCCATCTGGCCTTCTTTACACTGGAAGCCGTTATGCGCCGGCCAGTCAGTATCCGCAGCCGGGAGGTCGCGCAACAGATCGGCATCTTCCTGTTGATCTGCCTCATGCTCTACGCCTTCAAGAACGATATCTTGAACGTCTGGCCGAAGTAATGCGTCAGTCACGCCTCCTGATCCCCACCCTGAGAGACGACCCAGGGGAGGCGGAGATCGTCAGCCATCGGCTGATGTTGCGAGCCGGCCTGATCCGTAAGGTCGCTGCCGGCATCTACACCTATCTGCCCCTGGGTCTTCGGGTCATCCGCAAAGTAGAACAGATCATTCGCGAAGAGTTGAACAGGGCGGAAGCGCAGGAACTGCTGATGCCGATCGCGTCCCCCGCCGAGCTATGGCAGGAAACCGGCCGGTGGGACTTTTACGGCAAGGAGCTGTTCCGGTTCAAGGATCGCCACGAACGGGACTTCTGCCTCAGCCCGACGCATGAGGAAGTGATCACGGACCTCGTGCGAAGGGAGGTTCGATCGTACCGGCAACTGCCCGCAAACTTCTATCAGATCCAGACCAAGTTCCGCGACGAGATCCGCCCGCGATTCGGGCTCATGCGCGGCCGCGAGTTTATCATGAAGGATGCCTACTCCTTCGACGCGGACCAGTCGGGGGCCGACGTAAGCTATCGCAAGATGTACGACGCCTACATGTCCATCTTCTCACGCTGCGGCTTAAATTTCCGCCCTGTCGAAGCCGACACCGGGCTGATCGGTGGCAGCTCGTCACACGAGTTTATGGTGCTGGCCGACACCGGAGAAGAAGGGATTGCGGTGTGTGATGCCTGCGCCTACGCGGCGAATGTCGAGCGCGCAGAGGTGAAGGACGCGCCGGTCCTTGCGGCACCAGAGCCTTCCAGAGAGAAACGCATGGTTCCCACGCCGGGGCAAAAAACAGTCGAAGAGGTCACTGGATTTTTGAAGGTGCCTGCATCGAAACTGATTAAAACGCTGGTGTACCTCGCAGACGACAAGCCAGTGGCGGTCTTGCTACGCGGGGATCAGGCCGTTAATGAAATTAAACTGAGGAAAACCATCGGCGCCGCCGAGGTGATGATGGCCGATGCCGCAACAGTGGAGAAACTGACCGGCGCGCCGGTGGGGTTCGCCGGTCCGATCGGTCTGTCCGGGGTGACCATCGTGGCCGATTTGTCGGTACAACATCTGGTCAATGGAGTCGTGGGGGGCAACGCCGCGGACCGGCATTGGATAGACGTGACTCCCGGCCGCGACTTCACCCCGCAGCGCTATGCGGATCTTCGCAACGCGGAGGCCGGCGATGTCTGCCCGCATTGCTCCAAACCCCTGCGAATTGTCCGCGGGATCGAAGTGGGCCATGTCTTTATGCTGGGAACCAAGTACAGCGAGAAGATGAAGGCCACATTTCTCGATCAGCAGGGTCAGGAGAAGCTCATCCTGATGGGCTGCTACGGCATCGGGGTCGGCCGGACGGCGGCAGCCGCAGTCGAACAGAATCATGACGCGAAAGGGATCATCTGGCCTGTGCCGATCGCGCCGTTCCACGTCCACATGCTGCCGCTTGCCGATAAAACCGGAAAGGTGCAGGCGACGGCAACCGATCTTGAAAGCCAGTTAGAAACTGCGGGTGTGGAGGTGTTAGTGGATGACCGGGATGAGCGCCCCGGCGTCAAGTTCAATGACGCCGACCTGATCGGAATTCCCTATCAAATCGTGATCGGGGAGAAGGGTCTGGCGCAAGGCCAGGTCGAATTCAAAGACCGCCGCAGCGGCGCCGTCACGAAGCTTGCTCCTTCCGAAACCGCTACCCATCTGAAGGAACTCCTGGGGCCTGCCTTACGCTGATTCTTCTGGGCCATCCGATACCGTGAAAAGATTCCTCACTGGAAGCGAGAGTTCTATTTTTCCTGAATCAGCCCCCCGAGCATGATGCTCAACTCGTCCTCGGTGTACCTGCCCTTGAGTCCGGCGGCGACATCTTGCAGTAATTGAGCCGCATCCGGCCCCAGGGTGCGGATCATCGCCGACACGTCGCCGCTCTGCAAGGTAGCTTTGATTTGCCCATCACTTAACTGGCCGCCCTGAATCGCCCCTGATAGAATTTGGGCCAGTTGGGCAATTTTGACCTGAACGTCACCCGGCAAATCGCCGAGCGGGTTCACCTTACCTGGTTCCGCAAGCGCGACCGACACGCAGCACAGTACCCCAATACAGGCTATTATCGGTCTTGTCACAGCAGTTATTTCGGTCTTGCGACGGGTTCGGTGACTGGCTTAGCTAGCAGTCTGGTCTTTTCAGTCGTGGCCGAAGTAATCCGGAGCGACGCCAAGCGGTTGCTCGGACCCCAGAGTCCGCGGCCTGCTTCTCTCGCCTCTTGTTGGGCTTTTCGGTACTCCTCGACATGCGCAACATTCGGCGGCGCGGAATACATGACTGCTTGGCCCTGGCGGATCATCTCTAGGTTGATGAAGAGATCGCCTACATACACGTAGGCTAGGAGACGTTTCTCATGATCTCGGCGACGGTCATCGGTTTCAAGCCTTACCATTTTGCCTCGCACAAGATTCCTCAGAAATTCACGCGCCTGTCGGCCGTTCACTGATTGTATCATGTCGGGTGCGTCGCTCCCGATGAGTCGTACCTTTACCAGCTTCGGCCCAACCAGGACAGTGAAGCTATCGCCATTATTGACGGAGATCACTTCCCCCCTAAGGAAATCAGCGGTTGTGGCTCGGGCAATCGAAATCTCCGCAGGTGAGCTCTCTCGTGCGCCGTTAACAACTTCTTCCGACTCATCAGCTTCTTGCGAGGTGACATGGACGACGACCTCACGGACACCCTCAGTCTCACGAGCGAGGCTGACCACGTGTGCCAGTTCCTCCGCGCTGTCTGCCGTGCCCAGAAGATAGACTACCCCCTTGTTGGCTCGCCATCGGTAGTTGATCGATTTGACCCCGCCATCCGTCACCAACATTACCTTCATCCTGGCCTCGATGGCGAAGTCGGAGAGAGTCACGCCAATTCCACCCAGCTCGGTGATTTGTAGATCATTGAAGAGCTCATGGACCGCCGGTACTTGCCGCGCAAGCTCTTCCGCTTTCTTGCGGATGGCAGCACTTTTCACCAGACCTGTCAGCATGACCCGTCCCTGATAGACGTCGGTGCTCACGTCTAGCGCAAAGTTTTCATCGACAAACCTGCTGACAATCTCTGACTTGGTGCTGTAATCCTCTGCGGTAGCGTAGAAAGACCGGTGCTCGCCGATCGTCGTCGCCGCATCAACCACTTGGCTGACCATCGTAGGGATCCAGGCACAACCGGTTACGAGAGCAATCCCCGCAAGCGTTAATATCGATGTTAGCCGGGTTCTCATTGGTTTTTCCTCTCTTGCCGTCAAACCCGAACAAGGGCTTCCCATATAAGGATGGGCTATCGTGAGCAGCAGCGCTGAGGTATCGATCCCGCTGGCTTGCTGACGGGAGTAGGCGCGAGTCAACAGATAATCAACCTACTCATAGACTGTAAGTATCTTACCATAGTAAAGGTAGTTTAAGAAACTTTTCTCTGAAAGACTTTTGTAGGGGAAACCCCTCGTGAGGAGAATGCGGGTTAGAGTCGATATATGCTGCTAAGTTTCTTTACGAAAGGCGTTGGACCCTTCGCACGTTTGGATACTGAGCAAGCTTGAAGTAAGGATCGTGCCTTGCCGCGCGGCCGGCCGGACGTATCTCGACTCTGACCCGGAATCTTCGGCTAATCCGATCCCACGTCCGGATTCACCTTCAGCCGCTCACCGAGTTGGATCTCGTCGCTGGTGAGGCCGTTCAGTTCTTTGAGCGTTTTGACGTTGGTGTTGTAGCGCTTGGCAATATTGTAGAGGGTGTCGCCGCGCTTGACCTCATGGTAGCCCCCGCCGGTCTTCTCATCCATCATCCCCATAGCAGCTTTGGTATCTTTCTTGGTCGTTCGCGGGGTTTCAAGCTGAAGTTCTCCAAGACGATCCGGCGGTTCGGTCGGCGCGGGCGCAACCCCTTGTCGCTTGGACTTGACGCTCGGGCGGCGGCTTTGACCTTCCTCCTGCAACCGACCCACCTCTTCCAGGGAGCGCACGACCTGCGCCCGCGATTCCTTGAGCTGGTCTGAAATCACCTTGTTCTGCGCCTCCAAATCGTTCACCTGGCTTTTGAGGCGTGCCACGTCGTTGACGAGGTCAGAGCTGCGTTTTTCCTCTTCGGCAAGCAACCGCTGCAGGTTTGTCGTGCGATTAACCTGCTGGGTGTAACTCTCCTTCGTGACGCAGCCAGTCAGAGCCAGCATCGTTATCAGGACCATCAATACTGCCGCCTCGCTCCATTGCCGTGTGGCGCCTGTATCTCTCATTCGGCCGGCCTCCTTATTCTTTTTTGGGAAAGATGCTCGCATCACAGGAAATGTATTTGACTTGCCGCATGGGGACAATAATCACCTCTTTAGCGGTATCGATCTCAAGAATTTCCATGTCGTCGCTGATGGTATGGCGCAGTACATTGTTATAGAGTAACTCTTCCTTATCTGTGAGGACGACGCGGACCCAGTATTGCACTCTGATCCTCTTTCTACCTACGCCGGGACAGGCATCCGCTCGAATTCCTTCGAGGCCGGATTACGGACATAGTCGTGAATGTAGCTGTTCAGATAGCCATGCTCCCAGAGCTTCTTGTCGGCGACCTTGGTGTTCACCTTCCCTAAGATCTTGACCTTGACCTTGCTCTTCTCCTTGAACTCTTCAAGGCTCATGCCGCTGATGTCGCAATCGTTCCCTCGCGGACTCTCAATGATACATTTCGGCAGGTGAATGACCTTTTCGCCGTTGAGTCGTTTCAGGATGTCTTGGAAGGTCAACAGAATCGTGCAGTCGGAGTCTCCGCCCAGAGTGGCATTGGGCACATAGAGAAAACGGGCGCGTTTCTTTCGATACATGCTCAAGATCTTATAGACGCTCTTCGCCATCACCACGGTGTCGTGCTTGTCAAGTTCGAGGTTGTCGAAGAGCGACATGATCTTGTAGCGATTCAGAAAGGCCGTAATGTAGGGCTCCGTGTGAATGGTGGTCGGATTGGGGATCCCGGTCTCGTACACTCGCTCCGCTTCCTCCGGGAGGGTCTGCTTTCCCCGGCGGCAGATCTTCACCGTGTTCTCATCCATGCCCTTTAACGGCGTCAGACAACCCATCCACAAGATCACGTTCGGATTGAGCTGGGAGATGGCCTGCGCATCTTCGGACATCGTGCCGGAGTCAAAGGAATAGAAGTTCGCGGAGGTCACGGCCGGCCCGTCGAGCACCTTCATCAGATGGGAGATAGAGGGGGCATGCGGCATCAGGGCCTTGCGATATTCTTTATGGAGGGTAATGACCGAGAGTTCAAAATTAATACGATTCGCATATTTGGCCGCCAACTGATGAATTTTAGGGACATGGACATAGCCGACCGTAAACATCGTGATGCCTTTGTCGGTGTACTTGAGGAAATCCTCCAGCCAGTCCATTGCCTTCGGATGCAGAAAGAGATCCGTCCATTCCATATACTCGTTGCCGCCCCACACCCAATTCTCGTTCGGTCGGGTCGGCTTCTTGCTGATATAGTCGAGGATGTAGTTCCACTCGTCCTGGGTAGTCCTCCCAGGTTCCTCGGTCTGCCGATAGCTATGATCGATTTCATAGCAAAAGGTGCATTTGACGGGGCAGGTCTTGCCGATACTGATGGGGATTTTCCTCTTGTCCATCTCCTTACGCAGGATTTCGCGCGAATCCAAGACATGCGGGTAGATCAGCCTGGCGTCGGTGGGAATGACGGGAATTTCCGTGGGCATAGTCCCTTACTTTACCTGAGCCCGCTCAAGCCCCGCAAGCCTGGGGCAAAATCGGAAGAGCTACTTTTGCCTGTCCACTTTGTTCAGCAGCCGCCCAATAGCGCCTGCCGCGGTGACCCGGACGGCGATGTCCGCATCGTTCAGAATCGGTTTCAGGACTGCCAGTTGTTGTTTTGTGCCGACATGGCCGAGATACCGGATCGCGACGATGCGCGGACGAGGAGTGGCGTCTCCAAGTAGCTCAAGAAGAAACGGAAGCGCCGCCGCACTCTGAGTCTGCCCCAAGGCGTTGGCGAGTCCTGAACGGACGCCGGGATCAGGGGACTGCATGACAGCGCGTACAACCGGTTCCGCGGCCGCCGGCCGATACGCGAGCAGCGCCGCGGCCGCTTCTGCCCGAACCACTTCCACTGTTTCACGCAGCAAGGGTTCAAGCAGGCCGGCGGCTTGCGGACCCTGTAATTTGGAGAGGCTCATGGCGGCCGCGCCGCGCACCAGCGGCACCGGATCTGTCAGTAAGGCAGTGATTCCCCCAATGGCCTTCACTTCTTTTCGCTCGGCCAGGATGCCGGCCGCCGTAGCCCGGACGATGGGCTGCTGGTCGGACAATGCGCCGAGAAGAGGTTCGATTACCCGTTCATCCTTCAGATGGCCGAGAATATGGAGCACTGCGGTGCGCTCATCAGGTTTGGGATTGCGCAGCGCTTCAAGGACAGCGGTCAGCGCTTCCGGGCGCCCGAGCGCGACAAGAGCAGCGCTCGCCGCCGCTCTGACCCGACCTTCCTGATCGTTTAGCGCGCGTTCGATCTCCGGCACCGCCGTCCGATCGCCGGAGTCGGCCAGCGCCCGAAGCACGCCCGCCCGAACCAGCGCGGCCGGGTCGTTCAAAAGTTTTCGGAGTCGGACTGACCGATCGGCATGCCCTTCCCGGCCCATGCCTTCAACCGCTAATGCTCGAACGAGACCCGACGGATCAGCCAACGCCTCCTCTAGCAGCGGAAGGGTATCCGCTCCACCCATCTCCTTGAGTGCCGTTACCACCGCTCCACGCACTTGCTCACGCATATCCCCGAGATAGGTACCGATGATGCCGACGCAGAGCTCTCTGAGCAGCTTCTGGTCCTCCCGGGAGCGTCCAGACAAGCGGCTGTAGTCGGAAAGGGCTTTGTCGGCCTGACGCAGCTTCAGATAGACCTTGAGGCGTAGCTCCAGGGCCCCTGAGGGGCCGTTGCTTGTGACGATCAGTTGATCGAGGGTCTTCAGCGCCTCAGCATAGCGTCCCTGGTCATATGCCGCCTTCGCATCCGAGACGGAATCGGCCGCCGCGCTTAACAGCGGCGTCGCCGCGAGGAGCACCGCGATGAGCCAGGAACAACGATGGGAACGTCTCATTGGGATCTCATGTTTCACGCATACCACGCGTCTTCCGAGCACTTCAAGCGCCTTGACACCACCGGCGAGCTTGAGTAACTCTGGTTCATGGGAAGGTTCCACTCGTTTGTCATCATCATCCCCATTGGCCTGCTGTCGGGCGCCATCGCTCTTGGCGGCGATCTCAGACCAGGCAAGGACGCCGCGCCCATGGTCCTGATTCCTGCCGGTGACTTCTTGATGGGGACACCCCTCAGCAATCGCGACGGCGGCCGGGATGAATATCCCCAACGTCTCATCACTCTCGATGCGTTCTATATGGACATCTATGAGGTCACGAACGGCCGTTACCTGGACTTCATCACAGCGACCGGCCATCGCTTTCCGGAAAATCCACGCGATAAGAAGCTCAGCTTGTGGAAAGAATCAACCGTTCCCGACCTGTTTAAAGATCATCCGGTCGTGAACGTGGATTGGCACGACGCCACCGCGTATTGTGCATGGGCAGGAAAACGGCTTCCGACCGAAGCGGAATGGGAGCGCGCTGCGCGGGGCACAAACGGGCGTCGCTTTCCGTGGGGGGATGTCGAACCCACCCGCGTCCTCGCCAATTACCTGAACCAATGGCGTGATGGAGCCGCGCTGGAACCGGTTGGAAGTCATCCGCTGGGAGCCAGCGTCGAGGGCGTGCACGACCTTGAAGGCAATGTGTGGGAATGGGTGGCGGACTGGTACGACCCGCACTATTATGAGAATGGCCCGATCCGTAATCCACGAGGACCATCTGAAGGGACGCGCAGGGTGATTCGAGGGTCAGGATGGGAATCCGAGGCGCCGCTCCTGCGCTCGGCGCATCGCCTCAGCAGCGACCCCAAGAACCGCAACCACACTCTCGGATTTCGCTGCGCGATGAACGCAAGACCTCTGCCCTAAGTTTTAGCCTCGGGGGGCTTCGGTCGCTCCGCCGGAGGACCGTCGAACTCTTCCAACGGCTGAAAATTTAGCGGGAGCTGAAACAAGAAATCCGACAGGTGGCGCATACTCACCCGCCGGTACTCCACGATCCACGATCCATCCTTCTTCGCCAACTTGAGCGGAAAGTGAATATCGGTCGCCAACCACTGGTAGTACGATTCGGTGCCCTCACCATTTTTGACCTGGACCTCGTATACCGTGGTTGGATGGCCGTCGAGGACTTCGCTGCCGATGGCCTCACGGGAGAGTTCCCCGCTCAGCGTTTCCTGCACTTTCGGGGCCTGTTCGGAATCATAGGGAATCTCTTTATAGTGCTTCAGCCGCGAGATGATCAGCCACATCACTTGCTTGTCCTTACGGACAATGGTCACATTCACTGGGCCGGGGTCCTGGTGCTCCAGACGCCACCGATCGTCGCGATAATAAATGTTCGCTCTATGGGTCTTGCCATGGGTGCGGGTAATCTGATCGGCGCTGAATTCCAACGCCCAACACGGCCCGCTCGGGATGTCGAGGAGGAGAAGCAAGAGGAGACTGAGGGTCGTCTTCATTGACATTTGCACCCGCCCACCCCGAGGCCGCCTAGACGGCCTCTTTACCCGATACCTACTGGCCGGTTGGCACGACCGGCGCTGCGATATCCCGTGCGCACCGGCAGCCAAGCCAGTTCATCCGAGTCTTGGGATCGGCGCCGTTGCGTTGGGCCGGGCGGACGGTCGGTGCGCTATCACCCCACCCGCCCCCGCGAAAAGCCTTGTGCGATCCGTGAGGGGGCCCCTTGGGATTATTGTTCGGCGCGTACTTGTAATAGCCCGGATCGTACCAATCGGCGGTCCATTCGGCGACATTGCCTGCCATGTTGAAGACCCCGTATGGGCTTACAGCGTTTTCATATTTATCGACCGAAATAATCGGCGGGTAGAGAAGCACCCGCTCGGGACGGTCCCGCACCGGCCCGGAGAGTCCGGTGCGTGCGAAATTTGCACGGGATAAGCCAGCCGGCTGATTCCCCCAGGGATAGATCCGTCCGTCTGTTCCGCGAGCCGCCTTCTCCCATTCGGCCGAGGTGGGCAATCGCTTACCGGCCCATTTACAGTACGCATCCGCTTCAAACCACGAGATGTGCATGACCGGGTGTTTGGCCATGGTCTCTTGGAAGACGCCTCCCCACTTCCAGTCGACCAATGGCGGCAAGTTATTCGCCAGCACATAGCGCAGGTATTGCACCGTCGTCACCTCGTATTTGTCTATCTCGAAGGCGTCCACCTCGACAGTCCGCTGCGGCATTTCCTGAGCGTAGGCGTTCCGGTCAACCTGGCGATTGCTCCCCATTAAGAAGGGTCCTGCCGGCACGAGCACCATTTCATCATTCGGAGGAAGAGTTGCAAGGCGAGCCGCGGCTTGCCGGCCCTCAGCCGTCCACTCGGGGACGGTGTCGGCGACGTCGTTGCCTCCGCTGGTGACCGCGAGCACAGGAACCGAACCACTAAGGACAGACGCCAAGGTTCCTCCAAGAACGATGGCGAAGAGGGCCAAACCTACTCTTATATGTCCCGTTCCCATGAACTCCGCCTCCACAGTGTGATCCCGTCGAACGAGCGGTTAGGGCTTTTGCAGCTCAAGGGTCGGCTTGATCTCGCGAGTGCCCAGCATGCCCAAACCGAAACGCGGATTCTCCACCGCCTCCATTCCTGCCCTGGCGCCTTCACGGGGTACGAGTTCAGCATTCGCGGTGACCGTCTCCTTCGGTACAATCGTCACCTGCTGCTCGATGATGTGGCGCGATTGCGGGTGCCAGATGACGAGGTTGTATTTCCCTGGCGGCACGTCCTTGATTTCAAATTTTCCTTCACCATCGGTGAGGGCATAATACGGATTGTCCACCGCGAAACCCCAGCTCTCCATAAAGGCATGGAACCCGCACTGCATGACAAACACGCGGCGCCCCTTCGTCATATGAACGGTCTCGACTACAGGTGTGCCAGCGAGGTGTTTGTGATACTGCGCATCCATTCCAGCAGTGCTGGGGTGGTGCGGGTTCATGGGCAGCGGCACGTTCCACAGGACTCGGGGGCCCAATTCCGACGTTTGATAGGCCTGGATGTCGTGCATCACCGGATCCATATTGACGATCTCCACATTGCGATCGTCGCGGACGACTGTCACGAACGGCTTGAACTGGCAATCGAGGGCCTCGATCCGCTCCTTTTCAAAAGGAAATGGTTTGCCTCGCTCGATCCCTTCAAGGGCCACGACGACATCCTTAATGCCAAAATATTCGCCGACCGTAAACTCCTGCAGCAGCCGAAACCCCTTGCCGTTGGAAATCCGCCCGCAATACACAGGATCCGGAAATGTGACCAGATTAAATCCCCGCGGAACTGGCTTCCCGCCCCTTAAGGTGATCTTGCCTGCGATGGTGCCTCCGTCGGTTACCGAGGCCTCCTGATAGGCGCCGGCAGTGGAGAGACCCAAGAAGAGACTGAGGGCAACGCCCAAGAGCATCAAGTTTATGCTTCTCAAAAGCGGCATCGCAACACACCTTCCTCTTTGCATGTCATGCAGTGCGGATGAATCTCATATCATTGTCATACGAAACGGGGGAGCCGCATGTCCATGCGGGCTCCCCCGTTCATCTCACGCTAGCGTCACAAGCTATTTTAACGCGGCCGGCATCACCTGTCCAACGGGTTCCGTTTCCGCTTTTTGCACACCGGTTTCGCCCTTCGACAGCGGAAGGATGCGAGAGTCGCCGGTGGGCAGGACCCGGAAATATCCCCATTGCCCGGATTGCGAATAGGGCAGGCGCTGATTGCCCCAGACATAATCACTGGGCAACTTGAACGGACCGCCGGCCGATGGAATGTACACGTCCAGGACCTCGGCGCCCGAGAACTGCACCGCGCTCAGCTGATCCGCACCGTTCATGTAGGGCTCAATCGGCCATTCATGCTTCTCCAGGCCGAAGATTTGGTTCTGTTCGTTATTGGCCCCCAGGATGTGCAGCCGCACCGGGTCTCCGGCATGGGCTTCAATAATCGGCGTAAACGGATCTTCGGGCTTGTCCACCTTGCAGGGCTGGAACATGTGCCCAAGATCGCATCCTCGCTCTTCACGCGCCTTGTAGGGCTCTGACCGGTAGTTGACGCCTGTCAGGCCGGCGACGTTCTGCACGTAGGGCATGAAGCTGGTGCCGATGATGTTGTCCTCGTCCTGGAAGAATAAGGCCACATCACGGTAGTTGGCCTTGTTCTCATTCCCCGGGATGGTCCGGTCCACGATGACATCGGCGACCCAACTGTTCTTCATCGACAGATCCTGGCCGGTCTTGGGATCCCGGTACTTCGAGCCCTTCGCACCTACGACAATCGCCCCATACAACCCATTCCGGGGATTGACCATGACATTGCCGAAATCCCAGACGAGGGATGTGATCTCTCCATTGAAAGGATGCGCGTAGTAGGTATAGGTTCGACTTTCTCCCGGCGCGATCGTTTGATCGCCCGGATTGTTTCCCACATTCGCCCCAAGGGAGTCCTTCGGATCAAAGGCGAGTGAGAATGCCGAGAACGAGGCCCGGCTGTTCGCCATCTTGTTCTTCAAGTTGATCTTGACGCAATCCCCGACATTCACGCGAAGCGTCAGCGGGCTCGGCTCCAAGCCGGTCGCTACCTTCGCTGCTTCATCTTCAAGCGCGTAAATCTTGCCTTCCACATTCTTCACCTGGATCTTGCGCTCGAAATCCACCTCGATCACATCCGGAGCCTTGGGATTGAAATTAAGCTCCCGATCCATCGCCACCACACTAAAGTTCTTCACAGGGGCGTTGTCCGGACAGACGGATTTCGCTTGAGGAGGAATCACATTACGGCCCGTATAGCCGGCCGGCAGCGTTTTCAGATCCGGCACGTCTTTATCGAGCACGCGCAGGATTCCCCACGCTCCTTCGGAGAGCTTTGACGATCGCCCATTGAAATGCAGATAGTCCCCCGCCATCAATTGCGGACCGCCGGCCTGCGGAACCACCAAATCATAGCGTTCAGCGATACCGATATGGATGGAGTTCTTTCGGTTCGCGTCCCCCGCATACCGCTCGGTTAAGAACGTATGACCGGAGATCACCCAGTCCATGCTCTCGTTCATCAGGGTATGCAGCAGGCGGAACACCACCGTATCCCCCAGGTAGGCCCTGAGCAATGGTGTCGAGGGATCTCCATGTACTGTGCTGCTAAAGATCTGTGACACTTCTGGATTGTTCGCCAACCGCTTGGCGATCGGCTCCGCGCGGAAGTTCAACCCGCTCCCCGTCGTATGCGTCCCCCCGTTCAGAAACGGCATTGGGGTCATCGCAATCTTCTCGGGCATCTGGAACGAGACGGTTTTACCGCCTTCCAACGCCACTTCCACCGGTTGCCCGGGCGGATTCCCGGCGGTGACGATGTTCACGGTATGCGGCACCGTATCATGGACCTGGACCACCATTTCGCGGAAGCTCCCATTCACGCCATAGCCCACAGGCTCGACCGTATGGATGTCAGCGATCGGACCGCTGCGGATCTCTTTCCCGGTCTTCGGATCGTGATAGGTGGATCCCGCCGGTTCCACGACCATTGTCCCGAAGCCGCCATGTGGCCAGGTAGTCGCGCCGAACGCATGATCGTGCCAGAACACCGTTCCCACGTCCGCGTCGGCCCAGATACGCTGGCGCACAAACTCAACCGTAACGATGTCGCCCTTCGGATGGTCATGCTTCAGAGGATTCTCAAACGTAATGGTATTCCCCTTTATCGCCGCGATCCGCTGGATCTCATTTCCCTTCACATTGTTCACGCCGACCAGGAGCAGTGTCTTCACGTGATACTGCGCGGCATTCTTCACGGTGATGCTCTTGGCACCTTTACCCACCGGCGCGGTAACCACCGAATTCATCGGCGTCGGCAGGCCCTTCTTCTCTTTCTTTTCCAGCAGGGTGAACGGCCGCACCGACTGCTCATACGACATGCCCGTAATGACGCCGTCCGTCGACTGGTTATCGAACTGGATAAAGTGCGGGTGGATATTGATCTTCGAGGACTGGAAGTTGGTGAAGTCGTCGTCCTCCCATTCGCTGGTCAATGTCCAGTCCACGCAGTCGTACACGCTCGCCCGGAACACCAGCGGATATCTCAGGTCATTGTTCTTTCTGACCGCCTCTTCTTCCTCGTGGAGCACATAGATGAGGCCGGTCTTGTCCACGATCGCCTCTTCTTTCCCATGAGCCTTGCTGATTTCAATCGGAACTTTAATGAAATGAATGTTGTAATACTTCCGCCCCGCGTTCTCAGGGCAGAGACTCCAGATGCCGTTCTCGCCGGGTCTGGCTGGATCCAGGCTGGGGCTACCGTCATCGTTCTTGCGGATCATCTCCAACCAGGGCGCAGGATTATGATCGTGGGAGAACATCACCCGTTTGCCGAAATGTGGCTTGAGGGACGGCCACGCAACCTTGCCGGTGGTCGGCTCGAAGAGGAACGGCACCCGCTCGCCGGGCTTCTCAGGTTTGTACCTGGGATTGGCGATCGTGCTCTCCTTCTCGGTCATCGCGGTAGTGCCCTTCCACGTCCAATCCAGCACGGTGGCGTCATAGGAGATAATCTGTTCCTTCTCGTCGGTCTTATGGCCCGGCAGCCCCTGATTGGGAAGCTGCATTTCGACCCAGTCCTTGATCGTCACTACCGCCGGATTGCTCTTCCAGTTAGACTTGCCTTTCTCAACGATCTTGAAGGTCTTGCCGAACCAATCCAACGTCTTCCCGACGAGTTTGTCTGAGGAAACACCGCCTTTCATGCGGCCCTTTCTGTCGGGCAGTTCGCGGAGATCCGGCATGACATCGTTATGGAGAGCGCCTTCCTGCATCGTGTTGTAGACACGCCAGTAGCCCCACATGCCGGACACGTAGTGGTGCGCCACGTGGCAGTGAAACAGGAAGTCCCCCGCCAGTTGCTGGCACAGGCCGGATCCGCATTCCGTGTCGAGATCGAAGGCTTCGGACGGCCCGATCACCTGGACGTCCACCCGATCCGATTTGGTCCGGACGACCGGATATTTGACCGGCCCGTTTTTCGCGGCAAACCAGAGAGGCATTTCATCGCTGGAGCGCGGACTGCGCAGCCAGCGGATCGTGCCGCCGTGCGGATGGTGGGAATGGAAGACCTCTGAGCCGCCATGCACCAAGCGGAACTTTGCGGGATCCCCCAGGTAGGAACGGGGAATGGTGGTCGGCGCATCTCCAAAGGTATAGGAGCTATATCCCATGGATTCGTCCTCAAAGCCGAAATACTCGTGCTGCTGGTGCATCGGATTAATGCCGAACGGCTCGCTGCGATAGTTCAACGCGCGGCCACCGGGACGATAGGTATCGGTCAGCGGGTCACGCTGCGGGAGGAAGTCGCCCTTCTTATTGACCGGGCGGAACGCCTCATCGCCAACTTCATGGTAGATAATCACGAACTCGCGGAAATCCGGGCCGGCGCCGTTCTGGATGATCGCCTGCCACCCGCTTGCCATCTCGGTGGGTTCCCCTTTGCCCAGCGGATCGAGATATTTCGACCCGCGCGGCTCCACCACGAAGGTCCCGAACAGGCCCATCACCGTTAACTCGCGGTCATTGCTATAGGTATGGAACTGCCGGCCGCCTTCCTGGGTGCTCGGGAGGATGTACCACTCCATATCTGCGCTCTTGCCCTTGGCCACGACGGCGTCCGGATTCGTGGTCGTCGCCGGCTTGCCGGTCCCGCTCATGATCATGCTGGAGCCATGGATATGCAGGCTCACCGCCTCGCCGCCCTCCAAGGCGTTCCGCAAGGTGATCTTCACGCAGTCACCCTGATTGCCCCGAATCACCAGCGGCTGGATATAATCTCCCTGGATACCGTTGGTTACCGCTCCCGTATCGAACTGATCCTTCTCGTTCTCCCGCCCGGCCTTGTTCTTGGCCTCTTCCGCGCGGACTTTTTCAAGGTTCTCCGTGAGGACGTACATGTAGCCGGGATAAAAATCGAGCCATTGATTCAGGCTGATTTCCACATTGATGGCCGAAATATCGTACTTCTTGACCGGCACAGTGGAGGGACAACGACCGCCAGATGTCGCCACGGGTTCGCCCGCACTCTGGGAGGCCAACAGATAGCCCTGGCCATCATACTGGTGCATCGTGGACATCCCGTTGAACAAGCCGGTATTCGATCCTTGCCCGTCCTGGGCCTGTCTGGTCATCTGCTCCATCAGGCGGTTGTGTTGCATCTCCACCATCGCGGCACGATTGGGACGGCCTTCGATGGCGTTCTCAACGATCGTCTGCCCCTTGAGCTTCTGGGCCCACGGCTCTTGAGAATTATCGATCATCCCCATGGCGGCATGGTTCGCGGCGCTATGCGCCTCGTGGCCCGTCTGCGTTTCCGCGTCGGCCGCGACAGCGAGGGAGCCGGCGAAAAGCCAAGCGCCGAACGTCAGGGACACGAGAAGCGAAGGAAGAATAAAACGACTATGTATTGAAGTCTTCATGGTCTAGCCTCCTGAAAACATGACATAATTATTGTAGGATCAACCGAGAGAGATTGGCAGTTCATGTAAATGACTACGCGGGGGAATTCCTGCTTCTGCGTTCCTTAACGGAAGCATTTTACGAAAGCCACCATCAAGAAAGCAAGAGGCAATCATGAAATCGCCGGAGAGGGAAAAGCCTTGCAAAGTCGGGTGACGTGGGGTTAACTCAAGCAACAAAAATGGCTGGGACAACTGTAAGAAACTCCGCCTTTAAGAGACAACATGCGTAAGGTAACATGACTGCTCCGGCGTCAATTAAACCATGACTTCTCACGACCCTCCCCCTCTCGAAGAGCCACGTCAGGAAGATAGTCTCGCACCAGAGCAGCATTCGTTGGACGACACTTCGCCGAGCGTCCCTCCCATAACACGTTGGTATTACCGCCATTTATTGCCCGTCCGTCTCGGTCACTGGATCAATGTCCTCTGCCTCCCGATTCTGATCATGAGCGGATTCCAGATTTTCAATGCGCATTCCGCCCTGTATTGGGGCGACCGCTCCGATCGGGATCGTCCCATCCTGGCAATGACGTCGGTCAGAACCGAGAGCGGCGAGCGCAAAGGAATCACCATGGTGGCGGGGCATACCTTTGACACCACCGGAGTGCTTGGACTTTCCGGGGAGAGGGCAAGGGGCTTTCCAAGTTGGGCCACACTTCCGAGCGCCCAATGGCTCGCGATGGGACGGCGGTGGCATCTCTTCTTTGCCTGGATTTTTGTGATCAATGGACTCCTCTTCGGCCTCTACGCTCTTCTCAGGGGACATTTTTGGAGGGATCTGTTTCCACACTGGAGAGATTTACAAAACATCGGCAAGACCATCTTGGACCATCTGCTCTTTCGGCATCCGTCAGGCGAAGAGGCAAAACACTATAACGTGCTGCAGAAGATCGCCTATACGGGCGTGATCTTTGGCTTGGGACCGCTGATCGTCCTGACAGGGCTCTCGATGTCACCCATGATCGATGCTGCATTCCCCTGGTTGCTGACCGTGTTCGGCGGCCGCCAATCAGCGCGAACGATCCACTTCCTGGCCTGTTTCGCCTTTATCGGCTTCGTCGTCATTCATCTCTTCCAAGTCATCGTGACTGGGCTTTGGAACAACCTCAGGTCCATGGTGACCGGTTGGTACACCATTCCGGAAAGCGAAGAGGTTCATGAAAAAACGAACGCCGATTGATCGACGCCGCTTTTTAATAGGTGCCGCGCAGGCAGCAGGATTGTTGCTGCTGACCGGATGCGACAGCTTGTCCCGAAGCGATTGGTTTCCGCGTCTGTTAGGCAAGGCTGAAGGGCTTACTCGAAGAGCCCAGCGTCTTGTCACGACCCGCCGGGCAATGGCCAAGGAATACACGGAAGCCGATCTCTCACCTGTGTTCCCGTCAAACGGCACCAGCGATCCGAATGATTCGGACTACCAGGCCCTGGCGCAAAGGCACTTTGCCGATTGGAGGTTGAAGATCGGAGGGCTCGTCAAGAACCCTGCTCGTTTTTCGCTTTCTGAGCTTCGGCAGTTTCCCTCTCGGACACAGATCACGCGACACGATTGCGTCGAGGGATGGAGCGCGATCGGGAAATGGAAGGGCGTTCCACTGGGCGAGCTGCTGACTCGTGTGCAGCCTCTTCCCTCCGCCCGCTATGCGGTGTTCCATTGCGCCGATCCGGATGACGAGGACCAGTATTATTACGAAAGCATCGACCTCGAAGACGTCTATCACCCTCAGACGATCCTTGCCTATGAGCTGAACGATCAGCCCTTACCCATCGCAAACGGCGCGCCACTTCGGCTGCGGGTCGAGCGACAGCTTGGGTACAAGATGGCGAAGTACGTGATGCGGATCGAGCTGGTCGACAGCTTCGACTCCATTGCAGGAGGGCGAGGGGGATACTGGGAAGACCAGGGCTACGAATGGTACGCCGGAATTTAGAGTGGCTGGAGCACGAGCGCCCTTGATGTTTCTTGCCGGCGACGTAGGCGGCACAAAAACCAATCTCGCGATCTTTACGAGCGAGGGCGGGAAGCTGCACGTCGTAGCCGAACAGAGTTTCCTGAATCACTCCTACTCAGGATTCGAAGAGATTGTGAAGGAATTTCTGGCTGGCCATGATGGCAAGGTGACTCAGGCCTGTTTCGGCATTGCCGGCCCCGTGAAGGCGGGTCGAGCCAAGATGCCAAACCTTCCCTGGACCATAGACAGTGCGCTCCTGGGTGCGGCGCTACACATCGACCGCGTGTTTCTGCTCAACGATCTTGAGGCCACGGCTTATGGCATCGCCGTGCTTCAGCCGGAGAATGTGATAGCTCTCAGTGAGGCGGGCCCTCAGCTTGGCAATATCGCGCTGATTGCTGCCGGCACAGGCCTGGGAGAAGCCATGCTCGTGTGGGATGGCGTCACGCACCGGGCTTCGGCGTCCGAAGGCGGCCACGCCGACTTTGCGCCCCGTGACGCTGAGCAGATTGAGTTGCTGCGCTATCTGATTGCGAAGTTCGGTCATGTCAGCTACGAGCGCCTGGTGTCCGGACCCGGACTGCTCAACATCTACAATTTCCTTAAAGAAAGCGGTTTCGCCAAGGAACCCGAGTGGCTTTCTGCGCGCCTGTCGGAAAGCCCCGACGCGAGCGCGGTGATCACCGAAACGGCGCTGTCAGCTCGATCGGAACTGTGCACACATGCGCTTGAGCTTTTTGTATCTATCTACGGGGCTGAGGCCGGCAATCTTGCGCTCAAGGCACTAGCCACAGCCGGAGTCTACATCGGGGGAGGCATCGCTCCAAAGATCCTCCCGAAACTCAAGGACGGCACCTTCGTCCGTGCTTTTCGAGACAAAGGGCGCTTTACCACGCTACTTGAAACCGTGCCAGTCAAGGTGATCCTCGATCCGAAGACCGCCCTTCGGGGAGCGGCCTATTACTTAGCTTCGTTGACAAACTGAGTACTGTCCGCGCTCTCCACGCTCCGACAAATCCGTTGGACACCCGCGTTGCCAGTAAAATCCTGCGACCCCTCCATTTCCGTCAACTATCTGGTTCCCCGTCAATTATCTGATCATTAAGCCACTGCAGAAGTTTCATTATTGGGGCGATGACTACAAGGTGGAGTGTCCAACGCTACAGACGAGGATTGCACAGGCTGCGAAGGCTGGTCCGCTCCCAGCGAGACATGTCGAAGAACAAATAGATACATCTCCTCCCCTGCCCTCCGCCTCGAAAGAGCGCATCAAAACGCTGCTCAGCCGACAAGATCGCCTTGATTTCCAGGGCCATTGGAGTTTCTGCAAGGGTCCGCCGATAGACAAATAGGAAGCTGGCACGAGTTGTGCGTAGATTAACTAGCGTAAGGACTTGCACTGAGTTGATTGAGGTGTCCTATGGGAAGGACAGATCATCTCTACTTAAGGTCCATCAGCGGTTTACTCCTGGCGGGTCTGTTCTTTTTAACCCAGGAAACGGCCGCATGCCAAGCGAGCCCGGATAAGATCGCCTTTGCGTGGGGACTCGTCGAGGATGCCACGCCTCAGCCGAGCGGGCTGATGCTGCTGGAGTATCGCGACGAGGAGAGCCTAATAATTACGCATGTGGCGTATCATCGGGTTAGCCGCATATTGCCTGGCATTCAGCCTTCACTATCTGAAGCCGAGGCCGAACGCCATTCCCTGCTTTTCATCGATGGGAGCCTCGGCCCGTTGACGTATGTCATCCTTAAAGAAGCTCTCTATTATGGGACGGATCTCGATAACGTCGGTCTGCCACGGCGCGTCTGGCTGGACTCGGAAGAAGACGGCCTGAACGGGAATGAGGTGTTGGTGTTCG
>Ga0207684_10000554_pt1 | contig 45999 bp, 46 predicted proteins | sample KBSK5501metaG_FD_184342 | JGI IMG/M metagenome (GOLD analysis project Ga0207684, IMG submission 184342) | Corn, switchgrass and miscanthus rhizosphere microbial communities from Kellogg Biological Station, Michigan, USA - KBS K5-50-1 metaG... | ecosystem: Host-associated > Plants > Roots >... | reverse complement strand
CTCCTGGTTGGGATTTTGGAAGTCGCGGATCGGGCCGGTGATGTCTTGGTCGATCCAGCCCAGGACGTCCGCCTGCGTCTGTCGCAACTGCTCGCTCACGCGCTCAACTCCTCTCCTGTGGGCGCCCATGCTGCGGAGCGCAAGTCATGCGCTCCCGCACGTCTCGACGCCGGTGGGCCCTGGTCACCGAGGTGGGGGAACAGCTGGCCGAACAGGTCACCGATCATGGCAAGCCCCTCGGCGCCCTATGCATCGAGATAATGTCAAGTATAGTACCACTTCGAGCGGTCGAGCAAAGACCGCCAAGGTGAGCCAAGGTGAATTCGGTTTATGGGGGAGGTGGGCCCCTCCCCATGAGATCACGCAGGTCGATCAGACTCTGTTGACTGATGGTGATCAGCCCTATCAGGGGCTGATCGATATCGAGAATGACCACCAAAATAGTCGCTATCAGTAACACCAAGAGCACTGTCCCCAGCACCGACCGCCCGCGCCCGAGCCCGGAGCGATATCCCAGGATCCCCAGCGCGAGCATCGAGACGGCGAAGAGGATGTAGACCGCGCTCCCGGGCAGATGATTGAGCCGCGCCGCATCGCGCTCGCTTTGGGCGGCGCTCACCTCATTGAGGGACTCAAGGAAGATTTGCAGCGTGTTGGACTGGGGATCTTGCTTCGCCGCCGCCGCTACTGGAGACCACATCTGTTCCTGCAGGGCATGCGTCTTGGCCTTGAGCGCCGTGTCGAGATACCAGTTGGGGCGCGCAGAATCCAGGCGCACATCCACATACTGGCGCAAGAGCGCGGCCTCGGTCGTCTGCAGGTCTGTTGGCAGCACTTGTGTTCGCTCGTACGCGATCTCAATCGCCGAGACTTCGTGCGTCAGCGCCATTTTGCGGTCGTCGAAGCGGGAGATCGCCATCGAATAGGTAAACGCCAACAACAGACCAAGCACCGCAAAGACCGCCGTCTCCACTCCTTGCGTGTGCTCCTGGGTCGCCTCTGCAGTAGCCGGTGATTGCGCCTTGGCGCGCCGTCCGAGCCAATAGCCCACCTCTGCGGCAATCCCGAGCGCGGCGAGTGTGAGGAACCACTCAGCATATTCACTGAGCTGATAGAGGGCATTCCCGCTTGCGTCGAGGGCCAGGACCAGGATCAGCAGCCCGACCACGACGAGGACGGCGACCAAGCCAGGGCCTTCTCCCGATGCGAACCGTCGCCACCAGGTACGGACGCTGGCGCGAACACGAGACTGGGGGCCGGTGGTCACGGTGCGCTCCTCGGCGCAGCATAAGGCGTGCGGGCTGATCTGTGCTGGAGGTATCTCGCCTCCTGGAGTAGAGTAAACATCACCACGCCTCCGGCGCTGGTCCTCTCATTACCATGCGCTGTCCAACTCACCGGCCGGTTAAACCCGCACATCGTAACCCCTGGCCTTTCCTTTCGGCGCGCAGGCCCATGGCTTCAGCCAGGGGGAGAGCGCCTTCCGTTTCTTCGGTGCGGGGTGAGCACACGCACCGGCAAGGTGCTGTCATCCTGTCATCGCCCTCTCTTCGGACAGAGCGTCCCTTGCCGTAGGCGGGGATACCGCCTTCAGGCGTGAACCTACGCCGTTGGGCCCTGCATAGCCTGAAAATCCCTTTGCTTTAGCTACGGAGAGTGTCAGCGAGAAGGATGCGAGCATGAGCCACCAGGCGCTTATCCTTCTCTCGCCAGAAGACTCGCCCTTCAGGGCTGGGGATGAATGGCGCGGCTTGCTCGCCGTGTGGTAGACTGTCCCGTATACCGCAGGGCCTGCGGAAATTCACGCTTGCGGAGGTGGCTTTGGGCCACGACATGATGGTGTAAGACCAAGCGAGCCTGCTCGTGCGGCGGTCGTCAGCCCAAGAATCCCCTGGCTTTAGCCATGGGGAGTGGTCAACTACGTGTGGTACCGCTTCACAAACGCGATGAGGGCTGCGAGCGCCGCGTCGGTCACCGGATCCTTCACGCGGATCGAATGGGACTGCTGCTCGCGCTCGACCGTGAGTGTGTAGGTCATGTAGTCGGCGGCTCCTTCCGGTGGGGTCGCTCCGTCGGCAGGCAATTGAAAGAAGTTGCACTCGACAATCAATCGGTCAAGGTCGCGCTGCTGCTCTGTCGCGAGCTGCGTGCTGTCTACGACCAACGGCGGGCGTACCAGCCCGGCAAAGCCGCCCTCCTGTTGTAAGATCACTCGCATGATTGTTCCTACTTTCTCGCACTGGTTTCTCGCCCTAGCCGCCGCACTGGCCGCTGACTCACCACAGCGCTGTCCACTTGCCCAGGCATGTTCCACCTTCACATCCCGCCGCCCTGCTGGCGGCTGGCCCGCCACCGCTGGAGCCATCAGAACTTGCCGGGGACCAGCCCGAGAACCACGAGAATGGCGACGACCGCCACTACGATCACGACGATGGCGGCGACCGCCACTACGATTTCAATGATGCGTGCGGTGGTGAGGCCTCCCCCAGGCACGGAGGCCGTCGAGCGGATAGGGAAGGGATTGCCCGAGCTGGGGACGTTCAATTGGCCCCCTTGCGCTATCGTCGCCAGCCGCCCCAAGAAGTCCTGGAAGCCCACCTGGGAGTCTTTGCCGGTGAGCTTCTGATAGGTGTCGCCCAGGCTGTTGCCGCCGGTGGTGGCGATCTGGGTCCAACTGAAGCCTAACTGGGTGTGCAGGTAGGAGAGGAAGAGGGCGCCGCAGCCGTTGGCATCCTCGTTCTGGTCCGTGGCGCTGTTCGCGTTGACGTAGTCCTCGTGGCCGTTCCTCCACCAGCTCTGCTCCGTCGGCACGGTGACGGACGCCAGGTTCGTGTTGCGCTCGACGGCCAGGACGCGTGAGAGCGCTTCCCCATTGGTGTGGCCGCAGTCCCATCCGTTGTTGATAGCGGCCTCAAACACCTCGACCACCTCGGCGACCACCAGGGCCGAGGCCTGATTGGCGGGGGCAGGCTCGATGTACAGGTTGGCGCCAGCGCTCGAGTAGTGGTAGGCGCCGCCCGCGTTGGGATCCATCAGGACATACAGGGGTTGCGCGGTGCGCACGATAGTCTGGTCGTCACCGTCCTGCCCAGGAGGCAGGTGAATGCCACCGAACCACACCTGCATAGCCATGAAGTCGGCCTCGCACGCGGCCAGCACAGCCTGCGCCGCCATAGTGCCCTCGGCCATGCCATCGGTGTAGACGACGAAATGCGCCGTTTGGCCGACGACTGTTTCGGAGGCGAGGAGTTGACTGCTCTGGGCCAGCGTGTGCTGTTCCGCGCGGACCTTGCGGCCCGCTGGGGTAGCGCGCAGCAACACGCGAGCGCCTCCGCTGGATCTGCCTGTGGATCTGCCTGCCGTCATCTGGGGACCTCCTCCTGTGTCGACAGGCACGCGGCGCCGTGCCCATGCCCTCGCCCTCGCATCTCCCGCATGTACTGCGCTGTGCGCTCGCTCGTCCCTGCTCACTTGCTAAGCCAGCCGCTAGTTGTTGTCCTTCAGGCCCGTGTTGGGACGCCGACTTCCCTCCAGGCATCGGCGACCGCCTGCTGAATCTCGGGACTGCCCGGATACAGCGTGGCGGCCGTGCGCGCGGTCAACGCGGCAAATTGCGCGAAGGTGCTCAGGCGTCCCACCTGCGGCAGCGCGCTAAACCAGATCAACCCGGCTCGCTCCCAGGCGTACCCGCCAAGCTTGGTCGCCGCCAGGTAAAAGGCGCGATTGGGAATGCCCGAGTTAATGTGCACGCCGCCGTTGTCAAACTTCGTGTAGTCATAGTCGTCCATGTGGCCTGGTTGGGGGTCTTTGCCCATCAGGGGATTCTTGTACGCATCTCCCGGCTGCTTCATCCATCGCAGCGCGGCGGGTTTGCTGAGCGCCGTATCCATGGCCTGCACCTGCGGGGTCAGCACGTCCGCCCCGATCAGCCAATCCGCCTGATCGGCGGTTTGGCCCAGATGCTGCTGCTTGATCAGCGAGCCAAAGACATCGGAGATTGATTCGTTGAGGGCTCCAGATTGGTCCTGGTACACCAGTCCGGCCGTAAACTCGGTGACGCCGTGGGTCAACTCATGGCCCACTACATCCAGCGAGCCGCTGAAGTTCTGGAAGATGTCCCCGCCGCCGTCACCAAAGACCATCTGCTTGCCATTCCAATAGGCATTGTCATAGCCATCTCCATAGTGGACAGTGGCGACTAAGGGCATCCCGTGATCATCGATGGAACGCCACTGGTACTGGCTCAGAAAGAACGCATAGGTGGCGCGCAGATTGTCAAAGGCCGCGTCGGCGGCGGGATCGCCCATGGCGGGGGTCTGCCCGACGGTCGGCGCGCTCGCCAGCAGCGTACCGGGAAGCTGCATCGTGTTCTGGTCATCGTAGATCGTGGTCGTGACCTGCTTGACGTCGTCCACCACGAGGGGGCGCGGTTGTACCGATCGCAGCGCGCGGATGGTGCGAATGCTGAAATCGCTGTTCAAGGTCAAGAGGGCCTGATTACTCTGGCCAGGCCGGCCATTCTTGATCACTTCGTTCAAGATGTGCGGCGGGATGATCGTGCACCGTGTCTCGGCGCACCGCTGGCTCGACGTCATTGGGGGTCCTCCTGGGCGAGCGGAGACGCGCTTGACCATGATCTCGGGATCACACACTGACCGTGCATATTCGTGCACAATTCGGGCGAGCGCCGGGGTATGCACGGAGCTCCAGACGAGCCCTGAGCCGGGGGCTCAGGTAACCAGCACCCATGCCACCTGGCCAGCTGATATGCCGCTTCAAGCCGGTGGGCGACTGCCTGGCGCTCTAGCCATGAAGAATCCAGGCCAGATTCTTGAGCGCCTACGGCCCCAGAGGCACTTCGTTCAACAGAGACTATAGCACCTACATTCCGCCCCCTCTATTGCGAGAGTTCTGGGATGTTGTCGAACCCCTACAAACGCAGGCCACTTCTGACCTGGAGGCGATGCCATTGGATCCTACTGTGACCACGGCGGCCCGCTACAGACACGGTCGATTTTCGCCTGACCTCCGTCGTAGCGACGCCAACGATCTCCATATGCCACATGACCGTGCGCAATGTGGGCCGCTGGGCAGATAGGCAGGAAGCGCCAGAGGGCCAGCGACCTGGCACGGAAGTGGCGTACAATATGCTCGCACGAGAAGTCCGCTGTTTCTGGAGTTTTGTGGCTGGCAGGCGGAGAAATTCGCAGCACCTGCCTTCCAAGCAGGCTGTCGCGGGTTCGAGTCCCGTCTCCCGCTCCACGCCGGAAAATTCCCGGCATAGAGGCCGACGCGCTCAGCCGTGAGCGCGCTGCGCGGCAAACTCCTCGGCGGTCATCCCGAAGAGGATGTCGTCGCAGTAGCGCCCATCGGTGTAGCGCATGCGTAGCACCTGGCCCTCGCGGACGAACCCCAGCCGCTCCTGCAGGCGGGGCCGCTTGCTGTACCTCACTGCTCGAAAACGTCATGCGTCGTGATCGGCATGCCTGCAATCCCCTTGACAGTCGTGACCTCCAAGACGCCTTCTGTGCGGAGAAGCGTCATGTTGCGTTGGGTACCGTCACGGACCGTCAGGGTTAGATAAACTGGATTGTACTCGAAGGATGTGGATGCGCTTCCCAGGTCACAGGTCGACCCGTCGTAACAGACTTGATAGAAGTGCGCCGTCAGGGTATTGCCTTGGAGGGAAATGACCACCTGCACCCAGGTGCCTATGCCCATATACGGATTGTACGGACCGATATTGTACCATGTGCCGACAAAGTCAGATGCGACCATGTCATCATCGCCCCGGAGCAGATGGGTGATGATGACGCCCACCGCATCCTGGCTGACCGCCTCCAGGCGGGAGTGATCGCCAACGACAAAGGAGAGCTTGAGGGTCAGGGTGGACGCCCCGCGGCAACAGGCGTCGGCTCGGCTGCCATCGAAGGCAAACGTGCTGACATAGGGTTCGCTGGTAAAGGGTCCACTGACGGTTCCCCAGTCGCAGTCGGTTGGACTGCACGCGCCGTAGCCATGAATGGAGAGTGTTTGCCCATGGGTCGTGATGATCAGGCGCGTGAGGTGGCTGCCGGTCGCATCCTCACTCACCCACCGACCCACAAAATCGGCTGCGCTGGCATGGGGACGCGGGACGCTGGTCGCTCGACTGCCACCGGTTGTGGCGCCACCTTGAGCCGCGCACGCGAGGAGGGGAATGCCAAAGGCGAGCGCGAACCCGGCGAGCAAGAGCGAATAGAATCTGAGCAAGCGTGTGCGCAGCATGGTGTCTCTCCTTGCCCGCTTTGTCTTCTTTCCTGAAGACGTGTGTCTGCCTGTGTCTGCGTATCAGCCACCAAGTCCACGTCAGGTAGGCGCATCTAGCCTCCTTGATGAGTATGGTGGACATCTCATGGCCTCCCAGGGGAAGGGCCGCTGACCCCTTTCGCTGCCGCCGATGCCTCACACCGGTTACCAAACCCCTACGAACGGATGTCTACCACTACCAATGCGCCAGCAAAGGGATTTACGCGCGAGTTTTGGATGGAATTCTCGTGAGGTATCGGAGCTGTGCCGGGAGAGATAGTCGCCCGCCTGGCGTCATCCGAGCGGAACATGAATCGAGGCGCATAAACGGCGCCTTTGCGACGTGGCACTGGCTTGACCCCTCGTCGTGGCGCCTGCGCCTTTCTTTTTCCTTGCAGGAACAAAGCACTCCGCCACATGGCACGAAACGCCCGCGAGGTTGACCTCGCGGGCGCCTGCTATTGCCAACGCAATCTCACTTCGCTGTCACTATCCCCTTGGTCGATTCGCCGGCAGTTCTGACATTCGCGCCGACGGCACTTCTGGCTGCGGATTCAATTTGTACGCCTCACCGAGGCCGCCAAGGCCGCCCAGCCCAGCGCACACCAGGGCCAGCCCCACCAACTGGAACACCGGCGAGAGGGGCTCAGGCCCTGGATATGGCCCGACATGAATCCCTCCGGGCGTCATCACGATGAGGAGCGCGCCAATGACCAGTTCCAAGAGGAACGCCGCTAGAACCACAATGCGGATCACCATGGACATCGGAGAACTACCTTTCTATCCCCAGAGTCTGCCGCCATCGCATGGCGCGCCAACCTCCAGGGCGCTACAAACGCGTCGCTTTGATCTGGTCGCTCACGTAAGTTGATTCGAGGCCCTCGATCTTCGGGTACAGGTTCCTCCTTTGACGTATTGGTTGGATGCTCCTGCGGATTGGGCATCTACCACTGCCAATTCATCAGCGAGGCGATTTGCGCGCGAATTTTGAGGGGTATCCCGCGCCATTTCGATCCCAGCGCCCCGCAGCGCGCCATGGGATATGACGGCTCGCAGCCAGGGGGCCAGGGGAGGCCATGGCGGCTAGCCTTCCACTGCTCCGCGGGCGCCGTGGCTGTGTCCGTGGCTGTGTCCGTGATGGCTGCGCGCTCGTCGGTACACGCCACATGAAAAGGCCATCGGCTCTTGGCCCTCCTGAGAAGACCGCGAGCCGATGGCCTGCACGTGTAGCGAGCGAACCCTTACCCTGCGCTAGCCACAGGGCTGCTTATCGCTGAAATCCTGTAACCCGTCATACGGGGAGGTATTCGAGGTGTTTGCACCTTGCTGGAGCATGGCGCCGGCCAGGTTTCCAGAGGTGAGCGCGGCGGCGAAACTTGTTCCTGACCAGAGGCCCATGCCGCGATCTGATGCCTCCATATCAATGCTGCAGACGTTGCTGCCCAGCGCATAGGCGACTCTCACGGTTCTTGGGCTCCCTGTTGGCTGCGTCTGGCTCACGTCGCCATTCAGACAGGGCGTAGAACCATCCGGAGAATAGTATGGACCGTTCGACGTGTCGAGCAGCGTCACTCCATCCCCTGTCTTCCAGGTTGACGCGTCCGTCGGTTTTATGGTCGCCGCCACCGAGACCACACCGCAGAGCACAGCGGGGAAGTCTGCTCCGTAATGCGGCTGACTTCCGCTGGGGGTCGAGTCATTGCCTGCGGCAGCCACCAGGGTAAAGCCGCCGTCTGTCATCGCCTGGACGAAGTCGCTCAACGGGCGGATGAGGCGGCCGCGTTCCGGTTGCGCTTTGAGGACATTGGCCAAATCGCTGTCCGAACTCGAGCAGCGACCGGGGTCGATGGCCTTTCCATCGCTGGTCGACTTACTAGGGTCCCAGCCATGCTGCCAGATATCCATGATGCACTGTGCTGGGGGCTCGACTGTGAGGCTCATGTTGACGAGGACGTGGGATGGCTTGATGGCGTTGGCAGCCGCATCTGCCTGGACAATGTGGAGCCCGGTCAGCCATGTCTGCAGCGTACCTATGCCGTACTGATTCAAGATGGGTACCAGCACGACCTGCGCTTTCGGGGCCTGGTAGTGGATCAACTCGCTGACCGCAAGGCCATGGTACTTGATCCAGCTCTCCTGCTGGTACTTGAGCGTGTAATCGAAGGCCTCATTAGTTGTGATAAATCCTCCCATGGCGAGTACCGGGAAATCATTGGCCAAGTCGGCGACCAGTGGCTGGGTCTCGCAGTTGTTCCACGATGGGCAGAGGCACCCCGCGACTGGCCATATCCCGGCTTGCTGATAGTTCTCGGACATACCCGGGACGCCCGTATCCAGCACATAGACATAGACCGTGCCGTCGGTTTTGCTCGAAGAGCGACGCTGACACGGTTCAAAATTGGACGGCAGGGGAGTGGGATTGACTTTTACGTTCGTGGCCGGCGTGGGTGGCCCATCTGGACTGCCGCCGCCGTGTCCGGTTCCCTGCGATCCTTCCAGCATCACTGAGTTCGGCGAGGCGCCCTGAATGCGAAAGTTGGAATGGTTTCTGACAGCGACATCGGCGCCCATCCCGGCGGCATGGTTGAGTGTGTCGATGGCTCTCTTGAGATCGCTATCGTTGGCGTCTTCGGCGCCATTGCTCTGGAGCTGGAAGAACGCGACTCCGTATCCGGACCTATCGGAGCTTAAGGTGATGAATGACGAACACACGCCGCCAGTGTCTCCATACGCGGGGCACTCGCCTTGGGTATATTCCACTAGCCCTAACGCGCAGCCACGGAGGATGTCGTTGGCCGTGGCCCGCACATCGTCGTTCTTGATGAGTTTCACGTCGTCGGCGGTTCCGCCGCTTATACTGACCGCGATGACCCCTGGCGTACGAAGGTCGGCCGGCGCCGGCTCGGTCACACCATAACGCAGGGCGACCTGCGACGCGCACTCAATCGATGTTGACCCGCCACACGCAGCGAGTCCCGGGAGGATTCCGACGAGCGCCAGCAAGAACGCCAACACAGCAGAGCGACGGACGCGACGGACAACGGGGACGTGAAGAGAACGCATCTACAGCCTCCTTTTGGCTGGTCGCACTGATCACGCGGACCGCTTCGCTCCCGCCGATGCGCAGCATCGGCGGGGTACCCTCAGCAGTAATTGGGCGCCTATCTCCACATACCCCATCGTGGCGCGATTTACGCGCGCGTTTGCGCGGCGCGTGTCGTCGGCCTCTTTGCGTAGCTCTTCGCGTAGTCATCTCCGGCGAATGTCGTCAAGGCAAAGCCTGCCCATGCGTAGGGATGCGCCCGCAGCGGATGGCGCGCATCGCGCAGCAACGCAAGCTGCCCCGCGCGCAACGCCTGCGGTGGCGTGGAGCCCGCCGCCACCTGCCGATACACTGCCAGCATCAGGTCGCGGGTGAGCGCATCGTCCACCCGCCACAGGCTTGCCAGCACAGCCTGCGCGCCTGCGAAACCGAAGTCGCGCACCAGCCCCACATACTCATCTCCGCCACGTGACCTGCCAAGCCCGGTCTCACAGGCAGAGAGCGACACGAGCCGGCACCCGCGCAGATCCAGCCGTCGGGCGTCGACGCCATAGAAGGGGCGGTCGGCGAGCTCAATGGAAGAGAAGTTCGGATTGTCGAAGTGAAGCGTTCCGTGTGTGGAGAGGTGAATCGCGCGCGACCCTGGCACGGCGCGCTGGAGCCTCTCGCTCGTCGCCTCCTGCTCGATATATGCCGTCCCACCCAGGAGCGTCGCCAGCTCGGTCGCTTCGTGTGGGGAGGCGGGAAGCCCACCACCTCCTGAATAGCCGAGCGCAAGGAGCGGGCGTCGCGTCCGCCGAGAGGCGCGCCGAACGCCGACGGTGCGACAAGAGGGCACGCAGTGCGCCGCCCAGCGCTCGACGAGGTAACGCTGTCCATCGTACAGGGCCGCCAGTGGGAGGGCATGTAACGCCGCACAGGGGACGATCGCGAGTTCAGCGCCTTCAGGAGGCAGAAGGCCATCTCGTTCCACTGGCGCCACGAGAATTTCCCACAGCGTGGCCAGGTGGGGCCGCAGGCTCTGCGCCCAACGAGCCGCGACCTCGTCTATTTGCGCCTGGTCTCCATTGCAGGCGCTGAGACGCCGCATGAGCGCCTCGACGCCCAACTGCACGGCGTCGCCCAACTGCTCGATTTGCCGCGCCTGCCCGGGCTGGCGCCACCCGACAAGCTGCCCATGAGTAAGCCCCCAAATGAAGAGGTCCTCGCCGGCCATGGCGTAGGCGATCACCGTCTTCCCCACAGGCGCCGCCTGTAGCAAGGTCGCCGCATCCGGCGGCGCCGCCGCTTCCTCGCGCTTGGCCTGCTCCTCCAGGCGATCGCGAATACGAGTCTCCAAGTCTCGCCGCTCCCGCAGCAGGCCGTCGCGCGCTCGATCATCCCCAGCCATCGAGGCCAATCGCTCGCCGTTCACTTTGTATTGAAGCAGGTCTGCTTCCAGCCCGCGCATGCGTTGACTGCCCGCCAGTCTCCGGGGTGTTCCGGCCGCCACGCGCCATTCTCCGCGCGCCCGCGCGCGCTCGATATAGGTCAGCGCGCCAGCCAAGTCACAATTCTCGAAAGCGAGTTCCATGGCCTCCAGATAGACGGCGTCTTTGTCCCCATCTTCGAGGAATCCTGGGCGCTGGTCGAACGCCAGGTCTTCGACCACTCGGTGCAGCGAGCGAGTCGCCTCGTCGTAATGGACGAGCGCAGCCGGCGCATCACCCTCGCCTCGCGCGATACGCGCCAGGATCACATGCCCCTGATAGACGATCTCTGGAGCGTGTAGCTCTTCTCCCCGGCGAACCGCTCGGCGGGCTGTGGCGCGGGCAAGATTCAGCTCCCGCTGGGCGAGGAGCGCCTGGGCTGCGACGACGTGCGCTTCGGCGCGATGGCGTTCGGTGACGCCACGTGTCCCTGGACGCAGCAGCCCCAATGCCAGTTCGCGCGCTACCTGATACCGGCCGATGCGGAGCAGAAGGCGGGCGTATTCGAGGGCGATGGGATAGTCCGCTTGCAGATGATCCCTGCTCGCGCGGATGCGTCGCGCCTCGTCGAGCCGCTCCTCTGCGCCCGCCCGATCGCCCAGCGCAAGCAGCGTTCGCGCCAGCAGAATGAGCGTCTCCGCCAGATCAAGCGGCGTATCCAGCCCCCGCACAAGCTCCAGCGCATGAGTCGCCTCGGCGTGCGCCTGGTCTGCGCGATTGAGTCCAAGCAGTGTCTCGGCATGAGAGCGCCGCGCATGGGCCGCAGGAAGGAAGAGGCCATTCGCCTCCAGTTGCTCCGCCGCCCGGCGGATCAAGCGCAGTCCCTCGGCGACCGAGCCGCGCGAGCGCGCGATAATGGCCCTACTCACCTCAACGAGCGCCGCGTCTCCCGAATTGCCCACGAGGCGGAACAGTCGACTGGTCTGATGGTAGAGGCGCTCGGCCGGCTCCACCTTCCCCATCCAGAGCAGCGTGTCGGCCTTGTTGGCCAGCAGCATGCCGGTGAAGTTCCACCGATCAATGGGTTTCTCCCGCGGATCATGCTTCTTGCGCCCGTGGTCCTGGGCGCGGCGCTCGCGGAAATGACGCCGCTCCTCTAATCTCAGACGTCCTAGAGTCTGTACTCCCCGGTCGAACCAGGCGATCGCGGCGTGATAATCGCCGAGTTGCTGCAAGGCAAGCCCAGCATTTTGCTCCATTGAGGCGAGGCGCAGAAATTCGCGGGCATCCTCAAGCGCTTGCCGTGGAGCCTCCATCCTTGCGACATCCTCACGGGTGACCGCTCCCGCCCAGGTTACAGAGAGGAGCCGCCCGGAGCGGGTGCGCGCCCATCCTACCAGATCGCCCTCGCGCTGAAAGACCGCTGCCGCCTCATCGTAGAGCGCCATCGCCTGCTCATGACGCCCCTGCTCGCGATGGATATCGGCCGCGGCCATGCGACCCAATGCGTCAACACGCGGCGCGGCCGTCTCGCGCCCAACCTGCTGCAAGAACACGGCGACGCGCTCCGCTCGCTCCATATTGCCGTCGTGTAATCGCCGGTCGACACCCACCCGCTTAACGCCTTCGGCCAGGCTGTAGCTGTCGCCAGCCCAGGCACCGAGCGTGCGCGACCAGAGCTGGCGCCACCGCGGCGCAGGGGTACGCAGAATGCTGCGCTCGACCTCTTCGAAGTCGACCATAACGTCCCTCCACGTCTTGGCCTGCGCGTTTCCCTGCCGCTGCGCAACTTGCTCTTGGTCTCATACTCACAATTGGAGATCGCCGATCACGATCAACTCGTCGCCCGCGAGCACCTCTAACTGATAGCTTCCCGGCGGAGTTGGCCCCAGGGTGAAGAAGCCGCCAGGTGGAATCGGCGTCTCCAATGGAGAGCCGGCGCTGGCGCCCACCGGCGCTTCTGATGCGCCCTCTGGCCCACCCTTCACCAATCTCGCGGCAATCGCATCCTCAGCGCCAGTAATTTGCCCGGAGAGCGTCACGCCATCTGGGCCACGCCGCCATCGCACCGCCACCTCGATGTCGCCAGCGGTGAAAATATGAGGCGTGCGCTCGTCGCTTGTGGCGCCTTCCTCCCCGTGTGATCTGACTGCCAGACCCATGCTGGGCGGAGCAGGCAGGAGACTCGCCACAATACGACGGACCGAACCCTGGACGCGCTCCCACACAGACTCACCCGCCTCACCAGTCTGCGTCTTCGGCGCGGATGCTGGCGCGGATGCTGGCGCAGCCACGGCCGGCCGCACGGCGCGTATCACCGCAAGATCGCGCTCACAGCGCGGGCATTCCAGCCGATGGCGCTCGACGATGTCCATGCGCTCGGGAGTGAGGCTTCCCAAGATATAAGCCTCTAACTCCTCCATATCGGGGCATTCGACGCGATAGAGTCGGGCCTCAAACAGTTGGTAACTCTCGACCTCAGCGCTACAATCTGGGCATGCGGCGATGTGCTGAGCAATGTCCGGCGCAATGAGAGTCGCATCGACAACATACGCCGCAAGGTCGTCCTGGCTTGCGTGTTGTGATCCTTCGGACCCAGCCATGGCACTCCCCTTTCACGGCGTGTTCGACCGGCGCCATATCCCTCACGGCCACCCAGTCGTCGAGCGCGGTGGTGATCGCCCCACTTACCTCTATGAACACGAATACACCAGACAAGCCATCTACGCGCGAGATCGTGGCGCCCTACCGCAGCGCGCTTGCCAAGCAGGAACGCTCCTCTGCTAACCAGTGCGTGACGGATCGAGATGCTCGCGCATGCACCGCAGGAGCTTTGCCTTGATGCGATGGAGCTCCATCACGTCCGTGAACACGCCGCGATACCGTTCGCTCTGCTCAAACTCCCCAGCGATGACCTCCTCTGCCGTATACTGCCAGAAGATGAGGAGCTTTCCTGCCAGATACTGTCGATCATCGGCTGCACAGCCGCGCATCACGATGGCTGCCTGCGCCAGCGCATCACGACTCTCCACACGGCGCGGCAGATCGATGGGGTCGAATGGCTCAGTGACGAGCGATTCCGCCGACAATGGCTCAGCGCCGCGCGGCGATACTACTGACTGGGCACTGGAGGCGCCTAGAGGCAGCGACGCCACTGCAGGGGGAGGTAATTCCCCTGTGAGTGGCAATGACAGCGGCTCTCGAACGCGCACCTCCTTCTTCATCAAATTCTCTGCGCATGTCCAGAGGAACTCCACCAAGGCGCCCACGCTGCGCACTTCGAGTTGGCCGCGCGCATTTCCTGCCGCCATCTGAGCAAAAGCATCTTCGATCACGGATCGCTCCGCTTGTGGCCGAGTCGCGGAGCGGGTGCGCCTCCGAATGACCACCTGTCCGAGGGAACTGCCAGCCAGTATGCGCGCCAACGTAGGCGCGAAACAGGTGATCAGGTGCTGCCATGCGAGGCTGGCATTCTCGTGAAGCGCACAGCGCCAAAGCTCCAGACAGTATCTGGTATCACTGGGCTCATGGGCGTGAAACCGGCGGTTCTCCTCGCAGCATTGCGCTCCCAGCGCATCCAGAGACAGGTCACCCAGTGCGCTCATGGTGGTCCTCACTCTCGCGTGAGAGATTCCCTCGCGACTGCAAACAACAACCTGCTTTCGCTGGGTCCATTTGCAGGATCGTCTTGTACACGCTCCTCGGCGCGGTGCCGAGTGATCGCTGGCTGTCGTTGCTGGCGCAAACGATGTTGCGAATCTGTCGTGTCGGCGCGTGTGTGGGGGTGTCGAGCCGCCAGTGAGCGGCCTAGTGTCCTGGAGTGTGGGCAAATCCATGACGCGTTCGGGTTTGTCCACGCGCTCGCAGAAGTATTCTACCGAGCTTCTAAACCCTTCAAGACAAAGACATTGTATCTTCTGCATGTCCGCTCGCAAGCCGCTGCGTGCAGCCATTATACTGCACGTCATGGCGGAAAACTAGGGTGCGGCGCGCCTCTCGCTGTCAATCACGCCCAGGGAGCAGTCTTCGCTTGCGGCGCTGTATGCTTGGCCGCAGGCGGCGCTACGTCTGCGTGCGCTTGCCCTGCCGCAGCAGACGCCGCACCACAAGGAACTTCGTGTGGTTCTAAGGAATGTGTCACAGTGGGCTTTGTCATCTGCCGGGTACCTCAGGGCGCAGATAGGATCCTGCCAAAGACCAACCTCGTTCCCGTCGGAATGAATCAGGGTCCGCATGCTGCGTCTACCACTCCTGCGAGTTAGGGGTAGGCGCGTGTCGTGCGCCCGATCTTTGAAGGTGGAGCGCTCCGATTCGCTTCCACGAACCAGATGTGGTGGTCGGGTCCCACGGTAATGCCGGACGGTTCGCTGTTGGCGGTCGGAACGAGGAATTCTTCCGGGGGATAGTGGAAGGCGTCCAGGTCAAGCACGCTGAAGCGCGCAATCTTATTGCCGCCCCGTTCCGTGAACCAGACAGCGTAATCTCCTGGGGGTCCCTTAGTGATACCCCACGGCTGGCTGCCTGCAGCCAAGGGCGCCTCGGCGGTCACCTTGTGCTCTTTTACGCTGAAGCGCGCGACCTTGTCACCATCAGATTCCGTGAACCACAGTTCGTTGTCGGGTCCGACCGTGATGCCAGTAGGTGTGCCTTCGACGGCCCACTCGCCGCAGAGGTCGAGCGCTTTCGTCATGCAGCCGATCTGGTTTTTGCCAAACTCGGTGAAATACAGCTTGCCGTCGGGTCCCTGCGTGATCTCGAATGGCTGGCTGTTGGGAGTTGCGGTGAGTTTCTCGCCGCACGACTTGAAACCAGTGACCGGGTCCGGCGCGCGCGGGTCAAAGCAGCCGATCCGGTCCGCATACCGTTCCGTGAAATAGAGGTAGCCATTATCCGCCGCTGTGATATCCCAGAGCCAGCGGCCGGTTCTGGAGAGCGGGTCGTCGATCGCTGGGACATACGGAATGCGGTACACGCCGCAGGTCGTTCCGTCTGTCTTCACGCAGGTGATCGTATGGGGATTTGGGGCGTCGGCGGTTTCCTGGGTGATCCAGAGATGGTTGTCTGATCCCACTGTGATGGCTGGATTCATCGATGAACTGGCGGGGTACTGGTGCGATATAGGTTCCGTTTCACTGACACGTCCTACCCCGCTAAAATTGAACCCGGTGAACCAGACATGATCGTCGCCAGCAGGCCCAGCCGTGATGCCGCTGAGCCACCCAGACATCTTGTCCGTACCCGAGACCGGATACTCTTGGATGGGATTGCCGGGAGGAGGCGGGGTTCTCCGTGGAATCGTTGGTCCCCCAGTGGCACAGGCGAGTAGCGGTAGCAGACTCAGCGCCGCGAAGCTCCAGGCAACAAGGCTCGCCAGCCACCGCCGGCGCCCAGCAAACTGTGTCATAGCGTTTCCCCTTTCTGTGTGGCAACTCGAAGGAAGTACACGGCGCAGGAGCAGAAGGTCAACAACTGCCCCAAGCGAACGCCCTCGTCCACACGGTCATGCCGCCGCTGGAGGAGCCCACTCACACCGGTCATGGCGAGGGAGGCGTGATGTAGCCGATCTGGTTCGCATCGGTCTCGGTGAACCACACGTTGCCGTCGGGCCCGGCGGTGATGCCCACGGCCACTCGCCGGGTGGTCGAGAAGGGGAACTCGCTGATCACGCCTGCCGGGGTGATGCGGGCGATCTTGTTCCCCTCCATCTCGGTGAACCAGAGGGCGCTATCCGGCCCAGCCGTGATGCCACGCGGGCGACTAGTGGCGGTCGGGACGGGGAATTCAGTGATCGCGCCCGTCACGCTGATGCGCCCGATCTGGTTCGCATTATGCTCAAACTCGGTGAACCACAGTGCGCCATCGGGTCCGGTCGTGATGATGGTTGGCCAGCTATTGGCGGTTGGGACGCTGAACTCAGTGATCACTCCAGCAGGGGTGCTACGCCCGATCTGGTTCCCATTGAGCTCCGCGAACCACAGGTTGCCGTCGGGTCCGGCGGTAATACCCGCTGGGTAGCTGACGGCGGTCGGCACAGGAAATTCGGTGATCACCCCATCTGGAGTGATGCGCGCGATCTTGTTCCCGGCTTCCTCGGTGAACCAGAGACTCTTGCGGTCGGGCCCAACCGTGATGTATGCCGGGTAGCTGTTGACCGTCGAGACAGGGAACTCGCGGATCGCGCCCGCCGGGGTGATGCGCCCAATCTTGTTCCCATACGCCTCGGTGAACCAGAGGTCGGCGCCGTCAGGGCCGGTCGTGATACCTCGCGGTTCGCTGTTGGGTGTCGGAACAGGGAACTCGCTGATCACCCCTGCGGTGGTGATGCGCCCAATCTTGTTCGCGGCTTCCTCGGTGAACCAGAGGGCGCCATCAGGCCCGGTCGTGATGCTTGAAACGCCGCCATTGGCAGTGGGGACGGGGAACTCAGTGAAGAACTTGACCCCGCCATCCCCGCCACAAGCGACCAGGGACAGCAGGCTCAGCGGCAGGAGGCCTAGCGTGACTGCGACCGCCAGTGGGCGCCGCAGTAGCCGGCCAGGCAGTGTTCCAGACAGCGGCATGAAGAGCGCTCCTTCCTTCGCTGATCCTCCTGCGAGCAGAATCGCGCGCCCGCCAATGTGCGTCCCGATGCGCAGGAGCGCATGCTCAGCTACGCTGCGCTACGTCACGTAGCGCCTCTGTTGGACGCGCTTGCGCCAAGGCGCACCCAGACGCGAGTCCGCCGCGATCGAGTAGGCGACTAGGTGTAGACCGTGTAGTCCACGTCCAGGGTGAACTGATCGTAGTAGGACACGCATTCAGCGTCTGCGTGAAAGGGTATTGGCCCTCCCACGAAGACCAGTCCGAAATTGGTCGTCGGCGACGTGGCCCATCTGCTCACTACTGTTAGATCAAGCGCTATCGTGAAGATATGGCTGTTCTCAAACTTGCCGAGAAAGGACATGGCGAGCGAATCGCCTACTGGGAACAGCTTGTCTTTGGAAGCGAGCGTCACCGCTGGCGCCTCGGCTGCAGCTCCGACATCGGTCGTACACGAATTCGAGGTGCCGATTGGGATGTGATGGGTTGAGTCGAGCAGCTGGAATCTCATCGTGGCCTTGGTGATGAGAAACGACTGGTTGCGATAGACATCCTTGAGATCGAAGACGACATCGCCGTTGAAGTCGTCCTCAAACCATTCTGGACAGGGAAACAGCCCTGAACCACCATCCCACACGGTGTGCGTTCCCACGCGCATGGCGCCTGCTGGCGGTTGGGGCATAGCCGCAAAGAATGTTGCTGTACAGTAGGCTTTACTCGATACATCGTGGACGACCTTCTCACTGCTGAAGACAACGCCTGTGATCGTGACGTGCTGGTTGGAGCTAGAACCAGTACAGGCGGCCAGACCGAGGAACGCGCTGAGGAGCGCAAGGAGGATAGCCGGTGCTTTCATGTGTGCCATCTCGTTCTCTGCCTTTCGTTCCGCTTGCGAGACTCTTCTTAGAACAAGCGCCTGGTGGCTCGATCACAGTGGCTATGATCACTGGCGCCTGCGCGCGGGTCTCAAGTCGACCAGTTGCTGATGGGCGCCCTGTGCGACCTCGAATATGGCCTGGGCGAGGGTCACCGGCTTCGCCTGGCCCTGCTGGGCCTGCAATCGTGCGCGCAACACGGCGAGGTAGACCAAGGCGAACATAGCGAGCGTCAGGCACCAGCGCCAGCCGTCCCACCGCCGCACTTCAGGGTGGTCCAGCCCCACTTCTCCCTTCGCCAGTTCAAAGTGCCGCCCACTGCGCCAGCATCCGTGCTGCCCATGCCCTTCAATCGCTGATCCGGAAGGAGAACCAACCAGGTTATGTGAGGGTGATGCGCCCGATCTTGTTCCCGTAATACTCCGCGAACCAGATCGTGCTGTTAGGCCCAGCTGTGATGCCCAACGGCCTGCTGGCGGTCGTCGGTATGGGGTACTCTTGCAGGGACTCCCCGGTGGGGGTAGCGCCCCCAATATTGTTCCCATCAAACTCTGTGAAATAGAGGCTGCCGCCGTTGGGACCCGCCGTGATCGAGTTGAGATGGCTATTGGCTGTCTTCACAGGGAACTCTTTGATGGCGCCCGTTGAGGGCGTAAGACGACCGATCTGGTTCGCGCCTCGCTCGGTGAACCAGATGGCGCCATCAGGCAACGCGGCAATACCGACAGGCGTGCAGTTGGCGGTCGGAATGCGATATTCGGTGATGCTACCGTTCAGCGTGATGCGTCCAATCTGGTTGCCCTTGCTCTCGGTGAACCACAGGGCGCCGTCAGGTCCCTCGACAATGCGGCTAGGCTCGCTGTTGGCGGTCGGAATAGGAAACTCGTTGAGACCGCCTTTCTGCGCGATCCGCCCGATCTGGTTGCCACCAATGTCCGTGAACCAGATCGTGCTGGACGGCCCAGACGTGATGTCGCCAATCAAATCGCTGGCCGGCGAGATATCATTGTTCGCCGGGATGATGTAGCCGCTAAGAAACTGGCCCGTTGGCGTGATGCTCCCGATTCGTTTGACATCGCTAGATTGCGCCGTGAACCAGAGGTTGCCATCGGATCCAGCTGTGATGTGAAGAGGCGCCTTAAAGTCCGTTGGGGTAGGGTACTCTTGGATGCCGCCTGTGGACGTGATGCGCCCGATCTTGTCGCCAACCCTCTCGGTGAACCAGAGGGCCCCATCAGGCCCGGGTGTGATGTCGCCTGGTCCGCTTTGAGCGGTAGGGAGGAGGAACTCGCTGAAGGTAGGCGTCAGGAGTCGATAACTGGTGCCAGAACAGGCGACCAGGGATAGCAGGCCAAGCGCCAGGACGCTCGTGGCCATCATGGACGCCAGCACCCGCGCAAGCTTTCGACCAGCATGTCTCATTGTGTGCTCCTTCCGCACGACGCAGCGAACGGAACCGTCTGATACCATGGCCTCCTCGGCTTCTCACGGAGTGGGCCGCTGGCCGCCGCGCGGCCGCCGACGCTTTTCGCCCGCCTCTCACCACTCGGATGCCCCTGTAGGTGAGGCGTCTACCACCACCAATTCAGCGGCGCGGCGATTTACGCGCGAGTTTTGTTTCTCGTTATCCCTGGACTCGAATAGGGTTTCATCGCCCCAATTGTGCTAGGATGCTTAGCCCAGCTCGGTTGAAAGTTGTGGATGGCAGGAGGTTCTGGACAATTGGCATCTGCCGTATGTCTACCGTATAATCTGCTCACGCGAGAGGTTCCGAATATATGTGGCTTTGCTACTGGCGAGCGGTGAAAAAGTGAGTGCCTGCCTTCCAAGCAGGCTGTCGCGGGTTCGAGTCCCGTCTCCCGCTCCATACCGCAATATTCGCGGCATTGAGGCCTCTCAGAAAAATACCCCGAGGCAAGACATCTAGGCCATCTGGAAAGTCACACGAAATTGGCGAAAATTGACGCCAAATGTGTGGCTTTCTTTTTGCTCCTCCCTTTCGCCCAATTTAGGCCGATCTGCGCCCATCCGTCTCGGACGACTCGCGTGCTATCAGCGTCCTCCGGCCCAGCGCGATCACCCGGCGTGTAACGAGCTGCGTCGCTCGCCGACTGACCGTGCGCGAGACATATTCGCGACTGATCCCCCGTTCACGCCATGTGCCCCACTTGCCCTCAGGTGCGCACGTGCTGCGCAGGGTATCTCGCTGATCTCCCACACCGATGAGGAGTCCTGGTCACGTAGTCATGAGCAGACGGGGCTAGATTGCTGATGAATGATGCTCACACGCGTCTGGGCGCACGACCTGGACGAGGAGCCGTACGTGGCTCGGCTCAAACTCCGCCAGGCGCTCCTGAAGCTTGCGCGGATCCGCGCGTCGCGCACCGTATGGCCTGCCTTTCGTGTGCTCACCGCGGCTGATAATACGCTTGATAGGTATGGACGCCACGGCGCATGTCAAACGTCCCTTCCAACCATGCCAGCGTAGTATTGAGCCACTGGTAGGTGGGGCTCTGCGTCCGAAACCTTACCACGGCAGGCATATCCCAGAGGTCTGGCTGGTTTGAGACAGGAACGACTCCATACCCACGGGTTTCAAAATCCAGCTGCGCCCCATCGTCGGTAGTGATTACGCCCACGATGGTGGTCTCGCAAATGGCCCCTTGCACTTCAAAGATCGACCAGTGGACCCGACCCTGGAGCGTTGCTCCTCGCACGATCCCATCGCCACTGCCCAGCAGGTCACCGCTGCTGCGTGGAGGCTCGTGCACCTGAACTGGTGGTGCGCTCGGTCGGACGCGTAATTCTGCCTGGAAGAGCTGTTGGTTGCTTGTCATCACGCTGCTCCTTTCTTGGAGCGGGTGTACGAGCCCGCTCGATGCAGGGGCCCGCAAGAGGAGGACCTGTCCTCCTCTTGCTTCCCCCCACGACCCGCCCGGGGACGACTGAGAGCAGCGTACACCCTCCCCCCATGGGGAGAGTCAAGGGCTAGATCTCGCGGCGTCGCCGCTTTGCCCAGATGTGCATGGCCTTGAACTCCGCAGGACGCGTGCCGCCACGCATGGAGGCGTACGTTCCGGGGAACTGGCCGCGTTGCCGCTCACCCAGCCGAAACGGCCAACCCCATCGACCATGCCACCGACTGACTTCGAGCGCATCGCGCAGGTCATGCGCGCCATCCGACGTGAGACGCCCCCCAGTTGGCCGAAGTGGCGTACCTCATCGCCGACTGTGACTTGGATGCGCAATTCACCTTTGGGCTAGACTTGCTCCTTACGGGTCTCCACACCAAGCGGTCCCAGTTTAGCACAGGAGCGCCCCGCTGTACGCCGCCAGTCCGAAGGTGAGTGGCACAATGGTTCGTGCCGCTCATGCGGAATTCGCTTTGTCCTGATGTTGTGGGTTAAGGATCCTGCGTGAGGGCGGCTATCAGCGACTTGAGCGGTTCCCGCGCCCAGAGCAATTGGCCCATCTGGAAGACGTCGTCAATCGGGACGATGACCAATTCTGGGTGCGGTGAGACGTACTGCGACGCCGTGTCCACGGAGGCGAAGAAGTGGACGAAGTTGCAGAACGCGGCCCGCACAGTCTCGAGGGTAATCGTTCTTGAAGGGCTTCGTACCCAGGAGACAACGGCGGCGCTGGGGTCCACGTCCCGCGCGCCCGCTGGGGTTCCGGTCAGCCGAACGGTTTCGCCGCTGATCGGGTCGGGGGAGGCGATGACCGCGCTGGTCTTGTGCAGGATCGGGAACGTGATGGCGTCCCCCGCGCACCAGACGTAGAATTGGCGCCCGTTGACTTGATAGGAATGCGGCGTGGGTACCAAGGTCAGCCCCCAGCCCACAAAATTGCCGTCAGCATCGACCTCAGCGCCCTGGAGCAGGGCGGGAACCTCCTCGCGCGCTATGTGCAGTTGGGACGCGATGCGCTCTTGGGCCACTGGCTGGCCATCCAACAGCAGGTTTTGCAGCGCCATCAGGCGCGCGAACTGCTCGGGCGCCGCGTCAACCACCGCTAATACCGGAGCGGCTAGGTCTTGCAGGTCATACGTAGGAAGCGAGTGATTTGCCATGAGACGACCTCCTCTTCATGGTCTCTGTGTGGCCCACAGCGGGGCGAGCTGTTACCGGACGCAGCTCTTGTTTGACGCGTACAGAACGCCCCGTCAGGAGCAGCGTACACTCTGCCCCTGGTGGGAGAGTCAAGGGGCGCGCCTTTCCCCGACGCCCCGCGACGCCAGAACACCCGTCACAGACGGCAGACCAGCTATGCCCCAAGGTGTGTTCTCCTCCCTTGCTGGGCTGCGAACGGCCCTCACCCCACTGGTGGACCTGTTGGCGCGCGTAGTGGCGCTCTAGCGCGCCGTCTGCCTTGGTGGTAGCGCGCGGTGGCGGCCGATGTAGCGGTTGAGCCCCTCCGTGTAGACATACCCCGCCGTGAAGAAGGGGATGCCGGGCACAATCGCGAGCCGGGTCACCAAGATGAACACAGTGGCCAGCAGGATCGCGAGGACGCCCGGCAGGAGCGCGATCAGATAGCCACTGCCGCGTCGACGCCAGTGTTCGGCTAGGGCGGTGAGCAGTAGGACATCGACGACGTTGGTCTCGAAGCGCCCCCAGGGCAGCACGAGGAGGAAGTCCCCAAAGCGGAGCGGGGTGGGGCCAGCCGCCGTGTGCGACCCTGACAGAGAGAGCCCCGCCGTCAGCAGCACATCCAGCGCACTCAGGCAGAGAAATAACAGCAGGAAGGGAGGGAAGCGCGGCGACACGCCCCGGCCCAGGAGCAGCCCACCGCTCCATGCCACCACCAGCGCCACGAGATCGATCCAGGGGTAGAGCGGCAGCGTGAGCGCCACGCCAACCAGGTTCAGCGTGATCCCGGCGCCCAGCCCAATAGCGAGCGGCCAACCTCCCAGTGGGCGGGCGAGCCAGGGGATGGCCGCACAGACGAGAACAAGCGTCAGCGAGAGGCCAACGACAAGCGGGATTGGCAGCATGGCGCAAACCTCCTTTGAGCGCAGGGGGCAGCCGGGCTCACCCACGGCGGCGCGTGGGCGCCCGGCAACGATCGCACGCCGCCTAGCTGACCCTCGCCCACGTCACGTCGGAGTCGTGGTCGCGCTCCCCTTCGAGACCTTCATAGGGGGAGTGAGAACAGCCTACACCCTTCCCCTGGGGGGAGAGTCAAGAGGCCGATTTCCTGACGCCACGGCGTGGATCCGACGCCAGCAGGCGCGCCACTGGGGAGGCGGAGGACTGGGGTGGGAGGTGAGCCGGTACGTTGGCGCAAGCGGCCCGGAACTCCACGATGCGCTGACGCAGCGCCTGCAGGTCCGCGATCCGAGCCTCGACACGGGCCAGCGCCACCGCCAGGCGCTCGTCCAGTAGCGCATCGAGTGGCTCGTCGGGATGCTCGACGTAGCGTGTCATCACGGTCTGGATCTCCTTCAGGGTCAGACCAAGGGAGCGAAGGACCTGGACCATGCGCACACACCACAGCGTCTCGTCACCAAACAGGCGGTAGTTGCCGTCGCTGCGGCCTAGGGTGTAGAGGAAGCCAAGGCGCTCGTATTCGCGCAAGATCTTGATGGGCACGCCAGTGCGCGCTGAGAGACGTCCGATCGTCATCACGTCTGTCCGTCCCATATCTCCACCCTCCATTCCTCACTGCCACAGTCGTTCGATTAGTCCACCGTCCGCTCGCTATGTGCGTCAGAGGACGATGGAGCGCACCTGCTCCCCCTGCCTGCGCTGCCAGCGCGCACCAGCCATACGGTTCACGTCAGACCAGGGAGGGCACGTCCGAGCCACTCGTTGGGTACGCATACAGGGTGCTCCTGAGGGCGCCGGCCGTCAGGCCGGCGCGCATCGCTAGGCCGAACAGATTGATCACCTCATCGGCGCCATGGCCCAGCACGTGCGCGCCCAGGATGCGGCCCGTGTCCTCCTCGATGAGCGCCTTGGCTCCGGTGTGGGTCAGGCCCACGCGGTGCGAGGAATACCACCCACTCGTGTCCTCTTGACGCACATGGAAGCGTAGGCCTTGCTCACGCGCCTCGCGCTCCAGCAGGCCCACGCGGGCGAGTGGCGGGATGGTGTAGACAACGGTAGGCGTGCCGCTGAAATCGGGTATCTGGGTATTGCCGCGCAGCAGGTTCTGTGCGACGACGCCGCCCTCCTGGTCGGCGACCGGGGTGAGGCGCAGCGGGCTGCCATCGGCGGCGTCCCCCGCCGCATAGACGGCCGGGTTCGAGACGCTCTGTAGGTACTCGTTCACACGGACGCCGCGGCGCGGATCGAAGGTCACCCCCGCCACCTCCAGCGCGAGGGCGCCGATCTCCGGCGCACGGCCCGCTGCGTGGACCACCAGGTCGGCGCTGATCTCGCCGACCGTAGTCCTCGACCGCGTGCGTACGAGCAGCGGGCCACCCGGTCCATCCCGTTGCTCGACGCCCTCCGCAGTTGTGCCCAGCCGCACCTCGACGCCGATCTCGCGCGTGGAGGCGACCAGTTGCTCCACAAGGTCGGGATCGAAGCCTTCGAGGGCACGCACGCCCCGCTGGACGATCTGGACCGTCGCGCCGGCGCGGGCGGCGATGTGGGCGAACTCGAAGGCGATGTAGCCACCGCCGACGAAGACGATGTGGCGTGGCAGTTCCTCGAGGTTCAGGAACTGCTCGCTGGTGGTCAGCAACTCCTCGCCGGGAATGCCGAGCCGGCGCGGTTCCGCCCCAGTCGCGACGACGACATGGCGCGCGCTCAGCTCGGCGTGGTCCGCTCCTTCAATGCGCACGCTCGTCGGGCCGGTGAAGCGCGCCGTCCCGTGATACATCCCGATGCCCGCCGCGGCGAAGTCTGCCTCGTTGCGCGCGGGCGTGGGATCGGTGAAGGTGCGTTTGAAGCGCTGCAGGTCGGGCCAGGAGATGCGCAGATTGGGCGCGGCGATGCCCTTGCCCGCCAACCGCTGGCACAACGCGAGCGCGTCGGCCACGCCAACCAATACCTTCTTCGGGTCGCAGCCGCGCAACTGGCACGTGCCGCCGTAGGGGCGGTAGTCCACCACACTGACGCTCCATCCCGCCTCGCGGCAGGGATAGGCGACGCTGCGGGTGGCCTCGCCGGTGCCGAGCACGAGCAAATCGACTGAGTCAACTGATGCGTCCATGCGTTCCACTCCTTTGCTGTTCCCCTCCTCCTCTGTCAGCCAGCAGCTTCCTCACCTGCGAAATAGCGCTCCTTGATTGTTCCCTCTGGCGGGCTGCCGAAGCTCAGGTTGGGCGGGCGGCATGCCGAAGCCGCTGCAACAATGCTGTTCTTATCGGTTCCAGGTAGGGTTGTTCGGGCCAGCAGCAGCGTCGCCCCCAGCGCCAGGGCGCCGACGAAGTAGAGCGTCGCCCCCAGCGCGATGGCGCTCTCATGGGTCGCGATCCAGCCGCCCAGCGCCGTTCCGCCGAGGAGTGCCACGGCGAGCGGCAGCGTGATGACCAAGTGACAGGGACAGACCAGAAAGCCAGTCCCAGTGAGACACCATCCGGTAATCGTACGTCTTCTTGGCTGCATGTCCGCTCTCCTTGGATTCCCTTCATGTCATCATCCTGCTTGAGCTAGCTGGCGCAGCAACTCAGCTTGCTCACGTCCTTGGTGAAGGAGATGGCGACGAGCTTGAGCGCCTCGGCCATTGTCGGGTAGACGTGGATCAGGTCAATAAAATCGTCGGCCGTCGCTCCGAAGCGCAGCGCCATTGCCGCCTCGTGAATGACCTCGCCAGCGTTCACGCCCAGCATCGAGACGCCCAGCATACGCCCGGTGGGGCGCTCCAGCACCATCTTGATCACGCCACGCGTATCGCGGATGGCGCCGGCGCGCGGGACGACGCTCAGCGGGATGGTGTTGCACTGGCAGATGAAGCCCCGCGCGTTTGCCTCGCGGTCCGTCAGCCCGACGACCGCGACCTGTGGATCGGTAAAGATGGCCCGCGGGACGACGCCGTGATCCACCGTACGCTTGGCGCCGGTGAGCGCATTCTCGGCCACAATGCCGCCGTCGTGCGCCCCGACCGGCGTGGCCATCTGGCTCTCGGTCTCGCGCCCAATCACATCGCCTGCCGCCCAGATGTGCGGCACGCTTGTGCGGAGATACTCGTCTACGTTGACAGCGCCGTGCGCGTCGAGCCGTACCCCAACGCGCTCCAGACCAAGGTTGGCGGTATTTGGCCTCCGCCCCGTCGCCAGGAGCAACTTTGAGGCGTGAAACTCCTGGGGCCGCTCGCGCACCTGGGCATGGATTTGCACTCCGCTCGCGTCGCCCGACACCCGCTCCACCTGGGCGCGCGTGAAGAGGTGGATGCCTTCCGCGCGCAGGATGTCGGTCAGGGCGATGCCGATCTCCGGCTCATGCTCCTTGAGGATGCGCCCGGAGCGTTCCAGAATGGTCACCGCGGTCCCGAGCCGGGCGAACAGCTGGCCGAGCTCGAGGGCGATGTAGCCACCCCCCAAGATGATCAGGGAGGAGGGCAGTTCAGTCAACTCCTGCGCCTCGCCGCTGCTGAGCAGGTCGCTGGTGAGGTACGGGGTCTCGTCAAGGCCCGCTAGCTCGGGCACAGCTGGTGAGGAGCCCGTCGCAATCACGATCTGCTCGCCACGCAGACGCCGCACACCGCCATCCGGCATGCGTACCTCGGCGGTATGGGAATCGACCAGCTCCGCACGCCCGTAGACGACCGCGACACCGACGCTGTCCTCCTGCTCCTCGAGGAGGCTCACGTAGTGCTGCTGTCGGTACTCATGGATGAGTTTATCCTTTTGGGCAATGAGCGCCGGGAAGTCGATCTCCAGTCGAGCGGGGGTAAGGCCGGGGTAGCGCGGGTGCGCTGCCTCATAGACCAGCCGCGCCGCCTCAATCAGGTTCTTCGACGGCAGGCAGCCGCGATTAACGCAGGTTCCGCCCGGCGTGCGCGCCTCGATCATCACCGCCGTCTTACCTAGTTCGCGCGCGCGCGTCGCCGCGGCGAAGGCGGTCGAACCGCTGCCCAAAATAAGGAGGTCGTAGTGGCCGTCAGTTCCACCACTAGCCTCGATTGAGGCATGATCGTTAGATGTGGGCATCAGTCGTACTCCTCCGTAGGCTTTTCAACGCGCTCGCGGTTTCGCGTTTGGTCTGTGCTTCGCCCGCTGCACCCATGGTAAACTCCGTATGTAGGTACGGAATCAAGGGGAATCACTATGGCGGAAGAGTTGACCATCGGTCGTGTGGCGAGGCTGGCCGGCGTGCACGTGGAGACGATTCGCTACTATCAGCGGCGCGGCCTGCTGATCGAGCCGGACAAGCCGTGGGGAGCGTACCGGCGCTATCCTGCGGAGACGGTGAAGCGCCTACATTTCATCAAGCGGGCGCAGGCGCTCGGCTTCACTCTTGAAGAGGTGGGGGATCTTCTCCGTCTCAGTGAGGCGAGCGCCTGCGCTGAGACATATGATCTCGCCATGCATAAGATCGAAGTCATTGACCGCAAGTTGGCCGACTTGGCTGCCATGCGGGAAGCGCTGGCTGGACTCGCCAAGCAATGTGATCCACGCCATGCTGACGGTGGATGTCCAATCACCTTAACGTTGGCGCAGGACTAGCCCCAAGAGAAGTGGGGGAACTGAGCGCTTGAGCGCCTCGCTATCCCTCTTGCCTCATCTGCGTGAGGCAGAAGAGGCAGTATGCTCCAATCCCCAGTGCGCAGAATACTCACCAGAGCGCCTTGCCTCACATACAGACACCGCCCGCGACAAAGGCGTAGCGATCATCTGGGCAGCCGTCAGCACATAAACAGCGGTACGGAATCCTGCGATCCTCTGTGCGCACCCTTTCGGAGCCAAAGCAAGGCCGACTGAGAGAGCTTGCGCCACTCCAGCTATTCTCCCAGCGCGAGTCGAGCCCATAACTACCCCTCGTGACGAGGCAAAGTAGCTTCTAGCCGCCGCAGCGACTGGCGCCAGCCAGCGTAGCAACGCCAGACTCGTCAGCCAAGTAGGCCAGAGGCGCGTGACTCCCAGGGTGATGATCATTGCAGTCCAGACCTCAAGATCAGCTATGCTATCCAGATAAGCGCCTAGGCGTGAGGTCTGCTGATGGCGCCGCGCGATGAGACCATCCATGCAATCTGTGATGATTGCGCCGACGGTCGTGGTCAGGATGTAGCTCCGCGAAGCAGGCTGTCCACTGAGAAGCCGCCCAATGAGGAGCCCGGCGATTCCACGCCGAGCAAGGGTCGCCGCGTTCGCCAGACCAAAGGTATGCTGCAGGGAACGATCGTGCGCAGCCTGCGCCATACCCAAATGCGCCCAGCAATCAAAACTCGCCCATGCCATCCACACAAGCGCGCCTGGCGCCGTGCGCTTGGCAGCTCTCGTGTCAGCTACTAAGGCCTCAAGCGTCAGAGCGCCGCCCTGCGCTGCTGCGACACCGGCCGCGCAACGCAGACAGGAGCGTGTCAACGCAGGATGCGCCTGCGCCGTCGAACGCGCCTGGATCCAAGCGCGCCGGAAGAACAGCATCCAGGCGTCGAGCGTGAAGTGGCTGCCGCGCAGTTCATTGAGCCACTCTTGGACGATGGGCGACATTTCGCCTGCGTTCATCTGACACGCCGCCGAAGTAGGCCAAGCAATAGGTTTCGTTGTAATCGTTCCATGGTGTACTTGCCCGCAGCCTGCTGAATTGCCAGCGTCAACGTCGGATAGACGTGCGTCGCATTGGCGAGTGCGCGCAGACCAAGGCGTTGGCGCATCGCCAATGCGAGTTCATTGATATAGTCGCCCGCGCCTGGACCAACGATTTGCGCGCCAAGCAACCCGCCACCCCTTGTACTCACCAACTTGACGAAGCCATCTGTCGCCTCGTCGGTGACGGCGCGATCCACCTCTGTAAAGGGCTGTGTAAACGTGCGTACACTGGAGCCGTGACGCCTGCGCGCCTCCTCTTCGCTTAACCCGACGCGCGCGATCTCTGGGTCGGTAAAGGTCGCCCAGGGCATGACCCGCTGATCGACCGCACTAGCGCCAAGAAAGAGCGCATTACGCACCGCTACACGCGCATGCAGTGCAGCGGCATGGGTAAAGCGATAGCTGCCAATCACATCACCACCCGCATAGACACGTGGGTTGCTCGTGCGCAGGCCCTTGTCTACCACGATTCCCGTCCGTATATCGGCTGTGACACCGGCCACATCCAGTCCCAAACCGTCAACGTTGGGTGCGCGTCCGACAGCAATGAGCAGCCGATCACACACGATTTCCTGAGTAGCGCCGTCAACGTGAGCAGAGATAACCGTCTCGCTTCCGCGACGCTCTACCGCGTCGACCCCGGCGCGCGTATGGATCGTTATCTCCTCAGCCATAAGGCGGGCGCGCAGCACCTCTGACGCAGCAGGGTCTTCTCTAGGCAACAGCCGGTCGGCGCGCTGAAGGATCGTCACGTGCGCGCCAAGGCGAGCAAACGCCTGTGCCAACTCACAACCCACGGGTCCGCCACCAAGGATCGCGAGTCGCGATGGCAAGTCAGGCAGGTTAAACACTGTTTCATTCGTCAGGAAGTCACTCTGCTCGAGGCCAGCAATGGATGGGATCACGGGATGAGACCCAGTACAAATGAAGACACGATTGGCAAAGATCTCTTTCCCATTCACGCTGAGCCGATCGTGGCGAACAAAGCGCGTCTCTCCAAAAGCGACATCCACGCCTTTGGAGATGAATCGCTCGGGGTTGTCGCTACGCCGATAGATCTCATCAATCGCCTGACGTACGGAGTTCATGATAGCGGAGAAATCCACCGCGCTCTTGTGACCATCACCACCAGTTGCAGACCATCGGCGGGCGTGGGCTACCAGACGCGCGCAATGCAGCAGCGCCTTGCTCGGCACACACCCCGTATAGAGACATTCGCCTCCAAGCCGACTCCGATCGACCAGCGCCACTTTCGCGCCTAATGCATTAGCAAAGTCGGCGGCGACGAGGCCTGTGGAGCCACCGCCCAGAATGAGAAGGTCGTAGCGGTCGGAGGGCAGCATTGTAAAGCGCTTTGTCGCTTCCTCCGGCGGGAGAATGGCTGTCGTCATCGTCGCCCCTTGATCTGGTCAACCAGATGCGCTGCGCTCCTATGGCGTCCGTCGCCCATACTGTAGCGTGTGGGCGAAGACAGTTGTGTAGCCTGGCACACAGAGCGCGGACTGCGCTCTTTAGTACAGTTCTAGCGTGTCCGCGGGAAGGCGCTTCATGCGTCCTTACTGGTGTGTCGCCTTACCAGGTTAGACGGAAGCAGTGCTTCCCAAAGGAGTTCTCCTGGATGGTACGCTCTCCATCGCCTGTACATGTCGAACATCATGTCAAGCAGGATGTTGACTATGTATTCTATGAACTGACGCGCAGCATCTGTCCTGAATGTCGGCGGGTTATTGACGCCAAGATCCTGCTGCGCGACAACAAAGTGTACATACGCAAGCGCTGTCCCGACCATGGCGTGGTCGAGGCGCTGGTCTATGGCGACGCGCAAGCCTACGTGTCTTCGGCGAAGTTCAACAAACCTGGGACTGTTCCGCTCGAGTTCTCGACAGCCATCGCTCGCGGCTGCCCGCATGACTGCGGCCTGTGCCCCGATCACCAGCAGCATGCCTGTCTTGGCATCATCGAGGTAAACAGCGCCTGCAACATGGAGTGCCCACTCTGCTTCGCCAACGCTGGCGCGGGTTTCAACCTGACGCTTGGAGAGGTGGAAGGCATCCTCGATCACCTCGTCGCGACCGAGGGCAATCCGGAGGTCGTGCAATTCTCTGGGGGTGAGCCGTCGATCCACCCACAGATCATCGCGATGATGCGCGCCGCCAAAGCGCGCAATATCGGCTATGTCATGCTCAATACCAATGGCAAGCGCATCGCCGATGACGACGCGTTTCTCGCCGACTTGGCTGAGATACGCCCGTCGATCTACTTCCAGTTTGACGGCTTCGCGCGCGACACCTACCGCATTATCCGGGGTGAACTGGACCTTCTGGAACAGAAGTTACGCGCGCTGGACCGACTAGCGGCCATTGGATTGGGAGTCGTCCTCGTTCCGGCAGTCGAGCGCAATGTCAACCTGTGCGAGGTCGGTGAGATCGTTCGATTCGCAATCAGCCATCCGGCCGTGCGTGGTATCAACTTTCAGCCAGCGTTCCATGCTGGACGCCATTTGGCGTTTGATCCCATGCAGCGTCTTACGATTCCCGACATTCTGTTAGAGATTGAGCGGCAGACGGAAGGGCTGTTTACCGTCCAGGACTTCGTCCCCGTCCCGTGCTGCTTCCCGACCTGTAATGCGGTGAGCTATGCGCTCATCGACGATGGCACGGTGTCGCCAATCACACGTGTACTGAACGTGGACGACTACCTGGACTATATCACGAACCGCGTGACGCCAAATCTCGATGGCGATATCAAAGCCGCACTCGAAGGATTGTGGTCCTCATCGTCTGTGCCAGGCTCCGACAAGAACCTCCAGCAGTTTGCTCTCTCGTGCGCGGCCTGCGGCCTCCCTGACGCGCTGGACCTTGGCGCGCTCGCCAGCAAGGTTTTCATGGTCATGCTGCAGGATTTCATGGATCCTTGGACGTTCAACCAGAAGAATCTCATGAAGTGCTGCAAGGAATTCCTGTTGCCTGATGGTAAGCAGATTCCTTTCTGCGCCTACAATACGCTTGGTTACCGCGAGCAGGCGCGTGTGCAGCTCGAGGCACGGGAGCGCGCCAGGAACCTGGCGCGGCGCACGGGCACACCGTACATGCCACAACCACTGACGTTTGCATTTGATCAGCCTTACCCGCATATCGTGGCCAAGACTCCTGGTGGAAGGTATGTCGTCGGCCAAGGCGCGCCGACGCAGCAAGCGCAAACGGGTAGTGGCGGCGAAGTTCAGGGGGCGCGTGTCTCGGCTGCAAGGGAGACGAAGGCCTCACGTCGAGGACGAACAGCGCGGGCAAGCCGTCAGGCGAAGGAGGGTATGCATGGAGGTTGAGCAGGAGACGTCACTGACCCCAGGCCTGACAGACTCGCCGGAGATCAAGGCATGCTGTGCGACCGCATATCAGAGTGACTGGGCGCGTCTATTACTCGGCGATTCATTCCACCCTGGCGGTCTGGCGTTGACTGAGCGGCTGGGAACGCTGCTCAACCTGAGTCCGGGGAAGCGCGTGTTGGACGTTGCTACAGGACAGGGCGCGAGTGCCATCTTTCTGGCGCAGCGCTTTGGCTGTGACGTCATCGGCATCGACTTTGGCGACGCATCGATCCAAGTGGCGACAACGGCCGCGAACGCAGCAGGGGTCGCTCATCTGACACGCTTCCAACAAGGCGACGCCGAGACACTGGTGGGCATCGATGACAGTGCGTTTGACGCGGTCATTTGCGAGTGCGCCTTCTGCACCTTCCCAGATAAGCCCGCCGCCACTGGCCAGTTCATGCGCGTCCTGCGACCGGGTGGACGCGTTGCATTGAGTGATCTGACGCGGGCAGGCGAGACACCGGAAAGCCTCCAAGGGCTCCTGGCTTGGATTGCTTGCATTGCTGACGCGCAGCCTATCGAAGAATACACGCGCTATTTCGAAGAGGCCGGCTTTTACATCACGCTCACTGAGGCGCACGATGAGGCGCTCCTGAGCATGGTGCGTGATATTCGCGGCAACCTGCTTGGCACAGAACTGCTAGCACGCCTCAAGCGGCTCGATCTGCCTGGCGCCGATTTCGAGCAGGCAAAGGCCCTAGCGCGCGCTGCATTCGAGGCCGTGCAGAGGAAACGCTTCGGCTATGCGCTCATAGTCGCGTCGAAGTCTGGATGATCTCACATCGTCTAGCGCCACTGGGTAGTTGTTTGCGGCTGCGCCGATCGGCGAGAGCGACAGCAGCTCATAGAGCAGCGCTCTACGCCGACGTTCTGCACGTGAGGCGAGGGGGTGCTCTGAGTTCCGATCGCACCACACAATCAGGAACGCGACAGGAGAGAAGTCGATGTTTGGTCGAAGCCGCCAGAACAGAACGTACATACGCGCGATCAATGAGCAACGTCGTCAGAAGGACCGCTTCTTCGCCACGTCGCCGCAATCACCCATCCCGTACGACGAGCGTCGCGAGGGCTTCTCGGGCCTCGCCTACTATCCGCCTGATCCTGCCTTCCGTGTGAGGGCTGAGGTTGCTCCGTTCGCTGTCCCTAATATCGTGCAACTGGCGACCTCCACTGGAGAGATGCGCCCACAGACGCGTTACGCGGAACTCCACTTTCAATTGAGTGGTCGGCAGTACCGACTCTTCGGCTTTGCAGATCCGCAGGAGCATCACACACACGAGCTCTTCGTCCCGTTTCGCGACCAGACGTCAGGACGCGAAACGTATGGCGCGGGCCGCTATCTTGAGGTTGCGCTTGATCACCATGCAAATGGGGCGCATACAGCAATCATCGATTTCAATCTGGCTTACAATCCTTACTGCGCCTACAGCCCCCACTATAGCTGTCCAACCCCACCGCGTGAGAACACCCTCTCCGTCGCGATCGCTGCGGGAGAACGCAATTATGCTGGCGGGAGCCACAGACGCCATCAGCATCACTAACGGTCAACAGTAGACAGGGAGCAAATTCGAAGATGACGCCTGACTTGCCGCGGGTGGGTGAACCAGCCCCAGATTTTGTCGTCTCCGATCTCGAGGGTAAGCAAGTACAGCTTGCCAGTCTGGCAAAGCCCGTTGCGTTGGTGTTCTTGCGCCATCTCGGCTGACTCTACTGTAATGAACACCTGGCACAGTTGTGTCAGCCGCCATTCTTGCGCGCGCTCCATGAGCGTGACGCCTATCTGCTTGTCTTCTCGTTCGCGGATCAGGAGCGAGTGCGAGACTGGATTAGGTTCTTCAATCGACAGTTCCTCGAGCCAGCCTACGCGCCCCGCGGGCTCACTCCTCTTGAGGACGTCTTCGCGCGGACGCGCTTTCTGGCTGATCCGTCGCGAACGGTGTACCGTGCATATGGCCTGGGTCGCAACTCGGTCTGGCGCGTCTACGGCCCACGGATCTTGTGGCAGTATGTCAAATGGGGCATCCAAGGCAAGCCCATACGGCTCAATGACGATGCGCTGCAGCGTGGCGGGAACTTCGTTGTGGGCCGTGATGGGCGGCTCACCCTGGCGCATACTGGACGCGACCAGTCCGACCGACCGACGCCTGAGGCTATCCTTCGCGCGCTTCGATAGGTGATGATAGCTCGGTCATAGCAGCATAGCCGCCTCCTCGCTGCGCCATACGCCATGGTGGACGCGCAACCGCACGATGGGACCTGCGGTGAATACATCGCCACGGCGCACGCCAACGGCGTGATACACCGCCTCTGGCACGCTGATATCCGCCAGGTATAAGTCCCCCACAAAAGGACGAGCTGCGGCGGCCAGCGCGCCGGTCTTAGGCCATGCCAGAGTTACGGTAGCGTCTGCAAGCAGCGTCGGGTCTCCGAGTTCCCCAGTGTCACTTGCAAGCCCGGAGGGAAGATCCAATGCGATGCGCGGAGCAAAGGTCCCGTTGGCGGAGCGGATGAAACCCGCAAGTGGCTCCCGCGGCGCTCCTTGACCACTGTACCCGAGCAGCGCATCAAGAACCAAGTCAGCCTGATTGAGCAGAGCGGATAAGGTACTAGTATCAGTGGCGTGATCGCTGCCGAGCACACCCATCCGCTCGAGAATGCGCCGCTGGTGCTCTGGAGCTTCATTATGCAGCGGCGGTTCGCCTGCCAGCGCGATCGTGACGGAAGCTCCCGCATTGACGAGGTGACGCGCTGTGCACAATCCACCACCGCCATTGTTGCCCGGCCCGATGAGCGCTACGATCCGTGCGCCAGCTAGATTGCCCCCAAGTTGGATACGCGCCAACGCAGCGAGACTGCGCCCTGCGTTTTCCATCATTTGGAGCAAGGTGATGCCATACTCCTCAACCATCAGGCGATCAACCTCGCGTATTTGCTCGACGCCAATGCCCGCGTTCCACGTTGCCATGGCTCACACGCCTCCAGTGTTATGCCTTCGGTGGCATGGCGCTTCATGCCATGCGGTGTAGCGTCGTGGGATAGATACCATAGATTACGATAAGAACGAGGGCAAACCCCAGCAAAAACTCGAGACGCTGGCCGACGCGGTGCGGTCGGGCCGGTTCAGCTACGCCATAATGATCGCCGAGAGGTCTACATGATCCCCCGTCCTCACCGTCAGTCGAGTGGTGACGCTGCCCTATTGTGCGGCCAGGATCTGATCGATCTGACTCGACAAATAAGCGAACGATGGCCCTCCGATCTGCGGCTTGCCGTTGATCAGGAAGGACGGTGTGCCCGTAAAGCCGTGCGCATAGGCGTCTTGCAGGGTATGCTGGACGACCGGCGCGTTCCGGCCGGAGTCGAGGCACTGATCGAACTCCTTGCCATCTAGTCCGAGCTGCCGCGCATACGTCTTCAGGTCATCCACTGCCAGCGCGGGCGCTTTCTCATAGAGGAGATCATGATACGGCCAGAACTTGCCCTGATCGAACGCGCACTGGCCAGCTTCAGCCGCCTTGGGCGACTGTGTAGTGACGATGGGAAAGTCACGCCACACGAAGCGCACATTGGCGCCATATTTGGCGATGACCTGCCTGAGCACACCCGCCTGATGCCAGGCTTTGCATGAGGGGCAGCCGAAATCACCATACTCCACGATGGTCACCTTGGCGCTCGCCGGGCCAAGGGCTGGCGCGTCGTCCAGCCGGCCAGCGGGAAGCGGCTGCGCCTGGGCGCGCGGCCACAGCGCATAGAGCAGCAGCGCCACGCCGCCCACCGCTACCGCCGCCCAGATGAGCCATTGACGAGTCTGGCGGCGGGAGAACCACCGTCGTCGCGCGCTCCCGCCGTTCGCGTGTCTGCCAGGCATTCCCTGCCGGGCGCTGCTCGAAGCGGATCTGCTCGTGAAGGCGTGCTTCCTTGCGTTTGAGCGCCCGCGCTTTGCCATCGTCTTGCTCCTCCTGTCATTTTCTACAGGCTGCTCGAAGCAAGGCTACTCGAAGCGGCCCCAAGCGCGACTATGCCTGATAGACGCGGGTGTCGGGCCGAAACGCGATCCAGTTGAACCAGAACGTGTTGACGCCATCCAGCAGTGTAAGGGACTTGCCCGCGAACGCCCCAGCGGTAGCGCGCCCGCTGATATCCCAGACACTGCCAGTCTCACGATCAGTCACCCGGCTGTTCTGGTACACGAAGGTGAGATGTTGTCCGTCAATCACACGCGAGAACGCCGCCGCTGAACCGATGTCCTGTCCCTGGGCGATACGCTCCTGATCCAGCGGCGACGCCGTGCCCGGCGACCAGATGACCAGCATCTCCTCGCCACCCACCGAATCGTCGATCACATGCTTCGCGGCGAGGACACTGAAGGGATAGGCGACCGCCTGGTCGCCAACCAGAACGACAAGTATCCGCGCCATCGCCGGCAGGGTCCCCGGTATGGCCGGCCCCTGGTACAGGAATGGCGAGCTATGGATGTCGTCGTAGCCAGGGTAGGGATTGCGACCATACGCGAGGCCATAGCCCGTGTCGCGCGACAGGACGCGCCCGTCGGGGTGCGCCGCCTTGAAATCCGCCCACGAGATCATCGACGCCGGTCGCGCGCGCAGTTGAGCGCCTGTCAGCGAGCCGACAATCGCCGCGCCAGTGGCCTGCTGCCACCAGGATTCTGTCTGCCGGTCGTACATGACGAGGTTGCTGAAGCGGAGACGCCCGGTCGTACCGAAGTCGAGGACCTGCGCGCCGAGCGCCCGCTCATACGCGATAGCGGTGTTGCAGAGCGGACAGAACGTGACCGCGAGCGGCGTTCCACCAACCTCGGCGTTCACGATCTCATGCCAGATGAGGATCTGGATGGGAAAGGCGCGCGCGTCGTCGCCGACCTGCACCGCGATAACCGGTTCGACCGGCTTGATCCAGTCGTTCGCCTCTCCCACGCTGACGTACTTGGGCGCGTCGATGGCGGGAATGCCATCTTTGCTTGGCCCGCCCGACAGGATCTCTGAATACGGAACGCCATGCTTGGTGAAGTCCGTCTTGAACTCGCTGGCCGCGTCGGCTGGCGGCGTATCCGCGCTGGCGCCGGATCCAGTTGAGTTCGTATTGGTTCCGGCATTGCGCGGAGACTGGATAGGTGGTAGCGAGATCGTCACGGCGAGTACGCCCGCCGCCAGCGCTGCCAATGCAACCCAGCGCAGATGTGCTCGCAGGAACGGTCCGAGACTCGACAGCGCCTGTTTCATGCGCCTCCTCCCTCCTGACGAGCAGGCTGTTCTACATCCGGCTATTCTGAAATGAGACGCGCAGCTGCGCTAGGCCTCGACAACCCGCGTGTCGGGCTGGAACGCCACCCACGCAAACCAGAAGGAATCAGTAGCGGGAACGGGCTTTAGGGTATTGCCCGCCAGTGGGCCACCTGTCGCCTGTCCCAACGCGTTCCATGTGGACTTGGTCTCACGGTCGGTGAAGCGCGCGCCATCCCATTGCAGGGTGAGCGCTTTGCCATTCATCAGCCGCTCAAATGCCTGGGCGAAGCCGACATCCTGCCCCTGCGCCACCTGATCCTGGTCAAGCGGTGAGGCTGTGCCTGGCGACCATACTATGGCGACCGGCGTACCACTGATGGTGTCATTCACCACGTGCGCTTTGGCCAGCCCGTCAAACGCGTACGCGACCGACTCGTGGCCCACGGTGACGCCAAGCACACGCCGCATCGCGGGGAGGGTATTGGGCAGCTCGGGGCCACGATAGAGGTACGGCGAACTGTTGACATCATCATAGCCGGGGTAGGGATTCCGGCCATAGTCGCGCTGATAGCCCGTATCACGCGAGAGTACAGCGCCTGCAGGCCAGGTCGCCTTGAAGGCCGCCCACGAGATGATTGGAGCGGGTCTTGTCACCAGCTTCAGACCCGTGTAGGCGCCTATGATAGCTCCGCCCGTCGCTTGCTGCCACCAAGAGTTCGTCACATCGTCATACATGATGAGGTTGCTATAGCGTAGCCGACCAGTCACCCGGAATGTAAGCGTCTGCTCGTTCACGGCGCGGTCAAAGGCGATCGCGGTGTTACACAGCGGACAATAGGTGACGGCTATGGGCGCGCCGCCAATGGTGGTGTTGACAATCTCGTGCCAGAGCAGAATCTGAATCGGGAAGGCGCGCACATCGTCGCCTACCCGCACTAGGATGACGGGCTCCTGATCATGCAACCAACTGTTCGCCTCAGCGACGGAGACATACTTTGGGTTGACGAGCGCGGGAATGCAGTCTTTCCCACTGCACCCCAGCTTGATCTCACGGAAGGGCACATTACTCTTCGAGAAATCGGTCTTGAAGTCATTGGCTGATGCTGTGCTCGTCACGAAGGTGAGCCCGGTAGTAGGAAAAGGCTGAGTCTCAGAGCCACTCTGACGCTGGTTGAGAGACAGCGTCCCAGCCGCCAGCGCCAGCAGCGCCACGAGAGCCAATATGCCCCGCCAGCGCCGGCGTAGGCCACTCAAGAGTTCACGCGCTGAAGCATGTGGATCAGGTGGGGCTGGGGTCGTCATGATGGGCCTTCCATCTGTGTACTCCTAGCCTGCTCACCCTCGCGGCTCCAGCGCCCGGCCAGAAAGAAGCATGCCGCCAGCGCCAGCAGCGCAATAACCTGCCCCAAGCGGAAGCCTCCTGGCAGCAGGGCGGAATCGCCACGGAAGGCCTCCAGAAAGAGGCGCACGAGCGCGGACGCCGCGACGACGAGCAGGAATGTGACGCCTGGGGGCAATGCCTGGCGGCTCGCCCAATACCACAGCGCGAGCACAGCCAGCGCTCCGAGCAACTCGTACACCTCTGACGGATGGCGATCCACGCCCCACAGGAAGATACTCCAAGGCAGACGCGCGGGCGCGCCGTACCCGTCTCCACTGGCGAGGTTGGCCAGCGCAAGCCCGATGCCGAGCACAGCGATGCCCGGCGCGAGCGCGTCCAGAGCGCCACGGAGGGGAAGTTTCCTACGCTGGCCGTAGATCACGCCCACAATGAGCGCCGTCCCAAGGCCCGCCGCTGGCTCAAGCGCCGAGGGGGTGAGCGAGAAGATACTCAACGGATCAGCCGCGTAGCTGGAGCGGTTGAGCAGCGCATACCCCAGGCGTGCGCCGAGCAGCCCACCGAGCGCGGCGAATGTTCCGAGGTTGGCGATGGCGCCACCAGGCAACCCGCGCCGCATGCTCTCGCGCTCGCTCGACCAGATGCCCAGCCACGCGGCCAGCAAGAGGATAAGGCTGGGCGTCTGAATCGCCAGTGGTCCGAGATGGATGATCGGGAACATCAGGGCGCCTCTTGTAGCAATGGTTCGACCTTCGAGCGCACGAACGCCTCGCTCATCGGGCCGCCGATCACGACCGCGCGGACGATCCCTCGCCGGTCCACGATGTAGGTGCTGGGCAGCGCGCTCAGAAGATACATCCGGCTCACGCGCCCATCGGTGTCGAGCAGGATGGGAAAGGAGAGCCCGTACTGCTGCGCGAAGGCGCTGGCGTTGGTCGCACTGTCCTGAAATGTGCCGTTGACGGCGAGGACGGTCAGCCCACGTTCCCGCTCGCTGGCGTACACCTTCTGGATGGCTGGCATCTCGGCGCGACAGGGGCCGCACCAGCTGGCCCAGAGGTTGATCACGACGACTTTGCTGCGCTGCGCGCTCAAGGATGTCATCTGACCATCCAGGGTCTTGAGCGTGAAGTCCGGCGCGAGGAAGCCCTCTCGGGGGCTGACGACGCCGCTGGAAGCGCCTGGGGTAGGAGCGCGCGAGAACCACGTCCATCCCGAGCCAAGCGCTAGGACGACAAGCGCGACCACGAACCAACGCCGGCGATCACACAGCAGACGCAACACGGATTCAGTGGTGATCTTCGTCATCTAGCGGCCTCCTCCGGTGAGCCAGCGCCAGAAGCTGACGACGCCATCATCCAGGGAAGTCTGAAAGTCAGAGACAAAGGTATAGCTCGCCAGCGCCTGCAAGGTGTCGGTGAAGATCAGGACGCCGATGAGGATGAGCAGCGCGCCGATCGCCGGGTTGGCGTAGCGCAAGAGACGCTTGCGGCGCTTGAGCAGGCTGGAGACTGGCGCTACGCCAGCCGCTGTCAAGAGAAACGGGATACCCAGGCCGAGCGAGTACGCCGTGAGTAGCAGCGCGCCCTGGCCCGCCGCATTGGCGCTGAGCGCCAGCGTCAGGACCGCCCCGAGCACCGGACCGACGCAGGGCGACCACCCAGCGGAGAAGAAGACGCCCATCATCGAGGAAGAGAGATAGCCCCAGCGCGGGTCATGCGGTCGGTTGACACGCTTGTCATATTCGAGGAAGGGAATGTGGATGAGGCCCATCGTGTGCAGACCAAGCACGATGACAGCAAGGCCGCCGATTCTCGTGAGCCAACCGCGTATCCCGACGAGCAGCAGCCCCAGCGATCCTGCCAGGGCGCCGAGCGCGACGAAAATGAGGCTGAAGCCGAGCACGAAGAACAGCCCGTGCGTCATCGTGGCGCGCCGTGTCCGCGCCACCGCGCCTTCGGTCGTGATAGCGCGACTGCCCAGGTAGCCAACATAGGCAGGCACAAGCGAGAGTACACACGGCGAGAGGAACGACGCCAGACCAGCCAGGAACGCCAGCCCGACGCTGACGGCGCGTGGGTCCATGGCCACCTCACTTGATCGATGCGCTCGGTGTCGGTTGGCGCGCACGACGCGTTCGCTACCAGTCGTAGCGTCGCCTGCGCATCTTACAAAGAAGTTACGCCGGTCGCGCGCCACGCCGCGCCTCAGTGCGGTAGAGAGTATAAGGTCGTGTGGCGTCCGCGCACTGTAGTCGAGACTACACAACCCTCTGGGTGCGTCATCTGGAGTCGTTGATCTCATCTGCGGCGTCACCGTAGACGCCGGAGAGGCGCCTACGGCTCCTCCTCCAGCGGTGATGGCGTGTGCAGCCGCTCCCATCCTGCTGTCAACAGAACACCACTGAGCCAAATGAGTGGCGCAGGGAAAGGCAAGAGGAGGCATAACAGCGGGCCGCTAACCAACAAGATTAGCAGTATTCCAAGAAGCATGCAGATGGCTCGTCCAAGATGCCTTGCAGCCGGTACCCCAAGAAGCTGATCCATCCTGGCGTCGATCACGCTGAACGCTCCAGCTGCGAGCGGCTGACTTGAGGGGCGTGGCCCCGCAGGCCGCTGCTCAAGGGTGGCAAGGGTGTCTCCAACCTTGAGCAGGGCGCCGCTGAGCGCCGTGGGTCCCACGGCTGCCAACACGGCCCGATCGGCGGTCAGCTCCTGTAGGAGTGGCAACGCCTCCGCGATGTCCCGAGGCGTCTGCAGCGCCAGCGCATCAGCGAGCGCCCGCAACAGCAAACGGCGCAGCGGATCATGGCGGCGCAGGTGCGCCTGCTCATGGCGCACGATTGCCTCCGCTTCCAGTGGTGATAGTCGGGAGAAGACGGAGGTTGAGAAGAGCAGGCGTGGACGGAGCAGGCCGTAGCAGAGGGCTATCGGAACCTCACACGCGATCAGCCGGGTGCGCTTCGCGAGCTGAAGGCTCTGGAGGAGGCGCTTGAGATGAGCTGGGGGAGCGAGTGGCGCCTGTGCGAGCAGCGGACGCAGTACACCCTGTGTCTGCGTGTATTGCCGGGCGGCGCTCCGACTCATGCGCCACAGAATCAACGCTCCTGCACACGCGGCAATGACGGGTACCAGGCGACAGGCTAGTAGCCAGATGATCCACTGGCCGAGATCGTTATTGTGCAGGCCCGCACTCATGCTCATACCTTGCTGCTGATTCAAGAGGAAGAGATCCATGAGCCCGGCGCCAACCAGCAGCGCGATGCACCCCAGCACATGGGCTGCTGGGGGCAGCGGTCGCGGGACGTGCGCGTCCGCAGCACTAGGCATCCTCATCGTGGTCCTCTTCCTGATCTGCTGGCTGCGCCTCATCTGGCTGTGGCAAGTGGTAGCGGGCGCGAAGTCTGGCGACACGGTCAGGATCTGCCCGCTCCAGCGCGGCCGCGAACTGCGCGAGCGCAACATCGCCATGTGCACGCACAAGCTGTTGTACGGCGGCTACGGCGGCTCGCTGGCTGAACTCTTCACTGGAATACGCTGGACGATAGTGATCGACTTTTCCCGCACGGGAACGGATGAGCATTCCCTTTTCCACCAGCCGAGTCATGACCGTGGCCACGGTCGTATAAGCAGGCGGAGGCGTTCGTGGCAATGCCTTCGTCACCTCGCGGACTGTCGCCTGGCAGCGCTGCCACAGGATTTCCATGATAGCCTGCTCGAGCTCGCCCAGGTGCGGAGGCGTTTGCCTTGCTTCTTCATCCACCATCTCGCTAGTCCCTTGCCCTTCTAGCCGCTCTCGCCACGCTGTAAGCCGAGAGAGTGAGTCATGGCTGGCCCCGCGGTGGGCGCATCTACTACATCGTGTAGTTGACATGGCGCATTCCCGCCTCTATACTACTACGAAGTGTAGTAGCGAGTAAATCGTCTTGCCCGCTCGTGATTGCAGACTCAGCAGCGTGCTGGTGAGTCATGTGCTCGTCGTGTGATTGCGCTACAGAGTGATGCCCAGGCAGCAACCGTCAGGACCATCGAAAGGGTGCCGCAACATGTCAACCGAGCAACCTCAGCCAACGTCACCACAAGGCCAGCAACCGTCCACAGCGTCGAAGCGGCTAGCAGATATGCTCGCGCGCTCGCCTGCTTGGGTCAAACGATTCTATGTTGAAGTCAGCGGCGAGTATTACGCGCCTGCGTGGATGACGATTGTTGCGGGGCTCTTGGCGCTGGCGCTACTGGTGAGCCTGGGCTTCAATATCGGGCAGCGCGCGAGCATGGGCGGCGCTGCGACAGCATCTCACGACATGGGCGGGACCATGATGGGGCAGCCAGCCTATGCGAAAGATATGAATGTGGCGATTACCTCACCGGCAAATGGGACTCGAGTGACCAGCAATACTGTCGTGCTCGCTGTCACCTCGACGGGGTTCACCCCCACCTGTGACCTTGCTGGGAAGGCCAATCAGCAAGGAACGGGACACTACCACATTCTGCTCGACAAGTCCCTGGTGAATATGTTCTGCACACCGACGGCTACTATCTCAATGCAAAACGTCGCACATGGTATCCATACACTCACCGCGGTGCCGACCGTGAACGACCACACGGAGATTGAAGAGAACGCCAGTTCGATGAAGATTGACTACGAGCCGACCGGAGCCTTGCCAACAATTACCGATGCCAAAGGCACCAGCGCGCCGACCATCAAGATCCTCTCGCCAACCAATGGGGCGACGGTCACAGGCGCGTTCGACGTGGTTGTGCAGGTCACGAACTTTCACCTGAGCTGCGATCTAATGGGGAAGCCAGATGTGGCAGGCTACGGCCACTGGCACATCAATCTGGACAGCGCGAGCGGACCGATGATGGGCATGGGCACGATGCTGGGCATGAGCTGCGACACCACCTTCCACGCTACGACGGCTGGGCTCAAGGGTGGCCAAACCCACACCATCATTGCCCTCCTCACTGACAATGGCCATGCTCCCCTCCATCCAGCAGTGGCCTCAGAGGTGATGGTGATGATCGGGGGATGACTCCATGCGGTCATATTGGCGTTTGCTTGCCCTGATGCCTCTCGCGCTAACGTTGGGGCTGGCAGCCTGTGGGAGTGGTCGTGCCACCACAGGCCCGACCGCCACCAGCGCGCCATCAGGACAGTGTCCAGCTTCCGCAGGTCTGCCGGCTACCGTGAGCGATCACGGATCTATCGTGGACTCGGGCAGCCACCTCACCATTGAGGCCGACGACTTCTTCTTTAGCGCTACATGTGTGACTGGTGTCCACACAGGTACCGTCACGCTCGTGGTGCACAATGGCGGACAGATGCTCCACAATGTCACCATCCCACCGCTGAACATTGATATGGATGTGCCTCCTGGCCAAACCATCACCCTCCAGGTACAAATGGGCAACACTCCCCTGGTCTTCTTTTGCAAGTACCACAAGGGCGTCGGCATGTATGGTGCGCTGTTGCCCCCAGGATAGCGCCAAGCAGATACGCGCCAGGTGATACACATAAGTTGTAGACCAGGCGAAAGGCGAGTCCATCGCTGGCCAGCGCACACAGAGTCGCCCAAACGCTCCAGATGTGGCCCAGGCTACAGAACGACTCATGAGGCTGCGGCTACGCTTGTGGCATAGTCGCGGCGCAGCGCCGACGACGGCGGATTTGCAACAGCGAAGGAGACAATTATGAACGCGATTGGGAGCAGCGCCAGAACCATTATTACCCCGCGTACGATCATCGCGGGCGCGATCGCCGGCATGGTCGCCGGCGCGGTCGTGGCGATGCACGCGATGCTGGCCTCCGCGACATTTCTCCATCAAGGGTTCTTCACCCCGCTCTACTCCATCGCGCGCCAATCGTCGGGACGAGCGCTAAGGTAACCTCCATACAACAAGGCGTGTATTTCAGCCTTGGGCCGGCGCTCGTGGGGCTTATCGTCCATATGATGTGGTCGGCGATGTACGGCGTGGTCTTCGCGTTGATCGCTCGTGCGGCGCGCCTGCACGGCGCATGGACCCTTGTCGGTGGAGTCGTCTTTGGGTTGGCGGTGCAACTCGTCATGAGCGTCATTGTGCTGCCGCTCGTCAGCCAGGATGGACTGGTAGGTGAGATCGGACTGCCCTCGTTCACTGTCGAGCACCTGCTCTTCGGACTGACGCTTGGCCTCTGGGTCGCGCTGCGACCGCAAGATATCCCCGCCGACACCCCGGCGCGCATAGGCGCTGGCCGTGCGAGCAGCGCCTCATGGAGGCAGAGCATGGCGACGAGAGATGCGGCAGATCAGTCGCAGAATCCTCATGTACACCACAACGCGGTGCCTTGACTGCCGGCTGGACAAACGGGTATTCGCCGCATTCGACCTGCCCGTTGTTGAGGTGAATGTGGAGGAGGATGAGCTGGCCGCCGCCTTTGTGCTGCGGCTCAACAGCGGGATGTTGAGCGTGCCTACGATCCTCTTCCCAGATGGCTCGTGGCTGGTAGAGCCTTCCGCCACCATACTCGAAGCGAAGCTCCGCACGGTGAGCGGATACGCCTCATGATGAGTACAAACGAAAGCTGAGGACGAGCAGTGAAAGCGATTTGGAATGGAGTGGTGCTCGCTGAGAGTGACGCGACAATTGTGGTGGAAGGAAATCACTACTTTCCGCCGGAAGCGGTCAATCACGACTATTTGCGTGAGAGCGAGACGCACACGCGTTGCTACTGGAAAGGTGTGGCGAGCTACTACACGATCGAGGTCGATGGGAAACGGAACCTGAACGGCGCGTGGTACTACCCCCAGCCATCTGCGCAGGCGCAGGATATCGCCGGCTATATCGCATTTTGGCGGGGCGTGCAGATCGTCAGATAATTCACCAGCGCCTTGCCGTCCGTCGCTCGTCGTCGCATAGAGAGCCACAGCGTGAAACTGCGCCAAATACGCTGTATGACCCTGCTCACCTCGTGGGAGGAGAAGCGCGATGCGCCTTGAGATCTACATCGCCGATCACTGCGACAACTGTCAGGAGGCGCTGCGCCAGGCCGAGCTGGCGCGCGCAGTGGCCGGTGTTGAGGTCTGCGTCATCAATGTCGATGCGACATCTGATCCGGTGCCCCAGCGCATCATCGCGACTCCGACCTATGTGCTCGATGGCCGTATCATCTCCTTG
>Ga0207684_10000553_pt1 | contig 46035 bp, 50 predicted proteins | sample KBSK5501metaG_FD_184342 | JGI IMG/M metagenome (GOLD analysis project Ga0207684, IMG submission 184342) | Corn, switchgrass and miscanthus rhizosphere microbial communities from Kellogg Biological Station, Michigan, USA - KBS K5-50-1 metaG... | ecosystem: Host-associated > Plants > Roots >... | reverse complement strand
GCTCAAGTACAGATAGTGCGGGCAGGTCTCGGCAAAGGTGGAGGCGCCGTCGTCGCGCGCCGCGCGAACCGCATCGAGTGCCTCCTTCGAACTCAAGTGCACGATGTAGACGGCGACCTCCGCAAGCCGGGCCAGCGCGATGGCGCGGCTGGTCGCCTCCCCTTCCATGCTGGCCGGCCGGGTCAGTCCATGGTTGATCGGATCGCCCTTGCCCTCGGCGAGGTAGCGCTTGACCAGCACATCAATCGCGCCGCCGTTCTCGGCGTGCATCATGATCAGGCCGCCGTTCTCCGCGGTGCGTCCCATGGCGCGGAAGATCGAGGCGTCGTCGAGCATGAAGACGCCGGGGTAGGCCATGAAGAGCTTGAAGGACGGGACGCCCTCGTTGACCAGTGCGTCCATCTGCTCGAGGATGGAGTCGTTGATCTCGCGCACGATCATGTGAAAGCCATAGTCGATGTGCGCCTTGCCTTCGGCTTTCTTGTGCCACTGGTCGAGACCCTGCCGCAGCGTCTGGCCGAAGGTCTGTACCGCGAAGTCCACGATCGTCGTCGTCCCGCCCCAGGCAGCAGCGGCCGTCCCGGTCGCAAAATCGTCGGAGGCGAAGGTGCCACCGAACGGCAGCTCCATATGGGTGTGGACGTCGATCGCGCCCGGCATCACGTAGCGGTTCTCGGCGTCGATCACCTGGTCGGCCGTGGCCTCGAGCCCGCTCCCGATCGCGGCGATCTTCTCGCCCTCGATCAAGACGTCGGTCTTGTTGGTGTCGCTCGCGGTCACCACCGTGCCGTTTTTGATCAGCGTCCTCATGGCAGCTCCTTCACGAGCTCCTCGTAGCTTTCCGGCCGGCGGTCGCGCAAGAACTGCCAGGTGTTGCGCACCTGGCGATTCATGTCCAGGTCGAGGTCGGCGACCAAGACTTCATCTTCCGTCTCCGACGCCTGGGCGATGATCTTGCCGCGCGGGTCGCAAAAGTAGCTCGACCCGTAGAACTGCGCCTCGTTGAGCGGCCTCTCCACCCCGACCCGGTTGATAGCGCCGATCCAGTAGCCATTGGCCACCGCGTGGGCGGGCTGCTCCAGCTCCCAGAGATAGCGCGACAGTGACTTGACCGTGGCCGACGGGTTGAAGACCAGCTCGGCCCCCTTCAGACCAAGCGCCCGCGCCGGCTCCGGAAAGTGACGGTCGTAGCAGATCAAGATGCCAACCCGGCCGACCGAGGTGTCCCACACCGGGTAGCCGAGGTTGCCCGGCTTGAAATAGAACTTCTCCCAAAAGCAAGGACCGACGTGCGGGATGTGGGTCTTGCGATATTTGCCGACCACGGTGCCGTCGTTCTCGATCAGGACCGCGGTGTTGTAGTAGACACCGGTCTGCGCCTCCTCGTAGAAGGGTACGACCAGGACCATGTTGTGCTTCTTCGCCAGCGCCTGCATCCGCCTGACGGTCGGTCCGTCGTCTCGCTCGGCGGTGTCGTACCACTTGGGGTCCTGCTCGGCGCAGAAGTAAGGGCCGAAAAAGATTTCCTGGAGACAGGTGACCTGTGCGCCCTTGGCCGCGGCCTCGTCGATCAACTGCTCGTGTCGTGCGATCGCCTCTTGCTTTGGCATGTTCGCGTGCGCCTGGATCAGCGCCGCCCGCACCTTCGCCATGTGTGTTTGCCTCCTAGCTGAACGCCGGAATAATGGCCTCACCGTATTGCCTGATGACCGCCTCGGGTTTCTCCACCATAAGGTAGAGGTTGAACTGGTCGACGCCGACGTCGATCAGTTCCTGGATGCGTTTCTTGCTTTGCTCGACCGTGCCGATGACGCAGAATCGGTCGATCACGTCATCGGGGACGAAGTCGGCGTGGGCCGCGCCCCGCTGGGCGTGCTCCGAGTAGTCATAGTGGTCGCGCGCCTTGATGTAATCGGTCAGCGCTTGGGGAAGGTCTTGCGCGTCGTAACGCTTCAGCAGGTCAACGACGTGGTTGGAGACCAGTGCCGGGAACCAGCGGACCTGCTCGCGGGCCGCGTCGATGTCATTCGAGATGAAGGCCGGGGCTGCGGCCTGGACCAGGATGTCGTCGAACGAGCGTCCCGCTTCCTCGGCGCCCTCCCGCACGAACTCTAGGCACCACTTGATGATGGCCGGGTCGGCCAGCTGGATGATGACGCCGTCTGCGACCCGGCCGGCCGCGCGCAGGGCTTTGGGCCCATAGCCAGCGACCCAGATGGGAAGTTCGTGCTCGGCCCACTTGAGCTTGACCTTAACGCCGTCGTAGGCGACCTCGCGGCCCGCCGCCAGGTCGCGGATCAGGCGGCAATCGGCCTCCATATGCTCCACCGTCACCGGCTTCTGGCCGAGGACCCGGCGGGCGCTGTCGCCGCGACCGATGCCCATCACCATCCGGCCACCCGAGATCTCGTTGAGGGTGGCGAGTGCGCTGGCGGTCACGGTGGGATCGCGCGTTCCCGGGTTGGTGACGCAGGGGCCGATCTTGATGGTCGTCGTATTGGCGGCCATCAGTGTGAAGATCGGATAGACCTCCTGCCAGAGCACGTGCGAATCGAAGAGCCATGCATACTCGAATCCCTGGGTCTCGGCAAGTTTGGTCAGTTCCACCCACCGGCTGGGGGGCGGATCCGGCGCAAAGCAGACACCGAAGCTGAGTCGTGCCATTCGTTTGAAAAAGGACTGGAGCCCCCACCGCGAGGAAGGGGCTCCAGCGCGATCGATCTACGAGTTTAGGTCGCCGCCGCCGCTCGAGGTTGCCGCCGAACCGCAGCCGCCGGGAAGAGCGCCGAGAGCGCCAGGTAGCAAAGGAAGGCTGCCACCAGGCCGACGATCCAGCTGTAGTCGTACACGTGGAACGGGAACCAGTTATACAGGGGGCCGATGATCCCGCCCTTCGGGAAGGGCCCGTTGCCCGGCGTCGAGTATGCCCCACCCACTGCAAGAACGCCTCCCACAACCAGGCTGACAAGGCCTCGCCAATTGAAGCCTCCCGAGTAGCGGTACTGGCCCTCGACGCGATAGAGATCGCCCAACTTCAGATTGGTGTTCCGCATAAACCAGTAGTCGGCGATCAACACACCGGCGATCGCACCCAGAGCGCCGCCATAGAACCCGAGCCAGGTGAAGATGTACACATTCGGGTTCGCGAGCAGGTTCCAGGGCTGGATAACGATGCCGAGGACGCCCGTGATCAGACCGCCGGTGCGGAAGCTGATCAGCTTCGGAATCACGTTCGAGAAGTCGTAGGACGGGCTGACGATGTTGGCCGCCACGTTGACCGACAGGGTGGCGACGGCCAGTGTGAAGAGTGCGAAGATGACCACCAGCGGATTGTCGAACTTGGCGGTCAGGGCAACCGGATCCCAGATCGGTGCGCCGTATACCTTCTGGGTGGCCGCTGTGATCAGCACCGCCACCAACGGAAAGAGCGTCATCGTCGTGGGTAACCCGAGGATCTGGCCCCACGCCTGCGCCCGCTGGCTCTTGCCGAAACGGGTAAAGTCCGGCATGTTCAGCGAGAGCGTCGACCAGAACGCGATCATCCCCATCAGCGCCGGCGGGAAGAGGACGAACCAGAAGTTGCCGCCCCAACCGACCTTGCCAGGCTCGCTGAGGATCGGTCCGAAGCCGCCAGCCTGGCCGACCATCCACGCGAGCAGACCGAGCGCGACGACCAGCACGAAGGGCGCCGCCCAGTTTTCGAAGCGCCGGACGGCATTCATGCCCCGCATGATGATGAAGATGTTGAGCGCCCAGAAGATGGCAAAGCTCAGCCAGAGGGTCCAGTGCTGTCCGGCGAACATCGCCGAGTTCGTCCACCCGGATCCAAATAGCTTTCCCGAAAGGGCGTAAAGTGCGCCGCCGCCGATCCAGGTCTGGATGCCGAACCAACCGCAGGCCACCCCTGCGCGCAGAAGCGCCGCGACGTTGGCGCCAAATACACCGAACGATGCCCGGGCGAAGACCGGGTATGGGATGCCGTACTTGGTGCCGGCGTGGCTATTCGCCAGCATCGGAATCAGGACAATGATGTTGGCGAGCCCGATCGTCAGGATCGCCTGGTACCAGGCCATACCCAACGCAACGAGTCCAGAGGCCAGTAAGTAGGTTGGGATGTTGTGCGCCATGCCGATCCAGAGCGCCATGTAGTTGTAGGTGTTCCAGGTCCGCCGTTTGATCGGAACTGGAGCAAGGTCCCCGTTGTAGAGCGGGCTGTTTCGGATCGACGAATCGTCGGCCAGCTCATGCCGGCCGTCAGGGTAGACGAGCTCCTCCCCCACACGCTGCGCCGGAGGCGTTAAGGTCGCGACACCCATGTTTTCCCCTCCTATGAGTTCCGAATCGCCATTTTGGCGAGCTAAATGTACGTTCGGCGACCGCCTAAGTCAATGGCCCACCGGCCTACCTAAGGCTGGGCGCGATAAACGGAAACATGTTTGCCGCTGGCGGCGCTAAAAGGCTGCCTGAGCCAGCCGCCCCAGCGGTGCTCCAGCGTGAGTCCCGCCAGCCGCGCCATCAGATCTAACTCCGACGGCCAGCAGTAGCGTAGCTTCACGGGGTAGAAGCGGGTGCCAGTCTCCGTGAGGACCATGTGCTGTCCGAAAATCTGCTGAGCAACCGGGTCATGGCGCGCGGCGTCGATGCGGACAAGCTCCACGTTGAGGTCGGTCACCTGCACCCGCTGTCCCCGGTCGAACCGGCTCAGATCGGGCACGAAAGCCTCGATCACGAAGGCGGCATGCGGTTCGAGGTGAGCCGCGACATTGGCGAAACAGCGGAGTTGGTCCTCCTGGGTGAGGAGGGCAAAGAAGGTGTTGAAGGCGACGAACATGAGCGAAAAGCGACCATCGATCGCGAGGTCCGCGAAGTTGCCAATGGTGACCGGAATATCACGGCCACCCGACTTGCTCCGCAACTTTTCCACCATTGCCGGCGAGGCGTCGATCCCCTCGATCTTGACGCCGCGCGCTTGGAGCGGCAGCGCCAGGCGCCCGGTACCGATTCCGATATCCAGGGATCGACCGGCTCCGGCCAGGTTTGCTAGCAGGCCGACGGCTTCATCGGTATCGGTTGGGACATCGGTAAGCGTGTCGTAGACGTCGGCGATCCGCTCACCGTAGGTCGTTTCGTCATATTCCCCCATCCGCCTACACTACAGCCCGTTGCCCAGCTTGCTGCTGAAGCTGATCCTCACGCCCGCGCTGATCGCCACTGCCACCGTGGTCGGGCGCCGCTGGGGTCACGTGCTGAGCGGCTGGCTCGTCGGGCTGCCGCTGACTTCTGGACCCGTGGTCTTCTTCCTGGCCCTCGACCAGAGCCGCCACTTCGCGGCCGATGCCTCGCTCGGCGTGATCCTGGGGGTCGCCTCACAGGCCGCGTTCGCCCTGGCCTATGTCTGGATCCCGGGGTCGATCGGATGGCCGGTTAGGCTGCTGGCCGGGACGGCGGCCTTCACCGCCGCGACCATCGCCTTTCGGCTGGAACGCATGCCGGCCGTGCTCGAGCCCATGGTTGTGATCGCCTGTCTTCTGGCGGCGATTTTCCTGATGCCGCGAATTGAAGAGGTTGCTCAGGCGGTGGCCCCGCCAGCCGGCGACCTGCCGCTGCGTATTGTCGTGGCAACCGTTCTCGTCGTCGGCCTGACCACCGTCGCGCCCTACCTGGGCTCCTATCTGAGCGGCCTGGTGAGCCCCTTTCCGCTGTACGCGGCGATGCTTGCCGTTTTCGCGGATCGCCTCGCCGGCCCGGCCGCCGCGGCCGCGGTGTGGCGCGGCCTCCTCTTTGGGCTGTTTTCATTCCTAGCCTTCTTCACGGTTCTGGCCGCCGTCCTGGTTCCGGCCGGCATCGCGCTCGGCTTCCTGCTGGCGATCGCCGCCGGCATGACGCTGCAGGGCACCTCCCTCATGCTCCTTCGGGCGCGACCGGCAAACTAGGAAGATGCCGGCCCAAGACAGCCGTTCGGAGTACGCGCGCCGGATGCGTCGGGTGCTGGAGCCCATCGACCGCCAACTGGACGAGCGAACGATCCCAGCATCGCGGCCCCCGAGAAGTTGCGCTACGACGGCGCCGTCGAGGTCCCCGAGGACTTCACCGGTTCTGGTCCCTACATGACGACGGTGATTCCCGGCGGCAAATACGCGTCGGGCCGCTTCAAGGGCACCGGAGACCAAATCGGCGCGGCATGGGAGTCGTTACTGTGCGACTGGCTGCCCGACAGCGGGATGCAAGTCGACGCACGCCCGTTCTTCGAGTACTACCCGGCGGACGCAGCATACGATCCCAAGACCGGCGCGTTCGAGTGCGACATCTGTATTCCGGTGGTCGCCCTCTAAATACGTCGCGGGCTGGCTAGAGGTCTCGCCGAGCGAAGCTCCAATTAGCCAGCCCGATGACCGCCACCAGCCAGGCAACGACCCAGGCGAGATAGATCCCGGGAAGGGGCGCATCGGCGAAGAAGGGGTTCCCGGCTCGCGCCCGGCCGGCGACCCGAGCCGCGGCGAGAATTTCAGAGGGCTCCAGGTAGAAGATCGCCCCGTGCCAGAGCCCGTCGGTGGGGATCAAAAGCCGGCTGCCGATGCCAATGTTCTTGATGGTGTCGTTATCGAAGGTTATCCCGATGGCGAGCGCGATGCCGCCGATCCAGGCCACGAAAAAGAGCACCAGCGCGATCACGCCCCCCGTCATCGGCGACAAACGGGTGCTGAGTAGCAGAGCGAGTGTCATCAGCACGATGCCTTCGGCTGCGACGAAGGCAAGTGACGCGATCGGGTTGGGGGGAAGGTAATTGGTGCCCAGCCAGATGCCGAGTAACTCGAGCAGCCCGCTGCCGGCGGCGTAGAGCGCGACCAGCAGCGCCAGCCCCAGCCATTTGCCCATGAGGAGCTGGCCGCGTCGGATAGGCCGGGGCAGGATCGCCAGGGCGATGCCCGATTCGATGTCGCTGGCGATGCTCGGTGCCGCCACCAGCGTGGAGCCCAACGCGAGGACGCCGCTGAACATGAAGGCCATCAGGATCGTCAGCTGCGATGCCGCGAGCCGAACCTCCGCGGGTGTTACGTCTTTCATTGTCGGCAGCCGGCTGAAGCCCCAGCTGGTGAGCACGACCACGACGATGGTCAGGACACCGAGCGCGAGCAGAAGCTTCCTGCGGGACGCCTCGAGGATGGTGAGCCGCGCGATTGTCAGCGTTTGCCTCACGGTTCCTGCTCCTTGAGCAGCTGTAGGAAGCGGTCTTCGAGCGTCTCGTGCCGGGGCTCGACGGCGTAGACCCGCCCACCCTGGCGGACGATCTCGCTGACCAGCTGGGGGACGCGATCGGGGGGCAGCCCGCGAAAGGTCAGCCACTCGCCCTCGTCCTCGAGGTTTCCGAACTCGCCAAGCGCGGCCCTGCTGGGCGCGGGCAGGCCGGTGACCCGGACACGCACGGCGCCATCCTGTCCCAGGATTTGCGACATGGTCCCGGTCGCGATCACCCGCCCGTGGTCTACCACGGCGAGCCGGTCGCAGATCTGCTCGACCTCGCTCAGCAGGTGCGAGTTGAGAAAGACCGCGGTGCCGCGCGCCGTCAGCTGACGGATGATTTCTCGGACGTCATGCCGGCCGACCGGATCGAGCGCGGAGGTGGGCTCGTCGAGCAGGACCAGCTCAGGCCGGCCAAGCAACGCAACGCCAAGCCCCAGCCGTTGCTGCATTCCCTTGGAGAAGCCCTCGACCCTGTCGTCCGCGCGATCGGCGAGGCCCACCATGTCGAGCGCGAGCTCGATCTCCTTCTTCCATTCGGATCGCGCCATGCGCGACAGTTCGCAATGAAGTCCGAGTACTTCGCGCGCCTTCATCCAGCCCTGGTAGCGGAACAGCTCGGGGAGGTAGCCCAGGCGCCGCCGGGTCTGCAGATCGCCGATCGGCGCTCCCAGCACCCATCCCTCTCCCGCAGTCGGCAGTGCCAGGCCAACCAGGAGCTTCACCGCCGTGGTCTTCCCGGCACCGTTCGGTCCCAGGAAGCCGAACACCTCGGCGCGACGCACGCTCATCGTCAGGCCGCTGAGCGCGACCGTCTTGCCGTAGCGCTTGGCGAGGTCTTGCGTGTGGACCGCAAGAGAGGCGGCATCGGCCGCCTGCATCGGGTTCAGATTGGGATTAGTGGAGGGACGTTGCAATGGCGAGCACCTGGTCGGGGGTGAGCTGGCCTCCGACGGCGTAGATTACGCCATTCTTCTGCCAGACCACGCCGGCCCCGAGGACAGCTTTGATGAGCAGCCCCTGGACGCCATTGATCTGCACCGGCTCGGTCGTCGCCAGCCCCCTTGGGATCGGGATCGGCAGCGTGGTCGACGGATCCTTGATCGCCTTGATCTGCGCCGCGATGTCGGGCGGCACACCCGGTTGCGACAGCAGGTAATCTTCGAGCTCGGTTGCGGTGGCGCCGGTCGAATCGACCGTCGGCACCCGCGTCTGCGCGATCACGAGGGTCGGCATCTGGACCTGGCTGGCGCTGGCCGAAAGGCCCCAGGCTTCGAGCAGCGCCGGACCCGCATTGACGATGAGCTTGCTGCCGTTGATCTTGGCGGGCATCGCGTTCACGTGCACTCCCTTCGTCGCCGCCGACGCGCGAAGCCGCTCAGCGTCAAAGGTCAGCGACCCGGTCGCATGCGAAATTGTTCCAAAGCTCACCGGGCCCGAAACACCTTGGGGCAGGGAGGCTGGCATCAGCACCGGCAACCCTGACTGCGCCGCCGCCGCCGTGGCGTCGGTGAGCTGGTGCAGCGTCGGCGCGTCGGGCAGCCACTTGACCTCGCCGTAGTCGAGCAGGGCGCCGGTGGCCGCAAAGTCGGATGGACCCACCTGGACCGGCGCAACGGTGGTGGGCGCGTAGACCCGGAACCAGCCCTGCGCCACGCCGGTTGCGGTGACGCCGGTCAGCAGCGCGGCCGCCAACAGGACGGCGATCGCCGGCGTGGCGATCGGTCGGAAGCGCGGCGAGGACCGGTCCAACCACCGCTCGTACCAGCGACGCGGGCGTCCCGCTTCATCCGCTCGAATCCGAATACGCACCGACCGCAGAGCCGCTGCCGGTTCCGGCGTAAAGCCCGGCACACTCAGCAGGGTGGCCGTGGCGCGAGCCGCATTGGCGATCGACTCGAAACGCGCCTTGCACTCGGTGCAGCTATCGAAGTGCGCCTGGTCCAGCGCCGTCAGCGCCAGCGGCTCGTCGTAGATCCGTCGGAGTGTTCCGTCATTCAGGTGTCGCACGATTGACCTCCTTGCGTAGGGCCTCTTCCGCCCGGCGCAGTAGCGTTCCCACGTTTCCAACCTTCATCCCCAGTGCCGTCGCAACCTCGGCGTAGCTCAGTCCGCTGTAGCGCAACATCAGCAGCGCCGCCGTCCGCTGCGGCAACCTGCTCAGCGCGCGGCGCACCTCTCGGCGGCTCTCCGCCTCTACCACCAACCGCTCCGGGCTGGCGACGGGCGGTTGCGCCGGATCGACGGCATGGGCTGTCTCGCGTTGGGCGCGCCGCCGCTCGCCGCGAATCACGTTCAACGCGGAGTGGACCGCGGCGGCATGTAACCAGCCGGCGGCCCGCTCGTCACCCGGGGATACCCGGCGGTGAAACTGGATGAAGACGTCCTGGGCGACGTCCTCCGCCGCCGAGCGATCGGCGAGGACCCGGTAGGCGATGGCAACGACCTTCGGATATTCCTCGAGGAACAGCCGCTCGAATGGATCCGGCACTCGCCGCCTAAGCGCGTCCGGCGGTGTGCGTGCGACGACCGGTTGCCAGGCTTGCGAGCGGAGCATTCACGCTATACGCACCACGGGCCGCAAGAATATGACACGCGGGAAATCCCGCGACCCTATCCGAGCGCACAGGTGGCCCGGCCGGCGTGGCTCATATATGAAGGTGTCGGCGCGGAGCTTATTCGCCTTTCCAGGTGGGCTTGCGTTTCTCCGCGAAGGCGGCGAGGCCCTCTTTGGCGTCGGCTGTTTCGAAGAGCCGGAAGATTCCGGCGCGCTCGAGGGCCAGGCTGCTCTCCAGCGACATCTCGAGGCCCTGCTTCGCGACCAGCTTGATCTCGCCGATCGCCAGCGTCGGGCCGGCCGCCAGGGTCGCGGCGAAAGCGACCGCTTCGGGCAGCAACCGGTCCGGCGCGACCAGGCGGTCGACGATACCCAGCGCGGCGGCCGCCTTCGGATCCAACGGCTTGCCGGTCAGCAGCAATTCCATCGCCTTCTGCCGGCCGATCAGTCTCGGCAGGCGCTGCGTGCCCCCATTCCCCGGCAAGAGGCCGAGCGTGACCTCGGGGACGCCGAGACGGTACTCGCCTTCGGCAGCGAAACGGAAATCGGTGGCGAGCGCGATCTCGAGACCGCCCCCCAGGCAATGGCCGCCGATGGCGGCGATGAATACCTTCGGCGTGTGCTCCATCTTGAGCAACACCTCGTGCATGTGCAGGATGGTCATCGCGCGCGCCTTGGAGCTGACCGTCCGGAACATGTTGATGTCGGCCCCGGCACTAAAGAACTTCGGCAGGTCCGACATCAAGATGGCAGCGCCGATGGATTCGTCGAAACGGATCTCGTCGATGGCGGCGTTGAGGTCGTCGATCAAGCCGCGGTCGTAGGAATTGGCCGGCGGACGGTTGAGATGAATCAGCGCAACGCCGTTTGACTCACGGGTGATCGACACAACCTTCGCGGTGGTTGCTTGCTCCATCGATGCCTCCTGTTGGTCAGGGCGGCGGGATTCCCGCCTGTTGTGTACCCTGAAGTCTAGTTCGCACGCTAATTAGGGGCCCCGCTCTGGCGTGAAAAAGCGGGGGAGACAATTTGGAGGAATCCCAAGCAAATGAGTACGATGGTGATTGACGGCAAGCCCGCATCGGCCCGGTCGGGCGCCACGGTGGAGATCCACGACCCGGCGACCGGCGAGCTGGTCGACAAGGTCCCGCAGGCCGGCGTCGAGGAAACGCGCCAGGCGATCGACGCCGCCCACGCCGCCTTCCGCGGCTGGGCGGACACCCTGCCCCAGAAGCGCGCCCAGATCCTGATGAAGGGAGCAGCGCTCGCCCGCCAGCACCTCGATGAAGTCGCCTCGCTTTTGACCCGCGAGCAGGGCAAACCGCTGCGCGACTCGAAGATCGAGGCGGAGCGGTTCGTCGAGAACATCGAGTATTACGCCATGCTCTCCGCCTCGGGCGCCATCCGCGGCAAGCACGTCCAGCTTTCGGTGCCGGGGGCCTTCGGCCTGGTCGTCCGGCGCCCGCTCGGCGTGGTCGGCGCCATCATCCCCTGGAACTTTCCGCTGACGCTGCTCGCCAACAAGATCGCGCCGGCACTGGCCGTCGGCAACACCGTGGTCGCCAAGCCGGCCAGCACGACGCCCCTATCGACCATCCGGTTGGTCGAGCTGATGAACGAGGGCGGTCTGCCGCCCGGCGTGCTCAACGTCGTGGTTGGCCCGGGGGCGGTGGTCGGCCAGGAGCTGATCAAGAACCCAAAGGTCCGCAAGATCGGATTCACCGGGGAAACCCAGACCGGCAAGCAGGTGATGGCCGAAGCGGCCTCGGACCTCAAACACGTCACCCTGGAATTAGGCGGCAGTGATCCGGCGATCGTGTGCGATGACGCCGACCTCGAGCAGGCGAGCAAGGCGATCGCCATCGGCCGCTTCTTCAATGCCGGCCAGGCCTGCCTGGCCGTGAAGCGGGTCTACGTCATCGAATCCGTGGCCGACCAGCTGATCGAGAAGCTCGCGGCGCGGGCGAAGAAGCTGAAGGTCGCGCCGGGGAGCGACGCCGCCTCCCAGATGGGTCCGATGCACACCGCAGGCGGTCGCGAGACCATCGAGCAGCAACTAGAAGACGCGCTCGACCGCGGGGGGCGCCTGGTTGCCGGCGGCAAGCGGTTGAGCGGCGCGCCCTTCGACCGCGGCTTCTTCTTCGAGCCGACCATCGTCACCGATGTCCCCTGGGAAGCCAGGGTTTGGCGGGAGGAGACCTTCGGACCCCTGCTGCCGATCGCGAGGGTCAAGGACCTCGACGAAGCGTTCGAACGCGCCAACGACTCGGAGTTCGGGCTCGGTTCGTCGATCTTCACCCGCGATCTCAAGCGCGCCCAACTCGGGATCGACCGGCTCGATGCCGGCTACACCTGGGTGAATTCGATCCAGGTGGCCTACGACGAACTTCCCTTCGGCGGCACCAAGCACAGCGGCTTTGGCAAGGAACACGGTGTCGAGGTGCTCGACTTCTACACCGAGCAAAAGAGCGTCGTGGTGTCGGGCGTCTAGCGGCCGACGAGGTCGTCGAGGGCCGGCAGAACGGCATCCTCACCCTCCCGTTGAACCAGCCGATGGACTGGTCGAGGCCGCGGTCCGGCTCGCCCGCGCGGCGTCTAACACGGCTCTAACAATTGAGGGGTCTAACAGCCCTTTAACAATTGGGGTGTAGTGATATTTGCTACTGTTTGAACGTCGATTTCGACGAAAGGAAGGGAGGTAAGCGTATGACCCAACGAACTGGGTGGAAGGCACTGTCCGGCACGGTGCTCATGACATTGCTCTTGGCGGCCTGCGGCACCGGAAGCACCAGCAGCACAGAAAACCTAGCAGCTGATCAAACGATTCGGTTCCCCATCAACGACGACATCGGGAGCTTCGACGCGGCTCACATCTCGGCACTCGTCGACTTCGACTTTGCCCAGAACGTCTTCGACTCGGTCGTCAAGTTCGACACGAACGGCAAGATCGTCAACGACCTGGCATCGTCGGTCGACGTTTCGTCTGACGCTCTGACCTACACCTTTCATCTGAAACACAATGTCAAGTTCTCCAACGGTGATCCCGTGACGGCCGCCGATGTGATCTACAGCTGGAACCGCACGGCGGCGGCGCAGGACTCCTATGCTCCCAACTTCTCGCCGATTGTTGGCTACGACCCCCTGGCAGCGACACCCCCGACGGCGAAGACAATGTCGGGGCTCACCAAAACCGATGACTATACCGTCGTGGCCAAGCTTTCCGCTCCGGCCGGTTGGTGGATGTCAGCCCTAGCGCTCGGCGGCGCGTCCTGGGTCATCGACCAGAAGGTGGTCCAGGCCAAAGGTGAGGACACCTGGTGGACCACGCCCGACGGCCTGGTTGGAACGGGTCCGTTCAAGATGACCGCCCGGACACCAAAGGCTTCCCTCGACTTCGGCCCGGTGAGTAACTGGTGGGGCGGCTCGACGGGCGCCATCAAGCACATCCACGTAGATGTCGTAGCCGATCCGGGCTCCTGGATCACCAAATATGAGACGGGCGGCTATGACATCGTCGGCTACGCGAACATGGCGCCGACCAACGAGGACATCCTTCGCTACAAGAACGGCACGCATGCCAAGGAGCTGACGCTCAACCCGTCGGTCCGGTCGACCTGGGTGGGCTTCAATTTCACGAAGGGGCCGTTCGCCGGTGACGCCGGCAAAGACGGTCGCAAGGCCTTCAGCATGGCCATCGATCGCAGCCAGATGGTTGACGTCGCCTGCGCCAAGGGCGCGACCTGCGCCGCGGCGACGGGCGGTCTGATCCCCAAAGGCCTCAAAGGGTACCTCGGTGACGGAGCCGATACCAGCGCCAAGTTCGACGCCGCCGCGGCTATGGCCCTCTACAAGCAGTGGGACCCGACCGGCTCGAAGGTGAAGGACCTCACCTACACCTACAATCCATCAGCGGGGAACCAGGCAACGGCCGAGAACCTGCAGGCTCAGTGGAAGCTGAACCTGGGGGTCACCGTCAAGCTGGTAGCCGTCGACCGTCAGACATTCTTCAGCAACCGGAACAAGGAGGCGTACATCCTCTTTCGGCACAGTTGGTCCGCTGACTATGACCATCCCCAGGACTGGTTTGACAACCTCTACGTCTGCAACGCAGGAAGCAGCGGCAGCGGATACTGCAACAAGAGCGTCGACAGTATTGTCACCGCAGCCGACCAGAAACCGGTCGACCAGGCGCTCAACCAATACATCCAGGCGCAGAAGATGATTCTCGACGACCAAATCGGGATCCCGCTCTACTACGGCGTCCAGCCCTACGTGATCAAGCCCTACGTCAAGGGCGCGGGCGGCAACGCATTCTTCGACTACTACTGGACCGACCTGAGGGTCCTCCAGCACTAAACCGTTCGACGAAGTGAGCAAGGGAGGGTCCGCGTAGCGCGGGCCCTCCTTGTTCTAAAGAGGTAGTGTTTAGGCAGTGACCCGCGGAACGTTCCTCTACATCGTGCAGCGCCTGCTGTTGATCAGCTTCACGGCAGTCGCCATCTCATCCATCGTGTTTGTCGGCGAGCACGGCCTCCTTCCGGGGGACGCCTTTATCTCGGAGCGGCCGCACAACCCCAACGAGCTGGCCACGCTCCTCCACCATTACCATCTCGACCTGCCGCTACCAGAGCAGTACCAGATCTGGGTGACCGGCGTGCTCCACGGTAACCTGGGCGAATCCCTCGTCAACCGGGGCGTCCAGATCACGCCGCTGCTGATCCGTGAACTCGGAACCAGCGCCGAGCTGGGAGCCGCAGCCCTGGTCTTCACCGTCGGCCTCGGTCTTCTGCTTGGGATGTTCGCCGCGCTCAAACAAAACACCTGGGTCGACTACCTGGCGAGCTCCACGGCGGTGGTCGGCTACAGCATGCCCAACTTTGTCATCGCGACCGTGCTCGTCCTGGTCACCGGGAAGCTCTTGTACATCTGGACGAACGGCGTCTTCTACTACGAAATCGGCTGGGGTAAGCCCGAGCAGATCCTGGTGCCGGCTATTGCCCTGGGCTTTCCCTACGCCAGTATCGTGGCCCGACTCACCCGGGCCAGCATGCTGGAAGTCATCCGCCAGGACTACGTCCGAACCGCCTGGGCGAAGGGGCTTCGCCCTCGCGTCGTCATCATTCGGCATGCCCTCCGCAACGCCCTGATTCCGGTGGTCACGATCCTCGGACCATTGTCGACCGGCATTCTGACCGGCGTCGTCGTCATCGAGAACATCTTCGGTATCCCCGGGCTGGGAAAGGAGTTCATCGATAGCATTCTGAACCGCGACTACAACATCGTCATCGGGGTGTTCACCTTTTACGCCGCGCTTATTGGGCTGGTGAATCTTGGCGTCGACCTGGTTTATCCCGTCCTGGATCCGAGGATTCGATACTGATGGCTGCCGTACCCGGCGCCGCTCTCCCCGAGGAGTACGTCAGTGACGTTTACGAAATGCCGGAGCAGGTCACGCTCTGGCAAGACGCCTGGAGGCGGGTGCGGCGCAACAAGCTGGCGCTGGTCGGCGCCACCATCATCGGCATCCTCGTCCTGGTGGCCATCATCTCGGTGTTCTGGACGCCCTATCCAATCTGGAAGCAGGAGGTCGGACCGACTTATGAGGGGCTGAGCGCGAGACACTGGCTTGGCCTGGACGCCGCCGGCCGTGACATCCTCAGTCGGATCATGGGTGGGGCGCTGATCTCCCTACAGGTCGGGGTCGGAACCATGCTGATCGTGTCGCTGATCGGCATCGCCATGGGTCTGCTGGCTGGCTTCTATCGTGGTGTGGTCGATTCGGTGATCTCGACCCTGATCAACATCTGGTATGGCATCCCTGACTTACTGGTTGTCATCCTCCTGGTGCTGCTCTTTGGGCGCAGTCTTGCCAACATCGCGTTCGCGATCGCCGTCACCCGCTGGATGGACATGGCGCGCCTGGTGCGAGGCCAGACGTTTGCCCTGCGTGAGCGCGAGTTCGTCGAAGCCGCTCGGTCCACGGGGACCCGGAATTTGGCCATCATCTTCCGCCACATTTTTCCCAATGCCCTGGGACCCATCCTGGTGCAGGCGACCTACGCCGTCCCGCAGGCGATCCTCTTCGAGGCGTTCTTGAGCTACCTCGGGCTGGGCGTCCCGCCGCCGACCCCGTCCTGGGGCGCCATGGCGGCGGACGGCTTCCACGCCCTCGAGCTGGCGCCGCACATCGTGCTGGCCCCGGCCATCGCCCTGTCGCTGACGTTGATGGCCTTCAACTTCGTCGGCGACGGCCTGCGCGACGCGCTCGACCCGCGGATGAGGAGGTAGCGGTCTCGACCAGTCTCCTGCGCGTTGAAAACCTGAAGACCCAGTTCTTCACCTCGACCGGGTTGGTCAAGGCCGTCGATGGCGTCAGCTTCGAAGTGGCCGAGGGAGAGACCGTGGGGATCGTGGGCGAGTCCGGCTCTGGGAAGTCGGTGACAGCCCTCTCGCTCCTTCGGCTGGTGCCGGAGCCCGGTCGAGTTGTGGACGGACGCGTTATGTTCCGCTCCGCGGACGTGCTCAAGATGGATCATGAAGAGCTCCGGGAATTTCGCGGCAGCGACGTCGCCATGATTTTCCAGGACCCGATGTCGTCGATGAATCCGGTGCTTCGCGTCGGCTTCCAGATCGAGGAAGCGATGGACGCGCACCAGCGGTTCAGCCACAAGCAGGCCAAGGAACGGATCGTCCCGATGCTGGAGACAGTGCGCATCCCCGCCGCAGCCCAGCGCGCGAAAGACTACCCCCACCAGTTCAGTGGCGGGATGCGGCAGCGGGCCATGATCGCCATGGGCCTCTCGAACGAGCCGTCTCTGATCATCGCGGATGAACCGACCACCGCCCTGGACGTCACGGTGCAGGCCTCGATCATCGAACTACTTCGAGATTTGAATCGCGAGCGCGGAATGGCCGTGATCTTGATCACTCACAACCTCGCAGTGGTCGCGAGCCTCTGCACCCGGGTGATCGTCATGTACGCCGGTCGCATCGTCGAATCGGGGCCGACCCGGCAGATCTTCAAGAACCCGCAGCATCCCTATACCTGGTCGCTTCTTCGATCCCTCCCGCGAGTGGACGAGCTGCAGCACGATCGCCTGCTCAACATCCGCGGGCTTCCGCCCGACATGACCAACCTGCCGGCGGGTTGCAAGTTCCACCCGCGCTGCCGTTTCCGGGTGGAGCGATGCTTCCGCGAGGAGCCGCCGCTCGAGGATGTCGATCCCGGCCAGCAGGCGCGCTGCTGGGTGCTGATGCGTAACGCTCTCAAGGATGAAGACCACGGCTGAGTCGTTGACCCAACCTGTCCCCACCACGGGGGAAAGCGTCCTGGTTCGGGTCCAGGACATCGTCAAACACTTCCCGGTCGGCGCCGGGCTCTTCGGCGGCCAGGTGGTTCACGCTGTCGATGGGGTCAGCTTCGAGATCCAGGCGGGCGAAACGCTCGGCCTGGTCGGCGAGTCCGGCTCGGGCAAGTCGACGCTCGGCCGCGTCATCGTCCAGCTGATCCCCGCGACCTCGGGCTCGGTGTTCGTCGAGGGCAAGGAGCTCACCAAGCTGCACGGGGAAAAGCTGCGGCGGGTCCGCCAGCGGATGCAGATGATCTTCCAGGACCCTTACGGCTCGCTCAACCCGCGGATGACCGTAGGCGACATAATCGGCGAGCCGTTGCGCAACTTCGGACTGGGCGGGCGCCGGGCCGTCGAGCGCGCGGTGCAGGAAGTGATGCGCATCTGCGGACTGAATCCCAACTTCGTCAACCGCTACCCGCACGAATTCTCGGGCGGGCAACGGCAGCGGATCGGCATCGCCCGCGCGCTGGTGCTGCGGCCCACCTTCATCGTGGCCGACGAACCGATCTCGGCGCTCGACGTCTCGATCCAGGCCCAGATCGTCAACCTGCTGGAAGACCTGCAGGCGCAGTTTCACCTGACCTATCTGTTCATCGCCCACGACCTCTCGGTGGTGCGGCATCTCAGCGATCGCATCGCCGTCATGTACCTGGGCAAGATCGTCGAGCTGGCACCGAGCCGCGAGATCTACACCAAGCCGCTGCACCCATACACCAAGGCCCTGCTCAGTTCCATCCCGGTGCCGGACCCCGACCGAGAGGCGCAGCGCCGGCCTATCCTGCTGAAGGGCGAGATCCCCTCCCCCGTCAATCCCCCAACCGGCTGCCGCTTCCACACGCGCTGTCCGATCGCCAAGTTCCCGATCTGCGCTGAGGAGGAACCACCGTTGGAGGTCAAGACCTCCGGGCACTGGGCGGCATGCCATTTCTCGGACCGCGTCTCGGCCTTCTAGCGACGTCTATCACCCGTTGATGATCGCGCCCGGGCGCCGCCGCTCCTTCCAGCGCCGCGTGCTCGCCTGGTACGCGGCCCACGGCCGCGATCTTCCCTGGCGCAAAACGCGCGACCCTTAGGCGATCCTCGTCTCCGAGATCCTGTCGCACCAGACGCAGATCTCGCGGGTGGTCCCGGTGTATGAGGCACTCCTCGAGCGGTACCCCACCGCGGAGGCGATGGCCCTAGCTCCTGTCGAGGCGGTCAAGAGCATCACGGATCCGCTCGGTTACAAGATTCGCGGCAATTGGCTGCACGGGGCCGCCTTACAGGTCGCCGATCGCTTCGGCGGCGTCATGCCGCAAACGTTGCCGGAGTTGCGGCAGCTTCCCGGCATCGGGCGCTACACCGCAGGCGCTGTTATGAGCTTCGCCCATCACCGCGACGCGCCGGTGCTGGATACGAATATCGCCCGACTGCTGCGGCGATATTTCGGCGTCGATGCGACGCCGCGCGCCCGAACCCGCGAGCTCTGGTCACTGGCCGCCGCCGTCATTCCGAGAGGCAAGGGCTACCTGATCAACCAGGCGTTGATGGATCTCGGCGCCATCGTCTGCCGGGCGAAAGCGCCTCGATGCGATGCCTGCCCCCTCCGACGCAGTTGCGACTTCCGACGGAAGGCACGGCCATCTCAGGCGCCAGGGTCATCGAGGAATATCCGGCCGGTGTCGGCGATTCGCTCGGGTTTGCTGCTCGCGAAATAAATCAGTAAGGCGATTCCGGCGACCATCCAGATGGCGATGATCAGCGGAGCCAGATTCGATGGTGGCGAGAGTGAAACGATTCCCAGTCCAGCGAAGTCGATACCAAAAGCGGCGATCAGCGCGGGCAGGAAGATCAGGCTGCCAACGACCGGCACAATCCCGTTCCAGAGAATGTTGAACTCGGGGCGCTGCTCGCGGAGGTAGAAAACAAGGTTGCTGAGGTTGGTGAGGATGTAAATGGTGACCACGATGATGGTGGCCACGGTGCCGAGCAGGGCAAAGGCAGGCAGCGCGCCACCCGCTATCAGCCCGAGCCCGACAGCCAGGACGATGCCCCCGACCGCCTGAACGTTGACGGCGACGTAGGGCGTCCGAAAACGCGGATGCACCCGTCGCAACATTTGAGGCAACAGGCCGATCCGGGCGAGAGAATAACCGACTCGGGTTGCCGCGTTCGCGCCGGCATTCGAGTTGGCGATCGCGCTGTTAAGGACGGCGAGAATCACGATGATGAGCCCCGGGCCCCAAACGGCCTGGGCCAGGCCCGACCAGGGATCGCCGCCATTGAGGAAGACGAACCCGTTCTTCGGATCGGCCATCTTGTTGGGACCAAAGTAGACGGTCGCCGCGTAATAGCAGAAAAGGTAGAACAGACCGATCAGCAGCGCCGAGAGGAAGACCGCACGAGGAATTGTCTTGCGCGGCTCCTTGACCTCCTCAGCCAGCGGCAGCGACGCCTCGAAGCCGATGAAGGCGAGGATCGCAAAGATCATGCCCGGAAACACGGATCCCCAGCCCTTCAGATTGCCGGTGTTGGGGCCGAAGACGGAAAGCGTGTTGTTGCCCCCGGCGGCCACGACGAGTGTCAGGGCAAGCGCGAGGAAGACGACGATCTCGAAGGTGCCCAGCGCCACGCCGGTTCGGGTCGAAAGCCGGATGCCTCGATAGGTCAGGAACCAGACGATCAGGCCGGCGCCGGCGGCGAAGGGCGCCCAGAGCCAGGTTGGCCAGCCGAAGTGCGATGTCAGGTTGGCGGCGAGCTCGTTGCCGAAGATGAGGTAGAGGAGCGGCGCCACGATCGGCTCCGCCAGCATGAAACCCCAGGCGACCAGGAAACCGACGTAGGGATGAAGTCCACGCGAACTGAACGTATAGAGGCCTCCGGCCGAGGGTAGGTGACGCGCCAGCTGTCCAATGCTGACCGCGACCAGCAAGCAGGCGATGAGCGCCAGCAGCACGGCGAGCGGGATGCTCCCACCCGCATAGGGAACCCCGACGATGATGGAAAAGGCGACCGCCGCGGCCGGTGCCATGTGGGTGATGGACTGGAAAAGCGTTGGCGCCAAACCAACGGCATTTCGCTCGAGTCGATGCGCCTCGACAGATGTGCTCATGAGTCCTGCCTCCTTTAGGCGCGAACATAACATTTCGCCGCGGGGCGGCGCAACCGAGCCCGCTTAGTTCTCTGTCCGGGTCTCGGCGGCTTGTTCGTGCACCAGCGTCGCCTCGGCGTCAGCGCGTGAGATAACCCCTAAGAGGCGGCCTTCGGCGGTCGTGATCAGGCTGTTGGTCTGGATCTCGTGGTCCCGCATCGACTTGAGCAATTCCTGCAGGGTTACGTTCGGCCGGAAGGTCTTGGGACCCGGCCGCATCACCTGCTCGGCGGTCGCCGTTGGGTCGGCGTCCAGCTCCTTCTTCCGCAGTAGCCCAAGCACGACCCGCTTCGAATCGACGACGACGCAGCTGTCCCAACCCTCGGCGCGACGGCGGATGTCACCGATCGTTTCCGTCAGGCCACAGGTCGGCACGTCCGACCCGGCCACGTCGCCGATCCAGATCTCGTCGACGGCCTTGCCCTCCCGCGCCTCGTTTTCCTCGTACCAGGCCAGTTTGCCGGGCTTGTAGTCGATCACTCTCTTGAATCCGAGCGACTCGAGCCGCGACGCGGCCCGCGGGGAGAGGTCTCAACCGAAGTCGTTGCAGTAGACGACCACCGGCCGGTTGCGATCGAGTCTCGCCGCCGTCGTGGCGTCGAGCAGCTTGAGGGGAATGTTGATCGCGCCCGGAAGATGATCGTGCTCGAACTCGTCCTCGCCGAGTACGTCGAGGAGCTGCGCCCCCTGGTCGAGTAGCTGCTTGACCTCGGACACCGAAAAGACTTGGGTGGGCATGCCCCTAATCTACGCGTGGCCTCGCCGGGCAGCGCTCAACGAGCTCGCATTCGGTTGTTTTTCGGATTGTGCTCGACCTCCGCCAGCCCCATCGCTACCATGACGGGCGGAACGTACATACCGTACGCCTCGAAGTTTGACGTCCCGGGCGGCGTCTTCAACACCCATGGCGACTGCTTCGTCCCCAACCCCTTGACCTTCGATTTAGCCGCTGCTTTCCTCGCTCAGCGAGCCCACACTCCGACTGGCGTGAAGCCTAGCGGCACGTCGACCAGGATCAGCTCGCTCGGCTGCGTCGCCCGCAGACGCAGCTCCGGCTCCTCGCGAATCTTGACGGCATCCCCGGTCGAGAGTCGATCCTGTCCGACGACCAGGTCGCCCTCGATCAGGTACAGATAGCCTCCGCGCCCGGACGGAAACGCATGTAGCACCTCGGTGCCGGACGGCAGGGCAGCGACGTAGACGGCGGCCGCGTCCTGGCGAACATTTAGCGCATCGATATCCGGTCCGATGACCTGCAGCAGCCTTCCACCGCGCTGGTCTTTTGTGAACTGGCGCTGCTGGATACCGGGTGGCAGGCCCGGCGTGTCGGGAAGGATCCAGAGCTGCAGGAACTCCATCGGCTCCGTCTGGGATGCGTTTTGCTCCGAATGCAGCGCCCCGGAGCCCAGTGTCATCACCTGGACGCCGCCCGGTTGCAGGACGCCATCGTTGCCGAGGCTGTCGGCATGCCGGAAGTTGCCCTTCCAGACGTAGGTGATGCCCTCGACGTCGGCGTGTGGGTGCATCGGCCAGGCCGCCCCGGGAGCCAATTGATCGTGGTTGAACACCCGGAGCGGCCCGACACCCATTTGCCGCGGGTCGCGGTAGCGATCGAAGGAGAAGTGCCAGCGGGCCGTAAACCAGCCGCCCGCTTCCGGGTGGATATCGCGGGCGCGGCGCACCTCGAGCATGGGTGTGGCTTAAGGAATCTGGATCGACCGCTTGGACAACCCCATCCAGTAGCCGTCGATGATGCTCGGCAGGGGCTCGCCGTTGCTGTCACCGGCGCCCAGCGTCACGAAGAGCGGCGCCAGGTGTTCCGTCCGAGGATGCGCGTACCTGACGGCCGGGGCGCGATGAACGAAATCGGACAACTCGTCGACGTCACCGTGTTCCAGCGCTTCGTGAGCCCAGGCATCGAACTCGCTGGACCATGCCGGTGGTGGCGCATCCAGGCGGAAGTCTCGGATGAAGGGCAGACCGTGAGTGAGGAAGCCGCTGCCGATGATCAGTACGCCCTGGTCGCGAAGCGGTCGCAAGCGCCGGCCGATGTCGAAGAGCCGCTCGGGGTCGAGGCTCGGCATCGATATCTGCAGCACCGGCACATCGACGTCGGGATACATGACCGTGAGCGGAACGTAGGCGCCGTGGTCCAGCCCGCGATCGGGTTCCTCGGCGACGGGCTGATCGGAAAGCAACCTGCGCACGTCGGCGGCGAGCTCGGGGGCCCCCGGCGATCGGTATTGCTGCCGGTAATAACGCTCGGGAAACCCGCCGAAGTCGTAGACCAGGGGTGTACCGGTGCGCGTCGCGCCCATCGTCAGCGGCGCGTTTTCCCAATGCGCGGAAACCATCAGCACCGATTTCGGACGCGGTAACGCGCTCGCCCAGGCCGCCAGCTGCGCCACCCAGAGTGGATCGTCGACGAGCGGCGGTGCCCCGTGTCCGATGTACAGCGTCGGCATGCGACCGCCGGCGTGGACCCGCTGTGCGCGCTGCACAACCTCAGCCGCTGCGCCTGTGGGTTCGAGCGCCGAACCCGGTTGTTGCGGCTTCAATTCCTCGTCCATCGCACCTGCCTCCTTACTATCTTATGGATGGCCATGGATCACGCCGTCTCCGCGGAAGGATTGGTCAAGCGGTACGGGCGTGTCCTCGCCCTCGATGGGCTCGACCTGTACGTCGACGAGGGAACGCTGCTCGCGCTGCTCGGGCCGAACGGCGCGGGCAAGACGACCGCAGTGCGCATCCTCACGACCCTGCTGAAACCCGACGCCGGTCGCGCCACCGTCGCCGGCTTCGACGTCGTCAAAGACGCCAATCGGATCAAGTCCCAGATCGGCCTGGCCGGCCAGTCGGTGGCGATCGACGAGTACCTGACGGGGCGGGAAAACCTGGAGATGATCGGGCAGCTCTATCACATCTCGCGCCAGGACGCAAAGCGTCGCGCCGAGGAATTGCTCAGTCAGTTCGGCCTGAGCGAGGCCGCCGGCCGAATCGCGAAGACCTATTCGGGTGGGATGCGACGGCGCCTGGACCTGGCGGCGTCGCTTGTCCTCCTGCCACCCGTCCTCTTTCTCGACGAGCCGACAACCGGGCTCGATCCACGGAGTCGGCGGCAGGTCTGGGACATGATCAGCTCGCTGGTCAAAGACGGCTCGACCATCCTGCTGACCACGCAGTACCTGGAGGAGGCGGATGAGCTGGCCCACCGGATCGCGGTGGTGGATGCTGGCCGCGTGATTGCGGAAGGCACCTCGGACGAGTTGAAGGATAAAGTTGGAGGGAACCGGATCGAAATCGCGGTCGCGAAGGACGCCGACCTTCCCCGCGCCGCCGAGGTGGCCCGACGTCAGTTGTCCGACGACGTGACCGTCGACCCGGCGCAACGGCGGATCTCGGGACCCTCCAAGGACGGGACCAGCCAGCTGGCCGTGCTGGTGCGCGACTTCGACGCCGCCGGCATCGCCATTGTCGACCTGCAACTGCATCGGCCGAGCCTCGACGACGTGTTCCTCACTCTGACCGGTCACCAGGCGGAGCAAGAACAAGAGGTCAAGCCCAGCGGACGCTGGGGCCGGAGGACGAGCTGATGGCTTCGACGGCCGCCCCGCTCTCGGCGGGTACCCGCTACCGTCCGATCTCCGGGCGCCCGCCGCTGGTCTGGGCCATCCTGGACGCGCTGGTTCTGGCCAAACGGAGTGTCCTCGAAACCGTGCGCATCCCGGAACTCATCATGTTCGTCGCCATCCAGCCGGTCATGTTCGTCATTCTCTTTCGCTATGTCTTCGGGGGCGCGATCCAGGTCCCCGGCGGCCAGTACGTCAACTACCTGATGCCGGGGATCTTCGTGCAAACCGTGGCGTTCGGCGGAGTCACCACCGCCATCGGGCTGGCCCAGGATATGCAGCGTGGCATCATCGACCGCCTCCGCTCGCTGCCGATGTCCTCTTCCGCGGTCTTGACCGGCCGCACCATCGCCGACCTCGCTCGCAACCTCTTCACGGTGATCATCATGCTGATCGTCGGATTCCTGGTCGGCTTCCGGCCGGGCGGGACGCCGTTCGAGTTTTTGCTTGGCATCACGCTCCTGTTGGGCGTGAGCTTTGCCTTCTCCTGGATCTCGGCATTTATCGGACTGCTGGTGCGCAGCGTCGAGGCGGCGCAGTCGGGCGGCTTCATCTGGCTCTTTCCGCTGACCTTCGCGTCCAGCGCCTTCGTGCCGGTGGCCACCATGCCGAGCTGGTTGCGCGGCTTTGCGCAACACAACCCGGTCTCGGTTCTGTCCGACTCCCTCCGAGGCCTCTTCCACGTGAACCCGGCCTTGACCACCGCCGACACCCGCTGGGCGCTGATCCAGTCGGCAGCCTGGATCGCTGCCATCCTGCTGGTCTTCGTCCCACTCTCGGTGATCCGCTATCGACGCACCATGGCGCGCTAGTCGTTATAAGCGTTTGAATTAGGTAGTATTGCCGATGCCGGCGGCCGAGGGTGCGTGGCACCCTGTCGCTGAGCGAACAGTTGTTGGGCGTTCGGCGCCGGACCTAGGGGAGCACAATTTCAAAGTCGCAGCTACATGCTCTCGCCGCGGTGCTTCGGACATCTCCGGAGTCGGATGCTCTCGCCGTCCTCGGTCGGTTGCTCGATTCCCTTCCCATCGGTTTCCACGTCAGCGACTGTGGCGGCGGGTTGTTCCACATCCTTTACGCCAACCGCGTGTGGGAACAGTGGCTTGACCCTGGAAAGCTACCAATCGCGGGCAAAACCCTGGCCGACCTGTTTCCCAGCGCCGAGGAAGCCGGCGTCCTGACGCTGATGCGTGAGGTGTGCGCCAGCGGCCAACCGAAACATCTGAAAGGCTACGAGTTCCGCGAACTGGGTGAAGCGGGCCGGCGCAAGGGGACGAGCCGGTGGGATTGGGAGATCTATCCCCTCAGTGACGCCACGGGCGTCACCCATCTGCTCAACGTCATCATGGACGTCAGCGCGCCGCGGCCCAGGCGAAACGGCTTGTCGAAAGGAGACCAGCAAGCCGCGAATTTGCGCCGCGAAGAGGCATCGGGCGTGCTGCGGATTTTCGGCCTCGCTCCCAACGTGCGGGACCCTCGGAAGCAGGAATTGCTGAGCGAACGGGAACGCCAGGTGGCTGATCGGTTGGCGATGGGCTTTACCAATCGCGCGATTGCGCGCCAGCTGAATGTTAGCTCGGCCACCGTGTCCTCGCATGTGGCCCACATCCTCTCGAAGCTGGGCTTCCGGTCACGCGCCCAGGTGGCCGCCTGGGTCGTCGGCCGAAGGCTCCAGCCAGCCACGTCGAAGGTCCCATCGCAGAGGGCCTCCCAAACCTAACCTGACGCTTTCGGCGCAAAAATCCCGGCAAAAATCATCTGAACGGATGATGACACCCCTGCTGCAGCGGCCCCATCCTTAAGCGACCCTGGTGTACCCCATCCGCCGAATCGTCGGCCGCGGTCACACGGAGATTGGACCGCGCGCCCTGCTTCACCGTTTCAGAAACGCGTTCCAGGACGCTCCCATCGGCATCGGGTTGGCCGACCTGGACTGGCGTTTTGTCGAGGTCAACCGCGCGCTGTGCCAGCTCCTCGGATACTCTGCGGAGGAACTGTCGCGCACCACGGTCCGGGCGATAACCCATTCCTTCGATGTCGAGTCGATGATGGCTGGGGCCCGGCAACTGGTGGCCGGGCAGAGCGCGAGATTTCAGGCCGAACAGCGCTACCTCCACGCTGACGGCCACGCGGGATGGGCCCTCGTTAGTGTCTCGCTCATGGGAGAGCCGGGTGGTCGACCTGCCTACTACGTCATTGGGATGGACGACATCACGCGTCAGAAGACCGAAAGGTTGCAAACCATGCCCGAGGCACTCACTCGGATGCTGGTCGAAGCCCCAACGCTGGAGGTAGCCTCACGAGCACTCCTGCAGCGCCTCTGCGAGGAGCTGGGCTGGCGAACCAGTCAGCTCTGGATCCGGGATCGGGAAGACGATGTGCTCCGCCTCCAGGACTTCTGGCACGCGCCCTCGCTGGAAGCGGAAGCCAACGTGAGCAACTCGGTAACGACGCACCCGGAGACCGACCTGCCGACCCAGGTCCTCGTCGCAGGCAAGCCCGTATGGATCGTCGATCTTGTCAGCAGCAATTCCGACGCCGGCCCAGCGCGGGCGCTCGCTGATGGCCTGCACGGGGCGTTCGGCTTTCCCATCCTGAACGGGAGCCACGTCACCGGCGTGGTGAACTTCTACGGCGGCGTCCTGGCTGAGCCTGGCGAAGATCTCCTCGCCATGGTGAAGGAGCTCGGAGGCCAGCTCGGTCGATTCATCGAGCGACGACGCGCCGAGCGAGCCGTGCAACTGACGTCGGAGCACGTGCGGGGTGTTCTCGACAACGTGGCCGACGGAATCATCAGCACCGATGAGAGCGGGGTGGTCGAATTCTTCAACCGAGCGGCACAACGACTGTTTGGCTATGCGCTGGTTGAGGTGCGCGGCCAGGACGCGAAGATGCTCATCGCGGAGCCGTATCGTCGCGATTTTGTCAGCCACCTCGACAATTACCTCCGGCCCGGTAAGAGCGCGGCATCAGTGTCCGGATCGCGCGAGCTGTGGGGCCAGCGCAAGGACGGGTCGATCTTCCCGATGGAGTTCCGGGCCAGCGAAATGCTCCTCGGCGGTGAACGCCGTTTTGTGGGAATCTTGCACGACATCTCGGCGCAGCGAGCGCAGAAGGACGCGTTGGAATACCAGTCTCTCCACGATCCGCTGACCGGCTTGCCGAACCGAATGCTGTTCAATGACCGGCTGCGCCAGGCGATCGTCGTCGGTCACCGGGCCAGGGGGCCGGTGGTGCTGCTCATCATGGACATGGACCGATTTAAGGAGGTCAACGATACCCTCGGACACCAGGTTGGGGATCTCCTCTTGCAGCAAGTCGCCCTGCGCCTTGCGGCGACCCTCCGCCAGTCGGATACGGTCGCACGGCTCGGCGGCGATGAGTTCGCCGTGCTCCCGGCGAGCGGGACGGATCTCAACGGGGGGACCCATGCGGCAAAGAAGATTCTTCAGGCGCTCGAGCATCCATTTGTAGTCGACGGCCGGAACATCGATGTCGGGGCCAGCATCGGCATCGCGTATTGCCCCGAACACGGCGAGGAGGCTGACACGCTGATGCGCCACGCCGACGTGGCGATGTACGTGGCCAAACGGACCAAGCGTAGATACGCGATCTATGCTCCCGAACTCGACGAGCACACCGCCGCCCACCTCGCGCTAATCGGCGAACTGCGCCACGCGATTGGGCACAACGAACTGGTGCTGCACTATCAACCAACCGTCGCGCTCGCCAGCGGCCGGATGGTCGGCGTCGAAGCGTTAGTGCGCTGGCAGCATCCAACGCAAGGGCTCATCCCACCGGACCAGTTCATTCCAGCCGCCGAGGAGACCGAATTGGTCCAGCCGCTGGCGCATTGGGTTCTCAATCAAGGCCTCTCGCAACTACGCAGCTGGCACGACACCGGACTCGACATCGGTCTGGCAGTGAACTTGTCATCGTGGAATCTCCGCGATCCGGAGTTTCCCGAACTGGCGTCTGGACTGCTCGATCGCTGGAGCGTTCAGCCCAACCGGCTGAATCTGGAGATCACCGAAAGCGGCATCATGGCACCATCCGCCATCTTCGACGCGATCAGCCAGCTCAGTGCGCTCGGCATCGGGTTATCGATTGACGATTTCGGTACCGGCTACTCGTCGCTGGCCCGCCTGAAACGCTTACCGGTGAACGAAATCAAGATCGACAAGTCCTTCATCATCGGCATGATGGCGGACACCATGAGTGTCTCGATCGTGCGCTCCGTCATTGAGCTCGGTCACAACATGGGCCTTCGGGTCGTTGCCGAAGGCGTCGAGAACCGCGAAGCCTGGGAGAAGCTGGTGACGCTAGGTTGCGACCTGGCGCAGGGGCATTACCTGTGTCCTCCAATGCCGGCGACCGATCTCACACGGTGGTTTCGCGAATCCGGGCTCGGACCTCAGGTTCAGGCGTCGACGGCCTAAGCGGCAACGCGTTGACTCGCGGTCGCACGCCTGCCCACGTCTAGCGCCGCCAGGCTGACCAGCCATCCGCACAGGCAAACCACCGTGACGACGGGCCAGATGGGCGCGCCATAGAGCGGAACATACATCCCAAGAGTCGCGGCTTTCTGCCAGCGATGTGGGTCCAGGCGGAGGATGAGCCAACCCGCGAGCACCAGCGCCGATAGGTCGTAAAAGTTGACGTAGGGACTGACCAGCACGCTGCTAATCAGGCCGACCGCGATCGGAAGCGACGGGCCGCTGCCGCGGCCGCGCCACCCGATGAGGGTGGAGATCGCGAGCACCAGGACCATCCCGATGATGGCGAGAGGCAGGGGTAGCTGCCGAAGGAGCGACGACTGGATCGGCCCGGCGACACCGCTGACCGCATGGAGCGACGCCGAGATGTGATGGAACACCGCCGTCCCGGTGACGAGCAGCGTGATGATGGCGAGTGGCACGCTGACCAGCAGCCAGGCCAAGACAACTCGCCAATACCCGGAGAGCAGCAGGGCCACCGGCACGAGGAAGGCGACCTGCGGCTTCAGGATGAGTGCACTGAGCGCCAGGCCGGCGAGCCAGGGCCGGCCAGTCGTGAGGAGCCACCACGACACCGCGACAGCGGCCACGACCACCAGGCTTACCTGGCCGAACAGGACACCGACGAAGACCGGGAGCAACGCGGCGGCGCCGACGCCGTGGATCAGGCGGACCAATCCCCGGCCAGGGGCAACCAGGTACCAGATGAGTCCGAAGGCGGCCGCCAGCAGGCCGATCCAGATCCAGCCGGCCAGCGCATAGGGAAGGTAGCTCAGAGGCGTCACCAACCAGGCCAGCTCGGGTGGATTGAGGTAGGGCAGCGGTTTTCCCACCGCAGCCGTCACGGGCGGGAGGAACATCGCGGGATCGTAGATCGCCGCCCAGCCGTGTGCTCGCCCGAGCTGGGCGGCCAGATAGTAGACATAGAAGTCCGGCTGGGGAAGCTTGTAGTGCAACGTGGACGACCATTGGAGGTCGATGAAGGCCAGCACCAGGCTGATGCCGAGGGCCGCGGTGATGCCGTGCTCGCGCCGAAGCCTCACGTCACGCCACCTCCCGCCTGTCCACAGCGGCGACGGGCAGCGCGCGCAGGAGAGAGAATCCAACCACGGCGAGGCTCAGGTTGACGACGGTGTCCACGACGAAGCCGGGCAGGGTCGGCGCCACCGGGAACGCGTGCCCAAACGCAAGCACCAGCATCAAGTCGTAAATCGCGTGCACGGCCATCACCGGCCAGATGGTGTTCATGCGCAGCCGGACCGAGCCAAAGAGGACGCCAACCAGCGCCGCTTCGAAGACCTGGTAGGCGACCCCGAGCTCGTCGGCGCCCGGAAGAAAAAGGTTGTCCAGGTGACTGAAGCCGAAGAGGCCGGCCGCGAGCGTGACGCGCAGGACGGGGCTGAACCTGGACAGTGCCTGCAGGACGACGCCCCGGTAGGTGACCTCTTCCATGAAGATGTCGATCAGCACGAAGCCGACCTGGAGGGCCAGCACCAGTGCCGTCGTCGCCCGGACACCCCGCGACCAGAGCCCGGCAACCGGTAGGGCGAGGACGAGTAAGAGGGGAATCAAAAGGTACATCGCCCGCCACTCGCGCACGGGCGTGAAGCCAACCCGCCGCCACCAGCGCAATCGGGTCAAGACGACAGCGATGAAGATTCCGGGAACGAGCACCAACGCGAACGGCATCAAGTACTGCCACCAGCTCGAGCCGCCAGCGGCCACAATCCCACGGATCGCGACCAGGGTGCCGGTTTCGATGATGAAGATGCCCAGGGCAAAGCGCAGCGCCCTGCGCCGCGGCGGCTGGATCAGCAGCAGTCCCGCCGCCGCCAAGATCAGCCCAAGGCCGAGTTTGACCAGCCAGTCCAGGGCGGGCAGGAGGTGGGTCGAAGCCGGGTCTCCCAATCTCCGGGTATGACGAGCAACGGCGGCAAAACCGGGCGCCCCACCCCGCCCATCCCAGACCTACAAGAGTTCCCGGCGATTGACGGCCCGGGGTGGAGCTATCACGATACGGGCCTACACTGGACCGATGCGTCCGTATGCGCTGAAGGCCGGCGAAGGCCGGACTTATACCTACGGAATCGACTTCACGGTTAAGGTGGGCGAGCTCGGGGGAGGGCCGGGGCTCGCGCTCGTCGAGTACACGACCCGCGCGGGCGAGGAGCCGCCGGAACATACGCACGGAACGGAAGACGAGATCTTTTATGTCCTCAAGGGCGATCTCACGTTTCGCTGCGGAGACGAAACGTTCGAGTTAAGCAGTGGCGGCTTCATCTTCCTGCCGCGCGGCGTCGAACACGGCTACAGGATTCAGAGCAAGGGCGACGTCCATCTATTGGTGATCACGTCGCCCACCGGCGAGCACGCCGCAGGTGGCTGGGGCGGCTTCGTGGCGGAGTTTGAGTCCCAAGGAGAGCTTCGTCGTTCGCCGGCCAGATCCGGCTAACGTCGATCTTCGCTCGGTCGAGCCGCCGGGAAAGGTTATCCCCGGCGGCCCGCCAACGGTAAAGGCTGCTAACGGAGCGAGCGGGCGACCTGCTCGAGGTGATCGAACGATTCCTGCATGCCGCCTTCCATGCCGGAGTTGATCACGCTGTCACGAATTTCTTTGCTGGGATATTCGGCGAGGTTCGTCATCATCGTCTGACCGGTTTCCTCTTCGAGGCTGACCGTGTTCACGGAGACTCCGTCGGGGGCGCCTTCATAGATCTCGGTCGAAACGATTCGCTCGTTGGGGACAATCTCGCGGTACTCGCCATGGAACGCCACTTCGAATCCCTCGTTTGCCGTCATGACATACCGCCACTTGCCACCGACCCGCAGATCGACGTCGGCGCTCGTGACGTCACCTCGGTCCCCGCCCCACCAGCGCTTGATGAGCTCGGGTGTCGTCAGGGCCTTGAAGACGAGATGCCTGGGTGCTGCGAACGTCCGCGTGATCCGGATCTGCGTATCCGTCGGGAGCGTCACCACTGCCGTACCGCTACTTGTCATCGCCATCATGTTCCTCCTTGTTTTGCTTGAGCTCTTCCAAGACGACTTCCAACCGATCGAACCGTTGCGACCATGACCGCTCGTAGTTCTTCACCCAGTCGTGGATCGGCTTGAGCGCCTGACCGTCGAGCCGGTACAGTCGCTGGCGCCCACGCTCCCGAACCCCGACCAACCCGACTTCCCTGAGTACCCGCAGGTGCTTGGAGACGAGCGGCTGCGCCATCTGCAGCTGCGCGACCAGATCGTTCACTGGTCGTTCCCCCCCGGCAAGGACGTCCAGGATTTGCCGCCGCCGCGGTTCGGCTACCGCATTGAATGCGTCGGCTGTCGTCGCTGCCCGTGCCATGACCGTCATTATATACCGATATGGACATATGTCAAGCCCGCGAGATGACTCATATCACTAACCATTGGCACTAAACAAATGACTGGTGCAGGATGTAGTATTGGCTCGATGGCGCAAACCAAGGCCAAGCCAGCGACTGACCAGCGACTCCTGCCTCTGATCGAGCACCTCGCCCGGGTCGGGCGGCGCGCTGCCGAGACCACCCTGGAGCCGGGCGGCCTTCGCCCGCGCCACCTCATCGCTCTAAAGCTGCTCAGCGAGCGCGGCCCGGCGAGCCAGCAGGCCCTCGCGGACTCCCTGAGCCTGGATCCAAGCAATGTCGTTGGGCTTCTCAATGAGCTGGAGGAGCGCCAGCTGATCACACGTCGGCGCGATTCTGGGGACCGCCGCCGCCACATCGTCGAGATTTCGCGGCAAGGCGAAGAGGAGCTCTGCGGCGCCTACGAGCGGCTCCAGCTGGTAGATGACGACCTGCTGAAGCCCCTGAGCGCACACGAGCGGGCCACCCTTTACGCCCTGCTCGTTCGCGCCGTTCGGGCAAAGACACCTCCATGCGATTTTCCCGAGGAGCCAGCAGCGCGGCGTCCGGCGATGACGAGCAATCGATGAGCACCCCGCAACTCGAGCTAGGTCTGGACACGTTCGGGTACGTCACCGTTGATGAGTCCGGTCAGCCCCTCCCTCCCGATGTCGTGATCCGTGATTACGTCGAGGAGGCGGTCCTGGCCGATTCGGTCGGGATCGATTCCTTCAATATCGGCGAGCACTACCGGCCCGACTTCATGGATTCGGCCGCACACGTGATGCTGGCGGCGATCGCCGGCCGAACCAACCGGATCCGGCTGGGCACGGCCGTCACGGTACTGAGCACTCAGGACCCGGTACGCGTATACACCAACTTCGCGACCCTCGACGCGGTGTCGAATGGCCGTGCACAACTCGTCGTCGGTCGTGGCTCGCTGACCGAATCCTTCCCATTGTTCGGATTCGACCTGGCCGACTACGAGGAGCTGTTCGAGGAGAAGCTCGACTTGTTCACACGGCTACTCCGGGATCAGCCGGTGACCTGGTCCGGCAAGTTTCGATCGCCGCTCGTCAACCAGTACGTGACGCCGGCGCTTCCGCCCGGACACCTCCCTACCTGGGTTGGGGTCGGTGGCAGCCCGCAGTCGGTGGTTCGGGCGGCCCGCTATGGCCTGCCTCTGATGTTGGCCGTCATCGGCGGACCACCTGGTCGTTTCGCACCGTTGGTGGAGCTGTACAAGCGTGCGCTCGTTGCTTACGGGCACCCGCCACTGCCGATTGGAATGCATTCCCACGGGTACGTGGCGAGGACGGATCAGGAGGCGGTTGACATTCAGTGGCCGTACTGGAAGGAGACGTTCGAGAAGGCGGCGCTCGAACGCGGCTGGGCACTCCCGACGATGCCCAGATTCCAGGCCGAACGAGCCGAGGGATCGCTGTATATCGGATCGTCCGAAACCGTCGCTACAAAAATCGCCGCGATGATGCGCCTGCTCGGACTCAGTCGGTTCGACCTGGCCTACGCCACTGGACGAATGCCGCACCAGCAGAGGCTGGCGACGATCGAGCTCTACGGCCGCGAGGTGATCCCTCGGGTGCGCGAACTGCTGGCCGATCATCCGGTTCCCGCGATTTCAACCAGCTACGCGTCCGCGGGGGCGACGGCGCAACCCGGTGTCTAGCGGTGAAGCCGGCGACCGGCGCCTGGGTATCGTCGGCGCCGGCCGGGTGGGAACGACAATCGCTCGTGCGGCGATCGCGGCCGGGTACGACGTCGCCATCTCCGGGTCGGGCGCTGCCGATCGCATCGCTCTGATCGTCGAAGTGCTCGCTCCCGGCGCACGCCCCGTTTCGACCGAAGCGGCCGTCAGTCACGCCGATCTCATCGTCCTGGCGGTGCCGATGCACCGCTTCCGGGAGTTACCGCGCGATCTCTTCGCGGGCAAGATCCTCATCGATGCGATGAACTATTGGGAAGAGATCGACGGCGTCGATCAGGAACTCGCCACAGCGCCATCCGGGACAAGTGTCGTCGTTCAAGGGCGCTTCCCCTCAGCACGGGTGGTGAAGAGCCTCAATCACATTACGTACTACAAGTTCGACGAGGGCAGGCGTCCACATGGTGCGCCCGGACGAATCGCCATGGCAGCGGCAGGCGATGACCGAGCGGCGGTCGCTGCGGTGATGCAGCTCATCGATAAACTCGGATTCGACGCGGTCGATGCCGGACCACTCGAGGCCGGCCGCGCGCTGGAGCCGGACGGCCCGGTGTTTGGAGTTTCCTACAGCGCCGACGAGCTCTCGAATCTACTCTTGCCAAGCGCATCATCGGCCTGAAGACGCACCGGGCCAGCCTGTCACATTCCGGCGCCGGGCGGTGCCTATAGTGGTGGAAGCGATGAAACGCCTGCTTGCCGCCGCCATGTTTGCCGGCATCCTCTCAGCCTGTGCTGGGGTCAGTGCCGCCGGACTCGGCAAATCCGAAACGCCCCAGCAGAGCCTGAGCGCCACCGGCAAGGCAATGAGCGCCCTCAAATCGGTGCGGTTCGACGCGAATGGCACCGTCGAGGTGACGCTTCCGCAGGCCCTGGTCGATCAGCTCAAAGCCAAGGGCGGATCCCAGGCCGGTTTCCTGAGCAGCAAGATGAGCGTGGCGCTTACGATCACAGGCGCGGCGCAGCGCCCCGACCGGTTCCGCGCGACTGTCAGCGCCAAGCTGGACGGCCTGACGATCCAGACCGAGGTGGTCGCCGCCGGCGGCAACCTCTATTACAAGGACCCCATGACCTCCAAGTGGGAGATCGTCAAGCGAGCGGGTGCCGAAGCTTCGCATAGCTCAAGCGCGAAGTTGTCTTATCAAATGCTTCTCGATTCGGCGAAGTCGATCACCGAGATCACTGACCCGAATCCGTCAATCGGCGGCGCGACGGTCGACCATTACCGCGTGGTCCCCGACCTCGTCAGGCTATTCGACCAAGCCTCAGCCGGGCAGTCGCCGACCAACGCAACAGCGGCGAGCGCACTGAAGCTGGTCTTGCAGAATGCCACCCTGACCGCGGACGTATGGACCGGGACCAGCGACCACCTCATTCGCCGCGTCAGCTACGACGCGAGCCTCAGCGCGGACCTCTCCCAGCTGAGTGCCGCTAGGGCAAGCAAGCCCGCTGATAAGGCGCCGACATTTAGCCTGCCGGCTGGTTCCGTGGCGCAGGTGACCGCGCATATCGTCATCGAGCTACACGATTTCAACACCCAGGTCAACATTCAAGCGCCGACCGTAGCGGGCTGAGCAAGGTCCCCCATAGGCGCCATGGCGGAGTCGTTGAACTAGGTGCGCGCCAGGCGCGGTACCAGTTTAAGTGTCGTAGATCGCGCCTCAGGGGTGAGCACGCTGTTGAGGATGCTTCCGGCGTATCGGCGGTACTTGGCCCGATAGGCACTGTCGACGTCGTCGTCGTGGGCATGGTCGGCGTCGGCGAAAGTAACGTCTTGCTGAGTACCACCGGCTCGTATCCGACCCTCGCGCCTCTCTTGTGAACCCCGGAACCAATAACCCCTGCGCCCCCTAACGGATCGAACGTAAAGGTCGTCGCCGTAGCGGACGACCCACACGGTCACCGGTTTTTGCGGCGTGCCGTCGCGGCGGAGTGGTGCAATCTGCACTTCCTCTACTGCTCCGATGTTAGCGAGCTCCTCGCTTGTCCAGGCGGTCATTGGTGCCTCTCGTTAACGATAGGCCCGCGGGCGTTGTCAGGGCCTTCTCGGCCTTGGGCCGTTCCAGCCGGGCCGCAAGCCACTCTTTACATGACGCGGCGGACGATCGGGGTCTCGCGCTAATCCCCCGCGGTCGCCGGCCTGATTGGCTCGAGGACGGCCGCGGGCGCTTGTCCCCTCATCGCGGCGACCACAACACCCAGGCCGACGATGGCCAACGCGGCCACCGCCAGATCCGGTAGGAACACGGCGATCGGAATCAGGAGCACCAACAGGATGATCGCCGCGATATGTGGGCGCGAGACGTGATGCCAGATCGTCAGCTTGAATAAAGCGTGGCCGGCGAGGAATAGTGCCGTCCCACCGAGAAGGATGGAAGCGGTGGCAACGCCGGCAGGCTGCGTCGGTGTGGCCAGGAGGAGCCGGTCGGCCCCAGCCACCGCAATGATGCCGGCGACCATCGGCACCTGCGCCCAATAAAAGGCGGACCGGGCCAGCCGCCCGGGATCAGGGGATGAAACGAGGGCGCGTGCGGCGAATGCCGCGCTCCGGTCGAAATAGATCCACCACAACGTGACCGTCGTGACAAAGGCCAGAAGATAGGCGATGGTTTCGGCGAGAGACAGGTCTTTCAAGCCAGTCAGCGAGGCGCCGATGATGACGATCGACTCACCGAGCGCGATCATCACGAACGCCTGGATCCGCTCCGCGGCGTGGGCTCCATCGATGTTCCATTCCCGAGTCGCGGTCCGACCCAACCCGGGTACGTAGAATCCGACCGCGGCGGAAAAGAGATCGAGGGCGACCACGAGCGCCCACAGCACTTCGCGGAGGTGGCCCTGCGCCAACCCACCGATGATGGCCAGTGATCCGCCGACGAGCGACCAGACGAAGAAGCGCTGGAAATTGCGTTCGAGGGCTTCATGAAGCGTGGCGTAAACGGCAAAGAGGTTGCGCCCGATCTGCACCATGGCATAAGAGGCGCCGATGACGAGTCCGGCCGGCCCGAATGCCTGTGGGATCGCTGCCGACGAGACCAGGCTGACGACCATCACGGCGAGCAGCATCCGCTGTACCGGCACCTGGTTAGGGTCGAGCCAGTTGACAAGGTAGGCGGTGGACGCCCAGACGGTCCACACCATTCCAAAAAGCACGGCGGCCTCGATGACACCCTGGACGGTGGCGTGATGGAGGAGGTAATTCGACAGCTGGGTGACCGCGAAGGCATAAACGAGGTCGAAGAAGAGCTCGGTGTTGGTCACGCCTCGAAGGCCCGTTCGGGCGCGCAGCAAGCTGACCGCGGGCATTCCCACATGATGCGCTACCCGGTATGGGTCCGGATTTCGGTCGCCGTAAATGGGGGCCAGCGTGGACGACGCCCGTCGCGGGCTGTTAGCGTGTTGTCGCAATCAACGGCGCCGGCGACGCCAGAGCGAACCTTGCGGGAAGACCGCCTTGAGATTGCACACTGATGCGAGCAAGATGTCTCTAAACGGGCGCGTGGCCGTCGTGACTGGCGCCAGCCGCGGTGTTGGCAAGGGCGTGGCGCTCGGGCTTGGAGAAGCCGGCGCAACGGTCTATGTGACCGGCCGGAGCCTACGCCCGACCGACGACCCGCGCGGGTCGTTGAACGAGACGGTTGCGGAAATCGCAGCGCTCGGCGGGTCGGGCGTCGCGGTTCGTTGCGATCACGCAGACGACGCCCAGGTCGCGGCTGTTTTCGACCGCGTGCGCGCAGAGCAGGGTCGGCTCGACATTCTGGTCAACAACGTGATGTCGACGCCGCAGCGGGGCAACCTGCCACCGGGAAAACAGTCGCAGTGGGACCTACACCCTTTCTGGGAGGTCCCGGTCGCCATCTGGGATGCCTTTCACACCGTGGGCCTGCGCTCGCATTACGTGGCCAGCGCCTTTGCCGCACCGCTGATGATCGCGACCCGAGGCGGATTGATCGTCTGCATTTCGGCTCCAGGCGCCCTTCGCTATGTGGGCAACATCGCATACGGAGTCGGCAAAGCTGGGATCGAGAAGCTGGTCTCGGATATGGCTGAGGAGCTGCGGCCCTACCAGGTGGCTGCGGTCTCCTTGTGGCCGGGTTTCATCCGAACTGAGGACGTAATCGCGCAGCCCGACGTTTACCCCGATCTCAGCGGCACCAGGTCGCCCCGCTTCACCGGCCGTGCCATCGCTTCTCTGGCGATGGATCCAAGGTTGATGGAAAGGACAGGGCAACGGCTCAAGTCGAGCGATCTCGCCGCTGAGTACGGCTTCGCCGATGTCGAGGGGCCGGCCGAGCGTTAGCCCCGGCACGTTCGCGACATCCAACAGGCCGGCCTCCGATGAGCAGGTCCGACGACCTGTATCCCGATCTACGACTAGCTCCCAGTACTGGAACTCGATCTAAAACTTACGGCCATGGAAGCCCTCCAGGAATGCCGCCGCCGCGGTCTCGTCGTCAAGAACCAGCGCCAACTAGCCGGTCGCCCCGGCAGCCGCCATTGGCATCTTGGGATTCCTGGCCGATCAGGCACGCTCGAGCTAAACGAATGGCAGAATCGCGTCTGGGTCAAAGTCCGGCAGCCGTCTGGGGATGCGCCGGCAGAGCAGTCGTGCTCACCACGTCGCCAAGAATATCTCGCGGTTCGATCTGGTTCCCGTTACGGTTGGTGCGCCACCTCCAGAATCGTCATTTGTACCCTTGGCCGCTACTCCGGCCTACCTGAAACGACCCAACTGGTCGTGGGTGGACTGGATGCCGGGAATTGGGTCTGCGTGTCTATGAACTTCCTTCCACTCGCCGTCCTCGCGCCGGAAGATCAGCGTGACCCGGAGCGCTATCGGGGCTGGCGCCTCACCACCGACCGATGCCTTCGAATGCTCCAAGCCGACAACGTAACCCAGATCGGCGCTAACGCCGGCAGCGCTGACGTCTAAGGCGTACGAAGTACCGTTCGAGAAGTTTTCTGCCAGCCAGTCGAACAGGCTTGCCACCGCGGACCAGCCACTCACAGTTTTGGCGGCTCCTAGGACAGTGACCGGATCTTTATGGGACCACAGCGTCTTTCGAGGTCCCGAGTCCCCATTTAGCATCGCCATGTCCGCGTCGTGTTGTCGTGGCAGGACTGCCGACAAGAAGTCGTTGACTTCGCTCATTGTCTTCACCTCTCAAACCCGTCCCGCAAGACCTGTGAATGGCCAAACAGGCTAGAGCCCTTTGCTTGCGTCTACAGATACCGTAATGGGAAGTGATAGGAAGAGGGCTTTCTGTTCTTCAACAACGCCGGTGGACGTCCATGGCCGTGGCGACACATAGATAGATCCGCACCGCGGCGCTTGGCGCCGATTCCAGCGTTATAACTTCCCGATCAGAGACGCCAGCTTGAAGTCCTTGGCGGTCAGTCCGCCGGCGCTGTGGGTGGTCAGCTCGACGACGACACGCCCCCAACTCACCCGCAGGTCCGGATGGTGGCCTTCCGACTCGGCAAGTGGCGCGATCCGGTCGACAAACCGGACCGCTCCCATGAAGTCGTCGAACGTAAAGGCCTTTGTCAGCTTCCCGTCCTTGATCTCCCAGCCTGGAATCGATCGAAGGCGCTCGGCAATCTCGTCGTTGCTGAGCTGAGTGACCGTCTCAGGCATGTCAAGAAACAGGCTATCAGGAGCTCGCCTCCTGACGAATTCCCCGCTCGCCTATGTCGACCGATTCGTCGAGGAGCTGGAGCACTCCCCGGTTCACGGGCTGCTCTCCTTCCCGAACCTGATCGAGCTCACCGTCCGGCCAGGCTAAATTTCGCGCGGCAGATGTCGCCAGGCGGCGAAAGGTGCACGACGCGATGGTTGCCTGCTGGGATGCGAAGTATTTTATTTCCACGGGACGCGGCCTTCTTCACGGATAACGCCAACCAGCTGGCGCAATCACGGCTGAGGGCCGGAATCCATTACCAGAGCGACATTGATTCCGGCCTGGCCCTGGGGAGTACCGTGGCTCAAACGGTCATTGAGCAGCGGGCCACGGTGGACGGCTCGCAATCGGCCGGTGCGGCCGCGGCTGGGCTAGGCTGCCCAGGAGATGACTAGGATCCGTGGTAGCGTGCCGCGTGATCCAGCGTATGTCTGGCGACCCCAAGCGGACAAGTTTCGAACTAAATCTGAATTCAGACCTGACCGTCTGGCTGGTTGGCGGACGGTTGCCGAACGCTCAACGGACGATTGGCGGACGCTCGACGGACGCTTGACGTTGTCTTGCGGAAAGGCCGGCCTGGAAGACCCGCTCCGCGCCTTGGGTTCGTCTGCGTCTCTCGGCGGATGCTGGCGCCTGCCGCCGAAGCTTTTCAAGTCCATCCAGGAGCAGGTCCAGTGCGAACTCGAACTCGAACTGGTCGTCGCAACCTCGACCCACGATGGACGCTTCATCGTGGTAGATCGCCCCGACCATCTCCGCAATGCGCGGATATTGCCCTTGCATCTCACGGATCATAATTGCCCGCGTCTCCGGATCGATGGGCTGGGAGTCGTTGAACACCTCCTGGGTGAACCCGTACAGCCGGCTCCCCATTGCGTGCAACGCATGGTGGGTGAAGTCGACCGAGAAGCCGCCGGCACGCAACATTCCGATCATCGAGTCGATATAGGCGAGCACGACCGGAGACGGATTCGTTCGCGACTCGATTACGCCAGAAGCCCACGGGTGGCGCTTTAGCGATCGCCGCGCGGACAAGATCCGCTGCCGGACAGCGCTCTTCCAGTCAATGCCGGTGACCGCTGGATCGATCTCGCCGACGACGATGTCAACCATGCCGTCTAGGAGCTCTTCCTTGTTGGCCACGTGCTTGTAGAGCGCCATGGGGACGACCCCGAGCGTCTCGGCGAGCTTGCGCATGTTGAGGCCGTCGATCCCAACCTCGTCGGCCACGGCTACGGCGACACGCAGCACCCGGTCCCTGCTCAGGCGGAAGCGGCGCGGGGCATCCATCGGCTGCGCCCTTAGACGCTCCCTTGGAGAACTCAAATCGTATTTCCTCTTGACAAGCGTACATTGTACACCTATCATGCGTTCAGGTGTACGTAGTACACCAATGAGTAACAGGAGGAGGCGCTACATGAATTCACAGAGGGATGTTGTTGCCCACCGGTTGGTGTCGGAGGCCAGTGACAAACGGATCGGAACGGACTCGAATCGAAGGGCAGCCCTGATCACGGGGGTGCTGTTCATCGTCGCCACCGCGGCCAGCCTGCTGGGAACCGCAATTGAGCAGCCCGTCTTGACGGGAACGGTCTACCTCACGCGGATATCTGAGCATCTAACCCGCGTATCGGCAGGTGGGCTCTTTGAGTTCGTGGCCGCCGGCACTAGCGCCGCTATCGCCGTCTCGCTGTATCCGGTCTTGAAGAGGTGGAGTGGGAGCCTGGCACTCGGGGCCGTTGTCTTCAGAGCCATCGAGGCCGTCATGTACAGCGTCGGCGCCGTGAGCCTGCTGTCGTTGCTGAAGGTGGCGCAGCAGTTCACCAACGCTGCGCCTGCAAACCGGGCCTGGTTCCAGGCCATCGGCGATGCTTTGCTCGGAGCACGTGCGGAGGCCATCCTGGCGGGGGTGTTTGCCTTTGGCCTGGGCGCCCTGATGTACTACTACGTCTTCTACCGGTCGCGCCTTGTTCCCAGGTGGCTCTCGGGCTGGGGCATCGTGGCGGAGCTCCTGCTGCTCGTGGCCTGCTTGTCGGCCCTGTTCAGTCGTAATCCCGTGACGTCGTACACCATCCTGATTCTTCCCATCGCCGTTCAAGAGATGGTCCTGGCGGTTTGGCTCATCACCAGGGGATTCAGTTCAGCTGCCCATGACGTTGCAACGGTCGCCAGGGGGAGCGCTGCCTAGGCGCCCGGCCGCGCCATGTCAATGGAATCACGCGGCGGGTGACTGCCACGGCGCACCAAATCCTTGGGGACACCCCCGGCACCTGAAAAGCGAGAGCCCGCGTGTCGCGCGGGTTGGTGAGACGGAGGAGAACGACCAGCTTCTTAAAGGCGTTGGGTGGTATTTACGACCCCAACCGGACAACTTTCGAACTCAACCTGAAGGTACATGCTGCATTGTGGCTGTCCGTTACCGAACCCGGAAGGTGTTGAGAGCCTCTTCAACGAGATCGGCTAGCGTCGCTTCGGCAGGCCTCTTGCGACCATCTAGCCGAGCGAGTGCACTCCGCAGGACTGACGCCAAATCAGCCTCATGAGATGGTTGCGCCTCCTTCTCCACAAGGCGCACTGGCGTTAGCTCGACCGACTCTAGACCCAAGAACTTGTGGCGCACTGAAGGTCGCTCGACCTCCAACGCCAGAAGGCGACCTTCGCTGTCGAAGGCGTTCCCGTACTCGCCATTCTCGACGTCAATCGATTCCACGTAATGTTCGACCTTGTCAGAAGACCCGAATGCCAAGAGCTCGCCGTTTGAGGCGTCGACCAGGAAGATGGGTGGCTTGATCATTAACGGCCGGGCCGGCGCCGTTTTGAGATCGGGCGAACGACCCTTTGCCCTTGTGACCCAAATGTTCCGTCTCGCTTCTCCTCTTCGTAGAGGCGCTCAGAAACGAACTCCTTAAGCAGTGTCTGATATCCCTTGCGCCGCTTCGCTGCAAGCGCCTTGATTCGCTCTAGCGTGTACTCATCGAAGCGCACCGCGACGGGACGGGTCCGTGGCTGGGCAGGGGGAAGAATGTGGTCTGGCAGCTCCCGCATCTCATCCAGCAGGTTTTCGCTCAACGTATGACTCCGCCAGAAGGCAGACTCCGCCTTCTCAGATTTGAAGCTTGGCACTTCGGTCCAGCTGCTCACGAGAGTCATCGACTTTCTTGATCTAGCCATGGCTATTTGCCCCTCCCACGATACCGCCGCTTTTCCGCCAGCTCGGCATCGCGGGCAGTGATGATTCGGATTCGGCCTTCGCGCCGCGTAAAAACGACAAAGAGAACCCGGCCCTCCTCGGTGGCGCCGAGCAACGCCCAGCGGCGCTCCGACTCCACGGCATAGGCCGAGGCGCCAATCCGACGCAGGTCCAGGACGGCCTCCTCGGCCTCGTATGGCTCGACATCTGCCTCACGGACATGGCGTCGGTTTGCTTCATTCCACTGGAACGGCGAGCGAGCTGCAGCAATGGTGAATACCATGGTAGTACAGGATTTGCCGCGCAGCAACCACGGTTAGGCCAAGAAATTTCTGTATTCGGGATAAAGCAGACACTGCTACGCTAATTTGTTGTTATAGCGGTGGGTGGCGACCCCGAGCGGATTCGAACCGCCGATCTCCTCCGTGACAGGGAGGCATGTTAGACCGCTACACCACGGGGCCGCGGATGTCCAAGTATATATAAGGTTGCTGGGGACTATTCGCTGCTGCCGGGCACTCGGTTCCCGATCACGAAACGCTCGAGGACCTGGGCTACCCCCGCCTCGTCGACCGTCCCGGTGACGTACTTGGCGAGCTTCTTGAGAGCGGCCGGAGCGTTGCCCATTGCCACGCCGAAGCCCGCCCACCGCACCATGTCCTCGTCGTTCGTGTTGTCGCCGATAGCACAGACCTCGGCCTGCGCGATGCCAAGACGGTCGGCCACCAGGGCGAGGGCCCGGGCCTTGGACACCTGCGGATTGACAACTTCGACGAACCAATCCAATGAGCGAGTCACCCGCGCCACGTCGCCCATCCAGGCGGTCAGTTCGGTCATGCGAGCGGGCACGCTTGTGGGATCCAGGTCCACGAGCACCATCTTGGTCGCGTCCTGGTGCACCCACTTGGACAGCGGCCCGACGACCTCGTAGGGCACCATGCCGATCCGGGCATAGAGGTCCGCTTCGGGCCGGGCGCGCGCCGTATAGACCCGCTCGTCGATGTAGACGTTGACATGCCAGTCCTTCGGCTCGGCGAGCGCGAGCACCCGTTGCTGCATGGGAACCGTGAGCTCGCATCGGTACCACACCTCGCCACTGGCAATCTCGCGGACGACGGCGCCCTGGTAATTGATAATCGGGCCTCTAAGACCCAGGGGCTCAGCAAATCGAAGCGAGGACTTGAACATGCGACCGGTCGCGAGAACGACCGTTACCCCCGCCGCCGACGCGGCCTTCACCGCGGCGACGTCCCGCGGGTTCATCACGAGATCGTGGTTGACCAACGTGCCATCGAGATCGATGGCCAGCAGCCGGATGGTCACCTAGCGGCGGACGGCGAGCGCTTCCGGATTGATCAGGTTCGGCGGGGTCTGGCCATCGACTGCGGCGATCAGGTTCTTCGCCGCTGTTTCCGCCATGGCCGAGCGGGCCGTGACCGTGGCACTTCCCAGGTGCGGCAGCAACACCGCGTTCCAGCAATCCGTCAACCCCGGCTCCGTCTTCGGCTCCTTCTCGTAGACGTCCAGGCCGGCTCCCTTGATCCACCCTTCCTTGAGTGCTCGCACCAGAGCCTTCTCGTCGACGATCGGTCCACGCGCGGCGTTGATCAGGTAGTGTTCCGGTCCCATCAGCTTCAGCTCGCGCTCGCCGATGAGGTGGCGGGTTTGCTCATTCAGGTCCGCGTGAATCGTGACGTAGTCGGCCTTGCGCAGCAGCTCATCGAGGGGGACGTATTGGGCCCGCAGCTCGGACTCCGCTTGGGGACTCGCTCGGCGCGCGTCCGAATACAGGATCGACATGTTGAAGCCTAATCCGCGCCGTGCCACTGCCTGCCCAATGCGACCGAAACCAATGATGCCTAGCACTCGGCCATAGACATCGGTGCCGAGTAAGAGGTCGGCCTTCCAGCCCTTGAACTTTCCCTCCCGAAGGAAGCGGTCGGACTCCACAACCCGACGGGCCAGGGAAAGGATCAGCGCGAACGCCAGGTCGGCGGTGGCATCGGTCAGGACGCCAGGCGTGTTCGTGACCAGCACGCCGCGACGCGTGGCCGCGGCGACATCTACGTTGTTGTAGCCGACCGCGTAGTTCGCCACCACACGGAGGTGGGGCGCCGCCGCCATGATGTCATCGGTAATCGGGACGTTGACCATCCCGATGATGCCGACCGGATCCGCCTCGGCAACATGCTTCTTCAGTACCTCGGGCGGCATGCCTTCCGCCTCCATCATGGTGACCTCGAACCGCTCTTTGAGCATCTCGATGCCGGGCGGCGGCAGCGGCAGGGTGACGAACACCCGGCTCATTTGGGACGACGAACGCGGAGGTCGAGCAGCATGACTTCCATGGCGAGCCGCGGATTTACATTCTGATCGATCAGCAGCTGAGTCCGCTGCGCTGCCGCCAGCGCCGCACGGACCTGGTCGGCCGACACCCGCGCGATCCACGCATCTAGCGAGGACTGCCTGGCCGGCGGCATCGGTCGGAGCAAGCCGGCGCGCAGCAGCATCGCGTCGCGCAGAAACGCAGTGAAGCCGCGCAGTGCGTCCGATGCGACCAGGCGCATTTCGGCTTGGGGGCCCTGGCCGAATCGGGCGGCGAAGCTGAGCACCCCGTCGGCATCCTCGAAGGCTAGCGCCGCCAGTTCGTCGGCCCAGCGGTCGAGGCGCAATGCCCAACCCCGATCCGCCAGGGCCCGCACGGCCCAGCCGGGCCGGCCGTGAGCCAGGCCGGCGAGGGCTTCCGCTTCCGCCCCATCACCGTGACGCGCTTTGATGAACTCCACGAGCGCCGGCCGGCCGACCGGCGACAGCGAAATCACCTGGCAGCGCGAGAGACACGTCGACAGCAGATGATCCGGATACGCCGTGGTCAGCACCAGCACGGTGTTCGGCGGAGGTTCCTCGAGGGTTTTAAGAAGGCAGTTCTGGGCAGCTTCGGTCATCCGCTCGGCGTTGGCCAGCAGCGCGACGCGAAGCGGCGCGACGAACGGCTTCAGGCTCAAGAACTGCTGCAAGGACTGGTCGTGCGCGGGTGCACCCCGTTCGGGATGAAAGCGGATCTCGTCGATGCTGATGGCTTCGGGCCGGTCATCACACCAGAAGTCGGGATGCACCTCGAGTCGAGATGGCTGTCCGTCGCCGAGCAAGAGCTCTTCCGCCAGCGCCCGGGCTACGGTAGTTTTGCCTACCCCCTCCTCCCCGATCAGGCAATACGCGTGCGCGAGCCGGCCGGCAGCCCGATGCGCCCGCAGGATACTGATTGCGCGTTGATGACCAACAAGGCCAAGGAACCCGCGTGGGATCGCGGCCGGTCCTCGACGTGTTCGAGCCGCTGGCATTGCCTAGCCACCTTAACAAGTCTTTCTTGACCCTGTCTCAGGTCACTCCTATGCTGATGGCGTTTCCCACAGCAAAGCTGTCAACCTTGGAGACATCGTCGTCCGTCGTCAGTCGCGTCGAAGCCTACGTCACAGCAGCACACTGATGGATGCGGAAGACACCCAGAAGCAGAGCAAGATCCGGGAACTGCAGGCAGTAGTCGCGAAAGGCCTGAAAGGCATCAACGAATGCCGCTTCCAGACCGATTGCGAGTTTGCCCACGAATGTCCCGGTACCTGCTGACCCACTAGCGGCCGCGTCGCGCGCCGACGCGCGACGATCCCGTGCACAAGCA